>Ga0172376_10008689_pt1 | contig 10583 bp, 5 predicted proteins | sample Lak35m_FD_121114 | JGI IMG/M metagenome (GOLD analysis project Ga0172376, IMG submission 121114) | Freshwater microbial communities from Kabuno Bay, South-Kivu, Congo - kab_092012_35m | ecosystem: Environmental > Aquatic > Freshwater > Lake | place: Democratic Republic of the Congo: South-Kivu... | reverse complement strand
GTCGTGCTGGGAACGTGGTACGGACTGGCGACCGGCGTCGTTGTGGACACACACGTCAAGCGGATCAGCCGCTTGCTGGGGCTGACGACTTCCGCGAATCCGGAGATCATCGAACGCGAACTGAAAGCGGTTCTGCCGCAGAAGGAATGGATCAACTATTCGCATCGTGTGATCACTCACGGCCGCAAAGTCTGCATCGCGCGGCGGCCGCGCTGTCAGGAATGCCCGCTTCTCAAAGTCTGTCTCCGAGTCGGTCTGCCTCCGCTGGTGCAGGAGTGACCCGCTGCCTGGCCTTGATTCGCCAGCGTGGAAGACGGACGGTACTGCTGCTGCTGACGACATGCCGGAGAAGCTTGCGTTCTCCGGTCCGATTCCATCTTGCTGGAATCCATCCACTTCAGGCACGTTGAAAACGTGCCCCGCATGTTTGAGGTTTCATCCGTCATCCTTCCGGGAAAAGACGATGTCGCGTTTCTGGTGCTGCGTTCTGTGGTTGTGTGTTGTCTGCGGTTCCGGAGGGAACGCTGCTGCGGCGGATGTTGATTTCGCACACGACATTGTTCCGGTGCTGAGGCAGTACTGCGGTGCCTGTCATACCGGAGCGAAGAAGCAGGGCGGGCTGTCGATGAATTCCCGCGTCGCGCTGCTGGCGGGTGGCGAGAACGGAGCGGTTCTGAAATCCGGTGCCAGTGCGGACAGCGAACTGATCCGGCGTCTGGAATCGCAGGACGAGTCCCTGCGCATGCCTCCCGAAGGTCCGCGTGTCCCCGCAGAGAAAGTCGCTCTGCTCAAACGCTGGATCGACGAAGGGGCGAAGTGGGAAGACGGCTTTTCGTTTGCCGGGAGTGCCTGGGAACCGCCTCTGAAGCTGCATCGGCCGGAACTGCCCGCAGCGCGCAACGGCCGCACTCATCCCGTTGACCGGATCGTCGATGAGTACCTCGCCGGAAAGAACATGGCCGTTCCCGAATCCGTTGATGATGCCGCATTCCTGCGGCGCGTTTCGCTGGATGTCACCGGGCTGCTGCCGACTCAGGAGCAGCGCGAGAAGTTCCTCGCCGATCCGCGGTCCGATCGACGCGGCCGGCTTGTGGATCAACTGCTCGATGACGACATCGCTTATGCGGAACACTGGCTGACGTTCTGGAATGACCTGCTTCGCAATGATTACTCGGGGACAGGTTTCATCACCGGCGGGCGCAGGCAGATCACCGGCTGGCTGTACCGGTCGCTGGTCGAGAACAAGCCGTTTGACGCCATGATCCGTGAATTGATTGTGGCGTCGCCGGAATCGGAGGGTTTCATTCAGGGCATTCGCTGGCGAGGCAATGTCAGTGCCAGCCAGGCGAATGAAGTGCAGTTCGCGCAGAGCATCAGTCAGGCCTTCCTCGGTATCAACATGAAGTGCGCGTCGTGTCACGACAGCTTCGTGGATCACTGGAAACTGGATGACGCCTATGGCCTCGCGGCGATCTACGCGACGACACCTCTGGAAGTGCATCGCTGCGACAAGCCGACCGGAGCGAAGGCCGTCGCGAAGTGGATCTTTCCGGAACTGGGACAGATTGATCCGGCCGCGCCGCAACCCGAACGGATGAAGCAGCTCGCCGCGCTGATGACTCATCCGGACAATGGCCGCGTCCCGCGCACGATCGTGAACCGGCTCTGGCATCGCCTGATGGGTCGTGGGATTGTTCATCCCGTGGATGCGATGCATACCGAACCCTGGAGCGCCGTCCTGCTCGATCATCTGGCCGTGCATCTGCAGGACGAAAACTACAACCTGAAAGAGACGATCCGGCTGATCTGCACGTCGCAGATCTATCAGGCGCAAACGCCGGCTGTGACGGATGAAGGAGAAGGCGCCGCATTCGTCTTCCGAGGCCCGGTGGCGCGGCGCATGTCGGCCGAACAGTTCGTGGATGCGGTCTGGCAATTGACGGGAGCCGCGCCTTCCCGGGCCGACGCGCAGGTGATTCGCGCGAAACTGCCCCCCGTCGAACGCGCCGTATCCGACGGTGCTTCAACCGATGAAACGAAACCGCGTGAACTGGCCGGGCAGTGGGTCTGGTCGCGACCGGATGCGGCGCGGGGCAATTCGGCCGGCGGAGAAACCATCACTCTGAGGCGCCGCTTCGATCTGAAGGCTGTGCCGGTTCGGGCCGTGGCCGTCATCACCTGCGACAACGCGTACACGCTGTGGCTGAACGGCCGACAGATCGGCTCGGACGATGCCTGGGAGAATGTGGAACTGTATCCGCTGGAATCAGCGTTGAAGGCCGGCGCGAACGAGTTGCTCATCGTGGCGAAGAACGGCGGCAGCGGCCCGAATCCGGCCGGCCTCTATTTTGAGGCTCTCTGGCAGCAGGCGGACGGAGTACCGGGAGGAATCGCGACGGGGACGGAATGGGAGTGGACCGTGTCGGTCCCCGATGCTCGAGGGCGGTTCCGCATGCCGCCGGATGACTGGCAGCCGGCGGCTGTGATTCCCGCTCCACAGGTCTGGGTCGGAGTGGTCCGGCCGCAGATGGTTTCGCTGCTGACGGCGGGAGTCAGCGGTTCCGCACGGATGGTCCGGGCGTCGCTCGTGAAATCGGATGAATTGATGCGGGCACTGGGCCGTCCGAACCGCGATCAGATTGTGACGATGCGTCCGTCCGAACTGACGACTCTGGAAGCGATCAGTCTCGCGAACGGGCAGTCGCTGGCCGATGCGGTGGCGCGCGGCGCGGTCTTGTGGCAGCTTCGTTCAGAAACGGATCGCGCCGGGCTGGTGGAGGCGGTTTATCTGGCCGCTCTGTCGCGGGAACCTTCCGGCGATGAACGCGACGCGGCGCTGAACCTGATGGAAGAGGCCTCGACGGCGGAAAGTGTGGAAGACCTGCTGTGGGCGATCCTGATGCTGCCGGAGTTCCAGCTGATTCGTTGATGGAGACTCGGATCCTCCGGGTGAGCAGCTGGTTCAGCCGCGATAGCAGGCCCTCGTCCGCGCCGCTATCATCCGCCGACCTTCCAGGCGGGAAGGTGTATCCGTCCTGAAATTCGATTGAGTGCTATGGCCAGAAATCCTCTGCAGCCCGGGAAAAATGACTCCTGGGAAGAACTTGCCCGCGATCTTTTCGGCATCAACGTCGCGAAGGAAGACGCCGCTGACGAGCCGTTTGAGATCATCGAATCCGCATCGCTGGACCCTCAGCCGGAACCGGCCCCGCCGGTTGTGGAGGAGATTCCGGTCAGCGCGGTCGCACCGTCAGAGGCTCGCTCTGAGACGGCTGGCGAAGACGAGGAGGATCTGGATGACGAGGATCTGGATGACGAGGACGACGAGCTGGATATCGTCTTTGAGGAAGATGACGAAGAGGAAGAGGCCGCTCCCGTGCGGGTTGAGACCCGCCCGGCTCCGCAGCCGGACCGCGCCCGGCGTCCGGCGCGTCCGGCGGCTTCCCGTGTCGATGGCCTGAATGACAGCTTTGAAGACGACGATGTTTCCGAGGACTCGCCTGCCGAAGTCGCAGACGAAAAAGATGAAGAGGTGGATTCGGCTGAAGACGACGCGTACTGGGATCCGCTGGAGAACTGGGACTGGAACTGGAATGAAGAGGACGCCGCGGCCGACAGAGGTGCTGATCGGAAGGCACCGCGCGGTGAGCGTCGTCCGCGATCGAGTGACGACACGCGCTCTGAACGGCCCCCGCGTCGAGAGCGCAGCGACCGGTCCGAGCGGGGGGAAGACCGTCCGGAAGGCCGGCGTCGGCGCGAGGAGAATCGTCCGGCTCGTGAGCTGGTCCGGGAAGAGGAACCCCGCAATCGTCCGGCTCGCACTGTCGCCAGGGAGCAGGCTCCCGTGCGCGAGCGGCCGGCTGCTGGTCCTGCCGATGAACCTGTCCGGAAGTTGGTCGCGCGGGCCAGACGTGCAGATCATGTGGAAGACTTCGGCAGCGGAGTCGAAGCAGAAGCTCCGTCTGCCGTGCGTCCGCCTGCCTCCCGTCGTCCCCCTCGCCGGCCAGTGGATGAGCGAGATGCTGATGACGAAGTCGCGCCGCGAGCTGCAACGCCCGAGCTGGACGAGGAAGAACGCGACCGGCCGCGTCGCCGTCGCCGTCGTCGCAGCAGCCGGTCAGAAGCCGTGGTGGAAACGGCTCCGGTAGATGCTGAAGACGATGACGATCTGTCGTTTGATGAAGCCGATGACGATGCCGGGGCGCCAGTTGCCTCAGCCGAAGAGGATGACGATTCCGAAGAGCGGCCGCGTCGTCGTCGTCGCCGTCGCCGTCGATCGCGGCGACCTGAGTCTGAGTCCGCCGAGACGGGCGCGGATTCCGAGGACGAAGATTCGGACATCACTTTTGATGACGATGCCGTTGAAGCGGCGCCGGTCAAAGCGGAACGGGAAGAACGTCCGACGCGCCGTCAACCGCGCCGGCCGCGGCCCGCACCCGCTTCGGATGCGGAAGATGACGATGATCACGACTTCCGGTTCGTTGATGACGAGTCGGCGGATCTTGATGACGATGACGAAGTGGATGAGCGGCCGCGCCCCCGTCGTTCCCGCCCGCCGCGGCGAGGTACTGCGCCCGCGCGCTCTGAATCTTCGGAGACGGAACGTGAAGTCGCTGAGCCGCGAGTGGTTTTGAATGTGGAACGCTGGGGCGAAATTCCCACCTGGGAAGAGGCCATCAGCCTGCTGCTGGATCGTCGTGGACCAGGCTCGGCAACAGCGACAGTCGAGAAGCGGAGCAGTTCAACGTCAGCACGCTCGGAGAGGTCCGAGCGTTCGGAAAGGCGGCCGTCGTCCAGTCGTTCAGCCGCATCCGAGACCAGTGCTCCAGTTCCGGAATCCTCAGAGGAATCGGATGACGAACCAAGACGGCCGCGCCGTCGCCGTCGCCGCCGGCCAGATGAATCCGGCGAGTGATACGTGAGACCGGGGCGGATCCTGCCGCCTGCCTCTTGATAGTCGTGTGAATGTGAACGGTTGCGGTGACTTCCTGCAGGAGTGGCCGCAGCCGTTTTTCCTTTCGCGGGTGATGAGTTACGGCCAGAGACCGGGCTTCTCTGGATGCATAACGCTGCGCCGCTGGTCTGGAACGAACCGGTCTGTGGTCGGCGGTCTGTTGGAGTCGGACCCTTTGATGGTATTCTCGCTTCTGTCTGACTCGGGCTGGTGTTCTGAAATGAGCAGCCATGACAGACTGGTGAGACGTTTTGAATTCAATCGACTGGAACAAATCCGGCAGCGGTTGCGTCTCCGGTCGTCCGGCTCTGGCTGCCGACATGTCTGGCGTTTGATTCCTGTATCCGGATGAGCGAGGCGATCATGCCCCTGCAAAGTAAGTGTCCTCACTGCGGCAAGATTCTGACTTTGAAGTCGCAGGCGGCTGTCGGAAAGAAAGCCCGTTGTCCTGGTTGTTCCGAACCATTCGTCGTCAAGCTGATGGGGCGGCCGAAGCCGGATGAAGAAGACGAGGAGGACGAGGACTGGCAGGGGGCCATTGAAGAGTCGTGGCAGTCGGACGCCGACGACGATGAGGAGGAAGACGATGAGGAGGAACGCCCGGCGCGGCGTTCCTCGCGAAGCAGTTCCGGTTCACGGTCGAGCAGTCGCGGTCGGAAGCCGGTCCGGAAGAAGAAAAGCTCGGCTGGTATGCCGGACTGGCTCAAGGGCGTGTTGATCGGCACGGCCGCGCTGGTCGTTGTTGGCGGCCTGGGATTCGGACTCTTTAAGGCCGTCAGCGGTCTGAGCTTCGGCAGCAACGTCATAGACCTCGCCTGGCTTCCCGGAGACGGGGACATGTACGGGCAGGTGAAGATCCGGGAGATCAACAACGCGCCGATGATCGCGCAGGTCAAGGAGCAGCTTCAGCAGAATCCCATGATCAGCAACATGCTCAACCAGACCGGAAATGAGCCGTGGAAGCTGGAAGATCTGGACCGGATGACGATGGCCGGAGTGGATATGGCGGACATGGTGCAGCGTCGGCGAAGTCCGTTCGGCGGCGCTGCCGGGCCGGGACAGGTGGTCAAGCGGGCCGATCCGAAAATGATGGGAGTGATCTATCTGACCCGTGCCCTGGCTGAAACGGATCTGGAAGCGAAGTACGGCGCAAAGACGGATGTCAGCGGCAAGGGGCTGTTCCGGGATGCGCGGAGCGGACAGCACTATTGCCTCGTGGAGCCGCAGATTGTCCTGTTCGGCAACGACGAGATGATTCGTGCGGCGATCACTCGGGGACCGAAAGCGCCGCGCGTTTCCCGCATCGACTTTATGGGCGGTTCCCACCAGGTCGCGTTCGCGATGGCGCCGTCCAGCGTGATTCCAGAGGAAATCACAGTCAGCGGCGCGACTGCGGAAGCCCGGCTCGAACAGAGTCTGCGGAAGGGCATGAAGGCGGTGTCGATCGGAGTTTCGTTCAATGCGGATCTGGATGTGGATGTCCGCTTTCAATGCTTCAAGTCGGCTGACGCCGGCGCGGTGAAGACCGAACTGGATACGGTGCTCACGGATTTGAAAGGCAGATTCGACGCGCAGACGGCGGCTGTTCCGGCTGAAATGCAGCAGTTCGTTGGCATTGGCAAGGATACGCTGCAGTCCATCGCCGCGTCTCAGAATGGCTCCGTGGTGGGAGTCACAGGCAAGGTTCCGGGCCGAGTGACCGCCGCTTTGCAGCAGGCCATGAGCAACCCGTTCATGATGATGGCGATGGGGGCGGCCATGCAGCAGCAGAATCAAGCCCGGCCGCCGATCATGCCGCCACAGTCGCTCGGTCAGATTCCACCGGCCGGCGCGACGGGTGATCCTGTGAACGCGGATATCGCGGCCATTCAGCAGCAGAATCAGGACGCGATGAACCAGCTCAACCAGGTGCGCGGCCAGATTCGTGGAGCGACTGGAGCCATCGGCCAGTCCGTGCCGGGTGGTTTCGTCGGGAAGCCGGTTCTGTTTGAAGCGACAGCCGGTTTCAATGGCCAGGGTGATCCGAACGCGGTCATCCGGCAGGTGCTGATCAATGTCCCGGCCGTCGATCAGAGCAGCATTCAGTATGACGCCGAAACGCGCCGGCTGAGCTTCCGGGTGACTGGTAATCCCGTGGAAGCGTCGGCAGCTCTGGCAAGGGCCATGTTCGTTCTGACGGAGATCAGCGTTCGATCCGAATAGAATTCCGAGTAGGGAGGGCTGTGCCCGCCATGAACCGTCCGGGGAAAATCGTCAGTTCCGTCACGTTCTGGCGAGCGTGGCTACGGTTTTTCAATGGGCTGGCAGCCGTTGATCGTTCACTCATCAGGGAAAGAGTCCGCCATGACGTGCTGCTGGAAAGCGATCGCGGTCGTGATGCTGGCTCACAGTGCGGCTGTCGCGCTGGCTGATAACCCGCCCGCGTTGCTTCCGGGGGAACAGCCGATCACTCTCGGACGCCCGCTGGTCGGCGCGTCCCGCCTGCCCACGCTGCAGGAGATTGAGCAGTCTGTTCGTCAGGCCGAGGTCCGGCCACTGGTGCTCTTCCGACTGCATGGCGATCGGCATAATCACTATGCCCCGGCCTGGTCTGCCGATGGCCGATCGCTGGTCTGTTTGCGCGCGGATATCGACGAACGCACCTGCAAGGTGTTGATCTATCCCGCCTTGAGCCAGGAACAGCCGGCCGCGCTGTACGACGAATCTCTGACCTACGAGCACATGCCCGCCTGGAGTTCCGGGTCGCGTTCGCTGCTGGCATTCTCGAGCAACCGCGGAGATGACCGCGAAGAGAACATTCACGTCTGGGAACCTGGTGCAGAACCGCGTGCCGTCACGAACGGACCTGGCAGCAAAGTACTGCCTCAGCTGCTGACTGACAGCGGCGTTCCGCAGTTGCTCTTCCGGCGCGTGAATGAATTCGAACTGTTGACGATTCAGGCTGCAGGACCGGCCGCTTCACCGCGGTCACTCGGTTCCGCTGATGAGATGCGGCTCTCACCGAACGGTGATTCGGTGGCCGTGATTTCGGCGGTGGATGTGCAGTCCAGAGGGCAGATGCTGTCGGTCCGTAATTTGACCACTCAACGCAACCTGCGTTTGATCAGCGAGCCGGGACGGCTGCTCCGCAACCCTGTCTGGTCGCCAGATGGCCGCTGGATCGCGCTCTGGTCACGCGGGACGGATTCGCTGGAGTGGGAGCTGTGGTCGGCTGGTGCCGATGGGCAGTCGGCTCCGCGCAAGCTGCGCGATGGCGTGCGAGTGCAGGAAGACTTCCGGCATGTCGGCCCGGCGTGGAGTCCGGATGCGCGGCGCATCTGGTTCACGCTCAGTCGCGGCGACCAGAGCTATTATCCGCTGCACTGGACCAGCCCGGATGGTTCGGCTCAAGCTCATCTGGACTACGACCGGTCATTGACGACGACGCTGGATCTGACCTGCTGTCCGCACCCGGAAGCCGCCGCGCTGTCGTTTGTCGCTGTCGCCGAACGATCGCTGGATGTCTACGTCATGCTGCTCAACCACCCGTGAGCGGGAATGGTTTGCGAGCAAAGCGAGTCGCTGGCATTCACTCGCAGTGAGCTGCGCTCTCAGTTCATCGGCCGGCCCGTCCGACTCAAGGAAGCGGGGCTGCACCATCTCCGGTTGTGGCTCCGCGAACGACGCCGTGCCACATCCATTTCCGTTGTGTGTCCGTCGCGCGAGCGCTGGTCAGCAGCGACAGCGATTGCGAAACGAGGATCGTTGTGAGCCATGCAGACGGGACGACCCAGTGTGTGGAAATCGGATAACCGAACAGATCGCGGCTGTAGGCAATCAGCACTCCCGCGACCTCACCGATCAAGACGGCCGGGATCACGGTCCGCGGTGTGGCTCTCTTTGAGAACATGGCGAGGACGAACAGTCCGCCGAGCGGTCCCAGAAAGCAGTTGAAGCCGCGCTGACACAGGTCGATCAGATTGGTTTCTTTCGAGAGATGAAAGAGGCCGACACTGATGACGACCACGACCAGTCCCATGGAGGCCGTCAGAATCCGCGCGGTTCTCAGTTCGCCGGCCGGGGTCACCGCCTTCTTCCGCACCGGGCGAATGAAATCCACCAGCACGATCGTGGAGATTGAATTCGCGCCGGAATCAATCGTGGACATCGCGGCCGCGAACAGAGCGGCGAGCACCAGTCCGCGCAGACCGCTCGGCAGACAGTGCCGGATGAAGTCTGGAAAAGCCCGGTCCTGGGCGGTATGGCGAACGGCGTCCACGCTGGAATGGAGCGCATCGCGCGTGGCCTGCATGCCATCGGGCACTTGAGCATTACTCTGCAACAGATACATCAGCGAAAGACCGGTCCCCGCCAGGACGCCGGCCAGGATCACGCTGCAGATCGAATTGATCAGGAAGCTTCGTTGAGCGGCCTTCGCGCTGGCCACGGAGAAGTAACGCTGCAGAGTGACCTGGTTGGCTCCGTGAGTACACAGATCCCAGAACATGTAATTAATGATGATGGTGACGATGGTCGAGCGAGTGGTGGGATCGAAGCTGAAGAACTCCACCTTCTCAAATCGCTGCCGGCTGGAGACCTCCAGCCAGTCGGCCGGTCCCGAACCGGTTTGCACGGCCACCGCAGTCATCGCGAACAGAGCGCCGCCGAGCAGCACGGCAAACTGAATGACGTCGGTCCAGACGACAGCGCGCATCCCGCCCAGCGTGGTGTAGACCGTGGAAAACACTCCCACCGCGACGATCATCGCGATGATGTCGGTGTCGGGCGGACTGGCTCCAAAGAACCAGCTCAGTTTGACGTTCGCGATGGTTGCGGCCGCCTGACTGGCCGTCAGCACCACCACCGACAGCCATCCCAGCAGCAGCAGCAGGCAGAAGCAGGACGCCAGTTGTCGCGTGCGGCGGTCGAAGCGGACCTCAAGGTATTCGTAGACGCTGGTCAGCTTCAGCCGCATGAAGAACGGAATCCACAGCCACCAGATGATCGGCAGCACGATGGGCAGGGCCGCATGCCGGACAAGGTAGCCCAGACCTGAGCGGAACATTTCGCCGTGCAGGCCGAGATAAGTGATCGTCGAGATCACGGATGCGAAGATGCTGACGCCGATGGCCCAGGCTGGCATTCGCCGTCCGCCGACGAAGAAGTCCTCGGTCGATTCATTCTTCCGGCTGAGCCACAGGCCCATTCCCATTATGGCGATGAAGTAGACCGCCAGGACCAGCATGTCGAGTCCTGTCATCAGACTGTCTCCGCTCAAGAGGGCAGGGCGGGGGCAAGGTGCTCAGCGGCAGCCTTCGTGAACCATCTGCACCAGCGCCTTGACGTGGTCTGGTGGGACTTCCGGAAACACTCCGTGACCGAGATTGAAAATGTGTCCGACCGGTCCGGCCGCATCGAGCACGGAGCGGGCCATCTGCTTCAGAACCGGCAGGTCGGCCAGCAGCGCGACGGGGTCGAGGTTGCCCTGAACGGACCGGGATGGTCCCAGCTGCCGGCGTGCTTCGGCCATGTCGAGCCGCCAGTCCAGACCGATAATCTGTCCGCCCGCCTGAGCCTGAAGCGGCAGCAGCGCGGGGTTTCCGGTCAGGAAATTGATCACTGGAACTTCGGGATGGAGTCCGTCCAGAAT
>Ga0172376_10008688_pt1 | contig 10584 bp, 5 predicted proteins | sample Lak35m_FD_121114 | JGI IMG/M metagenome (GOLD analysis project Ga0172376, IMG submission 121114) | Freshwater microbial communities from Kabuno Bay, South-Kivu, Congo - kab_092012_35m | ecosystem: Environmental > Aquatic > Freshwater > Lake | place: Democratic Republic of the Congo: South-Kivu... | reverse complement strand
CCCCCCCCTCTTCTCCTGATCGACCCGGCGGGACCCCAGCCAGGGCACCGGGGGCAGGCCCCCCCCGAGGACCAGGGGGGGGGGGGGGACCGCAATCCACCGACTCAATACCCGCTTGACTCTCCCGCCCGACCTTGTTGACTCACCCATGCTTTCCCCTGCCTCTGGACCCGATGCCGGCAAGGTTGGCCTCGCCACTGCCATCGCCATCGTCGTAGCAAACATGATCGGCACCGGAGTCTTCGGCAGCCTGGGTTTCCAGGTTGCAGGAATTCCCTCGGGCTTTCCCATTCTCCTGCTCTGGCTCGTCGGAGGCATCGTTTCCCTCTGCGGCGCGGTCTGCTACGCCGAACTCGCCTCGATCTTCCCCGGATCCGGCGGGGAATACCACCTCCTCTCCAAGGCGTGGAACCCCTTCGTCGGATTCCTCGCAGGCTGGCTCTCCGTGACGGTGGGATTCGCGGCTCCAGTGGCGGCAAATGCGGCTTTGTTAGGAGGCTATCTGGGCAGCATCACGGGCCTCTCCTCGCTGTGGTTCGGCATCCCGGTGGTGATCCTGGTGGCCTGGGTGCACCTCGGCAAGCTGAGCGGCATCGGCATCTTTCAATCGGGCTTCACCTACGCGAAGGTGGCACTGATCCTGATACTCGGGCTCCTCGCCTTTTTTTTGGGGTCGGCCCAACCGATCTCCTTTCTCCCCTCCGAGGGCGATGGCAAACTCGTTGCCTCAAGCAGTTTCGCGATCTCGCTGGTCTACGTGCTCTACGCCTACACGGGATGGAACGCCGCCACCTACATGATGGACGAAGTCCGCCATCCGGAAAAGACGGTGCCGCTCGCCCTCCTCATCGGCACGGTTTTTGTCACGGGGCTCTACGTTTTCATCAACGCCGCCTTTCTTTACTCGACTCCGGTTGAAAAGATCGCGGGACAAGCCGAGGTCGGCCTCATCGCTGCAGAGTCCATCCTCGGGGCGAAGGGCGGGATGATCATGGGAATCCTGATCAGCTTCAGTCTGATCTCCACAATCAGCTCGATGACCTGGGCGGGACCTCGTGTCACCTCGGCGCTCGGACGGGACCACTCGCGCCTCCGGATCCTCGGGAAGCGAAACCAAAACGGCGTGCCGGCACTCGCGGTGCTCCTCCAAGCCGCGATCGTCCTCCTCCTCGTAGCCTCGGCGACCTTCGAACAGCTGATCAATTACGTGCAGGCGCTGCTGACGATTTCATCACTGATGGTCGTGATCGGACTCGTCGTGCTGCGAATCCGGCGCCCCGATCTACATCGTCCCTATCGCGCGTGGGGCTACCCGATCACACCGCTGATCTTCGGCGCTCTCAGTCTCTATGTCCTCTGGTTCCAGATCCAGCAAAAGACCGTCGAATTCCTCTACGGTCTCGGCACCCTTGGCATCGGGGTGTTGCTCTACCTCCTTGTCGTCCGGCCTTCATCGGTGACGAAGGAGCAGAACGGGTGATTTCCGGAAAAAATCGTCGCGAATCTTGCCGACGAGTGAATAAATCGCTTGCAGGACTTTATTAACATTCCTTAAATAAAGCACTCCCCCGCCACACCGTTCCCCGCAATTGTTTGTCCGAGTCCGATCCATCAAGGGAATTTCCCCAAACCGGTTCCGGTGAATCTCCCGTTCACTCCGGCAACGTCTTTGGCGCGCCGGTCTTCGGCGGCGTTTCTGGAGCACCGGCAACCTTCGCGAGCCCCTCGGTGCCCGCCCCTCAAGCGGCGGCAGGGCCGACCCCGGCAGAGCGAATCAGGGAGAACTCGCACCACCCCGCCCCTGCTTTCGCGTTGGAGCTTGCGGCACCGAACTGGGCGGCGGTTCTCGACACGCTTCCCTACGGCTTTGCCCTTCTTGGCCCGAAACAGGAACTGCGCCACGAGAACGCCGCCTGCCGAAAAATCACAGGAGACGGGATCGGTGTCCGCGGTGGTATCGAAGCATGGCTCTCGGCTCTCTGTCCTGAACCGGGGCACCGCGAAAAAGTCATCAAATCCTGGCGCGAAGAAATATGGAGAAATCAACGCACCCGCACCTTCACGCTCACCCCGCCGGGAAAACCCCCGAGAGAGATCCAATTCCGCTCTTCACTATTGGAGGATGGCGGTATCACGCTCTCGATCGAGGACGTGACCGAGACCCTGCGCGCCGAGGAGACGCAGCGGCATGGCAAGTGGAAATACCGGGCCCTCTTTACCCATACCCGGACGGGAGCGGTGCTGGTGGATCACCTCGGTCGCATCATTGAGGTCAATCCGGCTTTCGCCACTCTCTGCGGAAACTCGCTGAAGGATCTCCGCCTGACGCCTTTTGAGGGTCTCCTCCACCCCGGCGAAGCCAAAGAACTCGCCGCGGCGAAAGCGCTGCTCTCTTCCGCCGATGGTCAGCGCCTCCCGGAGGACCTCCCGCTCTCCCGCGAAGTCTGGTTGCGCACCCGCTCCGGCGAAACGCGGGTAAGTCTCCTCTGGAGCCCCGTTGGTGAATCAAACGATCCGCCTGCTCTCAGCCTCTACCTTTTCGAGGCTCCGGGATCGGCGGACCCGTCCGACCCACTCCGTGCCAAGCTCCGTGCCGTTTCCCGCAAGGCCCAAGCCCTCATCCACGCGCTACCGGACCTGATTCTCCTTCTTGATGCCGATGGCAGAATCACGGACTTTGCTCCGCCTCCGAAAGCTTGGCCGGAAATCGCTCCGGACGACTCCTGGCGCCACCGGTCGCTCTCGGAGGTATGGCCGGTGCTGGGGCAGCTCCTCGATCAATCCCGCGGGCAACTCATCGAAGAAGCGCGCAGCGTGCACGCGGAAATCCGCGGATCGGTCGACGATGGCTACGAGTTCGACGTCTCTCTGACCCCTTGCGGTGAAGAACAGATCCTCGCGGTAATACGCAATCAATCGTCCCAGCGCGCCCAGCGCGATCGAAATCTTTGGCAAGGCGAGGCCTTCGACCGGGCTCCGGTGGGTATCCTGCGGCTCGATAACCACGGGCGAGTCACCGACTCGAACGCCGCGGCCGTTTCCCTGCTCGGACGGGAGGAACTGGCTCTCTCGGGCACGGAGTTCGGAGAATCCTCGGTCCCTTCGGGTCTTACCTCGGAATTCCTTGCCTTGGAGCACGAAGGCAAACCGCGCGGTTCGCTCCTGTTTATCCACTCCACGAACCAGCCGCCCCCGGGCGCCGCTCCGGCGCCGGCCTCTGCCGCTGCCTCCCTGCCTGATTCCTCCGCCACGAGGCCGGAGCGACGCCAACATGGCTTTCGAAATCAAATTCAGCTCGTCACCAGCCTCTTCAGCCTCGAGCCCCAGAGCGCTGCGGCGCGCGAGGCGTTCATCAAATGGCAGGTTCGCCTGCGCTCGATGGCCCTTGCTTGTCCCTTCGACGATACCTCCTCCGTCTGGGTGTTCCCCCTTCTTCGCGAACTCGCCGACGAGATTTGCTCTCTCACCGGCCGGGGTCCCGGACGTCGCGAAGTCATCATCACGGGCGATGAATCCCTCATCCTTGGCGCTCAGATGGCAGGACCGTTCAGCCTCCTCGTCGGCGAATTGATGCGACTCGTCCTCGCGACCCGGCAGCACGGACCTGGTCCCGAACTTTACATGAATCTTCGAACCCATCCCGGCGATGGCTTCCAACTCACGGTGCGTCCGGGCACGCACCGATCCTTCCTCTTCGTCGATCGCGATTCCGAGGTCGAGACGCTAGAACTGCTCACCGAACAGATCCAAGGCCGCCTCGAGACCACTGATCCGGGAAATCCGGGAAAAGAATGGGTTCTCATGGTGCCGCAAGTGCCATTGTGAAACACCAGGACACCATGGGATTGCGGTTGAGGCCTCCGGGGGAATTTCCTTTGTCAATGATGGTGATTTGAATGTACCGTGGCCCTCGCCTTGACCGCTCCGAGGCCCGTTTCCCTCCATGGACGACCTCCCCTCCAATCGCCTGCGGCTTCTGATCGTGGAAAACGATCGGGTCACCGCCCGTGATCTCGAGTCCACTTTGCGTCGGCGAGGGTTTGTCGTCATGGGGATTGCCTACTCCGCGAAGCAGGCGCTTGATTTCCTCGATCGTGAAAAGCCCGATCTCGTTCTCCTCGATATTCAGCTCGACGGTGCCGAAGACGGCATCGAGCTCGCCTGCGCAGTCCGCAAGGAACACGGCATTCCCTCCATTTTTGTGACCGGATACTCGGAAGAGTCCATCCTCTCTCGGGCCCGCGCGGCCTCACCCGCCGCATTCTTGCGAAAGCCGTTCAGCGACGCCGAGATCGCCGTATGCCTGGAGTCGGTCGTGGCGAGGCGCATCGCCGGGCAGAGGCTCTCGCTCCGCCTGCCAGCCCTTGCGGCGGTCTCCCAATCGCTCACCCAAGCCGTCTTCGCGACCGACTTGGACGGCCAAGTCGTTTATCTCAACGCCGCCGCGGCCAATCTCGCGGGCTGGCCGGAAAAAGAGGCCATTGGCCTTCCCATGGCGACCGTCGCCCCCCTTCGGGAAGCGGAAGGGGAAGACGATCACGACTCCACCTCGGGAAGCAGCCGTCGCGCCATTCTCACGCCGAGGAGCGGGAATTGGCTGAAGGTCGCGGAGCGCTCGGTGCCGATCCGGGCCGCCGACGGCGAAGCGATCGGGCTCGTCATCGTGCTGACAACCGCGGCCGAGGTCGGCGAGCTACCGCCGGTCCCCGTCCCTGTCCCCGCGGTGGAGATCGCCTTGAATCCCGAAGATTCCTCTCCGCCGGCTCCGCCCGTGGTCTTTCCTCCGTCCACGCCACCGACAGCCCGCACCGAGGCTCTCCGGAAGATTGCTTCGATCGCAAGTGATCCCGCCTTCAAGGGGCTGATCGCCAAGCGAAAGCCCGAGACCAACCGGGAAAGCTCGAACACAGCCCCACGGCTTCCCGAGAATTCTCCCTGGATCGAGGGTGTCCCCCCCAGCGCCAAGGCATCTGCTCCGTCGCAAGAAGCGGCCCATGCGGTCTTCACCGCCGCCGGATCCGGCGGCGGAAGCGCCCTCTCTCCCTCGGCTCCCGGCGCGCTCGAGGATCTGGGCGACCCCCTTTTGCGTCTCGACGAGGATGGGGTGATCCGCTACGCCAATACCGAGGCCATCCGCGTTTTTTCCCCCTCGCGGAGACTCGTCGGAACGCCTTTCCGCGATCACTTCGATGCCAACGACCTCGAGAGGTATGACGAGCATTTCGATCGCCCGCTCATCGATGGGCGTCGTCATCGTTTTGACTTCCATGATTCGAGCCGCGGAACCTGGTTTGAGGTTCGCGCCTATCCCACCCAGGGGGGCGTTCTCATCCTGTTCACCGACATCACCGCGACCCGACTCGAGGCCGCCGAGCAGGTCCGCCAGCATCGCCTCGAGGGGCTTGGTCTCCTTGCCCGCGGTTTCGCACACGATTTCAACAACTCGCTCACCACTCTCACCGGAAACGTCAGCCTTGCCCGCGAACGTCATCCCGACGACGCCGAGTTGCAAAGCATGCTCGAAGAGGCGCAGGCCGCCGCTTCGAAAGCGACCGGACTCGTCCAGCAACTCATGACCTTCGCCCGAGGTGGACGCCCCATCCGCGAGCGCACCCGGGTCCCCGATCTGATCAGGAGGATCCTTACCGAGCAGCGACTCAGGCATCCCGAAATCCGCTACCAGTATCAGGGAGCCGACGCCGGAGTGGTCGCCAATGTCGATCCCGCCCAGGTCGGGCGACTCATCGAGAATCTCGTCACCAATTCCGCCGCGGCCATGCCCGACGGCGGAGTCCTCATCGTGCGCAGTTCGCGGGTGACTTCCGAAGGAGTCCTCAAGATCCGCAGCTCGCACACGCCGGCGGATGAGGATCACCTCCTCATCGAAGTGATCGACACCGGCCACGGCATGAGCGATCAGGATCTCGCACGCGTCTTCGAGCCCTACTTCACGACGCGGCGTGAGAACAATGCGACCGGTATCGGTCTCACCGTCTGCGAGTCGATCGCAAAGGCCCACGGCGGCTTCATCCAGCTCCAATCGAAGGAGGGCAAGGGCACTATCGCGACTTTCTGCGCCCCCCTCGGACGCCGGCCCGACGAACTTGGCGAGGCCGACGGTGTCCCCGCCTACCCGAATTTCGAAATCCCGGTGCTCAAATCCAGCCCCGATGAAGAAGACAGCGAGTCCCTCCTCGTGGGGACGCGGATTCTCATTCTCGAGGATGACGCTCCGATCCGCCGGCTCATGGCGGCGACCCTTCGCCGTGCCGGGCACGAGGTGGTCGAAACCAAGGAGGGACGCGAGACACTGGCGGTCTACACCGAGGCCATGCAGCGCGGCGAGCGGTTCCACCTGCTCATCTGCGACCTCACCATCGAAAACGGCATGGGCGGCGTCGAGACAATGAGGCGGCTGCTTCAGACCGATCCTGACGTGCTCGCGATCGTTTCGAGCGGTTACTCGGATGCCCCCGCAATGTCGAGTCCGGCCGCTTTCGGATTCAAGGGCGTCCTGCCCAAGCCCTACGCGCCCACCGAACTGAGGGCGGCAGTGCACCGCATTCTCAGCGCGCACCGGATCATCCCCTGATCGGCATGGCCGGGGGGGGGGGCTGGCACATCCGTTCCTCGCCCCGTTTCGAAACGCCACCGGCTCGCCCTCACTCGAGCCGCTCAAGCTGCCCGATCCCGTATTGAATGAGCTGCTGGTTCACCAGCTTCGAGACGCGATCGTCCACGTAGATCACTTTGGGATAATCGTCGAACTCAACGGTGTGGAGACCGTTCTCCGGCACCGCGGCGAAGGCAGTGGCGAGGTCCCTGATGTTCTTGATGAAGACACCGTTGACCTTGGAGATTACCACGGAGTTGATCGACTCGTAGCCCAACGTGCTCGGGGTCTTCAGCACATTGCTGAGGAAAACGAGTTTTTCACGACCCTCTTCTTCGAAGGGATGTGGATCGGCATTGGCATGGACCAAGTTGAAGGGGGCGCGGTTCGTCCAGTCATCCCCCCAGCTTTCGAGGTAGGGCAGGGTGAGTTCCTGAAAAATGAGGCCCCCGAAGATGAAATACTTCGGCCCACGGTCAAACAGGTAGGGATCGATGAGGAAATCACCCGGCAACTTGCGAAGCAGCGGGACATCGACGGTGAGAGCCTCACCCTCGCGGACCAGCTCGAGTTTGATCGTGTCGCCGACCTTGACTCCGCCTCGGACGAGATGGGAAAAACTGAGCTTCCCGTATTTCGGATGATTGTAGTTGCCCCGCGCGTCAATCGCCTTGCCAGCAATCGAGAGGATAACGTCGCCCTTCTTGATTCCGGCCTTGTCGGCCGATCCACCCTTGCCCACTTCACGCACGAAGATGCCGCCTTCCCGGTCAGCGATCTTGGTGAACTCGCGAAAGGTCTCGTCGAGAGTCTGGGCAAACGAGATGCCGAGATTGGGGAACCCTCGATACTCACCGTCCTCAAGATCGGCAAGGAAGGCCTTCACAATGGGAGTCGGCAGCACGCTCGCGGTCTGCTCCTTGGACGAATAACTCAGGAGCATGCCGGCGAGCTTTCCGTTTTTGACCACCGGCAGGGTGAAGCTGTTCGTGCGGGCCTGCAGCGAACCCTTCACTTGGTAAAGCAGAAAGACGGAACCGGGAATGAAATAACGACCCACATCGACGCGGAGCACTTCCACGTCGGTGGAGACGCCATCCCCGTTATCCTCGATCTGCCAGACGTTGAGAGTCTCCCCCGCGGCCACAGAATCATCAAAGGCTAGCGGTTCGAGACCTTCAAAAACCTTGGAATCCGAGTCGGCGGGCTCCAGCAGCGCGAGATTGGCCTCGTAATCGATCCCGACGATGCGGGCGGTGACACGGGCGCCGCTCGAAGGATGCTCGAGCTCGAGGTAAGTCGAGTTCACACACATTTCCGCGGTGATGAGGACACGTTCGCCCTCGAGCACGGCGCCGAGGCCACGACGCGGGGTCGGCGCGCCCTTTTCCCAGGGTCGAAGGAAGCTATAATCCTGCAGCGTCGCGTTGACGCGCACGATCGACTTCTCGGGAGTCGATTTCTGGGCATCGGCCCGGGAGACCGGGACGATGAGAAAAATCGCGAGGGCGAAAAAGCGGGAGAGGTCGGGGAAGTTCATCTCAAGAGGAGCAGGAAATCAGCGAAGGGGTGGCGACGAGCGTCAGGCGGCTTTTCTGGGTGGCGCAGCTTCTTCAGTCTTCTGCTCAGGCTTCGCTCCAGGGTTTTCTTCCGGTTCCGATTCCGATTCCGATTCCGATCCGGGGCCGTCCTGGTCGGCTTTACCGTCATCCTCGCCTTCTTTCCGCTGTTCAAAGAGGCCCTCGATCTCGAGGATCTCGGGCTTTTCGATGAAATGGTCAAAACTGACGTTGTATTGCGACTTGATGCGATCGTGGGCCACGGCGGAGTCTTTGCGCTTCAGAACCAGCGGACGCTCCTCGCCGACCAGTCGCACCACGTGATAGTCCTCGCGGCCCTCTTCGTGGAAGTCTCCGTGGAAGGCATCGTAGACATCCTGCAGGAGGGTGATTTTCTTTCCGTTGATCTCATCCACAACGAGATGCTTGAAGGTCTGGATGTGAGTGTTCGTCGCGTCGGGCAACACCTCGGTCAGAACGACCACCTGGGGACGCTCGCGGTAGATCTCGTCGTCACCATAGAGCCCGTAGAAGTAGCGGGTGCGAAGATCCGTGATGCTGTGTGCCGCCATCATGTTCCGGTCGAGCGGCTGGAACTGAAGCCCTGCGTAGAGCACGAAACTAGGCTGCTTGTCATACTGCACCGACTGGATGAGGTAGGGAATGAAGCGCTTGAGAGTCACGGAGACTTCCTCGCGTTTGCCATCGCGCCAGACCTCGAGAGCCACGGTGTCTCCAGCAAACTTGCGTTCGATGATTTCGTTGAGGTCGACGCGCTCGCCCTCGATCTCGATGAACCCGTCAGAAGCGATCGGGTGACCATCGATGGAGAGGAGCACATCCTTCGTTTTCAACACGCCGCCTGCGGACCCCGCCGCATCGGCCTCGGCCACCATCACCCCGACCCCGTCGTTGGGCAGACCGAGGGCCCGCCGCTGCGCCGGGTTGAGGAGATTGAGGAAACTCGTCGCCAGATCGACGTAGCGGTCGTAGTCGCCATCCTCGACATCCTTGAGGAACCGCTCGATCACCGGGACCGGGATCATGTAACCGGTGTTCTGAGCCACGTCTCCACTGTAGCCCTGGAATGCCACACCGACCACGAGATTGTTTTGCAGAACCGGCCCCCCCGAGTTCCCCGGATTGATCGCGGCATCGATCTGAATAGCGAGGTGGTTGTCGACGCCCGAGTGGCTGTAGCCGCGGAAATCGATCCGCGAAACCACTCCGCGCGTCACCGAAATACGATCGCCCCCGATCGGGTAACCCACGGCGATGACGGTGGTGTTGAGTTTTGGAATCCCGCCGATTAGGAGCGGCTGGATCCCCTTGAAGCCGGCCTCGAAGTCGGCTTCGGACTCGAGCTCGAGCAGGGCGAGATCGCAATCATGGGCCACATAAAGGACCCGGGCTTTGTAGGGCTCGGGATCGCTCACGTTCTTGATATAGATCAGGCGGCTGTCGCTCACGACGTGCGCGTTGGTGAGGAATCGGTTTGGGCCCACGAGAAAGCCGGTCCCATTCCCGCTGCCCATGCCACCCACGTTCCACGGCACACGATAGTTCGGCTGCTTCGTGTCCACCTCGACCCGGACGATGGCATCAAATTCAATCTCGGATATATCGGTCTGGACCGATTCAGGAGGCGGCATGTCCAGTGGCGCCGCCTTTTCGGGGGCGGGTGCCTCGACCGCCGGAGGAAGAAGGCGTGGACCAAGCCGGGGGCCTTGCTGGGACCGGACGGACGGGAGGGCGAGAGCGAAACCGAGAGCAAGGAAAACCGCGGACGGGAGAAGACGGGGTGGTTTCATAAAAAAATCCGTTCCCCGGTCAGACCGAGGCGGCACCGGGGAGCGGAGGGGAAGTGTAAGGTTTCGACCGGGAAAGTCAATCTTGCCCGGGCCTGCAGGCCGGACACCCGCGAATCTTCCCGTGGCGAAAAGCGCGTTCTGGCATTACCCTTCATGCCTTGGAACGGGCCGGAGATGATCACTGCCTCCTTCGGGAGGGAGAGGAAAGTCCGGACACCACACGGCAGCATGCCCGGTGAAAGCCGGGGCGCCCCGTCGTAATGGCAGGGCGACGGAAAGTGTCGCAGAAAAAATACCGCCTTTCCTCGCCCCCGGGCGAGGGGGGGTAAGGGTGAAATGGCGAGGTAAGAGCTCACCGCCCCGAGGGTGACCGAGGGGGCAGGATAAACCCCATGCGGTGCAAGACAGAACAGGGTGAACGGGCCGCCGGTCCGGCCCCGCGGCTCCGGTCGCGGGATAATCCCGGGTATTAGTCGCACCCCGCGCAGGCGGGGAGGTCGTGGTCGCAAAAAAACCACGGCTTAGAGAAATGATCGTCCGCCCGGGTCGAAGACGGCCCAGGCGAACAGAATCCGGCTTACGGTGGCCCGTTCCAAGATTT
>Ga0172376_10008686_pt1 | contig 10584 bp, 9 predicted proteins | sample Lak35m_FD_121114 | JGI IMG/M metagenome (GOLD analysis project Ga0172376, IMG submission 121114) | Freshwater microbial communities from Kabuno Bay, South-Kivu, Congo - kab_092012_35m | ecosystem: Environmental > Aquatic > Freshwater > Lake | place: Democratic Republic of the Congo: South-Kivu... | reverse complement strand
TTGGCCAGAACGTAGGTTTCGTTCACAATGAAGTTCTCCTCTTTACCGCTACGAAGGTCAACCGCAATGCAGTTCACTTCCAACCGGTTGAGTTTCGGTGCTATGTATTGGAATTCACCTCGGCTCGATTCGGCTTTATGGAACAGTACCACCCACGGATAATCAGGGTTGGCCTCATACATGTCGGCAGTAATGGTGACACCATCTTTGGAAGGGAATTTTACTCTGCGGGCCGTTTGCCCCTCCACTTCATTGAAACTGCCGATGAACAAAATGGTCATCAACAGTAGGAATGTTCTCTTCATGTCGGAAAATTACGATTGCATACGGGCAATGAACAAAGAGTGTTCCGTTTTTCTCAACATGGTTTTAAAAACAAAGACCCCGACCAGTAACGGTCGGGGTCTCTCCTTTTGTATGCGATCAAAAATTACTTCTCGGCCAGCACGATGACCTTGTTGTTGTTCATTTCAACAACACCACCACCGATCTCGAAATACTGGATATCACCATTGGCGGCTTCCACTTTAACACGACCTTTTACCAACGTTGAAATGATGGGGGCGTGGTTGTTCAAGATGCCGAAAAGCCCCTCTCTGCCTGGCAATTGCACGTGACGCGCTTCGCCTTCAAAGATCTTTTCGTCCGGTGTTACTATCTCTACGATCATGGTTTCGAGTTTCAAGTTTCGAGTTTCAAGCATCCCGTTTACTCAGGACCTGAAACTCGCAGCTATTATGCTTCGGCCAACATTTTCTTTCCCTTCTCGATAGCGTCCTCAATGGTTCCTACCAAGTTGAAGGCCGCTTCCGGATACTCGTCCACTTCTCCGTCAAGGATCATGTTGAAGCCTTTGATGGTATCGTTGATGTCAACGAACACCCCTTTCAGACCAGTGAACTGCTCGGCCACGTGGAATGGCTGAGAAAGGAAACGCTGTACACGTCTTGCGCGGTGCACAACCAATTTATCCTCTTCAGAAAGTTCGTCCATACCAAGGATGGCGATGATGTCCTGAAGCTCTTTGTAGCGCTGAAGTGTTTCCTTCACTCGCTGTGCAGTATCATAGTGGTTTGCACCAACTACAGCTGGAGTAAGAATTCGTGATGTTGAATCCAATGGGTCAACCGCTGGGTAGATACCCAACTCAGCGATCTTACGTGAAAGTACCGTTGTTGCATCCAAGTGCGAGAAAGTGGTTGCTGGGGCAGGGTCTGTCAAGTCATCCGCAGGTACGTAAACGGCCTGAACAGATGTAATAGAGCCACGCTTAGTTGAAGTGATACGCTCCTGCATCAATCCCATCTCTGTTGCAAGTGTAGGCTGATAACCTACCGCAGATGGCATACGGCCAAGAAGGGCCGATACTTCAGAACCTGCCTGAGTGAAACGGAAGATGTTGTCGATGAAGAAGAGGATGTCACGACCTCCTGATTTCTCATCTCCATCACGGAAATACTCAGCAATCGTCAATCCAGAAAGGGCAACCCGTGCACGAGCACCTGGAGGCTCGTTCATCTGTCCGAAAACGAATGTTGCTTTCGATTGCTTCAGTTTGTCATGGTCAACCTTAGAAAGATCCCAACCGCCTTCTTCCATTGAGTGACGGAAAGCATCACCGTAGTCGATGATACCCGCTTCGATCATCTCACGAAGAAGGTCGTTTCCTTCACGTGTTCTTTCACCAACACCAGCAAATACTGAAAGACCACCATGTCCTTTGGCGATGTTGTTGATCAACTCCTGAATCAATACCGTTTTACCAACACCGGCACCACCGAAAAGACCGATCTTACCACCTTTTGCGTAAGGCTCAATAAGGTCGATAACCTTGATACCAGTGAAAAGTACTTCAGTTGCAGTTGAAAGGTCTTCAAATCGTGGAGGAGCCTTGTGAATGGCGTAACCACCTTTCTTGTCGCAATCGGCCATTCCATCGATCGGGTCGCCCACAACGTTGAAAAGACGACCGAAGATCTGGTCACCGATCGGCATGGTGATAGGAGCACCCATGGCACGAACTTCAGTTCCACGGCTCAAACCGTCTGTAGAGTCCATCGCAATGGCACGAACGGTGTCTTCACCAATGTGCTGTTGGCACTCCAATGTAACCACTTGTCCGTCTGGACGAGTTACTTCAAGTGCGTCAAGGATCTTTGGAAGATCTCCTTTAGAAGTGTCGAAACTGATGTCCAATACTGGACCGATGATCTGGGCAACTTTACCTACTTGAGATGACATTTACGTGATTTTAAGGCTTTTAAAAGGGCCTGAATTTTCGGGCGCGAAGGTAGGTCATAATAATCAGTAGGACAAGGGGGTGTTTAAAATTTGTTGGTAAAGTTTTGTGCTCGATCCATTTCGTTGGATGATGACAAGGAAGGCAGCGCTCAAGAATGGGTATTTTTGCGGCACTCGAATCAGACATTTGATGAAAGTTTACCGATCCATAGAACAGTTCAAGAAGGTGAGCAACACTGTTGTAACCACAGGAACGTTTGACGGGGTTCATATCGGTCATCGCAGGATCATTTCGCGTGTTAACGAAGTAGCATCTCGCATCGGTGGCGAAAGTGTTGTGCTCACCTTCGACCCGCATCCGCGCATGGTACTGTTTCCAGAGGATAACGACCTGAGGTTGATAACGACCTTGGATGAGAAGATCGGGCTGTTGCAGGAAGCTGGGGTTCAGAACCTCATCGTTCATCCGTTCACCAAGGCATTTTCTCGTACCACTTCAATTGACTTTATCCGCGAGATATTGGTGAATCAATTAGGTACTTCCGTGCTTGTTATCGGTTACGACCATCATTTCGGTCGAAACAGAGAAGGCAGTTTTGAGCATTTGAAGGAATCAGGGCCGCTATATGGTTTTCAAGTGGAGGAAATTCCTGTTCAAGATGTCGATGAAGTTGCTGTCAGCTCAACCAAGATCCGCAAGGCATTGGAAGAAGGCAATGTGGCCGTGGCTAGACAGTACCTGGCCTGCCCGTTCCGCATTTCGGGCTTTGTGACGCACGGTGATAAACTTGGACGGTCTTTAGGATTTCCTACCGCCAATGTGCATGTAACGGATCAAAATAAACTGATTCCAGCCAACGGAGTATATGCCTGCTATGTCAATGTGGTCGGTAGAAAATTTTGCGGTATGCTCAATATTGGCCACAGACCGACCGTTAATGGACATGCCAAACGCATTGAGGTGAACATCTTTGATTTTGACACTGCCATTTACGGTGAAGACATTGTGCTTGAATTGCAAGACAGGATCAGAGACGAAAGGAAGTTTGACAACTTGGAACAGTTGAAAGCCCAGTTGGCTTTGGATGAACTAAAGGCAAGATCGCTGCTATGAGAACGCTGCTAACAATTTTGGTTTGGTGCGTGTGCCTCGGATTGAATGCACAGAACGTGAATCTTGAAAATCTTGACCGATTCAAACAATACACCAGTTTGGAAGATGCACTTGCGAATCCTGACAGTGTTTACAGTTTGAAATTGAAAGAACATCTGAAGTCTGTTCCGAAAGAGGTGTTCATTGCATTTCCGAATTTGATTGAACTTGATCTCAGTAAAAATCGGTTGAAAGAGATCCCGGCAGAGATTCAATCGTTAAAAAAACTTAAAAGACTCATCCTTTTCAAGAACAGGATCGAGGAGCTTCCACCGCAGATCGGTGAGTTGGTCGACCTTGAGGAATTGATCATAAATCAGAACGAATTGACCACATTGCCCGCAGAGATCGGAAAGCTAAAAAAGCTTCGTTATATTGATATGTGGAGCAATAACATAGTCGGATTGCCTCAAACAATGGCAGATATGCCCGCTTTGCAAGAAGTTGACCTCCGTGTAATTGTGCTGAATGACAGGGAGCGCGAAGAGATCGGGGAATTGCTTCAAAACGTGAAAGTGCACATGGACGAGAGCTGCAATTGCGGCAATTGACCGATTGACATATTGATGGCGATCGATTAATTTTCGCTGAAAATCATCGGTATGAGAAGCGCACTACGTCAACCTTTTCTCGTCATAGGTCTCACAGCCATTGCATTCATTCTCGGTTCTTGGACGGGAGGACCATATCCGGAAGTGAAGTCTGACAGTCTGGCCATTGTGCGGGTGGTGAAACCGATAAACGAACTTTTTGAGATAAAGCCAGTGGTTTACGTATCGAAGGGATTGGGCAAGATCGATCAGGTAAGTGTGAAAGACGCTCAGAATGCCAATTCCACTGCCGAGGCTAAAAAGATCCTGATTCAAATGCTTGCCAATGGCTACACTCTCGAGTCGACCACAGAAGTTGTGGACGGTGGACTGCAGTTGAACACTTACTACCTGAAGAAGAAAGTGATCTGACCGATGGTCTCGCTTCTCATTGCATTGTTGGTCTATATCTATCTGCATTCAAAAAAGTGAACGTTGAGCGCTTTCGTGCTCCAAGAGCCATTGCTTTCTGGCTAAACCACCCGCATAACCCGTCAGGCTGCCATCGCTTCCAATAACGCGGTGACAGGGAATGATGATGGCGATAGGATTTCTGCCATTCGCAGTTCCTGCCGCACGAATGACTTTCGGGTCACCAAGGCGTTTTGCCATTTCCAAGTACGTAACTGTTTGCCCGAACGGAATCGTCTGAAGCAGATTCCAAACCGATCGTTGAAATTCAGTTCCTTCAGGATTCAATGGTAATTTGAATTCCTTTCTCTCTCCTTCGAAATACTCTGAAAGTTGCTTACAACATTCATCCAACAACAGACTTGTTTGCTGCATGTTAGGTACTTCGTCCAAGAACGTGATGCTGACAATTGCATCATTGCTTTCAGTGATTTCCAGTGTTCCAATAGGACTAAAAAAATGGGTAACCCGCACTGAAGCAAGTTACCCAATTGAAATGGTTTTAAAAACGACTTACTTGGAAATGATCAGTTTTCCTGACTGCACATCAGAGCCGTTAATCGCAGACATATGCCAAACATACGTGCCGCTCGGAAGGTTGGCGACATCAATTACATTATTCGAAGCATTGAGATACTGCTGATGAACCATCACGCCCAAAATATTATAGATTGAAATGTTTACGCGCTCGCTTTCCTGTAGAGAGAAGAAGACTCGGTTCACTACCGGGTTTGGATAAGTTCTTACCGATTGTGCATCGTTCTCGTGTAGTCCTACTGTTACAGTCTCATAACCAAGGTCATCAAAATATGCGACACTGCCTACCTGTGGATTGGTTGGGTCACTTGGAAGGAGAATGATCTGCAGTAGGGTAGCATTGTCTGGTGAAGAGTAGTCCACGGTTGCTGTAAACTCCGTCCAACTGTTAACCGTGGTAGTGCCCTCAAAACCGGCAACACCAACTGTGTCTCCTGTAGTTTCATTAATAAGTAGGGCACCGAAAGAATATGTGTCTCCGTTTACAGGGCTTGCCTTATACCAACCAGTAAAGGCTGTTGGGCGTTCTGTAAATGCCTGACCTCCTTCGACAGATTGAGTTGTGGTATTGATAGTTCCATTGGTCACAATTCCTGGGGCGGTCTGATTGATTGGAAATCCAATGAACTGAGTGTTGATCAGCAAGGCATTCGAGCCTGAATGCGGAGCCGAAGTGTAAGGTTGGGCAGTGCAGATGCCTAAAATTGCCGTTGAACCGTTCAATGTTCCCCAGCCATTGGGGCTGGAACAATTGCCTGCCACGGCCCACGTTTCGAAGCCAGCATTCGTAATCTGGGCGAAACCGGCAGATGCAAATGCACCGATAAGGATGAATGAGAGTAAGTTTTTCTTCATGATGAGGGTTTATTAGTTTGTCGCAAATTAGTATGAACAATTGGTTTTCAATCAATTGATTACTTTCAGCGACCACAAATTATACACGATCCCATGATTCGTTCGCTTTCAGTCATTGTTTTTCTCATCGTCATTGCAAATAGCATTACGGTGGGCCAAACGACCTTTCAGTTGGTGAAAACCGTTTTTGACAACAACTGTACAACGGGTTGTCACAGTGGTTCAAGTCCAGATGGTCAATTGAACCTTTCTGGGTCAGTTGCTTCTGTATTTGCTGAGCTTTCCGGTGTATCTCCAGTGAATCCTGCAGCTCAGACTGCTGGAATGAAACTTGTCGATTCAGGATACCCGGAACGGAGTTTTCTGTTTGCAAAGGTTTCGGCAGATATCGATCCGACCAATCATCTTACAATTCCTATGGGTAGTTCTATGCCACAAGACCAGAACCATCTGGCTTACAAGGATATTGAGCTTATTCGCCAGTGGATATTATTCGGTGCCGATACAACTTCATCTTATGTTGACCCACAATTGTTGGAAGATTATTACGCAGGTGAAGGAATGGCCCGTATCGAACCCCTGACGCCACCTGCCCTATCCGAAGGATTTCAAATACATTATGGCCCATTCTTCCTTGCTCCTCTGCAGGAAGCAGAATACTTCTACAAGTACGATACGCAACTGCCGGAAGCATTGGAAGTGAATAGGATTGAGACTTTCATTAACGAGGAATCGCACCATACCGCGCTCTACCGTTATTACCCACAGGCTGATACCAATTTCCTGCCTGGATTGAGGCCTGTTCAAAATGTACTTGTGGCTGCTGGGGTCTACTACACATCAGACATCATTGGTCAATGGCCGAACAGTCAGGATCTGGTGCTGCCCGAAGGTGCTGCTTTCCGATTCTCGGCAAATGTGGTTGTAGATCTCAACTACCACATTCCGAACTACAGCGCAGATTCCATTCTGGCGGCTGAATTCTATATGAATGTTTACACTCAATCCATTGGTACAGCGCAGCAGGAAATGATCTCTGCGCCAATGTATTACGGGGGCGCAGACCCAACCAATTTGGTCGTTCCGGGCAATTTGACCGATTCCGTTTACACCTTCGCTACATACGATACTGACACTAGTTACACTTGGCACATATGGTCCATAATGGCACACACTCATCAATTGGGACAAGACTATCAAGTATTCATGCGCAATCCGGATGGATCGAAAGGTGAAAACGTTTACAACGGTCATTATGATGTAACATACAATTTTGATCAAGGATACTACGATTGGCAACATCCGCCATTTCGTACATTCGATGACGAGTTGCTCGAGGTGAATTTTTCTAATGGGTTGATACATGAGGCAACCTATTCGAACCCGACCCCGAACACGGTTTATTTCGGCCTTAGAACAACTGATGAAATGTATGTGACCTACATTCAGTACGTTGAACAGCCGCTTACGGCATCTATAGAAGACAACAACAATCCGGGCTCAACCTTACGTGTCTATCCAAATCCATCTAATGGATTTCTGAATATTTCGTTCATTGCTTCTGCCGGTGGCACCTACAATTTGTCCTTGATGAATGAACTGGGACAGACGGTTCATTCACGTTCTATCAACATTGGTTCAGGCGAACAACGATTGACGATCGATACAGACAGGCTGGGATTGGTAAGCGGCATTTATTTGCTGCAGCTGACATCCAGCGACCAAACCATTTCAACAAAAGTTCTGATCAAGTGATCAGAACTTTATGGTAAGCATCGTCATAAAGTTGAATCCGGCCTGCGGATAATAGAAGTTCTCCGTGGTGGTCGTTCCACCATAGATGTAAGAGAAAGTGTAGCCGTTGGAGGAATACAATTGGTTGAAGATGTTGTTCAACTGAACTCCAATTCCTATCTCCTTGAAGAATTTCCAACTGAGGCTGTAACTCAAGTTGAGGTTGTTCACCACATAATCGTCCAGCATTCTATCTCGGTTTGATGTGTTGTCCAAGAATTGTTCTCCAACATACTTGGTAATGAAGGAAGCCTCCAGCGCTTTGATCGGTCTGTAGGTCAGATTAGCTGTCGCGATGTAATTCGGAGAGAACGAAATGTCGGTCAGGCCGTGATGAATCGCCACTTGTCCGCCATTATCATAATCGTCAATGTACTCAGTGAAATCCCAGATCTTGCTCTGGCTCCAAGTGAAGTTTCCAGAGAGGCTCAGGTTCTTTAAGATGTTCACGCTCCACATCAATTCAATTCCGTAGCGGTCGCTCCAATCCACGTTCTCGCGGATGTAAGCCCCAACGTCATTTATCCTTCCGCTTAGCACCAATTGATTCTGGTATATCATCCAAAAAGCATTGATACCGATGGAGTAGATGCGTGATTTGCGTTCGTAGCCCAACTCCCAATCATAAAGCGTTTCGTGGGTTGGGCGCGAATTCTGCGTAGCATCAACGATGTCCGTTCTTGCAGGTTCGCGATTTCCCATTGCCAGAGAAGTGTAGAGCCTGTTTCGGTCGTTCAATTCATAATTGATCCCGAGTTTCGGGTTGAAGAAGAGCCAATTCAATTTCTGCTCGGTTATGGAAACGTTTCCAAATAGGTCGGCTTCCGGGCCTTCAAAGCGATATTCGATGGAGCGAATCTGAAGGTCAGCGAACAGATTTACCTTCTTGTGCACTTGGAAATTTCCTCGCAGGAAAGAACTGATATCGGTCTTTCTCGCATCATCGAAATAGTAGCGTTGAGCAATTTCTTCGTACTCCGTGAACTGCGTTTGGATTACTTCTCCGTAGTGATCTCCGATGTAATTGTTCCAACCACCGCCCAAAGTAAGTTGCGTCTTCTTGCCAGTGTAATTCACGGCATAGGTCACTCCATAAAAGTGGTTATCAAGCCAACGCCTTCTCACAAGGTCTGCCGAGGTGAAAAGTGAATCGCCAACAAGTTCCGGCTCAATGCCATAATCAGCCAAATCATCTTGTTCGCGGTGCTGCTCAAAATAGCCTTTGCCACGGGTGTAGTGTCCGTTCATATTGATATTCCAGTTGCGGTCAAACTCGTGCGTAAAAATCAATTGATAATGGTCTTGGCCGTAGTTGTCAACCTCGTTTTCGTAGGTGTAATAATTGAATGTACGGTCAGTTTCGAGCAGACTTTGCGGTGTTCCGTACCATGCCTGATATGTTTTTTCTCTTCCGCCCAAAATGTTAAAACGGAGCAGTGTTTTCTGTCCATGGTAAGCAGCTGAAGCATACCAACTCCAAAGACTGGAAGTGGCACGGTCGATGTAGCCGTCAGAAGAAATTCTGCTGGAGCGCACATCAACCGTGAATTTGTTGGCAATCAATCCGGTCCCAGCTTTTACGGTATGTCTCCAGGTGTTGAATGAACCGTAACCGTTCAAGGTTTCCACATACCATTTCTTGCGGAACGTGTTGGTCTGCATGTTGATGCTGGCCCCGAAAGCTGCCGCTCCGTTGCTGCTCGTTCCTACACCACGCTGCACTTGAATGTTATCCAAACTTGAAGCCAGATCGGGCATGTTCACCCAGAACACTCCGTGAGATTCAGAATCGTTGATCGGAATTCCGTTAAGCGTTACATTAATGCGTGTTGGGTCTGTTCCACGAACTCGAATTCCTGTATAACCAACGCCTGCTCCGGCATCGGAGGTGGAAACAACGCTCGGTTCCAATTCCAAAAGCACAGGAATGTCCTGGCCGAAGTTCCTGCGTTCGATGGTTTCCATGTCCACATGGGTGTAGGCCGTGGCCGTGTTTCGGTTGGCTCGCGTGGCATTTACAACCACTTCATCTTTATTGTAAGCGGTTGGCGTGAGGTAGACGTCATACGGTTTATCATTTCCTCCAACGGCCTCAATTTCATGCTTGTCAAAGCCAATGAAACTGAATTTCAATTTCACCGAATCCAACTTTCCGTAGTTGATTCTGAAAGCGCCTTCGCTGTCGGTAAACGTGCCGCTGTAGGTGCCAACAACCGCTACATTAACACCGGGAATTGGCGAATCGTCAGTGGACGAATAAACATTCCCTGAAATGGTTTGAGCCAGCATTTGTTGAGCGCACAGGCAAAGCGCTACAATAGATAGTTGTGTTTTCATCTCCTTCCGCCAGCATTATCTGGATCAAGTTGTAGGGTATGATCTCAGCCCGATTTTCGGGCACCCCTGATGGGACAAAGGTATGCACGTTATCCTTTTGGGCAATCCGAATTCTTGCAGGTATATTCGCACCAATGGAAAAACTTCGTGCACGGTTCAGTTTCTGGTTGGCCCAAACGGTAACAAAATTGGCAGGCCGCACAGGCTGGGTCTTTTTGGTGAAGTTGATGCGCAGATTGACAGGAACGCAGGTTACTGTAGAACAGATGTTGGCCATTCGGAATGCAATACGTTCTCATAAGCAAACCAGTCTACTTGTGTTTGGAGTTGGTAATGACAGTCTGTTCTGGATGAATGCCAATTCCTCAGGAAGAACCGTATTTATTGAAGACGATGATTTCTGGCTTCGAAAGATCCAAAAGCGGATACCGGGCATTGAGGCTTACCTTGTTGCGTACAACACCAAGATCGAGCAATGGAAAGAGTTGCTCGCATTGCCCGAAAAGCTTTCGATTGAGTTTCCGAACGATATTTCGAAGCGCAAGTGGGACGTAGTGTTCGTGGATGCGCCAACGGGTTGGGGAGAAGGCACCACCGGACGCATGAAGAGCATTTTCGCTGGCCGAAAGTTGGTGCAGAAAGGCGATGTTTTCGTGCACGACTGCG
>Ga0172376_10008684_pt1 | contig 10585 bp, 12 predicted proteins | sample Lak35m_FD_121114 | JGI IMG/M metagenome (GOLD analysis project Ga0172376, IMG submission 121114) | Freshwater microbial communities from Kabuno Bay, South-Kivu, Congo - kab_092012_35m | ecosystem: Environmental > Aquatic > Freshwater > Lake | place: Democratic Republic of the Congo: South-Kivu... | reverse complement strand
GCCGCTCCGCGTCCCCTTCGTCGTACAGGACCGGCGTGAGGTCGCGGGCCAGCGCCTCCTCCGCGCCGTCGCGCCCGACCCCCCCGAGGCACATCACCGGACGGCGGACGCCCGCCAGCCGCAGCTGCGCCCCCTCCTCCACGAGCGCCACGCCGAAGCGGTCCACCCCGGCGGCCTCGAGCGCCTCGGCGCAGGGGAGCGCGCCGTGCCCGTAGGCGTCGCCCTTCACCGCCGCGAGCACCTGCACGCCGGGGGCGAGGCGCGCCCGGACCGCCCCGAGGTTCTGCCGGAGCGCCGCGAGGTCGACGGTGGCGGCGGTCGGGCGGATGGCCATGGCCCGCCGCAGGTATCCCGTCGGGCCGGCCCACGATCCCACCCCGCTTCCGGGCGGCGGGGGGCGCTGGGGGCCCGCGCTGGGTTAGCTGGCCGCCCATGCGCATCCTCGTCACCGGCGGCGCCGGCTTCATCCCCTCCCACCTCTGCGATCGCCTCCTGGCCGACGGGCACGAGGTGGTGGCCGTGGACAACTTCGTCACCGGGCACCGCCGGAACCTGGGCACGCTTCTCGGCAACCCCCGCTTCCGCTTCCTGGAGGGCGACGTCACCCGGGAGCTCCCCGCGGACGGGCGCTTCGACCGCATCTACCACATGGCCTCGCCCGCGAGCCCCATCGACTACGTGCAGCTCCCCTTCGAGACCCTCTACGCCGGCTCGAAGGCCACCGAGCTCTGCCTGGACCGGGCCCGCAAGGACGGCGCACGGTTCTTCCTCGCCTCCACCAGCGAGGTCTACGGCGATCCGGCGGTGCACCCGCAGGTGGAGTCCTACTGGGGCAACGTGAACCCCATCGGTCCGCGCTCGGTGTACGACGAGGCCAAGCGTTTCGCCGAGGCCGTCACGATGGCCTACCAGCGCTACCACGGGGTCGAGACGCGCATCATCCGCATCTTCAACACCTACGGCCCGCGCATGCGGGAGAACGACGGGCGCGTGATGCCCGCCTTCATCGGCCAGGCGCTCCGTCGCCAGCCGCTGACCGTCTTCGGGGACGGCAACCAGACCCGCAGCTTCTGCTACTGCAGCGACCTGGTGGACGGGATCGTGCGGCTCATGGAGTCGGACCTCGGCGAGCCCTGCAACATCGGCAACCCGCACGAGATGACCATGCTGGAGCTCGCCCAGTACATCAACGAGTTCACCGGCAACCCGGCGGGCATCGTGCACAAGCCCCTTCCCCCCGACGATCCCACCCAGCGCCGCCCCAACATCGACCGCGCCAAGGCGCGCCTGGGCTGGGAGCCCAAGGTGTCCTTCCGGGACGGCGTGGAGCGGACGGTGGCCTACTTCAAGGGCGTCATCGAGGTGTAGCCCGCAGGCTACGCCACGGTGGCGTAGGGATCGGGCTCGAGCAGATCGGCCACGGCGGGGGCCGCGGCCAGAACCGCCGGGCCGACCCGGGGCGCCAGGATGGTGCCGCGCAGGACGCCCTGCACCCGCTGGTGGGCCTCCGCCTCGCGGCCGGCGAGGCGCCGCATGAACGCGGCCACGGGGTCCGCGGTGTCCGCGCAGGCCACGCCGGCGAAGACCATCAGGCCGGTCTCGGCGTGGCGCAGCAGCAGCTCGGCGCTGGCCGGGTCCGGAGCATCGGTGACCAGCACCGCGTCCGGGTCCAGCTGACTCGCCGCGGCGAGCCCCTGGAGGATGGAGTCCACGTCCTCGCCGACCTCGCGCTGGGTGATCGAGGCGCGCAGGTCCTTGTGGAGGTAGTCGAGGGGGTCCTCGATGGTGACGAGGTGACCCGGCACCGCGTGGTTGTACTGCCGGGCCAGCGCGGCGAGGACGCCGTGCCGCTGCCGGCTCCCGCCCACCACGACGAGGCCGGAGGGCATCTCGACCAGCGCCGCGGCGCGACCGTCGAGACCGAGCGCGCCCAGGGAGGGCGCTTCGGTGGCCATCACGTGCAGGACGATGCCCCAGCTCCCGCGCTGGCGCACCGCCTGCACCCGGAAGCGGCCGAGGCCATCCAGCCCGAAGGCGAACCGGGTCTCCCGGAGCTGGGCCAGGGGCCGCTCGCTCCCGCCGAGCTCGGAGAGCGCCATGAGCAGGTTCTGCGCGTCGACGGCGGTGATCCGCTCGTGCGGAGTGGGAAGGAGCCGGTCCCCGACCCGCACCTGCGGTCGGCCTGGGGACTTGATGTGGATGTCGGTCCCCCCCGAACGCAGGCAGTCCTCGATCAACGAGACGATTCCGGATCGATTGGGCTGGATTTTGACAGAGCGCATGGTCGGCCTCCGGACCGCTGATCGGATCGGCCGACGACGAGGCTTAGTCCGGCCTCCGGCCTCAACGACGCGACTTCTTCCGGGCCTTCCTCTCGTCCTTCTTCTTGCGCCGCAGCGCCTCCCGCTCGTCCTTCGAGAGCGACGGAGCCGCCGGCGGAGGAGGGAGCGCACCGCCGCCTCCCCCCATCCCCAGCCCACCGAGGCCGCCGCCCCGCGCCAGTTGCTGCAGCTTCCGCTGCATGTCGCGCTGCTCGCGGGCGCTCCCGGCCATGCCGGTGGCCAGGCCCATGTCCTTCATCATCGCGCGGGTCATGAAGAAGCGCTCCTTCAGCCCCTTGACCTCGTCGAAGGGCCGGCCGGAGCCGCCGGCGATGCGCCGCATGCGGGAGTCGTCCAGGATCTCGGGCTTCCGCCGCTCCTGCCGCGTCATCGACTGGATCATGGCCTCGACCTTGACCAGCTCCCGGTCGTCCAGCGCCTCCTTGGGGATCTGGCCCATGAGGTCGTCCATCATGGGCAGCTTGGACATCACGTCCCGCAGCGAGCCCATCGACTTGATCATGCGCAGCTGGGCCTGGAAGTCGTCGAAGGTGAAGCCCCCCTGCAGCATGCGGGTGGCGTCCTTCTCCGCCTGATCCTTGTCCACGACCTTCTCGAAGTCGTTCATCAGGCCGACGATGTCGCCCATGCCGAGGATGCGGCTCGCGAGCCCCTGGGCCCGGAACTCCTCCAGCTTGTCGAGGCCCTCCCCCATGCCCACGAACTGGACCGGCTTGCCGGTGACGGCGCGGATCGAGAGCGCCGCGCCGCCGCGCGCGTCGCCGTCGAGCTTGGTGAGCACGAAGCCCGTGAAGGAGAGCCGGCGGTCGAACTCGGCCGCGGTGCGCACGGCGTCCTGGCCGATCATGGCGTCGCAGACGAACAGGATGTTGGCCGGGTCGGTCTGCCGCTTGATCTCCTCGAGCTCCTTCATCAAGGGCTCGTCGATCGCGAGCCGGCCCGCGGTGTCGATGATGACCACGTCCCGACCGACGTTGCGCGCCTGGGAGATCGCCAGGGTGGCGAGCTGCACCGGCATCATCCCCTTGATGGAGAAGACGGGCACCGCGAGCTTCCGCCCCAGGGTGGTGAGCTGGTCCACCGCGGCCGGTCGGTACACGTCCGCCGCGACCAGCATGGGCTTCTTCCCCTGGCGCATCAGCAGGCGCGCCAGCTTGCCGGCGGTGGTGGTCTTCCCCGACCCCTGGAGGCCCACCATCATGACCACCGACGGCCGCCCGTCGAGCTGGAGGGGCACGGACTCGGGCCCCATGAGCTCCTGCAGCTCGTCGTAGCAGGCCTTCACGAACCAGTCGGCGGCGGTGACCTTGTAGCCGGGGGGGCCCTTGAGCTTCACCACCTGGCCGAAGGTGTTCTGCTTCACCTTGTCGAGGAACCCACGGATGACGTCGAGCTCCACGTCCGCTTCGATGAGCGACACGCGCACGTCGCGCAGGGCGTCCGCCACGCTCTCCTCGGAGAGCTCGGCCTTGCCCTGGAGCTTGAGACGGGCGTTACGGAATCCGCGGGAAAGGGCGTCCAGCATGCCGCGCTGGCTAACCCACCGCGGTTACCCGAGGAGGATGCAGCACGATGAGCAGAAGTTCCGCGCCGTCGTCACCGACGCGCTAAAGGATCTCTTCCTCCAGCTCGACGCCATCGACTCGGACGACTTCGACACCCGGCTCTCCGACGGCGTCCTGCAGGTGGACTTCGAGTCGGGGGGGGTGTTCGTGCTCTCCCAGCAGGTCCCGGTGCGCGAGCTGTGGCTCTCCGCGTTCTCGCGGGCGTGGCACTTCCGCCAGGTGGATGGCGCGTGGCTGGAGCGGGACACGGGCGAGCGCCTGGAGGCCATCCTCTCGGCGCACTTCACCAAGCGGCTCGGGAGCCCGGTGAAGCTGCGCAGCCCGGGCTGATCAGCGCCCGGTGCTGCCGAAGCCGCCCGTCCCGCGGGCGGTGGGCGGGAGGGTGTCCACCAGGGTGAAGCTCGGCGCCTCGAAGCGCGCGAGCACCATCTGGGCCACCCGATCGCCGCGGTTCACCGTGAACGGCGTGTGCCCGAGGTTCACCAGGGGGACACAGACCTCGCCGCGGTAGTCCGGGTCCACCGTTCCGGGGCTGTTGATGACGGTGACGCCGGCCTTGAGCGCCAGCCCCGAACGGGGCCGGATCTGGGCCTCCCACCCGTCCGGGAGCGCGAGCGCGAAGCCGCAGGGGACGAGCGCACGCCCGCCCGGCTCCAACACCACCGGCGCGTCCACCGCGGCGCGCAGGTCGTAGCCCGCGGCGCCCGAGGTGGCGCGAGTGGGGGGGCCGAGGTCGACCCCGTGTGGGAGCAGGCGGAGTGGGAGCATGCGACCGGTCCTCCGCAGGAGGGGCTAGTCCTCCAGCGCTTCCTTGCGGGAGAGCCGGATCTTGCCCATCTTGTCGATGTCGATCACGCGGACCAGGACCTCGTCGCCCTCGTTCACCACGTCGGTGACCTTGTTGACGCGCTCCTTGGCCAGGTGGCTGATGTGGATCAGCCCGTCGGTGCCGGGGAAGATCTCCACGAAGGCGCCGAAGTCGGTGATCCGCTTGACCACGCCCACGTAGAGCTTGCCGATCTCGGCCTCCTGCGTGAGCTCGCGGATCATCGCGATGCAGCGGGCCGCGGCGGCCTGGTCGGTGGAGGCCACGTCGACCTTGCCCGAGTCGTCCACCGTGATGCGGCAGCCGGTCTTGTCCTGCAGGCCGCGGATCACCTTGCCGCCCGGGCCGATGAGCTCCCGGATCTTGTCGGCCTTGATCATGACCGTGGTGATCCGGGGCGCGAAGGGCGAGAGCTCGCCGCGGACGGCGGGGATGGTGCGGGCCATCTCCCCGAGGATGTGGAGGCGGCCGTCGCGGGCCTGCGCCAGCGCCCGGGCCATGACCTCACGGGGCACGCCGGTGATCTTGGTGTCCATCTGGAAGGCGGTGATGCCCGCGGTGGTGCCGGCCACCTTGAAGTCCATGTCGCCGAGGTGGTCCTCGTCGCCGAGGATGTCGGAGAGGACCGCGAACTCGTCGCCTTCCTTGATGAGCCCCATCGCGATGCCGGCCACCGGCGCCTTGATGGGCACGCCGGCGTCCATGAGCGCGAGGGTGGAGCCGCACACCGTGGCCATCGAGCTCGAGCCGTTGGACTCGAGCACGTCGGAGGTGCACCGCAGCACGTAGGGGAACTGCTCCTGGGTGGGCATGACGTAGGAGATGGCGCGGTGCGCGAGCGCGCCGTGGCCGATCTCCCGGCGCTTCGGACCGCGCAGCGGGGAGGCCTCGCCGGTGCAGAAGGGGGGGAAGTTGTAGGTGAGCATCCAGCGGCGGAAGGTGCCGGTGGCGCCCGCGTAGTCGATGCGCTGGGCGTCGTCCTCGACCCCGAGCGCCGCGGCCACGAAGGCCTGGGTCTCGCCGCGGGTGAAGATCGCCGAGCCGTGCGCGCGCGGGGAGACGCCGACCTCACCCCAGATGGGGCGGATCTCGTCGGTGGCGCGGCCGTCCAGCCGGACGCCCTTCTCGATGACCATCTTCCGCATCTCGGTCTTCACGATCTTCTCGACCACCGCGTCGGCGAGGAGGCCGGCGGCGACCGAGGCGGTGTCGTCCAGACCCGCGGTGGCGGCGGCGACGCCGGACACCTTCGCGGCGGCGAGCGCGTCACGGCGCTCGTGCTTGGTCTTGATCGCGAGTCCGGCGCGCACGCCCTCGGTGGCGGCGGCCTTCACCTTGGCGACGAGGTCCGCGGGCGGCTCGGGCTGGTCGGCCACGGGGCGCTTGTTGACCACGCCCACCTTGGCGCGCAGCTCGTCGATCGCGCCTCAGATCTTCTTGATCTCGGCGTGGGCCACGTCGAGCGCGTCCATCATGACCGACTCGGAGACCTCCCGGCCTCCACCCTCGACCATGCAGACCGCGTCCGCGGTGCCGGCCACGACGATGAGCAGCTCCGCCTTCTCGTGCATCGAGATGGGCGGGTTCACCACGAAGTTGCCGTCCACCCGGGCCAGCCGGACGCCGGCGACCGCCTGCTTCATCGGGATGTCCGAGATGTGCACCGCCGCGGCGCAGCCGCTGATGGCGAGCACGTCGGTGTCGCAGTCGGGATCGAAGGAGAGCGCGGTGGCGATGAGCTGGGTCTCGAAGCGCCAGGTCTTGGGGAATTGGGGGCGGATGGGCCGGTCGATGATGCGGCTGGCGAGGATCTCGCGCTCGTTGGAGCGGCCTTCGCGCTTGAAGAAGCCGCCGGGGATCTTCCCGTAGGCGGCCGAGCGGTCCATGTACTCGCAGGTGAGCGGGAGGAAGTCGAAGCGAGCGGGGGTGAAGGCGGCCGTGGCGGTGCAGAGCACCGAGCTGTCGGCCATCTTGACCACGACGGCGCCGTGCGCCTGCTTGGCGTACTTGCCGGTCTCGAGGGTGAGCGTGCGACCGCCCACGTCGACGCTGACGGAGATGGGATTCATGTTGTGTTTTCCTTCGGAATTGCCCGCAGTGGGCGGGCTGCACGCAGGGCGTGCGGGGAGCGGGCGCTGCGTTCCTGGCAGCACACCGTAGACCTGCTCGGAGTGAGCCCGGCCCGGCCCCGCGATGGGACCGGAGGCGCGCTCAGCCCGCGGAGGTCTGCGAGGTGCGCAACGTTCCGCGTGGAAGGCGCCGGCGTGTACACCGGCGCCGAGATCGAGAGCTGAAAAGAACGAACGGCGGCCGAAGCCGCCGTTTCCGCACCTACTTGCGGAGCCCCAGCTTGGCGACCAACGCGTCGTAGCGCGCGTGGTCCACCCCGCGGAGGTACCGCAGCATCCGGCGGCGATGGCCGACCAGCTTGAGGAGGCCGCGCCGGGAGTGATGATCCTTGGCGTGCCCCTTGAAGTGCTCGGTGAGGTAGTTGATGCGCTCGGTGAGGAGCGCGATCTGGACCTCCGGCGAGCCGGTGTCGGTGTCGTGGGTGCGGAAGGAGGAGACGAGCTCCGCCTTGCGATCGTCGGTCATGGCCATGGTGTACTCCTTGATGCTCCCGCTCACCGGTGGGCATGGCCCGTGAGTGATCCCCTTGGCGGACACCCACATCCCGCCGGATGGCAGAAAGCGCGAGCGACTATCGTCCCGGCTCGTCACCGTCAAGGGTTGTAGCCGGGGTCCGGCGCCGCCGCCGCTTGGGCGCGGGCTCGTCCTCCACCGGCAGATCGGGGCGCAGCGCGCGGGTCAGCGCCCTCCCCTCCGAACGACGCCAGCGCGCCACCTCGCCGTGGTTCCCCGAGAGCAGCACGTCGGGCACGTCCCACCCGCGGAAGCTGCGTGGACGCGTGTAGGGAGGGGGCTCGAGCGCCAGGCCCGGCGAGAAGGACTCCTCGTGGATCGAGTCCGCGTTCCCCAGCACCCCGGGCAGGAGCCGCGCCACCGCGTCCACGATCACGGTCGCGGCGTACTCACCGCCGGTGAGCACGTAGTCGCCGATGGACACCACCTCGTCCACGAGGTGCGCGCGCACGCGCGCGTCCACCCCTTCGTAGTGGCCGCACACCACCACCAGGTGGGGGAGCCCGGCAAAGCGGCGCGCCACCGACTGGTCGAAGCGCGTGCCGGCCGGTTCGGTGAGTACGACGTGGCTGTCGGGCCGGCGGACCGCCTCGATGGCGGCCGCGACCACGTCCACCCGCATCACCATCCCGCTGCCCCCCCCGTAGGGCGTGTCGTCGACCGTGCGATGGCGGCCGAGCCCATGGGCGCGGAGATCGTGCACCCCCAGCTCGAACGCCCCGGCGGCGCGCGCCCGGCCGAGGATGGAGGCGGACAGGGGACCCTCGACCATCGCCGGGAAGAGGGTGAGGACGTCGAACCTCACCCGCGCTCCACGGCCCCGTCCGCCACCGTGACCGTCCGATTCGCCAGGTCCACGGCGCGGATGGCCCCCTGGGCCGCCACGACGAAGGCTTCGCCGTCCCCGATCACCCACACGTCCACCACGCCGGGGACCACGTCGGTGAGCACGCCGTGGTCCACGCCCGAGACGTCACGCACGCGGGCGCCGATCAGGTCGTGGATGTACCACTCCCCTTCCGCGGGCGGCGGAAGCTCGGCGCGGTCCACCTCGATGCGGGATCCCACCAGCGCCTGGGCGCCGGCCTCGTCCTCGACCCCGTCGATGCGGCCCACCAGGCGCTTCCCGGCCCCCGAACGGACCGTGAGCCGGACCCGGCGGCGCGATCCATCCTTCGCCACGAGGGCGACCTCCCGCGGACGGCCGAGCGCGGTCCCCTCGCGGTGGTGCAGGAGCACGCGCACCTCACCCCGGAAGCCGAAGACCCCGATCACCTCGCCGAGGAGGACGGGCTCCACGTCAGTCGAGTTCCGCCTCTTCGGTGTCGGCTTCGACCTCGTCCTCGCCGGACGGGGAGCCGGGCTCGATCAGCTCCAGCACGGCCCTGCGCCGGCCGGCCGACGCGGAGAGGACGGTACGGATGGCGCGGAGCGTCTCCCCGTCCGGTCCCTTCACGCGCGGGAGGTCCGCCGGATCCACCGTGAGCTCGACGATCACGGAGGCCTCGCCTTCCTCGGAGCGGACGGAGACCGCGTCCGGGTTGGCCACCAGCCCGCGGACCAGGAACTGCACGAGCTCGGTCACGCCGAGGCTCCCACGCGGGCCTTCTTGATGAGATCACCCACGGTCTCCGAGGGCGGCGCGCCGTGGGAGAGCCAGTGGTCCACGCGCTCGAGGTCGACCTTGAGGAGCGGGGGGTTCTGCAGCGGATCGTAGTGGCCCACGTTCTCGATGAAGCGCCCGTCACGGGGAGACCGCGAGTCGGAGACGACGACGCGGTAGAAGGGCTTCTTGCGGGTACCGAGGCGGGCGAGACGGATGCGGACCATGATGACCTTGGAAACGACCCGCGCGTCTATCGTGTGCCTGCGCGCCCCGTCAAGCGGCGAGGTCGACGGTCGCCGGCTTCGTGGTAACGCGGGCTGAGCCCGAGGCAGGACCGACCGTGGACTGGAACGACCTCCGACACTTCCTCGCCCTGGCGCGGCACGGGTCCATCCGGGCGGCCGGGAAGGAGCTGTCGGTGAGCCACACCACGGTAGCGCGGCGGGTCGAGGCGCTCGAGGGGCGCCTGGGCGCGCGGCTCTTCGACCGGCACCGGGACGGATACACGCTCACCGAGGCGGGCCAGCGCCTGCGCGGGGCCGCGGGGCGCGTGGAGGACGAGGTGGCCACCCCGGCGCGGGACCTGGCGGGCCGGGACCAGCGCCTCGCGGGATCGGTGCACCTGACCTGCGGCGACGAGGTGCTCGCCGGGCTGCTCGTCGACGACCTGGCGCCGTGGTGCGCGGCCCACCCGGGGGTCGACCTCGTGGTCAGCACCGACGCGCGCATGTACAACCTGGCGAAGGGCGAGGCCGACCCCGCGGTGCGCGTGCTCCTGCCCGGGCACGACCCGCCGGCCTACCTCGTGGGGCACCGCGTCGCGCCGCTGATGGTCGCCACCTACGTGGCCCGGGAGCACGCGGCGCGCCTCCTCCCGCCCGCGCCCGACGCGCGGTGGCTGGGCTACGGCGACCCCCGGGCGCTCGCCACCGTCCTCCGGAGCAGCGCGTACCCGGAGCTCCCGGTTTGGGGGAGCTTCACGGGCGTGCTCCCGCTCGTCCGCGCCGCCGTCGCCGGCCTCGGGCTCGTGGGCCTCCCGACCTACATGGGCGACCGCGAGCCCGCCCTGCGGCGGCTGGACGAGGACGACCTGCGGCACGTCGCGGACATCTGGCTCCTCCACCACCCCGATCTCAAGGCCAACGCCCGGGTCCAGGCCGCCCGCGCGGTCCTGCGCGAGGCCTTCGTCCGCCGACGCCGGCTCTTCGAGGGGCGGCGCGACGACGCACCGTAGCGGTCCGTTTCCGCACCATGCGGTTCGCCCCCCAGGCGCGTAGATCCGGTTCGACCAGGAGCCCGCCGTGACCGCCGCTGCCCAGTTCTGGGACCACATCGCCGAGGACTACGCGAAGCGCCCGCTGCCCCAACCCGAGGCCACGGCGCGGAAGCTGGCGTACACCCGGGGGCTGCTGCGCCCCGACCACCGCCTGCTCGACCTGGGCTGCGGCACGGGCACGATCCTCCTGGAGCTGGCGCCGAGCGTCGCCGAGGCGGTCGGCCGGGACGTCTCGCCCGCGATGATCGTGATCGCCGAGCGCAAGGCCCGCGAGGCGCTCGCCGCCGCGGAGGCGGCCGGAGCCCCCGCCCCAGGTCGCGTCCGCTT
>Ga0172376_10008683_pt1 | contig 10586 bp, 10 predicted proteins | sample Lak35m_FD_121114 | JGI IMG/M metagenome (GOLD analysis project Ga0172376, IMG submission 121114) | Freshwater microbial communities from Kabuno Bay, South-Kivu, Congo - kab_092012_35m | ecosystem: Environmental > Aquatic > Freshwater > Lake | place: Democratic Republic of the Congo: South-Kivu... | reverse complement strand
GCGCATTTGCCAGCGCAACAATACGAATGAGAATTGTAACTTATTGATTGATTTTTTGATACTCTTGAGCGTTGAGGGGATCCATTTCGGTTAAGAAGTTCAAAACCTTGGCTTTTTCAGCAGGCGTTGCAGGCTGGTAGATTCCTACAATTTCATTCACTTTTCCTTTCAAGAAAAGAGGCAGGATCACAGAGCCCGGTTTTGACTTGTAGAGTTGGTGAAGTTTTTCAATCGCTTCCGTTGTTTTCATGCGGGCTTGGAACATATTGTCTGGCTTACTCATCACATCGAGACCTTGCCGGTGGTAGGTGTATAAAAACTCACGGAAGTTTCGATAACTGCTGTTGGTGAGGTTCTCGTTGAGCCAATACCGATTGCGGAGGCTTTGGCTTTGCCTCCAGCCCATTTCCTGCGCATTTTGGGCATTATTCACAATTTGCTTCGCTTTTTGATGAAATTCTTGTCCGCCCATTAACCCAAAAGTGTCATAATCAAGACCGAGAACCGTATAGACATAAAAGGCAAGCATGCTTGTGAGGTTGCTTTGGTGCATATTGATGTCGAATTCCAGGGGCTGAAATTCGGTGTACTCAAAAATCCAGTCGGGATCCGTGTAGTTGAGCATGACCGTCGTATAACCCGAGTTAAAAACAGGTCGGTTGCTCTGAATTTGAACGGTGGCTTTAAACTGATTAACGCTCAGCCGTTCATCGAGTACAATATTGATAGTAAACGAAATCCTTTCCTGGAATTGATAAGTGTCATTCGTCCACTTCCGGTTGTTCACAAATTCATTGATGGCAGCCTGCATCGACTGATACAACTGCTGATCGGCACCGCCCAGTTTGTTGGCATTCACCATGATTTGGCAGAAAACTTCTTGGGCTTGTGAAACCCGGGGAAGCCCGGCTAAAACAAACATCAGGCAGAGGAAAATAGGCCTTATGAGTGGAGATAACATTTTGTAATGTGTTGAATAATTTGGCGGGCAATCTCTATTTTCGGAGCCAACGGAAGCTCGGTAATTCCCATGTTTGAGAGTAGGGTAACTTGATTGGTGTCCAACCCAAAGCCAGCACCTGGGTCATTTAAATGGTTTAAAACCAACAGATCACATTGCTTGGTTGATTTTTTACGCGCTGCTTCCGCTAATCCGTTTTCCGTTTCCAGGGCAAATCCAACCAAAAATTGGTCGGCACGCTTGTTGCGTCCGATTTCGGCGAGGATATCTGGATTGGCGACCATGGCAATCGGGGAAACTCCGTCCTTTTTCTTGATCTTCCCATCCTTTTTATGGACCGGCCTAAAATCGGCAACAGCAGCACAAAAAATCCCCACATTGAATTGTTCCTGATATTTTTCGACGGCCTGATGCATCTCTAAGGCACTTTCGACCGCAACAAACGACTGCAGTCCTTGCGGAGGGCTTAATGAAACAGGTCCAGAGATGAGCATGACCTCTGCGCCTTGTTCGAGGAAAGCCTGGGCCAGCGCATAACCCATTTTGCCTGAGCTGTGGTTGCTGATGTAGCGAACATCATCGATCGCTTCTCGGGTGGGCCCGGCCGTTATAAGAACCTTCTTACCACGCCAAGTGTCTAAAACTGGTGGTCTAGCCTGATCATTGGTGGATAACCACCAGTGCTCCATGGCGTCTACGATTTCCTGGGGCTCACTCATTCGCCCAACGCCCGAAAGCCCGCTCGCAAGGGCACCGCTGGCCGGGCCGAGCATCCTGTGGTTTGGCCTCGAAATGAGTTCATTTACATTTCGCGACGTCGCAGGATGTTTCCACATATCCAAATCCATGGCCGGAGCAAACCAAACCGGACAACGTGCTGATAAATAAACAGCCATGAGCAAATTGTCGCATAAACCCCCGGCCATCTTCGCCAAGGTATGGGCACTACATGGAGCGATCAGCATGAGATCGGCCCACAAGCCCAGCGCTACATGGTTCACCCATTCGCCCTGGTCTGATCGAACAAACTCGGTGTATACAGGCCGTTCAGAAAGCGTAGCTAAAGTAAGGGGGGTCACAAAGCCCAATGCATCGGTCGAACACACCACTTGAACCTCAGCGCCCTTACTTTTAAGCTGCCGAATAATCCAAGTCGCTTTGTAGGCAGCAATACTGCCCGTTATGCCCAACAGTATTTTCCGCCCTGCCCAATCCATACTTTAATAGCCTCTTTTCTCGCGCTCAGGATTTCGGTGGAAGAGCTTTCCCTGTTCAAACTCATCGAGTGCTTGAAGGGTAGGCTTGGGCATGCGCTCGTATTGGCGCGATAATTCGATCTGCTCCTTGTTTTCATACACTTCCTCCAGACTGTCTACAGGGGGTGTGAACTCGGCTAGCTTTTCGGTTAACTCCTCTTTGATTTTGGAGGCAACCTGGTTGCTGCGCTTGCTCAAAATCGCGACCGATTCATAGATGTTGCCGGTTGGTTCATTGAGCGCTTTGATGTCGCGGGTTTCTGTGGTGTTACTTGCCATGATGTACATATTAAAGTTGAAAGTATGATTTAATTAGAGGCTGTGGGACTGAGTCTCGATTGCAGGGCAACAATCTCTCGGGTCATTTTTTCGACGGATTTGATGTATTTGCTTTCGGGAAACTCCTCCTTCAATTGATCGGCCGCTTGCAACGTGGCCGTGCAACGCTCAGCTTGTTTGGCCTGAATGCTGTTTATAGAAAGTTTGTGATATGAATCGGCCAGCAAGTAAAGCAAATACTCTCGCTGAGCAATGTCAGGAAAATCCGTTAAAGTTCGTTTCAACAAGGCAGTGGCCGCCCTGTGGTCTTCCATCTGATAAAAAAGCATAGCGCGATCCAGTGCCTTTTTTTCCAGTTTATCGCGCAGCAGGTCCATGAACCGATGGCAATCTGCAATGTGGGCGCTTTTGGGGTATTTGTTGATGTAGAGCTGAAGGCCTTCAATAGCCGATTCCGTGTTTTTTTGATCGAGTCCATATTCCGGAGAATTCAGGAATAAGCAATAGGCATGCATGAATGCAGCTTCTTCGCCCCGCGAACTTCCGGCGTAGGCCGCAGCAAGCTGTTGGAATTGAAAAGAGGCCAGTTCATAGCCTCTTTCGTGGTATGAGGTGTAGGCACTCATGAATTGAAGTTCGCCCGCCACTTCCGAACCTCTAAACAATGTGTTCAGTTCCTCGAGTAGGGGCTGAGCCCGATAATAGTCGCCCCTGTGGTAGTATTCGCGTGCTTTACTCAACTTCAAGGGAATGTCGTTGCTCTTCAACAAACGCGAGTAGGAATCACAAGAAGACGATAACAATGCAATACACCCTGATGCAAGGAGCATAATCACGCGCAAATAGGTTGTATTGAATGTCAGTTTGGATCGCATCGACAGGTTTAGGCTCGGCCTTTGTGGCGTAGAACCTGCAAAAATACGGAAAAAAGGGCATATTATTATAAGAAAGAGCGTGCATCAATGAAGCACTTGTTTTGATGCACAGATGTTCTAATTTTGTGCCGTTAAAACACATAACGTGGATCTTCTTGAAAAACTAAAAAACAGGCGTGGGCCTCTGGGCATGCACGCAAAGGAGGCAGAGGGATATTATATGTTCCCCAAATTAGAGGGCGAGATCGCGGCCACCATGAAATTCCGTGGTCAAGACCGCTTGGTTTGGAGCCTGAATAATTACCTTGGCTTGGCCAATCACCCCGAGGTGCGTGCCGTTGATGCCGAGGCCGCAGCGCAGTTTGGAATGGCCTATCCAATGGGTGCCCGAATGATGTCAGGCAATTCAAACGCCCACGAGCAACTCGAACAGGAATTGGCTGAGTTTGTGGGCAAGCCCGCCGGATTATTGGTCAATTATGGCTATCAGGGCATAGTTTCAGCCATCGATGCCCTGCTCGATCGCCACGATATTGTGATTTATGATGCCGAGTCACATGCTTGTATTGTAGATGGCGTTCGACTCCATCAGGGTCAGCGCTATATGTTTCGGCACAACGACATGGGTAGTTTGGAAACCCAATTGAAGCGGGCCGTTAAGCGCATCGAAGAACAGGGTAATTTGGGGGGGATTTTGGTGATTACCGAAGGAGTTTTTGGGATGACCGGCGTACAGGGCGACCTCAAAGGCGTTGTGGCATTGAAGTCGCGCTATTCATTCAGGTTGCTGGTCGACGATGCGCACGGTTTCGGAACCATGGGAGCCCATGGGGGAGGAACGGCCCAGGAACAGAACGTAACAGAAGGGGTAGATCTATACTTCAGCACTTTTGCTAAGTCTATGGCCAGTATCGGTGCGTTTTTTGCCTCAGACGCTGACACCCTGGCTTTTCTGAAGTACAATATGCGTTCACAGATTTTCGCCAAATCGTTGCCTATGCCTCTGGTATTGGGAGCGCTTAAACGGCTGGATCTGATTCGCAAGCACCCAGAGTACAAAGAGAAATTGTGGACCATCGTTCATGCTTTGCAGGATGGATTAAAAGCGAGAGGATTCTCCATCGGCATCACCAGCAGCCCAGTGACCCCAGTTATGTTGAATGGAAGCCTGGGCGAAGCCACTTCCTTGGTGGTTGACTTGCGTGAGCATTATGGGATATTTTGCTCAGTGGTGGTTTATCCGGTTGTGCCTAAAGGGGTTATACTACTTCGTTTGATTCCAACGGCTGCCCACAGCCTCAGTGATGTAGAACGCACACTGAATGCCTTTAGTGAAATCGCCCAGAAGCTAAAGGAAGGCCAGTATGCAGCTGAAGGCGTTGTGGATATGAAATCTTGAAAAAAAATCCGCAAAAGTTTTTGAAATCTCAATAATCTCCTATTTTTGGCCAGTCATTCAATCCATTTTTCACTTTAAAACCCCATTTTATGAATCAATTTGAAACCGTTAAAAACATGCTGATGTCGATGGAAGCAGACTTCGTGAAGTTCTACGACAAAGGAAACAGTGCCGCCGGAACACGTGTACGCAAAGGTCTGCAAGACCTCAAAGTGAAGTGTCAGGAACTTCGTTTGGAAATCCAAAACATGAAGAATAACGACTAATCACCGTCAAAACCATAAGAAGCCCCGCCCGTCGGGGCTTTTTTTTTGCATCCAAGACCCCCACCTATTGATTATATTTGTGGATATTTCCCTGTCCTGTGGCGTATTCCGATCAGTTTGAGGCGCAAGAAAAGCGCATGTCTTTTTTTGACCACTTAGAGGAGCTCAGAAAACACCTGATCCGATCGGTGGTTGCGGTGTTGGCCCTCTCTATTTGGGCATTTGTGCGACGAGACATCATTTTTGATCAAATTCTTCTGGCCCCTAAATCATCCGATTTTATCACATATCGAACGATGTGTGCCTTGTCGCGCCGCTTTGAGTGGTTAAAAGGACTTTGCGTGGAACAAGTCGATTTCACGCTCACCAATATTCACATCACAGGACAATTCATGCAGCACATGACCATTTCGTTCGTAGCAGGAATTGTTTTGGCATTTCCTTATTTGGTCTACGAATTGTGGCGCTTTGTGAAGCCTGCACTGTATCCGGGTGAACGAAGTTCGATGAGCGGACTCGTAGTGGCCATGGCCGGCCTTTTCATTCTGGGCATCTCCTTTGGTTATTTTTTGTTGGCACCCATCAGCATTCTTTTCTTGGGCAGTTACCAGGTCAGTGCGGAGGTGGCCAATACCATTACCCTACAGTCCTATGCGGGAATGCTCAGCACACTTGTGCTTGCATCGGGCCTCATTTTCGAGTTACCCGTACTGGCATGGTTTCTGGCTAAGGCTGGAATTTTAACTTCCGATTGGCTGCGAAGCAACCGCAGAATAGCTGTGGTCGTGAATATGATCGTCGCGGCGGTCATCACCCCTTCCGATGTCGGTAGTATGATCTTAATGAGTTTTCCTCTTCTTTTGCTTTATGAAGTGAGTATTGCTGTTGTTTCAAGGGCTGAACGCCGGAGAAAGGACAGTCCATTAACAGAATATTGAACCCAGTCATGGAACATAAAGGGATGTTGACCAAGCCACGCGTGCTGTTGGGAAGTGATCATGCGGGATATGGCATGCGGATGAGTTTGTATGCTTTGTTGCAATCGGAAGGATATGAATTAAGCATGTTTGGCGGCCCTGCTGCTGATCCGGTAGATTATCCTGATGTTGTGCATGAATTATTGGATCAGTTTAAACCCGAAACGGATCGTGCCATATTGTTGTGCGGAAGTGGAAATGGTGTGTGCATAACAGCGAATCACCGGCAGGGCATCCGTGCGGCCTTATGTTGGACACCTGAACTGGCTTCATTGGCCCGAAGCCACAATGACGCACAAGTTCTTTGTTTGCCTGCTCGGTTCATAACGATCGAAACGGCTGTGGACATGGTTCGAACTTTTCTGACAACCGACTTTGAGGGCGGACGGCATGAAAATCGGATTCATAAAATTGAACGCTCATGATTAAGTTTTTTGGATCAACGAATTTCCTTTTAAGGTACCAAGCAGTGGTCATCCTATGTTGCGTGCACTTAGGATTAGATTCCTATGCACAGCAGTCCATCCTCCCTTGCTTTCATGGCATGATACCAATCGATAGTGTACGGGCAGACTTAGCTGCCTTGACTGCACCACAGATGGAAGGTCGTGGAACCGGACAGCCTGGCTACCAGAGGGCAGCAGATTTTGTGGCGGCTCGATTGCGGGCATTCAATTTGGCGGCCGTTAACCGAAACCAGGATGAAGCCCACTCTTTTTTTCATCCCGTGCCCTACACCCGGGTGGTGCCGACGGGAGGTGAATTGGTTTTAGGAAACCGAATTTGGAAACTTGGAGCGGATTTTGTGCCTGTTTCCCGTAGACGACAAGACACAATAACCCTCGCCCCAATCTACCGGATTCAATGCCCTAAGGAGTCAAGCAAGAATAACCCACTCACGTCAATCAAACCTGCTTCGCTTGGTTTTTCTTTATTGTTAGAAGATCGACCTTCATTGAATTCCATCGCAGATCCAGATGCATGTTATCAGGACCTGCGTAAAAAAGCCATCGCTACCGGCGTTAAACAGATGTTTTACAGCCCATCACGGTTCAACGAATTGAAGGAACGATGGGCAGAAGAAGAGCGCCACCGTCCTCGGATCCGGCTTGTGGAGCTGCCACCTGCTTCGGGGCCTTCTGAGCCGCGTGTTGGTACGACAGCCGCTTCGGGCCTTCAGGAATATGCTGTTTCAAGGGCCTTGTTTCGTTCTATTAAAAAACATGCAGCGACCGTCGATCAAGTAGCGAAGCCGAATATGGGGTCGGTTATCATACAGAATGAGCGTGATTCCTTTTTCGCACCTAACGTTGTCGGCATGATTCGTGGAAAGTCGCGTCCCGATGAATATATCATCTTATCCGCACACTTGGATCATTTGGGTTTGGTGGACGGACAAGTTCATCCAGGGGCCGACGACAATGGATCGGGCTCGACCGTTTTGCTTTCCGTGGCCCGTGCCATGGCGCTGTTGGGCAGTCAAAACATACAGCCCGACAGGAGTATCGTGCTGGTTTGGTTCAGCGGAGAAGAAAATGGCTTATTGGGAAGTCGCTGGATGGCCAGTACCCTCGCGGATTCATTAGGGATTAGGAGTGATCAGGTATTCGCCAACATCAATATGGATATGCTGGGTCGAAATGATGGTGCACATGGGCCTGATGAACCTTATTTATATGTGGTGCATCATCACAAAAATCAATCGATTCAGCCATTTACAGAACGCGTGAATACGTTGTGTCATGATTTAAAGCTCGACTACAGTTATTCTCGTGCCGATGACCCTGAGCGCTTATTTATGCGCAGCGATCATTACGCTTTTCACCAACTGGGCATACCTGCATTTTTCTTGTTTAGTGGACTTCATGAAGACTACCACAAACCAAGCGATACAGCAGATAAAATTTCAATAACCCGCCTGGCGCGCAATGCGGGATTCGTTTTAAATCTGGCCTGGCAACTCGCGCAGCGCTCCGAACGTTTAGATCCTGTTGAACCTTAACCCCAAAACATCAATATGAGTGTAGACAAACAGGTTTTGTCGGCCGAGTGGGTACAAAGGGCCAGAACCCTGCGTGTGCAGGCCATCGACCAACTCGAGGCTCTATTGCTTCGATTTGATCGCAACGCTACTGCCGCCGGAATACAGGTTCGGTGGGTATTGGATGCAACAGAAGCCGTAAAGGAGTTGTTGATGTTGTGCAAAGAGCATGATATCACACAGTTGGTGTCGGTTTCGGGTGGCGCATTGTCTGAGTTGGGCTTTGCCGACATACTTCGCACCAACGGATTGATGTACCATGAAATGAACAGCGTCAATAGGCCGAACAGTGAAGATGCCGGAATCCATTCAAGAGGCGTACCAGGCGATCGGGATGGACAGACCGCGTGGATGGGCAGCGCTGACTTATTGGTGGCCGGCACGGGTACCGTGGTTGTGAGAGAATCAACATCTGGTCAATACCATACAGGAGGCCCTCATCGGGTACGGATTTTCTGGGCAGGATTAGAGCAAGTTACCCAGTCGATCGCTGATTTGTCCTATTGGTGGCCGGCATGGGAGGGAAGCAAAGTGGAATCGACACCATCCGATGCCCAAACCGGTGGAAGTGGACTTAGTTTGGTGCAGGGTCCCATGACGCGCCTCGAGGATGGGCAACCCGAGCACACCTACGTTTTCATAGTCGATCAGGGCCGAACAACCATGCTCGAAGATCTGCGCATGCGTGAGATGCTGTATTGTATTTCATGTGGTCGATGCAATGGGGTATGTCCGACCAGTCAGGCAGATTCTGGACCCCGCGAAGGTGTGCGCGCAGGCATTGTATTGGGTACCCCCGAATCTGCCATCAATTATCCGTGCACACGATGTGGTGCTTGCAGCCTTGTGTGTCCCGTCGGAATACCCATACATCGTATCATGGCATGGAAGCAAGTACAGCGTGCCCAACAAGGAGCGCAGGAAACAGAATTAAAGGCCTGGCAAACCTGGCGAAAGGCCATGTTGGGTGAGGGTTGGCTCGGGATGTTTGGGTTCGACCAGAAGGCCCCTTCGATGATTCGCTGCCAAATGCCGGGGGCGCCCGAACTGTGGCAGCCGGCCGAAAAATCCTTCTCTAGGCGGCGCGCCATGGGACAGAAAAAATCATAACCTATGAAATTCGATAAAATAGACTTCAGTAACGAAGAGTTATTGCGCCTGTATTCTGCAATCCTGCTGCCCCGCATGATTGAAGAGAAAATGCTTGTGTTGTTGCGCCAAGGTAAAGTGAGTAAATGGTTTTCGGGAATAGGGCAAGAAGCTATAGCCGTTGGGGCAACATTGGCATTGCAGCCCGACGAGTACATTATGCCATTGCACCGGAATTTGGGCGTTTTTACGTCGCGACAGATGCCGCTGAATACTTTATTTGCCCAACTTCAAGGCAAAGAATCGGGGTTCAGCAAGGGCAGGGAGCGGTCTTTTCATTTCGGCAGTCGAGCGCATCATATTGTGGGTATGATCTCTCATTTGGGTCCCCAACTTGCTCTAGCGAATGGTACTGCCTTGGCCGCACGATTGGATCAGCAACCTAAAGTTTCTCTTGCGTTTACAGGGGATGGCGGAACTTCTGAGGGTGATTTCCACGAGGCCTTAAACGTTGCCGCCGTTTGGGAATTGCCGGTTATTTTTCTGATTGAAAACAATGGTTATGGGCTTTCGACCCCATCATCCGACCAATTCCGTTGTCAGCATTTTGTCGACAAAGGCATCGGATACGGTATGGAAGCGGTTCAGGTTGATGGAAATAACCTGCTCGAAGTTCATCGAACGGTAAAAAACTTGGCTGAATCGATGCGCCAAAAACCACGCCCGGTACTGCTGGAATGCATGACTTTTCGCATGCGCGGGCATGAAGAGGCCTCTGGCGTCAAGTATGTCCCTAAGGAACTGATTGAAACCTGGGCCCAGCGCGATCCCGTTCAACGATACGAGGAGTTTTTGATGCAGGAAGGTATCTTAAATGCGGGATTACGCGATGAATTCCGAAGTCTACATCAGTCGGATATCGATAAGGCCTTAAAGGTGGTGTTTGCCGAGCCCGAGGTCCAACCGAATTGGGAGAAGGAGCGCTCGGCAGTTTATGCCCCGTTTAGTCGGGCTTTAAATGAAGATGTACCTGCAGCCGAGCGCGATCTGAGGTTTGTGGATGCCATTCAGGAGGGTCTGAAGGAAGCCATGAATCGGCACGATGGATTGGTGCTGATGGGACAAGACATAGCGGGCTACGGGGGTGTTTTTAAGGTCACGGAAGGCCTTATGGACCGCTACGGGGCGGATCGCGTACGCAATACACCGCTATGTGAATCGGCCATCATTGGTGCTGCTTTGGGCCTTTCGATCGCCGGCAAGAAGGCCATGGTGGAGATGCAATTCGCAGATTTTGTGACGGCGGGTTTTAACCAGATTGTAAACAATTTGGCCAAAATTCACTACCGATGGGGGCAAAACGCGGATGTAGTGGTGCGGATGCCAACGGGCGCCGGCGTGGGTGCTGGCCCGTTTCATTCTCAGTCGAATGAGGCCTGGTTT
>Ga0172376_10008681_pt1 | contig 10586 bp, 8 predicted proteins | sample Lak35m_FD_121114 | JGI IMG/M metagenome (GOLD analysis project Ga0172376, IMG submission 121114) | Freshwater microbial communities from Kabuno Bay, South-Kivu, Congo - kab_092012_35m | ecosystem: Environmental > Aquatic > Freshwater > Lake | place: Democratic Republic of the Congo: South-Kivu... | reverse complement strand
TGCTCTGCAACTGCTGAACCTCCTCATCACTGAGGACCAGCGCAGGCATCGGACGACCAAGAGCCACGGAACACCCTGAGACACTCACTATTCTAGCCTTTACTTCCAGGACGGCACACTAGAGTGTGAAAAAGTCCCCTCCGGCAACGCCATCAGGCGGCCCTCCATGACAGTGGCGCGACACTCCCGGTCCTGGCGGGGCCTTGGTAATCAGCTGGGGATCGGAGCCGAAATGGCGCCGGGGCTGGAAATCCGCTCCCCCTGGGATCTCAGGTATGAGAGCCTGGCCCAGCTATCCGACCGGTTACGGGCTCCCCGGGAGTATCGGCCGGCGGTGAGTCAGATCGGCGGTCTGATCACGGCCTGGATGGAGGCCAATCTGTGGACATCCCAGCAGGTCACCGAGCTGGTGCGGCACTATCAGCCGCGTGCGTCGATGTTTTCGCGCTCTGAGTTGGAAGGCTTGCTCACCGGCAAGCCGATCGATCCCAGCCCCGCTCTGTTCAAGGGCATGGCGGCGGTGCATGAGGCCGTCACGGCTCTGCGCATCCCATCCGGCGGCCTGATCACGGGCTTCACGGCGCTGGAGGCCACTGTGATGGCCTCCTCGCCGCTGACCAGCGATGACCAGGCCAACCGTCCCAGCTGGTGGTTTGCGGTGTACTGCAATGAGCCGCGCTGCCTCGATGATCTGCGCATCCCCAGTGATTACCGCAGGCCGCAACGCCTGTCGCCGCGGCTGAGCCGCTTTCTGCGCCGCGTGATGATCTCCCAGGGCAAGGATCCCGTCGACGAAGGCGGTAGACTACTGGCGCAGATGTATCACAGCGACACCAGAGGCGTGAAGAGATTGCACGAATGGATTCTGGGCATGCGCGAGCTGAACCCGCGGGAATTTCATTCCCATGCCCATGATCTTGTGCTTCTGGTTCATTCATTTAATGCCCAGATCGGCGGGATTTATGATCTGCTGGAGGAGTTGCGGCTGATGGAGGATGATGCGCCACCGCCGGCTCGCTACGGCCCCACCTTCCGCACCCCACGGCTCTGGAGGGGCGATGCCTCGCCGTACTGAACCAGCCAGGCAACCAGCCCGGAAGCCAGCTGCTGCACCGGGCAGACTCAACCCGCCCCGCCCCTAGCGCCTGCCCATGGCCCTCCCCCAGGATCGCGCCCGCACGGCCGGCCGCTGGCCCGGGGCCAACCCTGACCCTGCCGATCCCCAGCCCGGCAGCGCCTCCGGCTGCAGCGACGGCGGCCTCGATGCCGCAACGGCAGCCATCTGCCGGCGACTGGCCGGGGAGCTGTTCCCCTGGGATCTCAACCGCAGCCTGGAGCTGGCCCTGCTCAGAACCTTCTGCCTGCCCTCCATCTCCGGGCTGCTGGATCACAGCGGTGAGTTCGCCCGCCAACCACGCAAGCGCTATGACGACACCGGCCTGATGGTGTCGGAACTGTTGCGCCACGGCCCCGACAGTGCGGCCGGTGCGGCGGTGATCCAGCGCATGAATCGGATCCACGCCGCCTATGCGATCGGCAACGACGACTTTCTCTACGTGCTCAGCACCTTTGTGGTCGAGCCGATCCGTTGGCTGGAGCACTACGGCTGGCGGGCGCTGCAGCCGGCCGAGCAGCAGGCGCTGTTCCGCTTCTGGCGCCATGTGGGCCAACGCATGGGCCTGCGGCAGCTGCCAGCCAGCCTCGAGGCCCTGATCGCCCTGAACCACAGGGTGGAGCAGCACCTGTTCCAGCCGGCCGCCAGCAATCGACGCGTGGCGGAAGCCACCCTGGCGATGCTGCTGGCCGACTGCCCGCCGCCCCTGCGGCCAGCGCTGCGGCGCTTGCTGCTGGCGGTGGTGCCGCCGCCCGTGGGCCTGGCGCTGGGCTGGCGGCCGGCGCCGCTGCCCCTGCGGCGGCTGGTGCGGGCCGGCCTGCGCTGGCGCAGCCGCGCCGCCAATGCCTGGCAGCGCCTGCGACCACCCCGGGCCAGCCGCTTCTACTCCGAACGCCCCACACCCAGCTATGGCAGCAGCTTTCGCCTCGAGCAGCTCGGTCCGGCTGCCATGCTGCAGCGGCTGAACAGCCCTCGCTGGAGCGGCCGGCAACGGCGCATCGGCCTCACCGGTGGTATCGCCAGCGGCAAGAGCAGCGTGGCCGCCCTGTTGATGGCGCGAGGCCTGCCGGTGCTCGATGCCGATGGCTTTGCCCGCCAGGCCCTGGCTCCCGGCAGCCCTGCCAGCCTGGCGGTGCTGCAGCACTTCGGCGAGCAAGTGCGCGCCCTGCCCAGCGACGCTGCCAACGCCCCGGCGGCGATCGATCGGCGCGCCCTCGGTCGGATCGTGTTCGCCGATGCGGCTCAGCGCCGCTGGCTGGAGGCTCTGCTGCATCCGATCGTGCGGGCCCGCTTTGAGGCCGAACTGGCGGCGCAGGCGGCCGCACCGGTGCTGGTGCTGATGATCCCGCTGTTGTTCGAGGCCGGGCTGGAGGGTCTCTGCAGCGAGGTGTGGCTGGTGGACTGCCCCGAGGCCGAGCAACTGCGACGCCTGATCCAGCGCGATCGGCTCAGCGAGGAGGAGGCGCGGGCCCGCCTCGCCGCCCAGTGGCCCCTGGCCCGCAAGCGAGCCCTGGCCGACCGGCGGCTCGACAACGGCGGCGATCGCGATCAGCTCGCGCAGCAGCTTGCCCAGCTGTTGGGGCGCGATTCCGGCCTTGGCGGCCCCCGGCGGCACTCTCAGGCAGGCCTGGGGCAGCCCTGAGTTCAGCCCTTGAGCCTCTGGTTGAGGATCTGGTTGGCGAGCTTCGGGTCGGCCTTGCCGCCGGTCTTCTTCATCAGCTGGCCGACAAAGAAGCCCTGCAGCTTGGTCTTGCCGGCGCGGAACGCCTGCACCTCCTCCGGGTGCTCGGCCAGCAGCGCCTCCACGATCGCTGTGATTGCGCCCGCATCGCTGATCATGCCCAGGCCGCGCGCCTGCACCAGGGCCTGGGGGGACCCGCCCTGGTCGAGCAGCTCCGGCAGGATCTCCTTGGCGATCTTGCCGCTGATCGTGCCGGCCTCAATCAGCTGCAGCATCTCGGCCAGCTGCGCGGGTGTGAAGGCGAGCTCGCGGTAATCCAGACGCTGGGCATTCACATAGGCGGCGATATCGCCGCTGAGCCAGTTTGCGGCTGCCTTGGCATCGGCTCCGGCGGCCACACAGGCCTCGAAGTAATCGGCCATCGACCGCTCCTCGGTGAGCACCCGGGCGTCGTAAGCCGACAGCCCCAGCTGCTCGGCATAGCGATGGCGGCGGGCGGCGGGCAGCTCCGGCAGCTCGGCGTACCAGGCCTGCCGCTGGCTGGGGCTCACCTCGATCGGGCCGAGATCAGGATCGGGGAAGTATCGATAATCACTGGCCCCTTCCTTGGAGCGCATGCTCTTGGTGATCTGCCTGGCCTCATCCCAGAGGCGGGTCTCCTGCAGCACCGGTTCGCCGGCTTCATAAGCCTTGATCTGGCGCTGGATTTCATGCTCACAGGCCCGCTGGATGGCATTGAAGGAGTTCATGTTCTTGATCTCCACCTTCGTGCCGAACGGTGCAGCGGGGCCGCGCCGCACCGAGATGTTCACATCGCAGCGCAGCGATCCCTCCTGCATGTTGCCATCGCTCACACCCAGATAGCGCATGATGCGGCGCAGCTCGGCGGCGTATTCGGCCGCCTCGCGACCGCTGCGCAGATCCGGCTTGCTGACGATCTCGGCCAGGGCGACACCGGCGCGGTTGTAATCCACCAGCGAATGACTGGAGCCGGCCAGGCGATCGCTGCCGGCGTGCACCAGCTTGCCGGCATCCTCCTCCATGTGCAGCCGCTCGATACCGATCACCTTGGTGTAGGTGGATTTACCCTTCTCTGCCACCTCCACCTCAATCCAGCCATCCTGGGCAATCGGCTCGTCGTACTGGGAGATCTGGTAATTTTTGGGCAGATCAGGATAAAAATACTGCTTGCGATCAAACTTGCTGTGCTCAGCGACCTTGAGATTGAGGGCCAGGGCCGCCTTCACCGCATATTCGAGCACCCGCTGGTTGAGCACCGGTAGGGTGCCGGGCAGCCCGCAGATCAGCGGATCGATATGGGTATTGGGGTCATCCCCGAACGCGGTCGATGCGGCCGAGAAGATCTTGCTGGCGGTGCCCAGCTGCACGTGGGTCTCCAGGCCGATCACCGCTTCCCAGCCGCTCGGAGCAGCCGTGCCGCTGCCGTCCTGCGTTGCCTGCGTTGCCTGCGTTGCCTCTGTCCCTGCCTCTGCCCCTACCTCTGTCCCTGCCATCGGATTCGGCTGTCTGACTCGCTGCGGCGATCCTATGGGGTTGGATCGGCGGCGCCATCGTGGCCGAGCGGCGCCGGGCATGGGAGAGTCGGGGCGACAGGCACAGGCATCGGTGCATGGATGGGCTGGAGCGCCTGCAGACCCCCCCCGGCAGGCCTCGCCTGACCCCGCCCGAGCCACTGCCGCCACTGCCGCCACTGTCGGTGCCGCCGCCGCTGCCGGTGCCGGCGCTGGAGCCGCCGCCGCAGCAGCAGCAGCGGCTCGTCCATGCCCGTCAGGAGGGCTGAGGGCGTGAGCCAAGATCCGGTGCTGATCCTCGGTGGTGGCCTGATCGGTCTGGCCATCGCCCACCGCCTCGCCCGCGACGGCACGGCGGTGCAGGTGCTCAGCCGTCGCCGCAGCGAGGCCGCCGGCTTCGTGGCGGCCGGCATGCTGGCGCCCCATGCCGAGGGCCTCAGCGCCGATCTGCTCGATCTGGGCCGGCGCAGCCTGGCCCGGATTCCCGCCTGGGTGGCCACGATCGAGGCCGACAGCCACACCGCCTGCGGCCTGCGCGGTTGCGGCATCGTGGTGCCGTTCCACAGCAGCGGCGAGCGCGACGGCTATCCCACCGCCCGCTTCGCACAGGCGCTGGATCGAGCCGGCCTGGAACGGGAGATCCCGGGCATCGGCAGCGCCTGGCGGGCGGGGCTGCTGTTCGTTCAGGACGGCCAGATCGACAACCGCCGCCGCCTGATGCGCGCCCTGGAGCGGGCCTGCGTCGCCCGGGGGGTGGGCTTCCAGGAGGGGGCTGAGGTGCTGGCGCTGCTGCGCGATGCGGATGGCGCCCTCGCGGGGGTGCGACTGCGCAGCGCCGAGGGCGAGGAGCGGGAGCTGCCGGCCCGGCGGGCGGTGCTGACGGCCGGTGCCTGGAGCGCCCAGCTGCTGCCGCAGCTGCCGATCTTCCCGGTCAAGGGCCAGATGCTGTCGCTGCAGGGACCGCGCGGGGCGCTGCCGCGGGTGCTGTTCGGACCGGGCACGTACCTGGTGCCCCGGGCCGATGGTCTGGTGGTGGTGGGGGCCACCAGCGAGCCGCAGGCCGGCTTCGAGGCGGGACTCACCCCCGCCGGCCAGACGCAGCTGCAGGCCGGCATCGCCAGCCTGCTGCCGGCGGCGAGCAGCTGGCCGCCGATGGAGCGCTGGTGGGGGTTTCGGCCCTGCACGCCCGATCAGGGGCCGCTGCTGGGGCCGGGGCCGGTCGCCGGCCTGTGGCTGGCCTGCGGCCATCACCGCAATGGGGTGCTGCTGGCGGCGATCACGGCCGAGCTGTTGACGGCAGCCATGGGCGCTGGGCTCAGCCAGGCCGACAGCCGGCTGTTGCACTGCTTCCGCTGGGATCGCTGGCCCTGATCACCAGGGGCGCTTCAAAGTGCCGATTTCGCCAGTCGTGCACGACACGGGCAGCATGCGTGGACCTCAGCACCCCGGACGCTGCCAGCAGCGGCTTGACCCCTGAGCTGCGGCCACAGCCCTCGCGCCGAGTTTGAATCAGACCTGGTTGCTGGGCGTCTGTGCCGCCGCGTGGGAATCACCGCCGATGCGGCGGCGGTGGGGGCCGGCCGGGGATTGTGCGGTGATTTCCGAGATGATTTCAGGCGGGCTCTGCCGTGGATGAGGCGGCGACAGCCGCTGCTGCCGGGCGGGGCCGCTCACTGCGCTTCTCATCGCGCCGGAACACCAGCACACTCAGCGGCGGCAGGCAGAGTTCCAGGGACTGCTCATAGCCATGCATGCCCCAGTCCTGGGTGAACTTACCGCCGAGGTTGCCCAGATTGCTGCCACCGTAACGGCTGCTATCGGTGTTGAATGCCTCCTCGTAGAAGCCTTCGAGCGGCACTCCGATGCGGTAGTGGGAATGGCTTTGCGGCGTGAAGTTTGCCACCACCACCAGCCAGCGACCACTATTGCTATCGCGTCGCATGAAGCTGATCACCGAATTCTGATTGTCGTTGCAATCGATCCACTGGAAGCCATATTGGCTGAAATCATCACCCCACAATGCCGCTTCCGACTTGTAGAAGGCATTCAGGTCATCGACCATGCGCTGCAGCGCCTGATGCGGTTCGTGCTGGAGCAGATCCCATTGCAGATCACCCCAGACGTTCCATTCGGCACGCTGACCGAACTCCATGCCCATGAAGATGGTCTTCTTGCCGGGATGGGTCCACATGTAGGCCAATAGCGCACGCACATTGGCAAACTTTTGCCAATCGTCACCTGGCATCTTGTGGAGGAGATTGCTCTTGCCATGCACAACTTCATCGTGGCTCAAGGCCAGCATGAAGTTCTCAGTGAATGCATACCAGATCGAGAAGGTGACATTGTTCTGGTGAAACTGGCGGAACCAGGGGTCGAGCTCGAAATAATCGAGCATGTCGTGCATCCAGCCCATGTTCCACTTGAGATTGAAGCCCAGTCCGCCCCTATCCGTAGGCTGGGTCACCAGGGGCCAGGTGGTGGATTCCTCAGCGATCGACAGGGCACCCGGGAAATGCTGGAACAGCACATGGTTGGCCTGCTGCAGGAAGCGCACCGCCTCGAGGTTCTCGCGGCCACCATGCTCATTGGCGAGCCACTCTCCATCGGGTCGCAGGTAGTCGCGGTAGAGCATGGAAGCCACCGCATCGACACGGATCCCATCGATGTGATAGCGCTCAAACCAGAATACGAGATTGGCAACGAGGAAGTTGCGCACCTCATTGCGGCTGTAATTAAAGATCAGTGTGCCCCACTCCTTGTGCTCACCGATCCTGGGATCGGCGTGCTCATACAGATGATCACCATCGAAGAAGGCCAGGCCATGGGCATCCTTGGGAAAGTGTCCGGGCACCCAGTCGAGAATCACACCGATCCCTTCGGCATGGCAACGATCCACAAAGGCACGGAATTCATCCGGTGTGCCATGGCGACTGGTGGGGGCATACCAACCGGTGACCTGATACCCCCAGGATCCATCGAAGGGATGCTCCGAAATGGGCAGCATCTCGATGTGGGTGAAGCCGCGAGCCTTCACATAAGGGATCAGCCGATCCGCCAGCTCGGCATAGGTGAGCAGGCGGGCACCGGGCTTGAGATCGGCCGCCGGCACCGGCGGCCGCGGCCGGCCATCGGGCTCGATCCAGGGCTGCTCGGCGCTGGCGTGCATCCAGCTACCCAGATGCACCTCATAGACCGCAATCGGCTGATCGAGCGGATTGCGCTGGTCCCGCTGCTGCAGCCAGGCCGCATCGCTCCAGTCAAACCCGGCCGCCGAGGCCACCACCGAGCCATGGTTGGGGCGCACCTCGGTCTGGAAGGCGTAGGGATCGCTCTTCTGATAGCAGTGACCATTCTGAGCCCGCACCTCATATTTATACAGATCCCCTGGCCTGATTCCTGGAATGAACAGTTCCCAACAGCCGCCGAGCCGGCTCTGCATCGGATGATGGCGGCCATCCCAGTTGTTGAAATCCCCCAGCACTGCAACGCTGCGGGCATTGGGCGCCCAGAGGCAGAACTGCACACCGGCGATGCCATCGCGCTCGATCGCATGGGCGCCCATCCGCTCCCAGATGTGGTGATGGTTGCCCTGGGCAAACAGATGGCGGTCGAGCTCACCCATCCATTCCTGACGGAAGGCCCAGGGGTCGTGCTGCTCATGTTCGATGCCGCCACGCAGCACCCGCAGGCGGTAGTGACTGCCGGGATCCTGAGCCAGCAGCGCCTCGAACACCCAGGGATGGTGCGGAGTTTCCAGCGGCACCAGGCCCGTGTCGAGCAGCAGTTCGACCCGTTCCGCTTCCGGCATCCAGACGCGCACCAACCAGCCGCCCTGCTCCCACGCCTGCGGCCCGAGCACAGCGAAGGGATGGTCATGTCGGCACTCCGCCAGCCTCTGGGCGTCGTCAACCATCCAATCGAGGCGGGGAGCAGCCATGGAGGCGGGATACAACGGGCGCGAGCGGAGCCTACGCCGCCCCGGTCGCCCCACGGGCCGTTGGTGACATTCCGGGGTCGCTGGCGCCGCACCACGGCTGGATCGCAGCCCTCGCGCCGACCCGGCCCAGCGGCGGCGGGGAGCATCAGAGCAGCAGCCGGTAGGCCGCATCCAGCCGGTGAAACGCCTCCACATCGCCGCCGAGATCGGGATGATGGGCCTTGGCCAGCCGCCGATAGGCCCGCTTGATCGCCTCGGGGCTGGCATCACTCGTCAGCCCCAGCAGCGCCAGGGCCTGCTGGCGGGGATCGCCCCCGACGTTCTCAGCCTGGCGGCTGGGACCGGCGCCACCGCCACCGCCACCGCCGCCGCCCGGGTCCTGCTGGCGGCTGCCACCGGCCTGCGCTCCCGAGCGGCCGGCCTGGTGGGAACCGGCGCGGCCCTGGCGTGAGCCTCCGGCGGCGCCGCCGCCCCGGTCCTGCTGGCGGCTGCCACCGGCCTCCGCTCCCGAGCGGCCGGCCTGGTGGGAACCAGCGCGGCCCTGGCGTGAGCCTCCGGCGGCGGCCGAGCCGCCACCGCTGGCGCCCGGCCCCGCGCCGCGGCTGCCGTCGGGCTCTGCGGCGGCTTCAGGCCTGGTGCGTGAGCGGCCACCCGGATCCGTCGCCGCCTGGCTGTGGTTTTGGGTGCGGGTACCGCGGCGCGGGCCCGGCTGACTCGGGCCTGGCTGACTTGGGCCCGGTTGGCGCGGGCCCGCTTGGCTCGGGCCGAGCCGTTCGATCTGACGCAGCAGTTCCTCCACCACCCGCAGCGGCTCCTCGCTCAGCCACTCGATCGCCCGCGGTCCATAGAAGGCAAAGGCCGCCCGCACCGCCAGCCGGCCGCGGCTGTGGGGACCCCGCAAGGCCGCGGCCAGTTCCGTCCCCAGTCCCGCTGCGCGCCGATCCAGTTGCTGCTCAAGACTGAGATCGGGGGGCCAGGAGCGACTGCGCAACTGCTCCAGCAGGCCGCGCAGACCGCCGGGAGGGCCGAGGCGCAGGCTATGCCAGCGGGGATGGCGGCCCATCGCCGCCGCCCAGTGCTCCACCAGGGCGGGGCTGAGCCCATGGGAACCGCCAGCTGGCGGTGGATCAGCGCTGGCCGGCCGGCCGTTCGAGGCCTGGCGGCGCCCTGCCGCCGCCCCGGGAGCGGCGGCTCGATCACGGCCCGCCAGCAACAGCTCCAACTGCAGCCGCAGCGCGCGCAGCTCACGCCGCAGGGCATCGTTCTCGGCCTGCAGCGCCTCGAGGGCGCCGGTGATCGGTCGAGCAGTGCTGGAGGGCCGCCAGCGGCGTGGATCAAAGCCCATCGCGGCCGGTCCGGCGGCTGAGGCTGCCATTGTGACCGACCGGCCTGGCTGGCCTGGCTGGCCTGGCCCCCGGGCGCGATCAGCCGTTCGGCCCGGGCGATCCGGACACAGCCTCGCCGGCCACGGCTGGCAGCGAGCCGCAACCGATCACAGACCCAGGCGCCGGGCACTGCGCCGCAGGCCTTCGCGGCAATCGCCCCGCATCAGCAGACCCGCTCCACCCCACAGCAGCCGCGGCGCCAGATCGGCAGCGGCACCCCCGAGCTGTCGCCAGGGCTCGAAGCCGAGCCTGCGGAAATAGCGCACCAGGCGGCGATGCTGCCGCTCCCCATCGTCGATCGCCAGCAGCCGCGCCTGACGGCAGGGTGTCGCCTCCAGCGCCCAGGCGAAGCTGGCCGCCCAGATCAGCGGACCCACCGCCTCGATCCCGGCCCGATCGGCAGCGCTCAGCGCGACCGCCTGCACCCGCATCGTGTCGAGCCGCAGCCCCTGCGGATGCGGCAGCGCCCAGCCGCGCAGTTCCCCCAGCAGGATCAGGCCTCGGGGCAGGGGGCGCGCCACCCCCACCCTCAGGGTCCAGATCAGGCCCGCAGGTCGCTGCACCCGCAGGCGCAGCAGCAGCCCGCGCTGCTCCGCCGCCAGGGCCAGGGCCTGCAGATCCGGCAGGCCGGGCTCGACGGGCCGTCTTGCGCTCATGGCCGCTCCTGCGGCTGCCACCGCCTCGCCTCGCTCGGGCCGCGGCTCGACAGGGGCGATCTGGCCGGGGCAGCGCCGCCGATCAGGCCGATCGGCCCGGCCGGATCGCAGGGGCCGCAGGGGGCCGCCGCGGGGCGGTAGGGCTCCGCCAGCAGCACCGCCTGCACGGGCAGGGCTGCGTAGAGATGGGGGAACAGCTCGCCCGTATCCGGCGCTGGCTCAAAGCGGACCGGCACCCCATGCTGCGCCAGCCGGTCGGGATCGATGCTGAGCAGACGCAC
>Ga0172376_10008674_pt1 | contig 10589 bp, 6 predicted proteins | sample Lak35m_FD_121114 | JGI IMG/M metagenome (GOLD analysis project Ga0172376, IMG submission 121114) | Freshwater microbial communities from Kabuno Bay, South-Kivu, Congo - kab_092012_35m | ecosystem: Environmental > Aquatic > Freshwater > Lake | place: Democratic Republic of the Congo: South-Kivu... | reverse complement strand
GATTACGGCATTTTTATTGATAGCGATTATGCCGGTTCTTGCTGGAGCTGTGACAATGATGTTGGCTGATCGACATTTTGGAACAAGCTTTTTTGAAGCTGCAGGTGGAGGTGATCCGGTTTTATTCCAACACATATTCTGGTTTTTTGGTCATCCAGAAGTATACGTGTTAATTTTGCCCGCGTTTGGTGTTATTTCCGAGGTAATTCCAACATTCAGTCGAAAAGCCTTATTTGGTTATGAGTTCATGGTTTACGCGACTGTTAGTATTGCCCTATTATCCTTTATTGTGTGGGTACATCATATGTTCACAACGGGAGTTCCGTTGGGTGCAGAATTGTTTTTCATGTATACGACGATGCTAATTGCTGTGCCAACTGGAGTGAAAGTCTTTAATTGGGTGGCAACGATGTTTAAAGGAGCGATGACCTTTGAAACCCCAATGCTTTTCGCGGTTGCTTTTGTATTTTTATTTACCATTGGTGGATTTACTGGTTTGATGTTGTCGCTTGTCCCTGCAGATTATCAATACCAAGATACCTATTTTGTCGTCGGGCATTTTCATTATGTGTTGGTTCCTGGCGTTATTTTTTCCTTACAAGCGGCGACATATTATTGGCTGCCGAAATGGACTGGTCACATGTACAATGAGCGCTTAGGAAAGTGGCACTTTTGGTTATCTGTGATATCGGTCAATATTACATTTTTCCCAATGCATTTCTTAGGTTTGGCTGGTATGCCACGTCGAATCCCAGATTATGCTTTACAATTTACGAATTTTAATATGATTTGTACAATTGGGGCCTTCATTTTTGGTTTTTCACAATTGTTATTCTTGTGGAATGTTTTTATAACTGTGCGACATGGCAAGAAAGTTGATGATCGCGTATGGGAGGGTGCACATGGTTTAGAGTGGACTCTGTCCTCGCCCCCGCCATACCATAGTTTTACAACACCACCAGAAATTCATTCAGGTTAATATAAGCTGTTGTTGCTATGAGCATTTATAAACACACTCGTTTAGTAGTCATTCTTTTGATTGTCGTATTGGGTATGTTTGGGTTTGGTTTTGCTTTAGTTCCTATTTACAATAGCCTATGTAAGGCATTGGGTATAAATGGAAAACTGACATCAATGGTTCCTGACCATACTCATGGTACGTTGAACGTTCAAAATAATCGAAATGTAGTGGTGGAGTTTGTTGCAACAATCAACGGATTGCCATGGGAATTTCATCCAAACACTCGGAAAATAACAGTGCATCCCGGTGAAATGACAAAGTTATCATTTTATGCGGAAAATAAAACCGATCATGCGATGACTGTTCAAGCGATTCCTAGTGTGACGCCAGGGATTGCTGCAAAATATATTAAAAAGACAGAATGTTTTTGCTTCACACAGCAGACGTTGAACGGGCATGAGGCGATGGATATGCCACTGCTGTTTCATTTAGATGCGGATTTGCCACCCGAAGTGAAAACCATTACATTGGCTTATGCCTTGTTTGATGTAACTAATAGAAAATAAAAAGGATACTGTAATTATGAGCGCTCCTAGTACTTATTATATTCCGAAGCCTAGCCATTGGCCTTTAGTTGGTTCGATGGGTTTAACAACGATGCTTGTAGGAGCTGGCTCTTGGCTTCACTCGGATTGGTATGGCCCATATATTTTCACACTCGGTATAGCAATATTGGTATTCATGATGTTTGGTTGGTTTGGTCAGGTTGTATACGAAAACCAAAAGGGCGTATACGATTTACAAGTTGATCGCTCATTTCGTTGGGCGATGTGTTGGTTTATTTTTTCCGAAGTATGTTTCTTTGGTGCCTTTTTTGGAGCGCTATTTTTTACTCGTTTTTGGGTTATCCCCTTAATGGGAGGAGAAATGCACCCCATTACTCATCTCACCATGTGGCCTAATTTCAAAGCGGTATGGCCTTTGCTGGTGAATCCAAATAATTCTACATTTGTTGGTGCTTCTGAAGGAATGGGGGCTTGGGGTCTGGCTGCGTGTAACACATTAATTCTTCTTACTTCCGGAGTCACAATTACTTGGGCGCATTGGGCACTAAAATATAATAAACGCCGACAGTTGGAAATTGGATTGTTGCTTACGAACTTGCTGGGTATTTTATTCTTATCCTTACAAGCGCATGAGTATTATGACGCTTATACCGAAATGAATTTGACTTTGGATGCGGGTATCTATGGCACGACTTTCTTTATGCTTACAGGGTTTCATGGCCTACATGTCACGATCGGAACGATTATGCTAATCGTCATTCTGATACGTTCGTTTCGAGGTCATTTTACTCCTGAGCGTCATTTTGCTTTTGAAGCGGTCGCCTGGTATTGGCATTTTGTAGACGTTGTTTGGTTATTCTTATTTATCTTTGTTTACTGGTTGTAAGGTTTTAATGCAATTTCCGTGTGTTGACTCGCTTAAAACCTAGCATTTTTAATAAACTTGAGTATAATATCCCCAAAATGCTTCTGGAACAGTGCGTCATGAAACCTCAACAGCTGACTAATCAACTAGAGACGCTCCATCGAGAAACGATCATTCGGTGGAAAAAACAAGGCTCTGTTCAACTTACTCAACAGGGTTTCTTAAAAATCGTTGAAGAAAATCATGCTTACAACTACCGGCTTTGGCATGAGGAAGATAAAGCACGTCGTGACGATAAAGGCGCAGAATTCGTATACCATGCAAAACGCAATATTGATCACTTCAACCAGCAACGCAATAATTGTATGGAAAAAATGGACCACTGGTTACAACAAGCGTTGCAACCAGCTGATGTAATGATAAAAAGCTGTCCAGTCAATTCAGAAACGCCTGGCATGATTATTGACCGACTTTCTATTTTATCGTTAAAACATTATCACATGGCTTTACAGACGACTCGGCAAGATGTAGATGATAATCATCGAACGAATTGTCAATCCAAATTGGAGCTCATTGATTGCCAACGCAATCAATTACTGCTTTGTTTAACCGCGTTTCTTCAAGAAATTTTGGATAAAGAAAGAACTTTTCGACTATATCACCAACTGAAAATGTACAACGACAAAACATTAAACCCCGAGCTTTATTAACGCAAAATGTCGAAACCAAGCAAGCACAAGATTTTACGTAACTACCCGCCTTATCCCTCGCTGCGCTCCCAAAGAACTTTCTTGTAAGTTCTTTTTCGATGTTTGCCTCAATGCGGCTGGGCTGATCGGGATGCGGGAGAACTCGACTGAGGATGCAACGGATTAAGGAAAGAAGAGAACCAAGAGAACGAATTCATAGATAAATCACGGGGTAAGCGACTACCCTGGGTAGGAGAAGCAGAAGTAGACTTCGATGTTGGAGGCGCTAATGGTTGACCGGGCGATTTTGCAGACGCCTTATCCGGCTCGATCAATTGATTTTGAACATGCAATAATTCGTTGCGCTTATCATCATTAGTAGCAGCAGCAGATTCTTTACGTAAAATTTTCATTTGTACATCACCATCATTGACCTGATGATCATCACCAGAATTTGGTTTGTTAGCAATATCAGGTTGAATAGTTGTATGAGGAACGGGGTTTTTCGGGGTTTCTTTGGATTCACACTGGCCTTCAGGCAAAACATTGCTTGAAGGCTGGGTTGCATTATTTAAATTTAATCCATTATTGTCTAAATTGGGGTTGTTTTCGTCTCGTTTTGAAATGGTGGGATTTGTGGGTTCACCCAAAGGGCTGGGCACGTCATTCATCCCTCGCCAATTTTTTGCAAAAGATCGAATGAGGTAGACTAAACCATAAAAGAACGAAGCAAGTAATCCAAGAACCACCATCCAAGGTGTATCTTGATAATGCCCATTTTCATCAAGGTCCATCAAGCTTGTCAGTGGAAAATCAATGACGCGTCCTTTTGTTAATCCAGAACCAAAGGATCGAATCATTTCAAACAACTCTTGAAACCGAAATTGTGGTGTAGCATCAAAGTCCATACTTTGATAAATTGCGTATTTTTCCTCTTCAGGGTTTACAGTCAATTCCTCCATTCGAGCTTTTTTGTAACCGTTAATCAATTCGATCAAATTTTTATAGCGATCTTTGGATGGATCTTCTTTAACAGTTTTCATTTGCTTCATATGTTCACGTTTGACATGAAGCGCATGAAGAGCAAAACCAATCAGAGCCACTAATCCTAATATCACTCCCACAATAAGCACGGCAGGAGGGAACGTGACCAAGGATAATGCAAGAAATGTTGAAATAACAAACATAATGCTGCAAATCGCACTATAAGCGTATAATCCAGACCTCAAACCAGCAAGAAGTGATCGAGAATAAGAAAAAATGAGGATTGACTCCAATTCTTTTTTCTTTGCCTTATGCTTCGGCAGCAAGTTGTCTCTTAGGTTAAAAAGCAGCTCATCAACAGATTTGTTTAAATTGCGATCACTATTCCATGTAGGAGACTTAACGTTATTGGAAAGGTCCATCAATTGATTAAACGTGTCTTCCATTTCTTTTTGCAATAAGACGAATTCAACGTTAAGGCGTGAGCGAACAAAAGCCTGCTGGTATTCGTACTCTTCGTAGCAACGATTAATAATACACAGAACGGTAAACAATATCGAGCAAGTAATAACGAAGATAAATAAAGGTGGACAAAGCCCTGCAAGAGCAAACGCCCCCATATAGGTGTATAAACCATCTGACAACCCCGCAATAACTGCAGAAGCCATTCTTTTGAAGAGGGAAGGTAAAAGTTGTTTTTCTTTGTGAACATGATTCGTTAAAGCAGAAATCATGGACAATTGATTGATAGAGAGTGCCTGTAAAGTTTTTGCTTTGGAAATTCTTGAACGACTCTCTAATGATAGTAATTTCTCATTAATGTATTCTTGGAATTGATTCGTTTTAATGAATTCTTCAGGGGAATTATGATTCTTCAATGAGGTTATTAGCAAGTCAACATCCTTCCTGTCCTTTATTTCCAGGGGCGCCTGCTGATAAGACCCGTTGTTATCACAATACCCAATTGAATAGGTTTCAACATCTTCATTTTCGATAATTATTAAAACTTGATTTAATGAGCATACTTTTTTTTGTTCTAAATTGTCTGGTCGAGAGCGAATAAATTTCACTCCACAATAACTCATTATTTGAGAATCATATTCCTTTAATTTTTCATCATCGATTTTCAGTGGAGTCAGAATTGATGTGTTTTTGTGTTGATGGCCTGTAATTTCAGTAATGCTTTCTAATTTTCTTTCTAAAAGAGCTTGGGGTACATTGTTGCTCTTGACATCCGCATCATAAGTATCGAGTTTACTTTCATCCAACTTTAGCTCTTGTCGATATTTTGTTTTTTTATCAACGTAATAGAGTTGATTAATACCCCGTTTCTTATTGACGACGCGAATGTAACCCGAGTCAAAGTCACCTAAATTAACGTTTGAAACATTTTCATCAGGTGCTTCCGACATTAACAGAGAGCAACACTGTCGTTTTCGTACGTAAAAGAGGCCACTCCTATCATCATTTTCACAAATTACTCGGACATAACCGGCATCAAATGGCCCCAGGTTAATATTAGAATCATCGATATTGGTGGGCCATTCTGTAATCAACATAGAACAGCAGGCTCCCATTTCGGCACTAATTAAGTGACGGGATTTCTCATTATTTAAATTGGTAGTATGCCCTTTTTGTGAAATAGCTTTCAGAATGTCATCAAAATATTGATTCTTCAGAGTTTCGATAGTCAATTTTGTTGGCTGGTGATCTTTATCATATTGTTGAATATAATTCAGATCCTGGGTTAAGTTAATTTTACCTTCCACCCATTTTTGAAAAGGATCATAGACTTTATAATCTAAAAAACCATCTTTTTCGTTAATCTTAATATAAATTTTATTGGGTTTAGCAGGGGGGGAATCCAGCATATCATCCAATTCATAATTTTTTATCAAACACAGATTTTGTGCGGTTTTTAGGAGGAAGTTATTTTTCTTTTGATATTTTTTTCTTCGATCTGTAACCTGATTTCGATACCAAATACGATTTGCTGCCGCTAAAACACCTAACCCAAGGCCAATAGGAAGCAATGCCATTTGTAGCTCTAAACCCAGACGAAGAGCGACTTGCAAGCTACTACGTACTCCTCTGTAGGCAAATTTCATGCCCTTAATGCCATCACGAAAGTAAGCCCAAAACCAAGCAGCCCAAGCAATGAATTTATTTTTATGATCCTCGTCAAACACGTTACCAATAAATGATAAAGCGATAATAGTCACCGACTCTATTACAGCCAGTGCAGCTATTTCAGGTGACTCCAACCACTCATGCATCATGTCCGAAGCATATACACCTGGAGGACAAGCAATATCAAAGAACATTTTGAAGGTGCTGTATGAAATGATACCACCATCGAATGCTCCGAAAAGCGCTCGAACGTATGGAATATCGTCATAGAGGTATTTTGCTGTTTCTTTTGAAAATAACTTACGCCCCATAGAGAAGTAACCGCTATTAGATGGAGGAAGTGTCCCTGCAGTTGTATGAGTGGCGGCACTTGACATTATGCATATCACAGAGAGAGTGAGTTGCGCGGTATTATAGTCGATATAAATAGAAAAGACAAGGAGTTATCGCCCATTAATTGGGCTTTATGCTCTTTTTTGCATGAGTTCTCGGTGTTTTAGGCGATTTGATTTTATTGGATTATATTGTCAGAGGTGCCTCTGAAAGTCAGTAATAACGGGGGCATATTGCGATTTTTTAAAGGCGTCTTTGGGCGATAAAAGCAATGGTCGAAAAAAATATTTTGAATCAACTTGGGTATATTTCAAAATGCTATTTTTGGTCTATCGATTTTCACGATGACTGCTTTAAAAAAAGTTCGCAATAGAACTGGCTATTACTCACTTTTTTAAAGCAGTCATCGCAAAAATCGAGTCGCTCAAAACCTAGCATTTTGAAAGATTACGGGTATAACCCATCAGAGAATCGATCAAAAATGGAAATTCAATACACCAAATATAATTTCTATCGCAATCAAAACAATAATGATTAATTCTAGATTGTGCGCATGTTGATTTTCTAAATAATCGTTAAACATATCAAAAATTTCATTAAGTGTGTCTAAGCGATGATTAATTGCATTCACACGACGCTGTATATGTAAATATCGCTCCAACATAATATAATATTCTTCGAGCGTCGGGTGTTGCCAAAAATATTTTGGATGATACAAGAAGTTACTGATTAAATTCATCTCACTTTTTGCACTGATAATTTCACCGATGACTTGGCGAATTTGCTTATACGAAACTCGCATTTTTCCTGTTGAAGAAAGTCCTTGAATTAATGGGTTATATTTATCTATTAGCACTTCAAGAATCGTTTCAAAATATTGCAATTTAACCGACTGTGAAAAACCATAAGACAAACTCAACTTAAGCTCATCATTATCCATATCAGGATCAATACTTAGGCAATCGACATCGAAGTAATCGTGAGGTTCGATATTTGTTCTTTCACCAAGATGATAACTCAGCTCATCATGCACCCAAAAAGATACGGGTTTGTTCGCATAGGAAACAATTGTTTCAAGATATTTTTTAACTTCGTGGCGCTTAATGCCCCATGAAACGACTGTTCCATTTTTAAAAACAAATATGAGAATTCCTTTAACATTATTTGGACAAAGCTTCAAAACTTCGCGGGAACGAACAGAAATGCAGCCGATATTAGCGGTTTTGTAGTGCTGATCGACCCGGGACAAATCTATGCTGTTTGCAATACAGTAACTGAGGCACTCCATGGTGTTAACTCAAAAATGTTAGGAATTAGAAAGGGCCAATCGGTGTGTCGCCAATTGACCCAGTGGAATGACACATAGCAAGTCCAACCTCGCAAATTAGAATGTATCATAAATACATCATCGACGTCAACTAACTCTTAGACCTGCGGTATGAGACAAGAATGTTAGTTCATGTTAAGCTTTAGAAATTAGATGGAGGGATTTTATGAAGTTTTTTGTATTAATTTTGTTGATTTTTGTGTCGTTTGGTGTATCCGCTGAAGAATCATTTCCAAACGGCTGCAAAGCCATGCCGGTTTCAGGTGGGACGCTAATGTTACCTGAAAACAAACCTGCGTTGATTGTTATTCATAATTTGTCAGAAATGGATTTATGGGTTACCCATCCTATTTCTGATTCTAACGGTGCGAGTGCGGGCTGGAGTACCCGTTTACAAACTGACCGTTGGTCTGCTTTTGTGCAATGGGGCAAAGCATCTGAATTGAGTTGTATCGAGTCAAAGCCAGGTCATGAGCAACAAGTTCCTTGTTCAAAAGTATTAGCGGCCTGTCAATGGTCAGGGATAAAAACACCCCGCAAAGAAAATGCACCTTTTTGGGCTGGAGAGAATCTATCCTTAAAAGAATTATTATCCCATTTAAAAAAACGAGGATTATCGGTATCTTCGAAATAAAGTTATTTTGGTAACTACCCATGCCTCACGTTATTCCCCGAAAGCTCGGGATGACGGGCGAGTAGTTGTGTTATTTTAGGTTAATTATGGTGAATTGTGAATAAAAAATCAAAAAACTCGCCCTCTCAAAAGGATCCTTTTTATGAGAGTGAGTGCGAAAAATATGCTGATCCTATTCCTAGCCGTGGGTTTATTATGCAGGTTTTGGAAGACTTTGGTCGACCAATGTCGCGGACACAATTGATCGATGGTTTGGAAGTTGAGGATGAAGCGAAACAGACAGCCCTTGGGTTTCGTCTGCGTGCCATGTTGCGTGATGGGCAATTAATGCAAGATAGACGAGGTCGATTTTGTCTTGTAAAGCATATTAATTTACAGCGAGGTACCGTACAAGGACACCGTGATGGGTATGGTTTTTTTATTCCTGACGCGGGTGGAGCAGACATGCTACTATCTGCGCGTGAAATGAAAGAAGTGATGCATGGCGATACCGTTCTTGCTTATAAAACTGGAGAAGACCGCCGTGGGCGACCAGAAGGTAAAATTCATGAAGTCATTGAGCATGCTAATGTCACCGTTGTTGGTCGTTTTTTTTCAGAACATGGCGTGAGCTTTGTTGTTCCCGATAGCAAACGATTGACGCAGGATATTTCTATTCCTTCTGACTTAATCATGGGGGCCAAGAATGGGCAGATGGTCTTAGTGGAGCTACTGGCCTATCCAAATAAACGCAGTCAAGCGATTGGGAAAATTCTTCATGTTGTCGGTGAGCACATGGCACCGGGAATGGAAATTGAAGTGGCCATTCTTGCGCATGGGATTCCTGTGCATTGGCCAGCAGATATTGTGGATAGTGTAGCCAGTATTCCTCAACATGTGAGTGAAGAAGATTGTGTTGGGCGTATGGATCTTCGTCATTTGCCTTTTGTGACGATTGATGGAGAAGATGCGAAAGATTTTGATGATGCCGTCTATTGTTGCCCAAAACCTAAGGGCGGTTATCAATTACAAGTCGCGATTGCTGATGTGAGTCATTATGTATCGTTAGGTTCAGCACTCGATCAGGAGGCCGCAAAACGTGGTAATTCCGTTTATTTTCCAGGTCGGGTCGTTCCGATGCTGCCTAAAGCGCTTTCTAATGGGATTTGTTCGTTAAATCCTAAAGTTGATCGATTATGCATGGTTGCCGATATGGCGATTTCAAGTGACGGTAAAATTACGCGTTCACGTTTTTATCGAGCGGTTATCCATTCTCAAGCACGCCTGACTTATACACAGGTGGGTTCATGGATTGAAAAAGATGCAGCTGATGCAGAATATGCTGCGCTTTGGCCAATGATCCAAAATCTCCATACACTCTTTCTTATTTTGCATAAAACACGAAAAGAAAGCGGGGCGATGGATTTTGACAGTACAGAAACAAAGATAGAATTTGATGCAAATCGTAAAATTCAACGCATTGTACCTTTAATCCGAAATGATGCACACCGATTAATCGAAGAATGTATGTTGGCAGCGAATGTTGCCGTTGCGCGGTTTTTAGAAAAAGCAAAGATCCCGACGCTTTATCGAGTCCATGCCCCACCAGAAGAAGAAAAAGTAACCGGGTTACGCCAATTTCTTGGTGAATTTGGTTTGCAACTCAGTGGTGGTAAAGTGCCTCGACCAAAGGATTTTCAACGTACTCTTGCGGCGGTTGAGGGTAGGTCGGATGCCCATTTGATTGAAACGGTAATGCTGCGTTCATTAAAGCAAGCGCATTATGTGGAAGCAAATGATGGTCATTTTGGATTGGCCTACAGCGCTTATACGCATTTTACGTCGCCGATTCGTCGTTATCCTGATCTACTTATTCACCGTGCGATAGGTCATCTCATCGATAATCAAGGGGTTGATGTATACGAATATAGTGAAGATGAAATGAATCGTCTGGGTAAACATTGCTCTTCGACAGAACGTCGTGCGGACGATGCGACTCGTGATGTTGTTTCTTGGCTGAAATGTGAGTTTATGCAAGATAAGCTTGGGCAGGTATTTGCGGGCCGTATTTCGGCGGTGACGAGTTTTGGTATTTTTGTGGAATTGGATGAAGTGTATGCT
>Ga0172376_10008672_pt1 | contig 10591 bp, 13 predicted proteins | sample Lak35m_FD_121114 | JGI IMG/M metagenome (GOLD analysis project Ga0172376, IMG submission 121114) | Freshwater microbial communities from Kabuno Bay, South-Kivu, Congo - kab_092012_35m | ecosystem: Environmental > Aquatic > Freshwater > Lake | place: Democratic Republic of the Congo: South-Kivu... | reverse complement strand
GGACGCAGGCGGACTGGTCCCCGATGAAGTGGTCATCGGAATCGTCAAGGAGCGTCTCGCGGAGTCCGATTGCGGAAAGGGGTTCATCCTCGACGGTTTCCCCCGGACGATCCCGCAGGCCGAGGCGCTCGACCGGGTGACGAAGGAGTTGGGGAAGGAGATTCGCTTTGTCCTCTCCCTCGAAGTCGACCAGGGTGAGCTGATGGAGCGGCTTTGCGGACGCCGGACCTGCACCGGTTGCGGGGCGATGTACCACGTGAAGTTCAATCCGCCCAAGGTCGCCGGTAAGTGCGACAAGTGCGGAACGGCCCTGATCCAGCGGGACGACGACAGGGAAGAGACGATAAAGAACCGGTTGGCCAATTACAACAAGGCCACCGCCCCGCTCCTCGATTATTACAGGGGCACGGGGAAAATCCGCTCCGTGATGGCTTCCGGCGAGATCGACGCCATCTACGCCGGGATCCTCAAGATTCTCCGGTAGGGGATGATCCTCGTAAAGTCGCCCCGGGAGATCGAGGCGATGCGGCAGGCCGGTGCGGTCGTAGGCAGGTTCTTTGAAGAAGTGAGGCCGTTGATTCTCCCCGGGGTCAGCACATGGGACCTCGAGATGTTCGCGGACCGGTTCATCGCCATGAACGGTGTCCGGAGCGCCTTCAAGGGGTACATGGGGTATCCCGCGCACCTCTGCGCATCCATCAACGAGGAGGTGGTGCACGGGATCCCGTCGAAGGAACGGTTCGTCCGTGAGGGGGACATCCTGAGCATCGATTTCGGGATCGTGCGGGAGGGATTCTACGGGGATGCCGCGAAGACCTTTCCTGTGGGCACGGTGAACGACGTTTCCACCCGGTTGCTCGCCGCGACGGAGCGGTCGCTGGCGGCCGGGATCGACGCGGTCAGGTCGGGTAACCGGTTGGGCGATGTTTCGGCGGCCGTGCAGGAGGTGGCGGAGGCGGAAGGCTTCTCGGTGGTTCGCGACTTCGTCGGACACGGAATCGGCCGGTCGCTGCACGAGGATCCGCAGATCCCGAATTTCGGCAACCGTGGAGTCGGTCCGAAACTGGTGCCGGGAATGATCCTCGCCATCGAACCGATGGTGAACGTCGGGGGGTGGCACGTGAAGATCCAGGCCGATGGATGGACGGTCGTCACCCTCGATCGGAGTCGATCGGCCCACTTCGAGCACACGGTGGCCGTCACCGAGGACGGCAATAAAATATTAAGTCTTCCTTGATGTATATAGTAAGAATTACACGGATGTAAATAGGAATATGGCAAAAGAAGAGGCGATAGAAATCGAGGGGACGGTGATCGAGCCGTTGCCGAATGCCATGTTCAGGGTGGAGCTCGACAATAAGATGAGGGTGTTGGCTCACATCTCCGGGAAGATGCGGATGCACTTCATAAAGATCCTGCCGGGGGATCGGGTAACCGTTCAGTTGACGCCGTACGACCTGACGCGAGGCCGGATCACCTATCGATCGAAGTGAAGAGGGGACGAAGATGAAAGTCAGACCGTCGGTGCGAAAATTTTGCGTCAAGTGCAAGGTCATCCGCAGGAAAGGTGTCGTCCGGGTGATCTGCGAGAACCCGAAGCACAAGCAGCGCCAGGGATAAACGCACAGGGGTAACCACCGGAACAGATCGTTCCAAGGAGGAGTCGGTTGGCACGCATAGCGGGAGTGGACATTCCGAAGACGAAAAAGATCGGTACGGCCCTTACGTACATCTACGGGATCGGACCGACCTCCGCCGCGAAGATCCTTGAGGAGGCGCGCGTCTCGCCGGATTTGCGGACGAGCACGCTGGGCGAGGACCAGGTCGCCCGGATCCGGGACGTGATCGACGCCAATTATCGCGTCGAGGGGGACCTCCGCAAGGAAATATCGATGAACATCAAACGGCTGATGGACCTCGGGGCGTACCGGGGGCTTCGGCACCGCAAGGGGCTCCCGGCGCGCGGCCAACGTACCCACACGAACGCCCGGACCCGGAAGGGGCCGCGCAAGGGCGCCGTCGCGAAGAAGAAGGAAGCCACGAAGAAATAAGGACGGAGGAACGATGGCAACGCCGAAAAAGAAAGGCAGGAGAAAGATCCGACGGAGCGTGCCGGTGGGGGTTGCGCACATCCAGGCGACCTTCAACAACACGATCATCACGATCACCGATCCGGACGGGAATACCCTTGCTTGGGCAAGCGCCGGAGCGAAGGGGTTCAAGGGGTCGAGGAAGAGCACTCCGTTCGCGGCGACCGTGGCCGCCGAGGAAGTCGCGAAAAAGGCGATGGACAACGGCGTGAACACCGTAACCGTTCATATCAAGGGACCCGGATCCGGCCGCGAGGCCGCGCTTCGCTCCCTGCAGGCCTCCGGATTGAAAGTGAACTTCATCCGGGACGTGACGCCGATCCCGCACAACGGATGCCGGCCGCCGAAGCGCCGTCGCGTCTGACCACCGCAACCCAACGGGACAAGGAGGACATTTTCTTTGGCAAGGTATCGTGAGGCCGTCTGCAGGCTCTGTCGTCGGGAAGGGGTCGAGCTCTATCTCAAGGGAGATCGCTGCTTCACCGACAAGTGCGCCATCAAAAGGAGAGGGTACCCGCCGGGTCAACATGGCCAGCGGCGCCCGAAGCATAGCGACTACGGTGTCCAGCTGCGGGAGAAGCAGAAGGCGAAGCGGATCTACGGTCTGCTGGAGCGCCAGTTCCGCAACTACTTCGAGAAGGCGGACCAGATGAAAGGGAAGACCGGCGAAAATCTGCTGATCCTCCTCGAACGGCGCCTGGACAGCGTCGCCTACAAACTGGGGTTCGCCCCGACGCGCCGGGAGAGCCGCCAGATCGTCCGGCACGGGCACTTCCTCGTCAACGGGAAGAAGGTGAACATCCCGTCCTTTCTCGTCCGATCGGGGGACGTCCTTGAACTTCGCGAAAAAAGCCGGAAGATCCCGAACGTGAACGAATCGCTCGACGCCGTGGTCCGGAAGGGGATACCGTCCTGGCTCGAGCTCGAGCGCGACAGTTTCCGCGGAAAGATCAAGACGTTGCCGTCCCGGGCGGACATCCAGGAGCCGATCCAGGAACAGTTGATCGTCGAACTCTACTCGAAGTAAGACTCTTTGGGGTCGGGAGAAGGGGGACGCATGTTTCAGAGAAACTGGAAACAGATGATCAAGCCGCGCCGAATCGAGATCCAGACCGAAACGGCGACGTTCAATTACGGAAAATTCGTGGCCGAGCCTCTTGAACAGGGCTTCGGAACCACCCTCGGGAACGCGCTTCGCAGGATCCTTCTGTCCTCCCTGCAAGGCGGTGCCATCACCTCGGTTCGCATCGACGGGGTGCAGCACGAGTTCTCCACGATGACGGGAGTCGTGGAAGACGTCACCGACGTCGTCCTGAACCTCAAGGAGGTCCGCCTCCGGATGCACTCGCCGGAGCAGCGCACGCTTGTGCTCGAGGCGAAGGGGCCCCGCCGGGTAAAGGCATCCGACATCTCCCCGGACCCGATGGTGGAGATCCTCAACCGGGACCACCATATCGCGGAGCTCTCCGCGAACGCCAAACTCCGCATGGAGATGACCGTCCGGATGGGGAAGGGCTACGTCTCCGCCGAGCGGAACCTGGAAGAGAACGCCCCGATCGGGACGATTCCCATCGATGCGATCTTCTCGCCGATCCGCAAGGTCAATTTCTCGGTGGCTAATGCTCGAGTCGGGCAGCAGACCGACTACGACCGGCTGACGCTCGAGGTCTGGACCGACGGTTCCCTCCTCCCCGCCGATGCGGTCGCCTACGCGGCGAAGATCATGAAGGACCAGTTGACCGTCTTCATCAATTTCGATGATGAGGCGGAAATCCCCGACGAGCCGGCCCGGCTCGAGGAAGGGGGGGCGAACGAGAACCTCTACAAGCCCGTGGAAGAGCTGGAGCTTTCGGTTCGCGCCTATAATTGCCTGAAGAACGCAGACATCAAGTTTATCGGCGAACTTGTCCAGAAAAGCGAGCAGGAGATGCTCAAAACAAAGAACTTCGGGAAGAAGAGTCTCAACGAGATCAAGGATGTCCTGGTCGGGATGGGGTTTTCGCTCGGGATGAAGATCGACGAGTTCACCCCGGAAAAGTTCAGCCCGCCGCGGAAAGAGGATTGACCAACCGAAGGAACGAGGATTTCTTATGCGCCATGGAGTCGATCACAGGAAGCTGGGAAGGAAGCCCGCGCACCGCAAGGCGATGCTGCGGAACCTGATGAACGCGCTCGTGCACGCCGAGCGGATCGAAACCACCGTTTCGAAAGCAAAGGAGTTGCGGCCGCTCGCGGACCGGCTGATCACTCTCGGCAAGGCGGGAATGCTCCATTCCCGTCGCCAGGTCTTTTCACTCCTGGCGGACAAGGAGGCGACCGACAAACTGTTCGCTTCGCTGGCGGGGCGCTTCGCGGGACGTCAGGGCGGATATACGCGGATCGTCCGCACCGGTTTCCGGGTCGGCGACGGGGCCGAGATGGCGATCATAGAGTATTTGCCGGTCGAAGAGAAGAAGGCCGGCGGAAAGAAGAAAAAGACGGCGGCGAAAAAAGCGCCGGCGAAATCCGCGACGAAAAAGAAGGAAGCGAGTGTGACGCCGAGGCCCGCGGCAAGGAAGACGAAGCAGGCCGCGCCGAAAGAGACGAAACCTCGCGCTTCGCGGGCTCAGACGCAGAAGACGCCGGAGGGCGGATAAGACAAAGAGGTTTTTCCTGACCGGAAGCTCGGTTCTTCGAAAACGGCCCTTCGGGGCCGTTTTCATTTGTGGTCGCGGTTCTCTTCCGGAAATTGACTCCGGAAAGTTGACTTGACGGGCACGTCGTCCGGGAAGTATCATGAAAATGAATTTCATCATCAGAAATGGAGTGCGACCCGCCCGTTGAAACGACTCCTCGAACGCATCGACCGCGAGATCCTGGCCGCCGGAGGCAAGAGGAGCCGGAGCAGGGCGGTCGTGATCGAGGGATTCTTCCGCGCAAGGGACCACGTGACGGTCGAGGAACTCACGCGTTCCGTACGGGAGGACGCCCCGCGGATCGGCGCGGTCACGGTCTACCGGACGCTGAAACTTCTCGAACGCCTTGGCTATGCGAAAGAGCTTGATTTCGGGGAGGGTTCCCGCCGGTATGAGAGCAATCTGTCTCCGCACCACGATCATCTCGTCTGCCGGCAGTGCGGTGCGGTGATCGAGTTCGAAGACAAGGGAATCGAGAATCTTCAGAACCTCGTGACCCGTCGGCACGGGTTCCGCCCCACTGCCCACCGTCTCGAGATCTTCGGTTTCTGCAGGAGATGCGCTTCCGGGGATTTTCCGGAGAAAATCCGATGAATGCCGCAGGGGCTGCCCCGGAACCGATGGGCGCCGTGATCCTGGTGGGGAACCCGAACGTGGGGAAGAGCGTCGTTTTCGGGGCCCTCACCGGCCGGTATGTGAACGTCTCCAACTATCCAGGCACGACGGTGGAGATCACCCGCGGCGAGGCGCGCGACCGCGGAGCAACGATCGAGGTGATCGATACCCCCGGCGTGTACTCCCTGCTTCCGATGTCCGAGGACGAGCGGGTCACGCGGGACATCCTGATGCGGGAGCCCGGCGCGCGCGTCCTGCAGGTGTGCGACGCGAAGAACATGCGCCGCTCCCTGATGATCACCGCGCAGCTCGCCGAGATGGCGGTTCCTCTCGTGCTCGCCGTCAACATGGCGGACGAAGCGCGGGAGCGGGGGGTGATGCCCCGCCTGGAGACGCTCCAGGAGCGCCTCGGGGTCCCGGCGATCTCTACGGTGGCGGTGCGGAAAAAGGGAACGGATCGCCTCCTCCCTCTTCTCGAACATCCTTCCCCTTCCACGGTCCGCATCGACTACGGGACGGGGATCGAAACGTCCATCTTCCGGCTTGAAGGTCTGCTGCCGGCGGAAACACCTGTCGGGAAACGGTCGTTGGCGATCATGCTGCTGTGCGGCGACGATTCCCTCGCTCCGTGGCTCTCGGAGAATGTTTCCGCCGCCCGGATCCGGGAGATGAACGACGTGCGGAACCGGCTCGTCGAGGAGACGGGCGAAGATGTCGTCTCTCTTGTGAACCGGGCGCGCCTGACCTGGATCGACCGGCTGCTCGTCGAGCTCGGGGTCGAGGCGTCGGTCCATTCCTCGAGAAAGGTCGCGCAAGCGTTCGGCCGGTACGCCATGGACCCCGTGGTAGGATTCCCCATCCTGTTGGGCGTTCTGACCCTCGCGTACGGTTTTGTCGGTGTGTTCGGGGCGGGATATCTCGTTGACCTGCTGCAGAAATCGTTCTTCGAGACCTGGATCGTCCCGTCCGTCGCTTTGATCATCGACCGATTCCTCCCCTCGGTGTTTCTGCGGGATTTTCTCGTGGGGCCGTACGGGATGATCTCCATGGCCCTTTCGTATGCCGTCGCGATCGTACTCCCGATTGTCGGTACCTTTTTCCTCGGGTTCGGAATTCTTGAGGATTCGGGGTACCTGCCGCGGCTTGCGGTGATGGTCGATCGGCTTTTCAAAAAGATCGGTTGCAACGGCAAGGCGGTGCTTCCGATGGTCCTCGGTCTGGGATGCGACACGATGGCGACCTTGACGACGCGGATTCTCGAGACCCGCAAGGAGCGTGTGATCATCACCCTGCTGCTGGCGCTTGGGGTTCCATGCTCGGCACAACTGGGGGTGATCCTCGGGATGCTGTCGGACCTGGGCCCGGCCGCTGCGGTCACCTGGGCGACGCTGATGACCGGGGTCATCCTCGTTGTCGGTTTCCTCGCGGCGAAGATCCTCCCCGGTGAGTCGTCGGACTTCATCCTTGAGATCCCGCCGATCCGATGGCCCCAGGTGGGGAACCTCGCCGTCAAGACGATGGCGAGGATCGAATGGTACCTGCGGGAGGCGGTCCCCCTTTTTCTCGTCGGCACTCTCGTTCTCTTCACCTTCGACCGACTGGGTTGGCTCCTGCGGATCCAGGCCGTTGCGGAACCGGTGATCGTCCGTCTGCTCGACCTCCCTCCAAAGGCGACGGAAGCGTTCCTGATCGGGTTCCTGCGGAGGGACTACGGCGCCGCGGGACTCTTCAGCATGGCAAAAGGGGGGATGCTGTCCCACCTTCAGGTGATGGTGAGCCTTGTCACCATGACGCTTTTCATGCCGTGCCTCGCGAACCTGCTCGTGATCGTCAAGGAGCATGGTGGGAAAGTGGCGCTCGCGATGTCCCTCTTCATCTTCCCGTTCGCGGTGCTGGTCGGCGCCGCGCTCAACTTCTTCTCCAGGTGGGCAGGGATCGCATTTTGATCCGGGGGGGATCCAGTTGACCATACGGTGCCCGCTGTGTCAGCGGGAGATCGATCCGAACGACCGCGCATGCCGGTCGGGGTGCCCCATGAGCAAAGGATGCACCCTTGTCTGTTGCCCGGGTTGCGGATACTCTTTCCCCATGCCCGAGTCGAAGGTGGTGAACTTCGTGAAGGGTCTTTTCACGAAAGGACGGACGAAATGACCGAGCACGGCCAGGACGAGATCCTCGAACTGCTCTGGACCCTTCGGGAAGAGCGGAAAGCGAACCGCGCGGAGGTGATGCGCTCGACGGCGGAGCCCGGACCCGAGCGCCTGCTCGAAGAGTTGGTCAAGGGCGGGATGGTCGATGGCTCGGGGGAAGAGATCTCCCTCACGAAAAGCGGGGAAGTCCGCGCGCGCGGGATCATCCGGCGTCACCGCCTCGCGGAGGTGCTGCTGCAGAACCTGTTCGACCTGGACAATACGCAACTGGAAAACAGCGCCTGTCAGTTCGAGCATATCCTTTCCGAGCCCGTCGTCGAGAGCGTCTGCACCTTTCTCGGCCACCCCCCTGTCTGCCCGCACGGCCGTACGATCCCGAGAGGGGAGTGCTGCGACCGGATCCGGACGGAGATCCGCCCTCTCGTCATGCGCCTGACGGAGGCATCCCTGGGAGCCGCCGTGCGGATCGTCTTCATCACTCCGCGTTCGAAAAAGCGGCTGGAGAAGCTCTCGGCCCTCGGGATCGTCCCCGGCAGCAGGGTCCGTCTTCTCCAGCGGAACCCCTCTTTCGTTCTCGAGATCGGACAGACCACGGTCGCCGTCGACCGGGACATCACGGATGAGATCTACGTCAAGACGACGTAGCGCCGTCGCGCTTCTTCTCTGCGGGACGCTGCTTTGGCGGTCGGCGCCAACCGCGGTCGCGGCCCCGGAGGCGGAGGCGTCTACGGAACCGGCTCTCCTTCTGAAATACGCCGCGCCGGATCTCCCGGATCTTCCGGTGCGCCAGGTTCTCGACCCGATTCCGGGGATCGTTTCGAGGGAGCTTCGTGTCCGGTGGCTCCCCGTTCCGCAGGAACCGTCCGGATCGGGTTCCGTCCCGTCGGAGCTTCCCGTACCCGATGACGCCGCCCTGCGTCAGATCGCCGCGAAAGTCGCCGCCGCTTCCGAACGGATGGAGAAGGTCGAACGCCCGGCCGCGGAACGCATGCTCGAAGAGGCTGAAAAGGAGTGCCGCTCGTTCCGGTTCACGGAGGCGACGCGCCCGTTCTTCGCGGAGATCTTTCTTCGGCGGGGAATCCTCCGTCTCTGGGAAGGGAAAACCTCCGACGCCGAGGCCCTCCTTGCCCGCGCACGGGCGCTGCGTCCTGGATTCGCTCCCGACCCCGCCCTGTTTCCCCCGCAAGTGCTCTCCGCATGGGAGGCGATCCGGCAACGCCCCGTTCCGGAGGCGGAACTCCTGGTCGAATCGATCCCTTCCGGCGCCGGGATTTTCGTCGACGGGGAGCGACGTGGAGTCACGCCGGCCCGTGTTCGGATGAAAAATCTCGCCCCGGTTCGGATCCGCGTATCTCTTCCTGGATACAAAGACGCCGGGACGACGGGGCAATGGCTTCCGGGAGACAAGGAGATATTGCGATTCTCTCTTCCCGGCGATCGGGTGGCCCGCCTCGGCGAACTTCTTGCCGGCGGCGCCCGGGAAAAGGGCGGCGGCGCGGGTCCACTGGTGGAGGAACTCTCCACTGCGGCGGGAACGTCGCGGGTGGCGATCTTGATGGTGGAAAAGGACCCTCGCGGCGCTGGTCTGCACGCGCGGCTCTATTCCGGAAGGGCGCCGGGCCTGGATCCGGCGCTGTTGGGGGAAAGATCGTTTCCCGAGGGTCCGACAGGCGCGGAGATCTCCGGGAAGTGGGTCGCCGACACCTTGGCCGCGGATGGATGGCCCAGAGCGGAGCGACCGGAACGCCCCTGGTACCGAAGCCCCTGGTTCTGGGGGATCGCGCTGGCCTTGGGAGTGGCCGCCGCGCTCGGGGCAGGCGGCGGTGGCGGCGGCTCCGGCGGTTCCTCGGGGGGAACCGTCGCGGTGAATTTTTGATCATCGGACGAGACCCCGGTTTTCGGATATGATGTTCTCCGGACCATGGGACGGAACACGAGATTGACCGACATGACGATCCCCTTGAAGGATCCGAACCGGAAGAAGCGTCGCCTGCCGCTGCTCATCGCGGGGGCCTTGGTAGTCGCGGCCCTGTTCATCTCCTTGTTCCGGGACATGGGGGTCGTCGACAGCTGGAGGCTTCACAAGACGGAGCGCCAGCTTCGCGGCGAGGTCGAAAAGCTTCGACAGGAGAACGCACTGCTCAAGCGCACGGTCGAGGATCTCCGAGGCAACCCGGCCGTCATCGAACAGGAGGCCCGGCGGCTCGGCCTCATCAAGGAGGGTGAGAACGTCATCGTCGTCCCCCCGCGGCAGGACGCCCGTCCGCAACCTCCCGCCAAGTCCGGCACGAACCGTCCTTAGTGAGCAGATTCCCCCTTGGCTGCGTCGCCTCGGAGGGCGGGGCTCCGTTCGTGGCTCGCCGTGCGATGAACCTGCACGGCTGCGCTTTACCTCACTGCGCCCCCCCTCCTGCGGCGACTCCGCCAAATCTCCTTGCGTCACCCGCGACACAGGCCACGGATGGCGCCCACAACCCACAAGCCAGCATCTCAGGTGATTTTCATTGAAGCGCTTTAGATTCGCCGCGGGGATTTCCGCCCCGGCGTACCTCCTTCTCCTGTATCTCCTCCGGGAGCGGATTCCGGAAGGGGTCCCGCTCCTTCTTTTCCTCTCGATCGGACCGCTCGCGGCGGCGTACTTCCTCGGCGCGTATCTCCTGGCCCGGGAACGGGACGACCGCGTTCCCGACCTGCTCCCCTTTCTCGCCTGGGGCGCCGCAGCGGCCATGGAGATCCACGCGTTCGTTCCACCGGTCGCCCGGACCGGCGTCGTCCCGGCGGCCCTGTTTTTCGGCATCGCTCTGAAGTTCCCCGCGGCTCTCTCCGTTTCCGCGATCCTGTTCGCCGACGCGTGGCTCTCCGCGGTGCCGGGACCGTTCATGGAAGAGATCCGCTACACCTCCGCGATGGCCCTGGTCGCGGGGGCGGCGGGCATCGCCCTCCGGAGGGGACGTCGGAAGGGCGACCGGGAAGGGAACGGCGTTCAGGAGGCGATCGCCCGTAGCAGGGCGATGGTTCTTCCGTGGGAGGAGACGGGAAACGGCGGTTTTTCGGCGTCCGG
>Ga0172376_10008669_pt1 | contig 10596 bp, 7 predicted proteins | sample Lak35m_FD_121114 | JGI IMG/M metagenome (GOLD analysis project Ga0172376, IMG submission 121114) | Freshwater microbial communities from Kabuno Bay, South-Kivu, Congo - kab_092012_35m | ecosystem: Environmental > Aquatic > Freshwater > Lake | place: Democratic Republic of the Congo: South-Kivu... | reverse complement strand
GGACTCAGTGTCTGTGATCGTGGGGACACAACCCCACCGCGCCCTTGTCGAGCTTGTCGAGCTCGGCGAGGTTGGCATCGCCGATGCCGTAGGCCACGTCGTGCACGATGCGGCCGTTAAACATCGTTGCTAGCACCTTGGTGGCGGGGATCGCTTCGGGCTTGACCTTGAACAGGTTCTGGCTTAACAGGATGAGATCGGCCTTTTTGCCCACCTCGATGGAGCCGATCTCCTGCTCTTTGCCCAGCTGGCGGGCGCCATTCAGCGTGTAGGCGCGGATGGCCTCGGCCAGGGTGAGCACCTCGTTGGCTGGCGGCAGCACCGCATCCACCGAGCCGTACTCGGCGATCATCGCCTTGGGCGGGCGGCGGTGCATGGCTGTGTAGATGTTGTTGAACGGATTGACGCCGTGCTCAAAGCCGCCGAGCGTGGCGGGCCAGTCGGCCCCCAGGGCCACGGTGGCGCCGCTGTCAACGAGGCTGCGCAGGGGGAACTGCAGCGTGTCGTTGCGCCGCTGGCCCAGAAAGCTGGGATAGGTCGGCTGCACGTTCATCCAGACCCCGGTGGTCTGCACGATCACATTGTTCTTGGCAAAGCGGGGCCGATCCGCCGGATCCACCAGCTGGGCGTGGGTGATGATCAGCCGGGTCGACCGATCGCCCGCCGCGCGAAACGCCTGCGCCGCATCAAGGGCCGTGCGCACCGCCCGATCGCCGATGGCATGGATCGCCGTGCCCTGCCCCTGGCGCGCCACACCTTGCATCATCCCCAGCAGCGTGGGCTTGTCGAAATACAGCAGTCCGCGATCACCGGTAGAGACGGTGCCGTCTTTGAGATAGGGCTGCACCAGGGCCGCCTTCTGGTTTTCCAGGACGCTGTCGCCCAGGATCTTGAGCGTGTCGACCCACACGTTGGGCGAGCGCACCCCGGCGGCGAAGCGGCGTGAATCGGCGGCGGCCGTTTGCGCCAGCTTGGGCGTGTTGACCAGGTGCATCAGGCTCAGCCGCAGCGGCAGCTTGCCCTGCTGGTCGAGCTTCACGGCGGCCTGGGCGGCGGCTTCGGTGGCGATCGGATTGCCAAAATCCATGGCGGCGGTGAAGCCGAACTCCGACAGCCCTTCAAGCAGGCGCGGCAGGGTGCGTTCGATGTCGGCCAGGGTGATCGCCTGGGTGGCGCGAATCACCGGCAGCGAGGCGGGGCTGCCCTTGAGCGTGCCGGTGGGGTTGCCGGCAGCGTCGCGCACATACTCTCCACCGGGCGGGTTGGCGGTGGTCTTGGTGATGCCGGCCACGGCCAGCGCCTTGCTGTTGGCCCACATGGTGTGAATGGTGTGATCCGCGAGGATCACGGGCCGGTCGCTCACCACAGCGTCGAGCCATTCGCGTTTGGGCCCGCTGTCGCCAAACAGCAAGCCGTTGTAGGCCGAGCCAAAGATCACGGGCCGCTCGGGGTTGGCCTTGGCGTAGTCCTTGAGCTTGCGCTGGATGTCAGCCAGGCTGTCGGTCATCGACAGGTTCAGGCCCGAGCTGGTGGCTGCCCCCATCAGCACGTGGATGTGTGACTCGACAAAGCCAGGCAGCAGCAGCTTGCCCTTGAGGTCAATGGCGCGGGAGCCCTTGCCAATGAAGGCGCGGGCGCCGGTGTTGCTGCCCACGTAGACAATGCGGTCTCCTTGGACGGCCACCGCCTGGGCCCAGGGTTGTTTGGTGTTGACGGTGTAGACGCTGCCATTGAGCAGCACAAAGCTGGCTGGTGCCGCCGGTGCCGCCAGGCCCTTCCCCGCTGGCAGAGCCAGGCAAATGCAAACGGTGGTGGCTGCGGTGGCGGCGCCCACCAATGCCCGTGCGCCGTTGCCAGCTGGTTTCAGCCGTTGTCCCATCACACCGCCGCCGATCAACGGCAAACTACGCAAAGCGATTTTTGGCGTCAATGCCGCCCATGAGCACAGAGCACCAGGCCAGTTCCGCCCTGCAGTTTGTGCCCAAAACGCCGGCTGAGCGTCAGGCTTTTCTGCAGCAGGCCGACGCCGACGCGGCGCTGGCAGTGGTTGAGGAGCAGCGGCTGCGGCGCGAGTGGTTGCCGGTGCGCGAGTACCCCTTTGCCGGGCCGATCAGCCACCCCGAGATATTGGTGGAAACCGTGATGGTGCCGATGCGCGACGGCGTATCGCTGCGCACCGATGTCTACCGGCCCGCCGGCGATGGGCGCTATCCGGTGGTGCTGTTGCGCGGGCCCTACGACATGAACTCCACCCTCGATTCGGCGCCTGGGCTGCTGCGCAACCTGGTCCAGCGTGGGTATGTGGGTGTGGCCCAGGACGTGCGTGGTCGCTTCGGCTCCGAAGGCCACTTCGAGGCTGCCGTCCACGAGCACGACGACAGCTTTGATGCGGTCGAGTGGGCCGCGCAGCAGAGCTGGTCGAACGGCCGCGTCGCCATGACCGGCATCTCCTATCTGGGTTTCACCAGCTACAGCGCCGCGGTCAGCAAACCCAAGGGCCTGGTGGCGATCATGCCCAGCTGCATCAAATACGGAATGGAGCAGACCTGCGGGGCGCCGCCGCTCACGGCCATGGCCGCCTGGTTCATCTGGGCCGGCCAGCCCACCGCCACCTTGCAGAACTTCAGGCGCATCGACTGGCTGCACCTGCCGCTCAACCAGATCGATGACGAGGCGGGCCTCAGCCATCCCAACTTCAAGCTGATGGTGGAGGAGCGCTACAGCGATCTGCATGCCACGCTGCCGGCGGCCGAGATCGAGCGGCGGCTCTCATCGATCGAGGTGCCCACCGCCGTGGTGTGCGGCTGGTACGACGAGATGATCACCGAGAACCTGACCAACTACGAGCGCCAGGCCCAAGGCGGCGGCGATGTGCGTCTGGTTGTGGGTCCCTGGCACCACAACCTCGAAGACATCTTCGAGGCCCGCATCGGCCAGCTGCCGGTCCCTGAGGTGTATCTGAACCGCTACTACCTGGAGATGGAGCGGTTCCTTGAGCATTATCTCAAGGCTGGCGCCACCACACCGCTCGAGGCGCCGGGGCCGGTGCTGCTCTATGTGATGGGCAGCAACGTCTGGCGCTACGAGCAGGAGTGGCCCCTGAGCCGGGCCGTGACCACGCCGCTCTACCTGAGCAGCGGCGGCAGAGCCAACACCGACCGCGGCGATGGCGAGCTGCTGTGGCAGGCCCCTGCTGGCGAGCAGCCGGCCGATCGCTACGCCTACAACCCGCTCGATCCGGTGCGCTCGGTCGAGGGTCTCGGCGTCTGGAATCTGTTCACGGTGGGCCAGATGGGCGATCGCGCCGCGATCGAGCGCCGAGACGATGTGCTCGTCTACTCAAGCGCGCCCCTCGCGCACGACCTGGAGGTGACCGGCACGGTCGAGGCGACCCTGCATGCCGCCTCCAGTGCCGTCGACACCGACTTCATCATCAATCTGATTGACGTGCACCCCGATGGCTTTACCCAATACATCACCCAGGGGCTGGTGCGCGCCAGTTACCGCGAGGGCCTGGGCACGCGCAAGCTGATCGAACCCGGCAAGGTCTACGACTACCGCCTCAGCTTCAGGCCCACCAGCATCTGTTTTCTCAAGGGCCACCGCATTCGCATCGAGGTCACCTCGAGCGACATGGACCGCCACGCCCGCAACCAGAACGTGGCCGACGCCCCCGGCACCACCGCCAACGTGGCGATCGCCCAGCAGACGATCCACCACAGCGGCATCTGGTGTTCACGGCTCGATCTGCCGGTGATTCCGGCGTCCTGAGGTTCAGAGCGTGGCAGACCTGTTTCCCCGCCGCCGCAACGGAACGGCGCTTCCCAGCTCTTCGGGCACCAGCAGCGCCGTCGGCAGCCAGAAGATCACCACGAGATCGCACAGCAGCAGCGCCAGCACAAACACGCTTCCAGCCGGATCTACACCCCACCCCAGTTGTGCCGCCAAGCTGAGCTGAAGGCCAATCGAGAGGGCCAGCTGCCCCAGGGCGCAGCACCACCAGCTACGCCGCAGTCGCTGATGGCTCCGCTGTCGAGCCGCCCAACTCAACCAGCCGATCTGAGCGCTCAGCACGATCCCGTAACTGATCCACAGCATCGGCATCAGCTGGATGTCGAGCAAACGGTTGGCGTCCTGCGCCTGTCCAGGAAATAGCCCCACAAACAGGGGCCGGCCGAGCTTTTCGAGGATCAGCGACCACAGCAGATCGAGCGTGAGCACCAGGGCTGGCCGGCACCAGCGACGCCGCTGTCTCAACGACTCTCAGAAGGCCGCGGGCCCGACAGGCGATCGAGCACGGTGCGGGTAATGGTCTCGACGAACCAGTTGCGGTTCTGCAGCCCCACCACCCAGTCGGTGGAGCCCGCCACAAACATCGTGCCGTCACCGGGGGCGTGGCCGCGGTCGTAGCTGGCAATCATGCCCGCGCCGAATTTGGGGTGTCGCACCCCTTCATGCTCCTCGAGATGGGGCAGGGCCTTGCCATCGCCTTTGATCACCGGGGTCGACACCGAATTCATCTGGTTGGCCATGGTGGCGTTGTGGTGGTCTTCCTCATGCAGCAATGCCGGAGCCATCGCCACGATTGACAGATGGGCCGGTGCCCCATCGCTGCCGGTGGGGTAGGGCAGGCCATCGCGCATGGTGTAATCACATCCATCGACTTCGTAGGCGGCCACGCAATCGGGCCGTCCGCCGATCACATCGCCGTAGTACAGGTCGCTGCCTTCAAGGCTCCAGTGCCAGGGACGGTACACGGTGAAGCCACCGCTGGCACGCGGTGCGGCGCCGCCATACATCGCATGAATGGCGGCGGTGCCGGTGAGTCCGAAGGTGTGGGTCACAGGCCAGCCCACCTGGGGCAGGTCCCAGGCATTGCTGAGCAGGTGCTGCTGATCGGTGCCCAGCAGCGGATCATCGTTTTCGTCTTTGTAGTTGACGAAGGTGGTGCCGCCGTCCTCGTAGCGCACCTGCCAGATGTTGTTGCCGGCGAAGCGGGCATGGTTGCCGCCGGCGTTGAGCTGGTGTTCGATCGCCTCGCGCATCGGCCGGCTGCTGTATTCGTCGTGGCCCACCGTCACCGAGACGCGGTAGGGCACCAGCAGCTGCGGGTCGTTGTGCAGATCGTGCTGAGTGAAATAGTCGAGGGCGATGCCATTGGCTTCGGCCCACTCGATGAACAACTTGCCGTAGAGCGCCCAGCTGGCATCGCCGTAGTCGCGGGCAAAGCCGAAGTGATGGGCATAGGGGTGCGATGGCAGCACCGGGGGGGCAAAGGGCTTGAGCTCCTCACGCGACACGGGCCGCGGGGCACCCACCGGCAGCTTCACCAGCCCGCGGCTCCAGGGCCGCAGCAGCGAGGTGCGCGGGCAGGGCTTTTTGAAGCGGGGTGTGCCGCCTTCACCGTGGTAGCTGTTGCCGCCGCCCCAGTCGTTGTAGGCGTTCATCGTGCAGGTGGAGACGATGAAGGCGATGCGGCTCTGCGGTGCGCCAAGCGGCGGGTTAATGACGACAAAATGCTCGCGCTCAAACACGCCGCCGTCGTCATCCCGCACCCGTACGACAACCACATAAAACCCCGTGCGCCAGGTGCCTGGCACCTGCAGCTGAAAGGCCATCGGCCAGTGGCAGCCCACGACGTTGGCGTTGGCAGGCGTGTCGACGGCCTGTGCCGCGATCCCGCTCTGCACAAACACCCTCTCTGGCCTGGGACCTTCGCGCGTGATCTCCAGCTCGAACACCGGGCGCGTGCTGTGCACGTGAAAGTCGATCGTTTCGCCGGGGCGGTAGCTGATGCGGGGGGTGTAGGTCCAGATCTCGGCGACGGCTGGATCGTTGACCGGCTTTTCGTAGGGCCAGTCGTGGCGGCTGTCGCTGTGGGCCGCAGGCCCAGCCCCTGGAATCACCCGCGGCTGGCCAAGGATCGAGGGACCGTCGTTGAAAGGGGTGTTGCTCATCTCAGAGTCTGGTTTGATCGGACCGATTGCCACGGCGCGGGCCGCCATTGCCAGATTGTGCCTTACCTCTATCGCAGACGTTCAGCCGATGGTGGGGTTGCCCTGGTTTCGTGGACAGGTCGATAGGAGTCACGCCATGACCCTCAGACTGTCCATCGATGACCAACCCGACCAAAACCAGACGCCGGTTCACGGACCAGCAGAAGCAGGAGGCCATAGCGCTCTGCCTCACAGAAGGCCTCAGCTGCACCGCAGTGGCCCAGCGGCTGGGACTGCCCAACAGCAGCCTGGCCAAGTGGGTGAGGCAGGCCCGCATTGACCGGGGCGACTTTGGCCCCCCTGAGCAAGGCGGTCAGCTCACCAGCGACGAGCGGGCTGAACTGGCCCGGCTGCGCAAGGAGAACCGTGAGCTCAGGAGGGAGAAGGATTTTTTCAGGCTGGCGGCAGCGCACTTTGCCAAAGAGCAGCTGCCGCCGAGAGGTTTCGCCTGATCGGCCAGCTGGCGGATCGCTTTTCGGTGGCCTGGTTGTGCAAGCAGCTGGGTTTGGCCCGCAGCGGCTTCTACGCCTGGAGGCAACGGCAGCACAGCCCAGGCCCACGGGCCCAGGAGAACGCCGTCATCACAGCTCAGGTGCAGACGGTGTTTGATCGGCACCGCGGCTTCTACGGCGCACCACGCATCCATCAAGAGCTCAGGGCCAGCGGCCTCAAGGTGGGCCGCCATCGCATTGCCCGGGTCATGCGCCGCTCAGACCTCAAGGCCAAGACCAGACGGGGGTTCAGGCCTTGCCGGAACCCAGGCAACCGAGCAAGTGGTGTGGCAGAGAACCTGCTGCAGCGAGAGTTCAGCCCAGCAGCGCCCAACCGCTGCTGGGCCGGTGACATCACCTACATCCGTACCACAGCGGGCTGGCGGTATCTGGCGGTCTGGATCGACCTGTACAGCCGCCGCGTGGTCGGCTGGGCCATGGGCCCCACGATGGAGGCGTCGTTGGTGCTGGAGGCCCTGAACCGGGCTCTGGGACACCGCCAGATCGAAGCCGATCAACGCCTGATCCACACCGATCAGGGGAGCCAGTACCGCGCAACGGCCTATCGGCAGCTGCTGGAAGATCTCACGATCAGCTGCAGCATGTCGGCCAAAGGCTGCTGCTGGGACAACGCCGTGGTGGAGAGTTTCTTCTCCACCCTCAAACACGAACTGGGCCTCGATGACGATGTCGCGATCCTGAACAGCCCCCAGCAGATGATCAGGGAAATGGCCTTCTGGATCGAGGGTTACTACAACCGCGAGCGTCGTCACTCAACGATCGGCTACCTCAGTCCGATCGACTACGAGCAGCAGTATGGCCTCCGGCCGACTGCGTCTACATCAACACCCGTACACTCTCACCCGTGGAGCCCTGACACCTGTCCACTGAATCGGGGTAACCCCAGTAGACACGCGAAGGATTCAAGACTATCTAGGGCACTCAGCTATTCAATCAACGAAAATCTACACGACGCTGCAATCAATCCACCTTAAAAATATATGGGGTTGAAGCAGGGTGTTACCATCGTAACACCCTCCCTCTTTTTCGATGAAGAAACAGGGAGCAATAGTACGGCAAAATATAAACAATTGGCGGGCGTACTCCCAAAATTGATGACGCGGCAAAGATGGGAGAGGGCACGGCGATTCGGCCAGGAGAGGACGCTTTTAGCTCCAATGCCGTGTCGTTAAGATGGCTGTGCTCAACATTTCGATGCTCCAGCCTTGAAGCAGGGGCAAAATGCGGAGTCCCGACGTGATTGTGGTGAGCCTAACGACACGGCGTTGGTATTAGCCCGAACTATGCACTGGGGAGGGCCGTTTCCGCCACTGTGGGTCCTGAACGGCGTAGCGTCAGCCTTCACATTCAATAGAAAATTCCTCTAATTCCAGAAAATCCGTTCTACCATCAGGTCATTCCGGCGAACGATGAGTCGAACTCATCGTTCGCCGCACACAGTTCGGTCAGGAACATTTGATTCCACTTATTCCTTATTCCCGCGTCCGCGTCCTTGCACGAACCGGTCAAGTACATTTCTGGTTATGGCCGTTACTACTCGGTCTCCTCGCGCGAGACCCTCCATCCAACCGCAGCATCCGGAATTGAACACTTCTCCTATTCCCGCGATCATGACGCTCATCATCGCCGCGCCGTATTCGATGTTGGGGATGTCGTAGAACATCGGCCAGTTCTCTTTCGACGGCATCTCCGTTATCGGGGCCATGACCATCCGCCCATGCCGAGGCCTGGGCTCTCCCCGTACGGCGGGTGCCATGGCCAGAATTTCCAGGCTTTCCGGGGCGCCGTCCACATGGGTCGGGTAGGGCAGACCGTTGCGGAACGTATAATCCACCCCATCCACCTCGAAGGCGAGGATGCGCGCGGGTGCGGCACCGAACATGTCGCCGTAATAGGCGTCCGTCCCGTCAAAAACCCAATGGTCCGGCCGGTAGATCGTATAGCCCCCCGGCGCGCGGGGTGTTGTCGCCCCGGTCCTCACGTAGATCCCGCCGAGGCCGGTCAGGCCGAAGGTCGTCGCGCCAGGCCTATTGACGATCTTAGTGTCCCAAGGGACAGTCGATCGCCTAGGCGATGTCGCCGACATAGGATCATGTGCCTTGTAGCAGACCTGCGTGCGTCCTCCGTCTTCGATCCGGATCTGCCAAATGAAATTGCCGCCGAACCGTGCGACGTTTCCGCCCTTGCGGGTAAAGTCTTCGATTGTATCGCGCATTTCCCACGACCAATACTCGTCGTGCCCGGTTACGATTGCGCACGCATAACCGTCAAGACAATCGGGACGGAAATGCAAGTCGTGCTGAGTGAAATAATCGAGGCCGTAGCCGTTATGTTCTGCCCAGCAGACGAAGGGTCGTTCGTAATAAGCCCAGCCGGCATCGGGGTAATGGCGCGAATAGCCGTGCGCCAACGCCCAATCGACATAGGGATAATAGGGAGCGGCGAAGGGTTCCAGATCGGGGGTATCACAATGGCGCGGTGCGCCGGCCGGCAAGCGCAGAAAGCCACGCCCCCAGGGTCTTTGCAGGGAGAGCTTCGGAGAATGTATCAAGGTCGACCGGCCGTCGACGATGCTGCGATAGGAATTCGCGCCGCCCCAGTCGTTGTAGGCCGCCGCGGTGGCGGTCGTCACCACCAAGGCGATGCGGTTCTTGCGCTCACCCTTCCTTGGGCGGACAACGAATCCGGCCTCGCGTTCGATGGTCGCGCCGGTCGGGCCGAGGGCGCGCAGGATGACGAGGTAAAAGCCCGACGGCCACGCCGTGTCGACCGGAACCTCGACCGGAGCGCCCCAGCCGCAGCCGACCGCGTACGCATTTTCCGGCGTCTGCTGGCGGACGCCGCGAACACCCGTCTGTGACCAAACCTTCAGCGGTTTCAGCCCGTCCCGGAAAATCTCGATGTCGTAGGTCGGAGCCGTGGTATGGACGAAGAGGCGAACCGACTCGCCTGGCTCATAGCTCAGCCACTCCGTATAGCCGGCGATCTCAAGAATTTTCGGATCGTTGAGCGGAAATTCGCGCCGCTCGGCGCCGGCGACATCGACCCACGCGTGTTTGATAGTCTCGCCTTCGAGCATCTGCTCGACGTCTCCTTCGGCCACCTGCACCGGATCCGCGGATGCCGGCTGCCCCGCCGCGGTGTGCTCACCAACGGCGGTGCCAACCGCGATCGCCCCTGCAGGCTGCATCATGCGTCGACGCGAGAGATTCAATCCTACCTCTTGGATCTGTTCCTCGTCGCTCACAGTCGAACGTCCTTATCCGAACTCGGTTGCCCCATTTGCCGGGCACGGGTGTGCCTTCTTGAACCCGACATTTCCCATATGGAGGGCCCATCCGTCCCTCTGAGGATGCAGCATACCCTCTCCGAAGTCGTCCCGGAAGGTCGCGGCATGGCTTTCGGCGGCCAAGAGTGCGGATTTCGGAGCCGTTCCAGCCCCGGCCGCTTGAACGTACTGCCAAGGACAACCGGCATGGCAAGCGCGACTGGCTCGCGATCCGCATGGCGTATCGGCACGGGATGCGAGCAGCAGAACTGACGGGCATTGAATGGCACGACGTTGATTTTCAACGCGGCACGATCATGGTTCGACGCCTCAAAGGAGGCGTCAGTACGACTCATCACCTCGATGGCGACGTGCTGCGGGCATTACGGGCGCTTAAGCGCGAGCAGGTCGCAGGCAGTCGTTTTGTATTTCAGAGCGAACGAGGCGGCCCATGGGCGTCGGTTTCGTTCAGTCGAATGGTTGAGCGGCTGGGCGATGCAGCCCTACCAGGGCGAGGCGTTCATGCCCACATGCTGCGTCACTCCTGCGGGCACCACCTCGCCGCCAAGGCTTCGCTGTTGTAAGGGTGCTCGGCGGTGGGGATCACCTCGCACAGCACCGGCGCCAGAAGAATCCGCTGCATCTGTCGGTCCAGGTGGTGCCTCAGTTGATCGACTGCAGCGCTGCTCAAGGCCGATGCAGGATCCACGTAGGCCACCACGGTGTAGCTGCGTCCCAACTTGACCATGGCCAGCTCCACCAGCTCACAGCCTTGGCCCTTCAGGTCAGCGGCTACGGCGTCGTGGCATCGCTGTTGCAG
>Ga0172376_10008667_pt1 | contig 10597 bp, 5 predicted proteins | sample Lak35m_FD_121114 | JGI IMG/M metagenome (GOLD analysis project Ga0172376, IMG submission 121114) | Freshwater microbial communities from Kabuno Bay, South-Kivu, Congo - kab_092012_35m | ecosystem: Environmental > Aquatic > Freshwater > Lake | place: Democratic Republic of the Congo: South-Kivu... | reverse complement strand
TGTGCGATACTCAGCGCGACCACCTGTGAGCGCATCAACGTCCGCCTTTACATCATAAAAATCAACTGCACGAGCCGCTTCACCCCATTGCTCTGGCGATGCATCACCATAAGCCAAGCCTGAAATACGCGTCGTTTCTTGATAGCCAGCTTGCGCTTTGCTATACACCGCGCCGATTTCAAACAGACGTGCTCGGGTTTGCTGACGATTTAAGTTGTACACCAAGGCATCTAATAAACCACCCCAAAGCCCTGAACGCATCACGCTCATATTGCTAGCAATTGGGTTTTTAAGCTTAATCGGATTGGCATTACCTAATAAATCACGCTCCCAGCTTTCATCCACAAAGCTGTAAGTCACAACCTCTTGGTAGCCCTTTGCCACCAATGTGTCCTGTAATACATATCGGCTAGTCTGCGCTTCTGAATCAGGCAACATGCGTAAATCTGCCACTGGTGCAATGGCTGGGATGTTGTCATAACCATGCAAGCGAGCGATTTCCTCAATCAAATCTTCTTCACGCTCAATATCAAAGCGATAACTTGGTGGCGTGACCACAAAGCGACCTGCTTCTTGTTGGTACTCAAAACCCAGTTGATCAAATAATTTTGCAACCAAGCTAGCTTCTAGCGTAATGCCAAGAATCGAATTGAGTTTATCCATGCGCAGCGTCGTTGGCTGACGGTTTGGCAAGCTCGCCTGAGCCTCGGTCACAGCACCTGCTTGACCACCGCAAATCTCTAACACCAAGCTCGTAGCGCGCTCCATTGCTTGCGCAGTGATTAAATAATCTACGCCACGCTCAAAACGGTATGAAGAGTCTGTGCTGATACCGAAACGACGACCTTTGCCGACGATGGTATCTGGTGTGAAAAATGCGCTTTCCAGGAAGATGTCCGTTGTTTCGTCGGAAACGGCTGTAGATTGACCACCCATCACGCCCGCCATGGCAATCGCGCCAGAGTTGTCGGCAATCACCAACATATCTTTATCTAACTTAACCGTTTGCTGGTTCAGCAAAGTGATTTCTTCTGCCTGATTAGCCCAGCGCACTTGAATATCACCATTCAATTTATTGGCGTCAAACGCATGCATCGGTTGCCCAAGCTCAAGCAACACGTAATTCGTAATATCGACAATCACACTGATGCTATGCAAACCACTGCGCTCTAGGCGGCGCACCATCCAGTCAGGCGTTTGGGCTTTGGCGTTCACCCCTTTAATCATGCGACCGCAATAACGTGGGCAAGCTGACTGATCAGCAACGCTCACATGTTTGCTATCCGCAATACTAGCAGGCACATTGGCAAATGAAGGCAGGCTCAAAGCGGCGCCAGTTAAGGCAGCCACTTCACGCGCAATGCCCACAATGCTCAAACAGTCGCTACGATTAGGCGTGAGTTTTAGTGTAAATAATTGGTCATTTAAGCTCAAATATTCACGGACATCTTGGCCTACTGGCGCATCTGCCGGCAACTCCAAAATGCCGGCGCTTTCGACCGCCAAGCCCAACTCTTTTTCAGAGCACATCATGCCAAACGACTCTACACCGCGCACTTTAGCTTGTTTAATCTCAAACTCAGGCAAAACCGCGCCAACAAGCGCACAGGCAGATTTAAGTCCAGCACGCGCATTACTTGCGCCACAGACAATTTGTAATGGCTCCGCTGCGCCTACATTCACTTTAAGCACTTGCAAACGGTCAGCATCAGGATGTTTTTCTGCTGAAAGAATTTCAGCCACCACCACTTTATTAAAGACAGTACCAGCAGGTACCAAATCTTCGACCTCAAGGCCAGCCATCGTCAACAAATGACTCAAGGCATCTGTGCTAATCGCTGGATTGGTATATTCACGTAACCATTGTTCAGAAAATTGCATATTTATCGCCCAAACTGCTGCAAGAAGCGCAAATCATTGTTAAAGAAATGGCGTAAATCATTGACGCCGTAACGGAGCATGGTCAAACGCTCAACGCCAAGACCGAAGGCAAACCCGCGATATTTTTCGGCATCAATGCCCACGTGCTTAAACACCTCTGGATGCACCATGCCACAGCCGCCAATCTCAAGCCAACCGCCGTTCCAGCTCATGTCCATTTCGGCAGATGGCTCAGTAAATGGAAAGAAAGAAGGTCGGAAGCGCACTTGCAAATCATCGCGCTCAAAGAAACGTTGCAAGAAGTCTTGCACCACCCCTTTTAGGTTAGCGAAACTGATGTTTTCATCGACCCACAAACCTTCCACTTGGTGGAACATCGGCGAGTGCGTTGAATCAGAATCGACACGGTAAACACGGCCTGGCGCAATGATTTTAAGCGGCATGGATTGGCCAGCTTTAATGGCATCTTGCATATAGTGAATTTGCACTGGCGAAGTGTGTGTACGTAATACGTAGTCCATACTGCCATCTTCAGCATCCACATAAAATGTATCGTGCATGGCACGTGCTGGATGGTTGTCTGGGATATTCAGCGCAGTGAAATTATAAAAATCAGATTCGATCTCAGGGCCTTCAGCCACATCAAAACCAATCGAATGGAAAAGGGTTTGTAAACGCGCAAGCGTTAATGAAACTGGATGCAAACCACCTTGTGACTGGCCACGGGCTGGCAAGGTTACGTCTAAAGATTCACCGGCTAATTGCTTTTCTTGTTCAGCGAGCAAAATCGCATCACGGCGTGCTTTTAAAGCGGCTTCAACCGCTTGTTTAACCACGTTAATCGCGGCACCGGCTGCTGGACGCTCTTCATTACTGAGCTTGCCTAGGCCTTTCATAGCCTCAGTCAAAGCACCAGACTTGCCTAAGTATTTAGCCTTAGCTTGCTCTAAATCGTTGATATTGGCGCAAGCGGCAAAGTCACGCTCGGCTTCAGGAATTAAGTGTTCCAAAGAGGCATTTTGCATAGTGTTAGCCCGTTATTTATGCACAACTTACTATAAACAAAAAAGGAGGCTCGCAAGCCTCCTTTTTATCTTTTTACTGACTAGGCAGCTGCGAGGCCAGCTTTTGCCAAATCAACAAACTTGGCAAAGGCAGCTTTATCAAACACTGCTAAATCAGCTAATACTTTACGATCTACTTCAACAGCCGATTTTTTCAAACCGTTCATGAAGCGGCTGTATGTCAAACCGAATTCACGTGAACCAGCATTGATACGTGCAATCCACAATGCGCGGAATTGACGTTTTCTTTGACGACGGTCACGGTAAGCATATTGACCAGCTTTCATTACCGCTTGCTTAGCAATGCGGTAAACGTTTTTACGACGACCACGGTAACCCTTAGCCGCGTTTAAAACTTTCTTATGACGTGCACGAGCGATGACACCACGTTTTACTCTAGGCATGTTCTATCTCCTTATTGTGTAGGCATCATAGCGCGGATACGCTTGACGTCAGTTGGGGAAACGATTGCAGTGCCGCGTAGTTTACGCTTTTGCTTCGTAGTTTTTTTAGTCAGGATATGACGAAGGTGCGAATGTGTACGCTTAACCTTGCCATTACCTAAGAACTTAAAGCGCTTTTTAGCGCCGCTCTTGGTTTTCATCTTTGGCATTTTTTTCTCCTAAAGGAACATGAATTTAAAAGCACTTGGGCATGCCGTTTTGGCCTCGGCGCTTCAACTTGGTACTACTTCTTTTAAGCCTAATGGCTATATTCTTTAATTACTTAGCTTTCTTTTGTGGTGACAACACCATCACCATCTGGCGACCTTCCATTTTAGGAAATTGCTCAACCACTGCAATTTCCTGAAGGTCCGCTTCCACACGCTTCAACAAGGCCATGCCTAGTTCTTGGTGGGTAATTTCTCGACCTCTAAAGCGCAAAGTGACTTTTGCTTTATCGCCGTCTTGAATAAACTTTGTAATATTCCGCACCTTGATTTGGTAATCACCCTCATCAGTACCTGGGCGGAATTTAATTTCTTTTACTTGAACCTGCTTTTGCTTCAGTTTTTGTTCGTGCTGGCGTTTGCTTTCGGCATATTTAAATTTACCGTAATCCATCAAACGACAGACTGGCGGTTCAGCCGTTGGCGCAATTTCAACGAGGTCAATATCTTCCTCTTCTGCTTTTGCCAATGCTTCGCTAAGACTCACAACGCCAAGTTGCTCACCTTCCACACCAATTAGACGAATTTGTTGCGCTCTGATGTCGCCGTTAATTCGTACTTCTTTATCCTGAGCTATCGCAAATTCTCCAAAATCTTTGGTTCATCCGAACCGTTTTATAAAAAAGCTTTAAAAAAAGCTAAGCCGCGCTACCTTTAGCTTGGACCTCGCCACGTAAGCGCTCAACAAACGCTTGAACTGGCATAGAACCTAGGTCTTCACCTTTTCTGGTACGCACGGCCACTTGTCCGCTTTGCATTTCTTTGTCGCCTACAACGAGCAAATAAGGCAACTTCTGCAAGCTATGTTCGCGTATTTTATAGGTAATTTTCTCATTTCTCAAGTCCGAAGCAACTCTGAACCCGTTTTTCTTGAGTTCTGCGACAACTTGATTCACATATTCAGCCTGCGCATCAGCAATATTTAAGACCATTGCTTGTACTGGTGCCAACCAAACTGGCATCGCGCCAGCGTAGTTTTCAATCAAAATGCCGATAAAGCGCTCCATTGAGCCAACGATGGCACGGTGCAACATCACTGGATGTTTACGCTCGTTGTTTTCAGCCACGTATTCAGCACCCAAACGCACTGGCAAGTTAAAGTCGAGCTGAATCGTACCGACTTGCCACAAACGACCTAGGCTATCTTTTAACGTAAATTCAATTTTCGGGCCATAGAAAGCACCCTCGCCTGGCTGCAAATCAAACTGCAAGCCATTTTGGGTCAAGGCTGCAGCCAATGCTTTTTCTGCTTGATCCCAAGTTTCTTCGGAACCCACGCGCTTTTCTGGGCGTGTTGATAATTTCACCAACACATCGCTAAAACCAAAATCGCCATACACTTGGTAAAGCATTTGGATAAAGGTTGCGACTTCAGTTTCGATTTGTTCTTCTGTACAGAAAATATGCGCATCATCTTGTGTAAAGCCGCGCACACGCATCAAGCCATGCAATGAGCCAGATGGCTCGTTACGATGGCATGAACCAAATTCCGCCAAACGCAAAGGCAAATCGCGATAGCTATGCAAACCGCTATTAAATATTTGCACATGGCCTGGGCAGTTCATTGGCTTCACTGCGTAATCGCGGTTCTCAGAGTGAGTCGTGAACATATTGTCACGGTAATTTTCCCAGTGACCAGACTTTTCCCACAAAGTCTTATCCATGATGGTCGGCGTGCGCACTTCTTGGTAACCGTAGTCCACGAACTTAGCGCGCATATACTGCTCAATCTCTTGCCACAGCGACCAACCGCGAGGATGCCAAAACACCATCCCTGGGCCATCATCTTGCATATGGAACAAATCAAGTTGTCTACCCAGCTTACGGTGATCACGTTTCTCAGCCTCTTCAAGCTGGAACAAATGGGCATCCAAGTCTTCTTTTTTAGCCCAAGCGGTACCGTAAACACGTTGCAACATTTCGTTGTTTGAATCACCGCGCCAGTAAGCGCCTGCCAATTTCATCAACTTAAATACTTTTAGCTTGCCAGTTGATGGCACATGTGGGCCACGGCACAAATCAGTGAAAGCGCCTTCGCTATAGAGCGAAACGTCTTGGTCAGCAGGGATAGACTCGATAATTTCTGCTTTGTAATGCTCGTTAATCGATTTGAAATAAGCCACCGCTTCATCACGTGGCAACACCTTACGCACCACTTGCTCGTCTTTTTTGGCAAGTTCAGCCATTTTCTTTTCAATGGCAATTAAGTCATCAGGCGTGAATGGGCGTTTGTATGAAAAGTCATAGTAAAACCCGTTATCAATCACCGGGCCAATCGTCACTTGCGCGTCAGGGAACAATTCTTTGACTGCATAAGCCAACAAGTGCGCGGTTGAGTGACGAATGACCTCAAGACCTTCAGCGTCGCGGTCTGTCACAATCGCCAAATCGGCATTTTCTTCGATCAGATATGAGGTATCGACTAATTTGCCATTTACCTTACCTGCTAGCGCAGCACGGGCCAATCCAGCGCCGATGCTGGCGGCAACATCAGCTACTGTCACAGAATTATCAAAACTACGCTCTGAACCATCAGGCAATCGAATAATAGGCATATTTTTAATCGCTTAAGAATGAAAAAAGCCGCAAAACGGCTTTATAAAATGTGGGGCGTATTTTGTCACAGATGGCTAGTCAGGGCAAGGCTAAGCCATCTGCAAAGGCGCTACCGTTTATGAATGAAGCACCTAGATTTCATCAAGACGACACTCTAGATTCTGAATGTCTTTGTCATCTCTTCTTGTCTTACAGTCTTGGGTGCCACCCTCAATCACAGCCTCACCCACACTAACCACTGGTTTGAGTTCACGACCATTGCCCATATTTTCTCTCGCCTGCTTAACTTCACGCTGGATAAGTCGCATGTAATCAAAATCGAAATTAGTCCCAGATCTTCTTGGCGGCGCAATATATCCCAATGCGTTATTCTGCGTAGCTCGAACACCCCAATTATTAATACCCGTTGAATTACGCACGGACATAAAGTTATTGCTGCCGTTGATCACAATTGCATCTTGACGACCACCAGTATTTTGCAAGTTCATTTGTCCACAAGTCGTGGTGCAATTACTGTTAGCCGTTGTTTGCATTGGCAATAGATAACTCACTGTAGCCGTTGGATCCCATACAGAGAATGTCACTGTGCCAGCAGCCTGAGTGCTAGACTGACCTTGCATCATATTGGCGCGATAGAACTGACTTCTATAAGTCGCAACACTGTCTATCATACTAATGCTACCTAAATAAACATCAGCGCTACCTGACTGACTGCTGGACAAGATAGTTTGCAAGTTCACACTGTATAGAGGCGCTGTAGCACCCACCGCCTGATTAAAATTAATATTCGCGGCGGCATTAAGCGCTGATGCATTATTGGCAGGCTGTGTTGGCGCTACAGCAGCGATTAACAAGGTATGCGTATTCGCCACCGTATCATTCACCGTACCGTTAAAGGTCACTTCAGGATCTTCAGTAATCAAGGTACGAATGTTAATCGGATCGTTATTCAAATATTCGATTCCACTCGTACGTCCTGCTGATTGATATTGGAAATAACTTGAGCGAGAAGCAAACAAGAAGCCAACCACTGGCGTTCTACCCAAGAAGCTCGCATCCCCAATCAACACTGAACCGTTGTAGGTTTGTGTCATGCCAGTCAACACGTCAGCCAAGATATAAATGACACGGCCTGTCGCTGTTAAATGATTGAAACGTGCGACTGAGCCTATACTATCGCCAATGGTCACATTCCCAGTCCCCGCATCAATCACCAAGCTATTGGTTTTATTGATTGCACTATCCACTTTACCCAACAAGCTAATATCAGCATTCGTTGTAGCAAGCGTGGTTGTACCGTTTGCGCCCAAAACCAAATCAGCATAAGACTGCGCGCCGATGGTTGTGATACTACTCATCAACTTAGTGGTGCCACCTGCAATACTCAATGATGGCAACACAACCCCATTGCCCGTTGCAAATGAGGCTGGATTATTAGCTGTACCATTTGAGATAATACCACCTGTACCGATTGCACTATTACTGCCAGCGACCAAGCTTGCGCCAGCATTCAATATCGTGCCACCTGTATAGCTGTTGTTGCCCGTGAGCGTAATCGTACCGACATTAGAAATCTCCAATACCCCAGTACCTGTGATGGTATTAGCCAACGTCGTATTGGCATTCAAATTAATATTGAGCAAGCCATTATTCTGAATCGCTGAGGTCATTGGACCACCCACGCTATTATCAAAATTCACTATTGTGTTGACTGGAATAATCACATTGGCAACGTTAGCGTAATCAGGAATTGCACCACCCGCCCAGTTACTTGCAGTCGACCAATTACCGCCGCTTGGACCCACATAAGTGACTGAAGCAAGCTGTGTAATCTGGCCATAATTGCCTGTTACCTGCGTTGCTGATAACACATAGTTAGCCGCATCACCGCCATCAAGACCAAAGTTGACCGTCACGGACTTACCTGAAGCCACATTCTTATCGCTATAAATACCTGAGGCAAGAATTGCCGCGGCATCCCCTGCGATTAACTGATTAGAAGCGCTGCTGGTATCAATACCGCTAATCACCGCATTACCGTCATACACTTTAGAAATCGAGTTTGCGGTCAAGGTCGGTGCCGTAATCTGTTTAGGGTTCACAGTCAATTGACCCACCACCGTCAGACCCAAGAAATTACCTGTTGGCGTAAATGTCGTTTTATCTAGATTGTACTGCCCCGCGTTAATATTGCCCGAACCACTCAAAGTCGTAGCCGTAGGGCCATAAGCCAAGTTGATATTGCCATTACCATCATTCAAGGTCACTGCCGCATTAAAGCTTGTTGCAGCACCACTTGCCGTGAGGTTAATTGCATTAGCACTAGTATGCGGACTAGAGCTTAAATCACCAATGTAAGAAAGTACGTTGTTGTTAGCATCCAAATATTGCGCCGTATATTGATAAGTTGGGGCTGTGCCATAAGTGGTTGTCGCTGTTGCTCTCACTAATAAGTTACCTGCTGGCACAATGGTATAAGTACCTGGGGCATAAGTGACCTGATAATTGCCGCTCACAGCACCAAAGCCACTTGGTGTCAGCGTGTAATCACCTGCATTATTGTTTGTTGCATCGCTGCGCGTAAGCACCAAACTGCCCACTAAATTGCCTGCATTTTCCCCATTTACAAAGCCGTTATACAAAGCCCCCGCATAAGCCGGATTATCAGCCTGCGTGACAAATTTCGCATCATTCGCCGCCGTAATTGTTAATGGTTTAGGCGAGATCACGCCTGTTGAGTTTGCATAGGTCACGCTATAGTTCTGACCGCCATTGCCATCGTTAATCGTTACGCTAGACAAAGTAATCGCTTTATTAATGCCAGCATTTGGGTCACTGCCTACAAAAATAGCTGTGGCAGCACTCACCGTATCAGCGCCCACCAATTGCGTATTCATCTGCGCCAAGTCGGATGCACTCAAAGTATAAGTGTAACCACCGTCATAAACTTTGGTGATGATTGGTGCTGTTAATGTAATAGACATTGGTGTCAACGATACTGGCGCGGTCGATGCATTCAGCACTGGTAAAGCATAGTTAGGATCATTGAGCGTCGCAGCGCTAATGTAATTCCCTGAACCTACGTTCGCGCTGTCTGCTATTACGTTACTTAATGTCACGGTTTGACCCAGTGAGGTTGTCAACGTCATGTCGGATAATGCAGTCGTACCATCATAAGCACGCGTCACCGTTGAACCATTCAAGGTCAACGTGAGTGGGTTAATCGTCACCGTGTTGCTTGCACTCGCTGCCGTTAAGCTTGGTAAGGCGTAGTTAGTCGCTAAACCTCCATTAGTGCCATCGGCTAACGTAAACGCATTAAAGTACTTGTTCGCCGTCGCTACATTCGCATCATTCGAAGCCGCACCGCTAAAGTTCAAGGTCTCTGAACCAATCAAGCCAGTGATGGTGACTTGAACACTGCTAAAGCCCGTCGTCGCGTCGTAAGTCTTCACGCCAGCAATCGAGATGGCTTTCTGCGTAAACGCTACTGGCGCGGTCGTCGCATTCAAAGTCGGCAAGGCGTAGTTAGACGCTGAACCTGTGCCAGAGGTAATCGTCGCCGCATCAATGTAATTGCCTGGACCCACGTTCGCACTATTCGCGCTCACGTTCGTTAACACGACGGTTTCACCTAGTGATGTGGTGAGCGTCATGTTCACTAACGCATCTGTACCGTCATAAGCACGTGTCATCGTTGAGCTATTCAAGGTTAAAGTCAGTGGGTTGATCGTCACGGTGTTGCTTGCACTTGCCGCAGTCAAACTTGGTAAGGCGTAGTTAGTCGCTAGACCTCCATTGGTGCCATCGGCTAAAGTAAACGCACTGAAGTATTTGTTCACCGTCGCTACATTGGCATCATTCGAAGCTGCACCGCTAAAGTTCAAGGTCTCTGACCCCACCAAGCCAGTCATCGTCACTTGAACACCGCTAAAACCGGTCGTCGCGTCGTAAGTCTTCACACCAGCAATTGAGATGGCTTTAGGCGTTAATGTTACTGTGTTCTCAGCACTTGCAGCGTTCAAACTTGGCAAGGCGTAGTTAGTCGCTAGGCCTCCATTGGTGCCATCGGCTAAAGTAATCGCACTGAAGTATTTGTTTGCCGTCGCTACATTCGCATCGTTCGCTGCTGCACCTGTATATGTCAGTGTCTCTGTGCCAATCAGGCCACTCATCGTCACTTGAACACCACTAAAGCCGGTCGTCGCATCGTAAGTCTTCACGCCCGCAATCGAAATCGCTTTAGGCGTGAATGACACCGGCGCCGTTGTCGCATTCAAAGTCGGTAAAGCGTAGTTAGAAGCAGCGCCGGTTCCACTCGTAATCGTCGCTGCATCAATGTAGTTACCTGAACCCACGTTCGCACTGTCCGCAGTCACGTTGGTTAATGTCACCGTTTCACCGAGTGATGTCGTAATCGTCATGT
>Ga0172376_10008666_pt1 | contig 10598 bp, 7 predicted proteins | sample Lak35m_FD_121114 | JGI IMG/M metagenome (GOLD analysis project Ga0172376, IMG submission 121114) | Freshwater microbial communities from Kabuno Bay, South-Kivu, Congo - kab_092012_35m | ecosystem: Environmental > Aquatic > Freshwater > Lake | place: Democratic Republic of the Congo: South-Kivu... | reverse complement strand
TGACCTCGAACGAGCTCGAACCCGGGATCTCGAACACCGTCCCCGTGGCGAACGTCTGCCACTCGTCGGTGCCGGGCAGCAGCGCCTCGAGTTCACCGGCCACCACCGTCATGCGCTCGGGCGCATCGGTGCCGAACGAGTAGGAACCGGGCTCGATCACACCGACGGTGGCACGAGCGCCCTCGCGCTCGAAGCCGAGACTCTGCACGCCGCCGTCGAAGTAGATGTTGTGGGAGGCCATGGACCGACCCTACCCGCCGATGTCCCGCGACTCCGGTGCCACACTGGACCGATGACCGCCGACCCCGTGGTGCGCATCGACATCCACGCCACCGATGGTGCGGCGCGCACCGGCGTGGTCACCACCGCCCGCGGGTCGTTCCGCACGCCCTGCTTCATGCCGGTGGGCACCAGAGCGGTGGTTCGGACCCTCGCCGCCGACGACCTCGAGCGTCTCGGTGCCGAGGTGATCCTCGGCAACACCTACCACCTCATGCTCAAGCCGGGCGCCGATCTCGTGGCTCGGTTCGGCGGCATCCACGGGTTCGCCGACTGGCGCGGTCACGTGCTCACCGACTCGGGCGGGTTCCAGATCTTCTCCCTCGAGCCGCGCGTCACCGACGAGGGCGCCACGTTCAGTTCGACCTACGACGGCAGTCGTCATCACCTGTCGCCCGAGGGATCGGTCGAGGTGCAGCAGAAGTTGGGCAGCGACATCCAGATGGTTCTCGACGTGTGCCCTCCTCTGCCGTCATCGGATGCTGTGGTGCGCGACGCGGTCCGACGCAGCGCGCTGTGGGCGGCCCGGGCGAAAGCGGCCCTCGCTCCCGCTCGGGCCGACGGTTCCACCCAGGCCCAGTTCGGCATCGTGCAGGGTGGCGTCGATCCGTCGTTGCGCGTCGAGAGCGCGGAGCGCACCGTCGAGATCGGGTTCGACGGGTACGGCATCGGTGGACTGTCGGTGGGCGAGTCCCGCGACGAGATGCTCCCCGCCCTGGCCGCCACCACCGCCGTGCTGCCCATGGATCGCCCGCGCTATCTCATGGGCGTCGGTGATCCGATCGGGCTTCTGGAGGGCGTGGCCCTCGGCGTCGACATGTTCGATTGCGTCCTGCCCACCCGACTGGCCCGTCACGGCACGATCCTCACCACCGCCGGGCGTCTGAACCTGCGCAATGCCCGATTCGCCGACGACCCCGAGCCGCTCGAGCCGGGGTGCGGCTGTCCGACTTGTGCCCGATGGTCGCGCGCCTATCTGCGCCACCTGCTCACGGTCAACGAGCCGACGGTGGCCCGCCTCACCACACTCCACAACGTGCACTGGTTGCTGCGCCTCATGGAACGCGTCCGTGGCGCGGTGGAGACCGGAACGCTGGCCACGGTGCGAGCCGAGGTCGCCGCCGCCTGGACCTGACCGCGCCGACGATGGGCCGGTGGTCGGGGGCTACTGTGTCCCGGTCCACGGCCCCCGGGCCCCGAATCGACGATCGGTCCCGCCGATGTCCCTCCTGCTGCTCATCGCCCTCTTCGCCATCGCCTGGGTCGTCCTGATCCTGCCCAAGCAGCGCGAACTCAAGCGCCACAACGCGCTGGTGGCCGCCATCGCCGTCGGTGACGAGGTGATGACGGGTGCGGGGATCTACGGCACCGTGCTCAGCGTCGACGGCGACACCGTGATGTTGTCCATCGCCCCGGGGACCGAGATCAAGCTCGCCCGACGCGCCGTCGCCGCCATCGTTCCCGATCCGTCGGCCGCTGCCGATGGGTCCGACTCCGACGATGACGACGGGGAACCTGCGTGAGGCGGTTCCGCGGCTTCGGTTCACTCATCACCCTCGTCGTTGTGGCGGCGGTGGCGCTCGCCTACACGTTGACCGCGGGCAACAAGCCACTGCTCGGTCTCGATCTGCAGGGCGGGGTGTCGGTGGTGCTCAAGCCCAAGCAGGAGGTGGACAACTCCACCATCGACCAGGCGATCTCCATCATCCGCCAACGCATCGATGCCATCGGTGTCGCCGAACCCGAGATCACCCGTCAGGGCAACAACATCCTCATCCAGATCCCGGGCGTGAAGGACAAGGACCGCGCCCTCGATCTCGTGGGCCAGACCGCCGAGATGCAGTTCCGCCCGGTGCTGGCGAACATCCCCGTCGATCCGACCGCCACCACCACGACCACGTCCTCGCCGCCCAGCACCGAGGGCGACCCGACGGCGTCCACCACCACCACCGTGGCCTCCACCACCACGACCGCCGCGCTGGTCGGCGGTCTGCCCGCCGGTGTGTGCCAGACCGGTCTCGATGCCGCGCAGATCAACAAGGAGGGCACGGCGACGCTGCCCCAGTGCAAGGCCGGCAACCTCGTCGCCTCCTATTCGGTGGGGCCCACCGCCCTCACCGGCTCGGCCCTCGACACCGCTCGCGCCAACCTCGGCGACCGGGGATGGGTCGTGGCCCCGGTGTTCAAGGGCGGCAACGAGGGCATCGGTGCGTTCAACGCCATCGCCGCCCAGTGCTTCGCCAAGTCTCCCACCTGCCCCACCGGTCAGTTGGCCATCGTCCTTGACGGACGCGTGCTGTCGGCCCCGGTGATCCAGCAGGCCAGCTTCGAGGCCGACCGCATCGAGATCTCGGGCGACTTCGCCGAACGCGACGCAAAGGACTTGGCCACCGCGCTCAAGTACGGCGCCCTGCCCGTGGAGTTCGAACAGCAACAGGCCCAGATCGTGTCGGCCACCCTCGGTCGCGATGCGCTGCACGCCGGCCTCGTCGCCGGTCTGGTCGGGCTCATCGCCGTGACCATCTACATGGTCGCCTTCTACCGGGTGCTGGGAATGCTGGCCATCCTCAAACTCGGCATCGAGGGCGCGTTGTTGTGGGCGCTCATCTCGTGGCTGGGGACCAACAACGGTCTCGCCCTCACGTTGGCCGGCATCACCGGCATCATCGTGTCGATCGGTGTGTCGCTCGACTCCAACGTCGTGTACTACGAGCACCTCAAGGAGGACATCCTCAAGGGGCGCTCGATCCGCTCGGCCACCGATCATTCGTTCGTCTCGGCCTTCTCCACCATCGTGAAGGCCGATGTCGCTTCGCTCATCGGTGCTGCGCTCCTGTGGTGGCTCACCGTCGGCCCGGTCCGCGGCTTCGCCTTCTACCTGGCGCTGTCCACCGCGCTCGACCTGCTCACCTCGTGGGCCTATATGCGCCCGGTGGTGCGATTGGCCACACGGTCCCGACTCGTGCATTCCTCAGCCTTGCTCGGGTTGCCTCCCGAGAAGGTGGCCGAGGTTCGGGCACGACGCTCGCGCGAGGTCGAGGAGGTGTCGGGATGAGTTGGCTGGGTCGTCTCAATCGCGGTGAGACACAGATCGACTTCCTCAAGTGGTGGCGTCGGAGTCTGATCCTGTCGGCCGCGCTCGTCGTGATCAGCGTGCTGTCGCTGTTCGTCCGCGGACTCGACCTCGGCATCGACTTCGAGGGCGGGGTGTCCTACGAGGTGGCGGCGCCGGGAGTGTCGACCGAAGAGGCCCGCACCGCGCTCGAGACCGTGGGCGAGGGGTCGGCCAAGATCCAGATCGTCGGCACCGACACCCTGCGGGTGCAGGGACCGGAGAGCACCCCGGAGCAGACGATCGAGGTGCGTCGCACGCTGGCCCAGTTGGCCGACACCGATCCGTCCAATGTCTCGGTGTCGTCGGTGGGCGCGTCGTGGGGTGGCGACATCACCCGGTCGGCCATCCGGGCGTTGGTGTTCTTCTTCATCGCCATCCTCATCTATCTGACGATCCGCCTCGAACTGCGGATGGCCATCGCCGCCATCGTGGCCGTCGTCCACGACGTGCTCATCTCGGTGGGCGTGTACTCGGTGTTCCAGTTCGAGGTCACGCCGGCGACCGTCATCGCCTTCCTCACCATCCTCGGGTACTCGATCTACGACACCATCGTGGTGGACGACAAGATCAAGGAGAACCAGGGGCTGGTCGGACTCAGTGGGCAGATGACGTACGCGCAGATGACGTCGCTGTCGATGAACCAGGTGTTGCTGCGCTCCATCAACACCACCGTCACGTCGATGATCCCCGTGATCTCGCTCCTCGTCGTGGGCGCCGAGATCATGGGAGCGGTCACCCTCGAGGAGTTCGCCGTCGCCCTCACCGTCGGTCTCGGCGTGGGGGCCTACTCGTCGATCTTCGTGGCCGCCCCCGTGCTGGTGTTCCTCAAGGAGCGCCAGCCGAAGTTCCGGGCCATCCGCGAACGGTTGCAGTCCCAGGGCGTGTCGATCGACCGGGCCGCAGTGCCGGCGACGACCTCGGGGGAGAGTGCACCGGTCGACGGCACCACCGCTTCGGCCCCGCGCACCGCCACCGGCGTGATCCCGCCCCGACCGCGCAAGAAGACACGTCGGCGCTGATCGGTGCCGATCGGCGGTCCGACGGGACCGGCCCTGTAGTTTGAGGGCATGACCTCTCGGCGAACGACGGGAGACCGGTGACCACCGTCGCCCGGGTCCTGCCCTGGCGCCGCAGCTCCGCGCCGCCGGCCGAAGAGGTGGCCCCCCTCCTGCGGGCCTACAGCGCAGTGCACCCCAAGGCCCCGACGGGCGCCATCCTCCACGCCTACGAGGTGGCGGCCCGGGCTCACGAGGGGCAGGTCCGCAAGTCGGGTGAGCCCTACGTGACCCACCCGGTGGCGGTGGCCAAGGTGTGCGCCGAACTCGGCCTCGACGACACCACCATCATCGCCGCGTTGCTCCATGACGCCGTGGAGGACACCCGGCTCACGCTCGAGGATCTCGAACGCGACTTCGGCGCCGAGGTGGCCCGGATCGTCGACGGCGTCACCAAGCTCGACCGTCTGAAGTTCGACTCGAAGGAGGCGCAGCAGGCGGCCACGGTGCGCAAGATGCTGGTGGCCATGGCCAAGTACCTGCGTGTCCTGATCATCAAGCTCGCCGATCGTCTGCACAACATGCGCACCATCGCCGCCATGCCGGCGTTCAAGCAGCACCGCACCGCGCAGGAGACGTTCGACATCTACGCGCCGCTCGCCCATCGCCTGGGCATGCAGGAGATGCGGCAACAGTTCGAGGACCTCTGCTTCGCCTCACTCCACCCCAAGCGCTATGCCGAGATCGACCACATGGTGTCGACCCGTGCTCCCGAGCGTGAGGTGTACCTCGACGGCGTCCTCGAGGACGTGCGGGGTCGACTGCAGGAGCTCCACATATCCGCCGAGGTGACCGGTCGACGCAAGCACTTGTGGAGCATCTACGAGAAGATGGTGGTGAAGGGCCGCGACTTCGACGACATCTTCGATCTCGTCGCTATCCGCGTCATCGTCGACAGCGTCAAGGACTGCTACGCCGCACTGGGTTCGATCCACGCCACGTGGAAGCCCGTGCAGGGGCGGTTCAAGGACTACATCGCCATGCCCAAATTCAACCTCTACCAGTCGTTGCACACGACGGTGGTGGGGCCGGGCGGCAAGCCGCTCGAGGTGCAGATCCGTACCCGGGAGATGCACGAACGGGCCGAGTACGGCGTGGCTGCGCACTGGAACTACAAGGACGACGGGGCCAGCACCGCCGATCTGGTGTGGTTGAACCGCATCGTCGACTGGCAGTCCGAGACCTCGGATCCCGGCGAGTTCATGGCCAACCTCAAGATCGATCTCGAACAGGACGAGGTCTTCGTGTTCACCCCGAAGGGCAAGGTCGTGACCCTGCCTCGTGGCGCCACCCCGGTCGACTTCGCCTACGCCATCCACACCGAGATCGGTCACTCGTGCATCGGCGCGCGGGTGAACGGTCGGTTGGTGCCGTTGGATTCCGAACTGCAGTCCGGTGACTCGGTCGAGATCATCACCGCCAAGGTGGAGACCAACGGTCCCTCGCAGGACTGGCTCTCGTTCGTGGTGTCCCACAAGGCGCTCAACCGCATCCGCTCCTGGCATTCGCGTGAACGACGCGAGGACGCCATCGAGACCGGATCCGACGAGGTGGTCAAGGCGCTCCGGCGCGACGGGCTGCCCGTCCAGCGCATCCGTCAGGAGAAGCTCCTCGAGAAGGTGGCCGAGGAACTCAATTACGCCGACGTCGACGGCATGCACGCTGCCGTGGCCGGTGGGCACCAGTCGGCCCGCACCGTGGCCGAGCGGGTGCGGCGACTGCTGGAGCAGCCCGAGTCCGACGGTGAGGTCCAGCTGTCACGGACCGCGCACGGTCCGAAGCGATCCTCCCAGGTCGGCGCGCGGTCCTCCGGGGTGCACGTCGAAGGTCTGGACGACGTCATGGTGCGTCTGTCGCGGTGCTGCACACCGGTGCCCGGTGACGAGATCATGGGCTTCATCACCCGCGGCCGTGGCGTGTCGGTGCACCGCACCGACTGCGCCAATGCCGTCTCGCTTCTCGACGGGCAGCGCGAGCGTTCCATCGACGTCGAGTGGGACACCGACATCAGCGCGATGTTCATCGCCTCGATCGAGGTCAAGGGACTCGATCGGTCACGGCTCCTGCGCGATGTGGCCGCGGCGCTGGCCGACAACCACGTGAACATCGTGGGCTGCAACACCGTCACCGGTTCCGACCGGGTCTCCATCATGAAGTTCGACTTCGAACTGGGCGAGGTCTCCCAACTGGCGCCGCTGCTGTGGTCGATCAAGAACATCGACGGCATCTACGACGCCTATCGGGTGCTCCCGGGCAAGGACGGCGACGGCTCCCGCGACCGATGAGGCGTCACCACGGCAGCCCGATCCCGTTCGTGGCGCCGGGGCGCACTGCGTAGGATCCCCGGTCGTGTCCGATCCGTCCCCGACCCCGCGGAACGAGCCATTCAAGGCGCCCGTGGGTACCCGCGACGTCCTCCCGCCCGAGTCGGCGCGGTGGCAGGCACTGATCGGTGCCTTCGCCCAGCGCGCCGGAGGGGCCGGCTACGGACTCGTGCAGAGTCCCATGTTCGAGGACATCGGGGTGTTCAACCGGGTCGGTGAGGGGACCGATCTGGTGCGCAAGGAGATGTACGACTTCCTCGACAAGGGGGAACGTCATGTCGCCCTGCGTCCGGAGGGCACGGCCTCGATCGCCCGGGCCTTCGTGCAGCACCGACCCACCCTGCCGTGGAAGGTCTGGTACGCCGCGCCCAGTTTCCGTTACGAGCGACCCCAGGCCGGTCGCTACCGCCAGCACCATCAGCTCGGTCTGGAGGCCATCGGTTCGGACGATCCCGACCTCGACGTCGAGGTCATCGTGCTGCTGCACGACTTCTACACGGCTCTCGGGCTCCGTCGGTTCCGTCTCCTGGTGAACTCGATGGGCACGGCCGAGGATCGGCTGCGCTACATCGCCGATGTGCGCGAGTGGTTGTCGGTGCGGGCCGATCACCTCGATCCGGCGGACGCGGCCAAGATCGCCGACCATCCATTGCGCGTACTCGACTCCAAGCGCCCGACCACCATCGCCGCCATCGCCGATGTTCCCCCCATCACCGATCGACTGTCGGCTTCGGCGGCCGAACGGTTCGCGCGGGTGCAGGAGGGTCTGGTTGCGCTCGGCATCGAACACGTCATCGAACCGCGACTGGTGCGCGGCCTCGACTACTACACCCACACCACGTTCGAATTCGTCAGTGACGCCCTCGACGCCGCCCAGTCGACCATCGGCGGCGGTGGTCGCTACGACGGGCTCGTCACTGCGCTCGGCGGTCCCGACACGCCCGGCATCGGGTTCGGCACCGGTATCGAACGCGTGCTGTTGGCCTGCGATGCCGAGGACGTGTTCACCGTGGATCGTCCGCTCATCGAGGTCTACGTGGTCGACACCACCGGGGGAGCGGTGGCCCGCGACCTGGTGACCGAGTTCCGCCGGGCCGGGATCGCCGCCGACCGCGCCTTCGACGGTCGCTCGATGAAGTCGCAGATGAAGTCGGCCGATCGATCGGGCGCCGTGCTGGTGTGCATCGTCGGTGACGAGGAACTGGCGGCCGGCACCGTGACGGTGCGCGACCTGCGCGGCGACCAGGCCCAGACCACCCTCGATCGGGCCGGCGTCGTCGGCACGATCTCCGAACGACTCGCACGACAGGACGACCAGTGACCGATTCCACCTCGATGCGCACCGACCTCTGCGGAGACCTGCGTCCGTCCGACATCGACCGTGAGGTCTCGGTGTGTGGATGGGTCGCTCGACGCCGTGAACACGGTGAGCACCTCGCCTTCATCGACGTGCGCGACCGGAGCGGGATCGTCCAGTGCGTGGTCGACGGTGCCCATGACCTGCGCTCCGAGTACGTGGTGCGCGTCACGGGCACCGTGCGGCGCCGCCCGGACGGGACGGTCAATCCGAATCTCCCCACCGGCGAGGTCGAGATCGGTGACTGCCGGGTGGAGATCCTCAACACCGCCGAGCCACCTCCGTTCCAGCTCGACGAACGCGTCGAGGTCGACGAGATGGTGCGGCTCGCCCATCGGTACGTCGACCTGCGCACCGATCGCATGCAGCGCAACCTGCGAGTGCGGGCCCGGGTGAATGCCGCCCTCCGGCGGACGATGGACGAGCAGGGCTTCCTCGAGGTGGAGACGCCCATGCTCATCGCCTCCACCCCGGAAGGGGCCCGGGACTTCATCGTGCCCAGCCGTCTGTCGCCCGGTCGCTTCTACGCCCTGCCCCAGAGTCCGCAGTTGTTCAAGCAGTTGTGCATGGTCGGCGGCGTCGATCGCTACTACCAGATCGCCCGCTGTCTGCGCGACGAGGATCTGCGCGCCGACCGCCAGTTCGAGTTCATGCAACTCGACGCCGAGGCGTCGTTCGTGTCCCAGGAGGACGTGCTGTCGTTCATCTCGCGGGCCGTCTCGGCCGCCGTCGAGGCGGTGACCGGCGAGCCGGTGGGCGACGTCCCCCGCATGACCTGGCGCGAGGCGCAGGAGCGCTTCGGGTCCGACAAGCCCGACATCCGCTTCGGGATGGAACTGATCGAACTCACCGACGTGTTCGCCGCCACCGAGTTCACCGCCTTCAAGGCGCCGTGCATCAAGGGTCTGCGCGTCGAGGGTGGAGGGGACACGACTCGCTCGCGACTCGACGACCTCACCGATCGGGCCAAGCGCTGGGGCGCCAAGGGTCTGGTGTGGATGCGCGTCGGCGAGGGCGGCACGCTCGACTCACCGGTGGCCAAGTTCCTGTCCGAGACCGAACTGCGTGGCCTCGTCGAGCGCACCGCCGCCCAGACCGGCGACCTCCTGTTGTTGGTGGCCGACGAGCGACCGGTGGTGTGGCACGTGCTGGGGTTGCTGCGGCTCGAACTGGGTCGACCGCCGGTCACCGAGGGTGGCCTGCAGTTCCTGTGGGTGGTCGACTTCCCGTTGTTCGAGTCGATCGACGAGGCGGGCAACCCGGTGCCGGCCCATCACCCGTTCACCATGCCCCATGCCGAGGATGTGGGCCTGCTCGACTCGGCCGATCCCACCGATCTGCTGCAGGTCCGCTCCCAGGCCTACGACCTCGTGCTCAACGGCTGGGAGCTCGGATCGGGCAGTGTGCGGATCCATCGCGCTGACATCCAGCAGCGCATGTTCGACCTGCTCGGTATCGGTGTCGACGAGGCGCAGGAGAAGTTCGGGTTCCTGCTCGACGCATTCCGCTTCGGCGCGCCACCCCATGCCGGCTTCGCCTTCGGCATCGACCGACTGGTGGCGCTCCTCGCCGGCGAGGAGAACATCCGCGAGGCGATCGCCTTCCCCAAGACCCAGTCGGGTGCCGATCCGCTGACCCACGCGCCATCCACCGTCGACGCCGCGCAACTCGACGAACTCGGATTGCGTCTGCTGCCGCGCAGCACCGGCGAGTCCTGACCCGTCGGGCGGAGCGGGCTCGGTAGCCTCGCGCCGTGGCCGAGGATCTCTTCGCGGCGGCGGCCGCCGAGCGGCTCGCCCGGCAGGCCCCGCTCGCGGCCCGCCTGCGCCCGCGTTCACTCGACGAGGTCGTCGGCCAGGAGCACCTGCTCGGTCCGGGACGACCGCTGCGGGCCCTCATCGACGCCGATCGACTCTCCTCGGTGATCCTGTGGGGACCACCGGGCACGGGCAAGACCACCATCGCCCAACTCATCGCCCGGACCACGGCCAAGGCGTTCGAGCAACTCAGCGCGGTGACGGCCAGCGTCAAGGACGTGCGTCAGATCACCGCAGCGGCCGAGGAGCGGCTGTCGATGCGCACCCAGGGCACGATCCTGTTCCTCGACGAGGTCCACCGCTTCAACAAGGCGCAACAGGACGCGCTGCTCCCCTCGGTGGAGACCGGACTGTTGGTGCTCGTGGGCGCCACCACCGAGAACCCCTTCTTCGAGGTGAACCCGCCGCTGCTCAGTCGATCCACGCTGTTCCGGCTCGAGCCCCTGGATCGAGCGTCGTGCATCCGACTGGTCGAGCGCGGTCTGGCCGTCGAGGGCGCCACCATCGACGACGATGCGCTGGCGTTGCTCGTCGAACGGGCGGGCGGCGACGGGCGCCATGTGCTCATCAGTCTCGAGGTGGCGGTGGCGCTGGCCGGAGGTCGAGCGGGTTCCTCGCCGCAGGTCACGCTCGACGATGTCGAGGCCGCGC
>Ga0172376_10008665_pt1 | contig 10598 bp, 9 predicted proteins | sample Lak35m_FD_121114 | JGI IMG/M metagenome (GOLD analysis project Ga0172376, IMG submission 121114) | Freshwater microbial communities from Kabuno Bay, South-Kivu, Congo - kab_092012_35m | ecosystem: Environmental > Aquatic > Freshwater > Lake | place: Democratic Republic of the Congo: South-Kivu... | reverse complement strand
GGGAATCATCGGATCATAGGCAATCGTTTTCATGCCGAACGCCTGCATACGGCTGGCAACTTCGCGGCCAATTTTGCCGAGACCGATAATCGAGAGGGTTTTTCCCTCAAGTTCTACCCCGGTAAATTTGGTTTTGTTCCAGTTGCCCTGTTTCAGGTCTGCTGTAGCCTGGGGAATAAGGCGTGCTGCCGAGAGCATCATGGCACAGGTATGTTCAGCCGCGGAAATCGTATTGCCTCCCGGCGTGTTCATAACAATGATGCCGTTCCGGGTGGCTGCTTCAATATCAATATTGTCAACTCCGGCTCCGGCTCTGCCGATAAGTTGCAGTTTTTTTCCCGCTTCGATAATTTCGCTCGTTACCTTTGTTGCACTTCTGACGATCAGCTTGTCAAAGTCGCCGATGATCTCCTTGAGCTCCTCTTTGCTTATTTTTGGTTTTTCGGTAACGTCAAAACCGTTCTGTTTGAGGATTTGAGCGCATTGAGAATCAATACCGTCAGTGATCAGTACTTTCATGTTCTTGAATGATTAGGATTGCCCGTTATGTTATGAATGCAGGCGTTGTATTCAGATTTTACTCCCGCAGCTCTTTACGAGTATAATATATTTTTTTAGGATGATAAGAATCAGGAAATATTGTCTCTCTTTTCAGGATATCACTGGTGCCCTCAATAACCTTCTTCAACATGCAATGTTCTTGTCCGGAATTTATAGGATTCGATACTGATTATATATAAAGGTTTTTTTTATCTTGCATCCAGTGAATTTTAATGACGATACTATTGTGGTAAAGCTGATGGAACAGTTACATGATTTAAGGGTTTCACGAATTATTCGCCTCTCTTCACCGAGGGAGTTCAAGGAGAAGTTACCTGTTGATGAACAGGCCGCCGGAACTATTGTTAACGGTCGCCGTGAAGTTGAAAATATATTGACCGGCAAGGACAGACGGATGCTCGTTATTGTCGGACCCTGTTCCATACATGATATGGACTCTGCTCTTGAGTATGCCCGCAAACTTGCTGCGTTGAGGATCGAACTCAAGGATGATCTCTGCATCCTGATGCGGGTTTACTTTGAAAAGCCGCGCACCACAGTCGGCTGGAAAGGGTTTATCAACGATCCTCATCTTGATGATACCTACGACATCGAACACGGTCTTTTTTACGCCCGCAAGCTCCTGCTTGAAATCAATCAGATGGGTCTTCCTGCAGCGACGGAGTTTCTTGATCCCATATCGCCCCAGTATGTTGCCGATGTGGTAAGCTGGGCAGCCATCGGAGCAAGAACTATCGAGTCGCAGACCCACCGGCAGATGGCAAGTGGTCTCTCAATGCCTGTCGGCTTCAAGAACTCTACTGATGGCCGTATCAACGTGGCTGTTGATGCGATCCGTTCAGCAATGCACCCGCACAGTTTTCTTGGCATTGACCCTGACGGATACAGCAGTGTTATAACGACCAAGGGAAATCCTTTCGGTCATCTTGTGCTTCGCGGGGGCGACAAACCCAATTATGACGCAAAAAGCATTGCTCTTGCCGAGTCCTGGATTGCAAAGGCAGGCCTTGAGCAGTCACTGCTGGTGGACTGCAGCCATGCCAATTCAGGTAAAAAACATGAACAGCAGCTTAAGGTCTGGGAGGATGTTCTCAAGCAGAAAAGCGAAGGGAACAGAAGTATTATCGGCGTTATGATCGAGAGCAACATCTGTGCGGGAAACCAGCCCTTTCCTGAAGAGCCGGGAAAACTCCGCTATGGAGTATCAATTACCGATGAGTGTATTTCATGGGAAGAGACCGAACGGATGCTCCGGGAAGGTGCTGCGATTATGCGCACGCTTGCCGGGAAGCATTAATTCATAACGAGAGGGTTTATGGCTATTGAGATTCGACAGGTCAGCAACAAAAGAGAACGCAAGGAGTTCATCAAATTTGCCTGGCAGATCTATCGGAATGATCCTGAACTCAATAAATACTGGGTTCCGCCGGTTATCGACGATTACATGAAAACGCTTGATACCGGGAAGTTTCCCCTCTATGAACATGCCGATCTTGCCATGTTTACGGCATGGAGAGATGGCGTTATGGCCGGTACAATTGCGGCAATAGAGAACCTCCGGCATAACGAGTTTCACGGCGACAAGGTCGGGTTCTGGGGTTTTTTTGAATCGGTCAATGACCAGAAGGTTGCCGATGCCCTTTTTGATGCTGCTGCGGCATGGCTGAAGAAGAAGGGTCTCAATGCGATGCGCGGACCTGTCAGTCCCTCCATGAACGACCAGTGTGGTATGCTGACAAAAGGTTACGACAGTCCGCCGGTTTTTCTTATGCTCTACAATCCACCCTACTACAATGAGCTGACCAGAAACTATGGTCACCGTATCGGCCAGGAGCTTCTTGCCTGGTATATCGACCAGAAAATAATCGATATTGCGCGTCTTCGCCGCATCTCGGAGCATGTCATGAAAAAGGAGGGGCTCTCGATACGGATTTTGAATATGAAGGATTTTGATGGCGAGATTGAACGAATCAGAGAGATCTACAACCGAGCCTGGGAGAGTAACTGGGGCTTTGTGCCCATGACAACAAAAGAGTTCGATTGTCTCGCAAAAAGTCTGAAACCGCTTGCGAATCCTCACTATATATACTTTGTTGAAGATCGAAACAAACGCACGGTCGGCTTTTCCCTCTCTCTTCCGGATGTCAACCAGGCGCTCAGGCATGTCAACGGAAATCCATTTTCTCCGATCGGCCTTCTTAAATATCTCTGGTACAGCCGTAAAATCACCATGGTCCGTACCATAACCATGGGAGTGCTGCCAGAATATCGCAAAAAGGGTGTGGACAGCATCCTGAACACCCATATTGCCGATTACGGGGGCAAACATGGCGTCTTTGCCAGTGAAATGAGCTGGGTTCTCAAGTGCAATGAAGCCATGAGCAAACTGGCCAAGGTGATCGGAGGCAAACCCTACAAGGAGTATATCATCTACGAAGCCGATATTTGATCATCGTCTTTTAATTGTATACAAACGAAAAGAGACCGCTTTTGATGGTCTCTTTTCGTTTGTATTGCCTGAGAGCACAAAACTCAGACAGTAATCATCTTCAGAACGATGCCATAAAGACAAGGTGTGAAGCTTCCGTGTCAGGATTGTATACGTAAGATGCGGTATAGCGGTCTTTGGAAACCGATACGCCGGTGTTTACTACTGCGATTTTGTCGCCCTGCTTGTCACCATACACGTCCTCATCACCAAGTCCGACAACACCTTTGGCTGTGTAGCCATCCTTGTCATAGAACTTGTAGCCGGCTTCACAGTATTTGGCGTTTTTGTTGGCTCCGATGTTGTTGCCTGCTACGTTGATTGCTGCAAGAAGGGAGACATTCTCTTTTGCATAGGCAACGCTGAGCTCAATAATGTTCGGACCGTCATTGGTGAAGTCAAATGATCTACTTGTAGCTGTAACGGTATCATAATCAGTCACCGTAAAGCTGAGTGGGCCGACCGGAATGGTAGCAAAAAGGTCAACTTCCTTGTATCTGGTGCCTGCATCCTGTGAAATGGCATAGGATCCCCATCCACCAACAACAATACCGATTCCAGGGAAGGTATAGGAGAGTGCGGGCTGAATTGCCGGTGAGTTACCAAGCTCTCCGCCTCTCCATACATAGCTGCTCACGACATCAGCGCCTACTTTGAATCCTTCAGCCTGGGCTGTTCCGACCGAGCCTGCAAAAATTGCAACAGCGAGCGTTAATAATTTTGCTGTTTTTTTCATCGATGAACTCCTTGTTATGTTTTTGTGTGTTGTTTACGGAATCAATTCTTATTTTCGACTCTTGAAATAAAAGGCACCTGCTCTTGTTCATCCGTATTTAATTAATATAATATTTTAACTAAATATTACAAATTAGTAATAAATTATTAGTCATATAACTGCTTATAACTAAGAATATTATGTTTATGGCTCTTTGTTCCCGTTTTTATGGCGTACATGACGGATCTGACGCCGTGCCGGACGCTCTCCTGCATTAATCATGCCTGACTGCCGACATGAGATAGTACTCACCGGAGGAGATAGCCAATACAACGCTTTTCATGATTTCATAGCATCTTTTGCCGCATCACAAGGGTACAGTGCACAATTTTCGCACGACCTGCAGCTCTCTCTGAAAGAGGCGTTTATCAATGCTGTCAAACATGGGAACAGGGAGCGTGATGAACTTTCCGTATCATGTTCACTCTGCTTCGAAGTGAATATGCTTCTTGCAACCATAACGGATTGCGGAGAGGGATTCAATCCTGAAGAACTTCCGGATCCTCTCGATCCTCATAATCACTTTCAACTCTCGGGTCGGGGGGTATATATTATCAAAAGCATTGCAGAAAGCATCAATGTCGAAAGAAGCCGGGATGGATCAACCCTGATGTTGCGTTATATTCCCTATTGATTCTGTTATTGGCCCTTCTTATCAAGCCTTTATTCTATAACAAATAAACTACCTGTCATGGACCTGTCACGAAGCGCTGCATGGAGTGCCCTTGTCTCGCACAAGCATGAAACCGAAACATTGCACATGAGGGAGTTGTTCCGGAACGACTCTCAGCGGTTTGAACGATTTTCTCTCAGATGCGGGGAACTGCTTCTTGACTATTCAAAGAACAGGATAACTCCGCGCACCATGGAGCTGCTGGTGGAACTTGCTCGCAATGCAGGCGTGGAAGCAAAACGGAGCGCGATGTTTGAGGGCAAGGCTATTAACTCAACCGAAAATCGTGCGGTGCTCCATACCGCTCTTCGCAGACCTTCAGGATATGCGCTCAACGTTGAGGGTCTCAATCTATCGGAGGAGATTGCCGATGTCCTTTTGCAGATGAAAGGGTTCTGTGAGCGTATTATATCGGGAAGCTGGAAGGGCTATACCGGTAAAGTAGTGACCGATGTGGTCAATATCGGTATCGGAGGCTCCGATCTCGGTCCGTACATGGTCACAGAGGCACTTCGCCCCTTTGCTCATGGTGGGCTTCAGGTCCATTTCGTTTCCAATATTGATGGTACCCATATCACCGAGACCTTGAAAAGACTCGATCCGGAAACGACCCTCTTTATTATTGCCTCCAAAACCTTTACAACACAGGAGACGCTCACCAATGCCATGAGTGCCCGTGAGTGGTTTTTACGGCATGCGGGGAGTGAATCACATATTGCAAGGCATTTTGCCGCTGTATCGACCAACAGTGCAAAGGTTGTCGAGTTTGGAATTGATGAGGCCAACATGTTCAGATTTTGGGACTGGGTAGGGGGGCGCTACTCCCTTTGGTCTTCCATCGGGCTTTCCATCGCGCTCTATCTCGGTTTTAACCGCTTTGATGAGCTCCTTCAGGGAGCAGGGGAGATGGATGAGCATTTTCAGAATGAACCACTTGAGCATAATATCCCTGTTCTGCTTGCCCTGCTCGGCATCTGGTACAATAACTTTTTCAGTGTCTCCTCACACGCCGTCATTCCCTATGACCAGTACCTGCACCGCTTTCCGGCCTATCTTCAGCAGCTTGATATGGAGAGTAACGGCAAGAGAGTCAACCGGGATGGTAACACCGTGGATTATGCGACCGGTCCGGTAATCTGGGGCGAGCCCGGAACCAACTCCCAGCACGCATTTTTCCAGCTTCTGCATCAGGGAACCGGATTTATTCCTGCGGATTTTATTGTGCCGCTTACAAGTCAGAATCCTGCAGGGGAGCATCATGATATTCTGCTCTCAAACTGCTTTGCACAGACCGAAGCGCTTATGAAAGGAAAAACCGCCGAGGAGGTCCGTCTTGAGCTTGAAGCTGCGGGAATGGAGCCTTCCGCTCTTGAAGCGCTGCTTCCGCACAAGGTTTTTCCGGGTAACAGGCCGACCAACACCATTCTTCTCGATGAACTCACGCCATTCAATCTTGGCAAGCTCATCGCCATGTATGAGCACAAGGTGTTTGTTCAGGGTGTGATCTGGGATATCAACTCCTTTGATCAATGGGGTGTTGAACTCGGAAAACAGCTTGCCAAAGCGATCTATCCGGAAATTCAGGGAACGCAAACGGTTACCGCTCATGACTGTTCAACCAATGCGCTGATCAATGCCTATCGGGAGGCGAGGAGGAAATAATAACCTGCATTTTTTTTCAGCCTGTACACAGAAAAGCCGCCCTCAAAAAGGCGGCTTTTCTGTGTCGATTTTACGATGTGAGAGAAGAACTAATCCTTGTTGTACATGGAGTCGTCACCACTCTCGCCGGTACGGATACGATAGGACTCCTCGATATTCCAGACGAATATCTTGCCGTCACCGATTTCGCCGGTATAGGCTGATTTCAACAGACAGTCAACAGTTTTCCGAAGATTGATATCGCGAACAACAATAGAGAGTGTCAGTCGTGATATGTAGTCGGTATCGGCGGAGCCGCGGAAGACATCCTTCTTTTTTCTCTCATTTCCTACTCCGTATGTTTCGGTATAGGAGAAAAAGTCAATATCAATGGCATGCAGTGCCGCTTTTACCTCTTCAAATTTGGAGCGCCGTATAACGGCTTCAATTTTTTTCATATTCGATAAATTTTTAGTAATTAATGCGCCATGTCATGAGAGCCTGCAATAATCACGATATTCGTGTGTAAGAATCAAACTTCACTTTTTCACAGCATCTCAACGAATGAAACAGGAGGATACTCTTTTCCTTTTTTCATACTGTTGTAACTCACTCAGTTGGAGTAGGCTTCTGCACCATGCTCGAACACATCCAGTCCACCAATTCCGGTTTCAGCTTCAGGCTCGACACGAAGTTTGAATGGATAGGGTAATGTATTGATGACGAACATCAGAATCATGGCAACAGCAAAGGTTGTCAGTGTAATGATGGCGCATCCGGTGAGCTGCACAAGGAATACATTCCATCCGCCACCGTAGAATAGTCCCGCTACAGGAGCTGTGTTGTCAGGAACGACAGGTGTTGCAAAACCGTACTCTCCACTGGCAAACAATCCGATGGAAAGCGTGCCGAAGATGCCGTTCAATCCATGAACCGGAACTGCTCCGACCGGATCATCAATACGGAGATACTCCAAAAGGTAGATACCGCCAAACACAATCGCACCTGCAATAAGGCCGATGATGATGGATCCAAACGGAGAGACCCAGTAGCATGGAGCGGTGATGGCAACCAGTCCTCCAAGCAGACCATTCACCGTAAAGCCAACGTCAAACTTCCCTTTGAATGAGCCGAAATAGAAGGCTAAAAATATGGCGCTGATTGCTCCGGAACATGCCGCGAGTGTCGTATTTGCTGCCACGCGGCCAATACCAACTGTATCCATTGCCGAAAGCGTGCTTCCGGGGTTGAATCCATACCATCCGAACCACAAGAGGAAAGCACCTGTAACGGCAACCGGCAGGCTGTGTGCTGCTGGCAGTCCACCTCTCGCTTTGTCGTCACGAAGGAATACACGACCGATACGCGGCCCTAAAACGATAGCTCCGGCAAGGGATACTACACCGCCGATGGTATGCACAATGGTTGAACCGGCAAAGTCACGAAAAGGGTTCCCGAGTTCAGGCAGGAAATGTCCCGGTGTACCCATGGTTGCGAGGAATCCGTCCGGACCCCATGCCCAGTGACCGATAATCGGATAGATGAACGCAGTCACGCCAATACTGTAGAGGATGTCACCACGGAAGCTGGTGCGTCCGATCATGGCGCCTGACGTGATGGTTGATGCGGTATCGGCAAATGCAAACTGGAAGACCCAGTGAGCAAGCAATGCTACACCGGTTGATCCATAGGTTGCCGGGGCACCCTGCAGAAAAAACCACTCCTGGCCGATAAAGCCATTGCCGGTACTGAACATGAATGCATAGCCGATAGCCCAGAATGAGATACCGCATATTGCCGTATCAAGCACACACTCAAGAAGCACGTTCACTGTTTCCCGTTTTCTTGCGAATCCGGCTTCAAGCATGACGAATCCTGCCTGCATGCCGAAAACCAGAGCAGCAGCCACTAATGTCCAGACCGTGTTAATTGCGTTGATAATATTTGTCTCGGCTGGCGAATAGGCATCTGCTGCCATTGCCGGAACGCCGATAACTCCAGTCAACATGTTCATAGACAACAGGAGAACAAAAAGCCCGATCATCTTGCCGGCAAAAATGGTTGCCCCGAGTTTCCAGTTTTTCTGTTTTACCAGATTCTCCCTGATCCTGGCTAAATATAGACCTCTTTCGAGGCTTATCGTTCCTGATTTCATAGCATTGATATTTGAATTGTTTGCAAAATACGCAATACTGTTGTTGTCACTCTCTGATTCACAGCTCTTTTCTCAACAAAAGGCAACTCTCCATAACTCTCATTTCCTGACTTTGGCGAGAAAACAGGAAAAGCCGCCCTGCAGAAAGGCGGCTTTTCTTTGTAGGGTAAAGTTCCTTGCGTATTACTTGGAGAGCGGCGTCTCAGAGTTTTTGTCAAGTCTGATACCGCAGTAGCCTTCAACACCCATTTCAGGGATATCAAGACCGTCAAGTTCATCTTCAGGCTTGACCCTGTTGCCGATTACGATATCAATCAGCTTGAAGACCACCCATCCTAATGCGCCGATGTAAATAATGTTGGCCGAGATTCCGATGAGCTCGGCATAGAGCTGGCCGGGGTTGCCGTAAAAGAGTCCGGTTACCGGACCGGCTACACCGTTCAAACCTGCGCCATAGGTGCCATCAGCAAAGAGACCGAGAGCAATACATCCCCATGCACCGTTGACACCGTGTACAGCGATTGCTCCAACCGGGTCATCTATCTTGAGCACTTTCTCGATGAAAAACGCAGCCTCAATAACCAGTACACCTGCAATCAGTCCTATCAATGCCGCAGCCTGAACAGTAACAAAGGCGCAGGGTGCGGTAATCGCCACAAGACCGGCCAGAAGTCCGTTGATCATCATGGTCGGATCCGGTTTTTTGGTCTTGAACCACCACATGTAGAGCATTGCGCCAATAGCACCGGTTGCCGAAGCTATCATGGTGTTCACAGCAACGATACTCATACGGAGGTCGGTTCCTGCAAGTGTTGAGCCGGGGTTGAAGCCGAACCAGCCAAAAGCAAGAATAAAGGTGCCGATGACTGCCATAGGAATGTTGTGACCAGGAATGGCGTTCGGGGAACCGTCCTTGTTATACTTGCCAATACGTGGTCCGATGATAATCGCGCCGACCAGGGCAAGGACACCGCCGGTAAGGTGAACAACCGATGAACCGGCAAAATCAACATGTCCATTACCGAGTCCGAACTGGTTGCCCATCTGGGAGAGCCATCCGCCGCCCCATACCCAGTTGCCGTAAACCGGATAGAGTATGGTGCCTACAAAAAATCCGTAGACCACGAATGCAGAAAACTTCCAGCGCTCTGCCATTGAACCGGTAGGTATGGTTGCCGTGGTATCCATGAAAACCATCTGAAACAGAAAGAGGGCAAAAACACTGACATCATAGACTCCGCTGAGGAAGAACCCCTTTGTGCCAAAGAGTCCGAAAGTGTGTCCGAAGAGGCTTATGGCAAACTCCTGGTTAAGGCCGTCATAGCCTCCAAGCGTTGCAAGCGGTCCAACTCCGCCGAACATGATTCCGAATCCGCATATAAAAAATGCGAGCATCCCTATAGGGTAGATCATCATGTTCATCGACATGGTGTGTGCCGCATTTTTTGCCCTTGTCAAGCCTGATTCAACCATGGCAAAACCGGCCTGCATGAACATGACCAGAAAACCGGTTATCAGGACCCACATCATGTTGATGGAGACCTTGTTTTTCCCGATCTGGTCAGTTATTTCAGTTGCTGTAGGTGAACCGGCAGTTGCTGCAGAAACATCAACGGTAAGGCCGGTTGTTGCTCCACTTGGATCCAGGGACTTCAGTGCAAATGCATCGCCTCCCACCACGATGCAGAGGGTCAGGAATACACCTGACAGAATAATAAGTAGTTTCTTTGACATTGGCCTGTTTGTTGAAATTGTAAAACGTTTAATACCTGGATGACCTCTCTTTTATTCAGTCCTTGTTGAAAAGCGATTCATCACCGCTCTCTCCAGTCCTGATTCTATAGGACTGAACGATTTCGGAAACGAATATCTTTCCGTCGCCAACCTCACCGGTATAGGCGGTCTTAAGCAGACAGTCGATAGTTTTCTGCAGATTGACATCGCGAACAACAAGGGAGAGATATCTCCGGGATATGAATGATGTATCCCTGACGGTTCCCCGGTATATTTCAGTCTTGTGCTTTGTGTCATTGCCCTGGCCCGTGACATCCCACCAGGTGAAGAAATCAATGTCGATGTCATGCAAAGCTTTTTTGACCTCTTCATACCGGCTTGATCGTATGATAGCTTCGATTTTTTTCATGATGTAGTTGGTTACTTTTCTTTTTCTTGAATCAATCCCTCTGTTTTGCCCCGCTGAAGCTGACATTGATGATCGCGGGAGATCAAGCAGGAGATTACAGCATTATTTTTATCTGTCTTTTGCGCCTTATCAGCTCATTACCTCCTTTTTTTAGGGAAAGCG
>Ga0172376_10008664_pt1 | contig 10599 bp, 8 predicted proteins | sample Lak35m_FD_121114 | JGI IMG/M metagenome (GOLD analysis project Ga0172376, IMG submission 121114) | Freshwater microbial communities from Kabuno Bay, South-Kivu, Congo - kab_092012_35m | ecosystem: Environmental > Aquatic > Freshwater > Lake | place: Democratic Republic of the Congo: South-Kivu... | reverse complement strand
TTCTTCGCGTCGCCGGGCTGGCTGCTTCCGGGCGTTCGCCCGAAGAGGAGCGTGCTGATGGCGAGCTGGCTGTAGAACCAACCGCGCGTCTGATCGATCGCCTCCGAGATGAAGTCAGCCGGAAACTGGGCCTCGAACTCGGCGGTGCCCGAGTGCGGCCAGCCCCACTGTGCGAAGGGCATCGCACCGGAGTCGAACCAGCAGTCGATCACCTCCGGCACCCGCCGCATCCGCGCTCCGCCGGCGAAGGGCGAGTCGTACGTCACCGCGTCGATGTAGGGCTTGTGCACCGCGAGGTCGTCCGACAGCTGCGGGTTGGCGGCCTTCGCCCTCGCGAACACGTCGGTGCCCGAGATGCCGGGCTTCGCGAGGAGCGCGGCATACGACGGGATGGCCTCCATCCTCCCGGTGGACTCGCACTCCCAGATCGGCAGCGGCGTGCCCCAGTAGCGCTCGCGGGAGAGTGCCCAGTCGACGTTCGTCTCGAGAAAGTTGCCGAACCGGCCGTCCTTGATGTGCTCGGGCAGCCAGGTGATGGCCGCGTTGTTCGCGAGCATCGCGTCGCGGAACTGGCTCGTGCGGATGAACCAGCTCTTCCGCGGATACTGGATGAGCGGGTCGGCATCGGCCCGCCAGCAGAACGGGTAGTCGTGGACGTACTGCTCCTGGTGGACGAGCAGGCCGCGGGCCCGCAGGTCGCGGGCGATGTCGCGATCGCACTCCTTCACAAACCGCCCGCTCCCCATCGCAAAGGCGTCGGTGAACGTGCCGTCGGGGGCGACGCAGTTGAGGAGCGCAGGCTTGGTCCCGGGGGCGAACCGCCCCTGCTCCGCGACGAGCACGCCGTAGTCCACCTCGCCGAAGGCGGGGGCGACGTGCACGATGCCGGTGCCCGAATCGGTGGTCACGAAGTCGGCGGCGACGATCCGCCAGCCGATCGTGTCGCTGCCGCCGCCGGCGAGCGGGGCCGACTCGGGCGGTCCGGCCGTGCGGAACGTGTCGAACGGGGGCAGGTAGGACCGGCCGACGAGCGCGGCTCCCGGCAGGCGATCCACGACGTCAAAGGCCTTTTTCAGCTTCTCGCCGAAGGTGGCGGCGAGCGGTTCGGCGAGGATGTACTCGGCCTCATCCGCACTCCCCGTCTCGCGGACGACGACGTAGTCGAGGTCCGCCTTGACCGCGGCGAACTGGTTCGAGGGGAGCGTCCAGGGCGTGGTCGTCCAGGCCACGAGGCTGCGGTTCGTCGGCTGTCCGGCCGCGTCGATGAGCGGAAAGGCGACGTAGACGCTCGGGTCGGCCACCTCCTTGTAGCCCTGACCGACCTCCCCGCTCGAAAGCGCCGTGCCCCCCTGCGCCCACCACCAGACGATCTTGTGACCCTGATACAGAAGACCGCGGTCGAAGAGCGTGGCGAGCGCCCACCAGACGCTCTCGACGTAGCTCTGCTGGTAGGTGACGTAGGCATCCGAGAGGTCGATCCAAAACCCGATCCGCTCGGTGAGCGTCTCCCACTCCTTCATGTAGCGCCAGACCGACTCCTGGCACTTGTGGATGAAGGGCTCGACTCCGTAGGCCTCGATCTCGGCCTTCGAGTGGATGCCGATCTCCTTGCAGACCTCGACCTCGACGGGCAGGCCGTGGGTGTCCCAGCCGGCTTTGCGCTCGCACAACTCCCCACGCATCGTGCGGTAGCGGGGGTAGAGATCCTTGATGGCCCGGGTCAGGCAGTGGCCGGGGTGCGGCATCCCGTTGGCGGTCGGAGGCCCCTCGAAAAAAACGAATCGCGGGCCGTCGCGTCGCAGTTCAAGCGACTTCCGGTACACGCCGCGCTCCCGCCAGAACGCGGCAATCCCGGCTTCGATCTCGGGAAAGTCGGGCTGGCCTCGAACGGGAGCGAACATCGGCACTGCTGCAGGGCGGGGAACGCGGGCGGGCGGCAGGAAACGCGGGCCGTGCGTTCGTGCCGCATCCCGTGGTACCCGTCGAATTGGAATTCCCGCGTCAGCGTACCCCCGGGCGACACAACGCCACAGGGGCTGCCTCAACGTGCCTTTTTGCGGCACTCGGCCGGGCGGTCGTTCTCTGCGGCCACCGCCAGGGCGGCATCGGCTGAGACGCAGGAACGGCCCGAGGCATTTTGCGGCACCGCGCGCTGCAAATGTGCCACTCACGGGGCGGGTGTCTCACTCTGAACCCCGCCGGACCGCCGTACGGGCAGCGGAAACATGCCGCAAAGCGGTGTGGTTCGAGTAATCCCGTGACCCCACGACCTTTGGCACACGGCTTGCTTTCTCGCCGCGGCAGCGTCGATCCCTGCGATCCCGTCCGTCGCATTGTCACCCCAGCCCTCGGAGCCCACGCCGCCATGCGTCAGCACCTCATCACTCGCCCTGAGTCCCTCGAATCCCGCCTCGCCCTCGCGGGCGTGTTTTCGTTCGTCGACAGCGATGGCGACGTCGCAACGGTGCATTCGACGCAGGGCACGGATGGCGACCTCGCGTCCTCCATCTTCCTCATCCCCTCGGGAATCGGCGAGCAACTCAATCGCGTCGATCTGTCACTGCCGGTCTTCGCCGGGACGAGGCTCCGGATCACCGCGACTCCATCCGGCTCCGGTGGCGACGGACTCGTGCATGTCGGGGAGGTCTTCGCGCCGCACGATCTTCGTGCCGTCGTCGTCGGCGGCGACCTGGCAAAAATTACGGTGGGCGACGCAGACCCCACGACCCGTGGGATCAATCGCCTCGCCGCCAACTCGATCGGCCTGTTTGGATCGGCCACGGGGGCGCCCGATACGGTGTCCGCCATCACGGGCGGCCTCGGCTCGCTCGAGGTCGGCGGCGACATCACGGGGGCGTCGATCGGTGTGTCGGGCCCGATCGACAAGGCGACGGTCGGAGGATCCGTCATCGGAGTCAACACCTTCGATGGCATCGCGGCCACGTCGATCGGCACCCTGAGCATCGATGGCGTGGTGCAGGGTGGTAGTACGTTCGGCAGCGGCCAGATCACCACCACCGTCGGCGCGATCCGTCAACTGCGAGTCGGCGGCATCGTAGGGGGAGCCGCGGATCTCAGTGGCAGGATCAGCAGTGCCTCGAGGATCGAATCTGCCCGGGTGATTGGATCGATCCTCGGTGGCGGCGGCCTCTCGAGCGGCTCGCTCGACGCCGGAACCATCCAAAACCTTCTCATCCGGGGCGGCATTGTCGGTGGCTCGAACGACTACAGCGGCAGCGTGCGGCTGGGGGGCCGCATCAGCAGTGCCCGCGTCGATGGCGGGATCTCCGGCGGAACCGGCCTACGCAGCGGAAGGATCGATGCCCCCGCAGGCATCGGCAGCCTGGTCATCGGCGGGGCAATCCAGGGTGGAGCCAACTCCCTGAGCGGGTCCGTCGCCGCCGGAGGCGGGCGGATCGGGCGGCTCGATGTCGGTTCGATCTTTGCCGACACGGGTCTTTACAGCGGGTCGGTCACGGCGGCGGACCTCGGGAGCGTCGTCGTCCGCGGCGATGTGGCCGGTTTGGGCTCGAACCCGGCGGTCATTTCGGCGGTCGGCACGACCGGTCAGGCGATCCGGTCGCTCTCCGTCCGTGGCAGCCTTTCCCAGGCCCTCGTGCTTGCCGGATACGACGTGGGGTCGCCCGTGCAGGGAGTCGCCCGGATCGGCAGGGTCGAGATTCATGGCAGCCTGTTTGCGTCGAGTATCGCAGCGGGCGTCGCGAACTTCACCCCGCCTCAGTTGGGAAACTCGAATGACTTTGCGATCGGCGGCGTGCCCGGGTCGAGGATCGGCTCGCTGACGGTGCGCGGTATCGCCGTCGGCAACGGCGTGCCGACCGATTCGTTTGGAGTCGTCGCCGCGTCGTTCGGCCGCGTGCGGATCGGCGGCACGACGCTGGCCACCCCACCGGGGTCGATCACCTCGCCAAGCGGCTCGAATCTCTTCATCCACCGGCTGTGAGCACGGGCGGAACGCGGCCAAGGATCCCCAGGGGAAAACTGAACCCATCACAGTAACAGCGTGCTCAAAAGAAGGAAGAATAAAGGATAGCCCGGTCAATGGCACCTCTGCACCGGTTTTCGGGCTGATGAGCGACTCATGAGCCTTGGGGGGGAACGGCCTTGGCGTCCGGAAGTGGTTTCCCGAAACGCCGAAACGCCGCTCACGCCCTGCTGCGATGGCGAGTTTCTCGCCTCGGCGCAGACCGTCTCCCAGTCCGCCGCGCCCAAGCTTCCATGCCGCGTGTCCGGCACCGGTTAGAGGCTGTGGATGTCGATCACGGGCAGCTCGTCGGGCGACACCTGAACCGCTTCGCGGTCGTCATGCACCCGGACGAGTTCGCCCCAGTCCGTGGGCGGGCCACGAGCGGGCGACACCGGTGGTGGCTCGAGCGGTTCGCCGAGGTGTGAGATCGATCGAGGTGTGGATCATGGGGGGGCGATGCTCACGGGAGCCGTTCGACCGGCGTGGCGACGCCGGTGATGGTGTTGCCGTCGAGGCGGATGGCCTTGGTCTCAGCGCCCAAGCGGATGCCGACGCGCCGCGCGGGGCCGCGCGACTCGGTGATCGTGTTGTCGAGGATCGCCACCTCCTCGGTGCCCCCCTGGACGTCGATCGCCGCGGCTTCGTCGGCGCCGGTTTCGGAGATCGTGTTCCCCTCGATGCGGTTGCGGTGGCCGCAGAAGGAGGGCCCGCGCTCCGGGCGGAAGAGGATGCCCGCCGTGCCGCTGCGGGCGATCCTGTTTCCGCGGACGACGTTGTCGGTGTCGCGGTGGCCGATCGAGATGCCGACGCCGTTGCCGGTGCAGTCGTTGTCCTCAGCCAGCCCGTACTTCACCCCCCAGCAGAAAAAGATGCCGATGGCGTTGCCGGAGAGGGTGTTGCCGCGCATGAGCGGCCGCTGCGACCCCGAGCCGGGATGGAGGCCGAGCCCGGAGTGGTCGCGGCTCGTGCAGCCTTCGACCGTGACGTCGTGGCAGATCTGGAAGCTGATCCCGTCGCCGTGGTTGCTCCGGGCCTCGACGCCGCGGATCGCCACGTCTCGGCAGTCCTGGAGGAAGATGCAGCCGGCGTGGTTGCCGTCGAGCTCGGGATTGTTGTTCCGGTCGCCGTCGAGGTGCAGATCGGCGACGGCGACGTGCTCGATCTCCTCACCCCAGAGGAGCGGGAAGAGTGCCTGCACGACAGGTTTCCCCGAACTCCAGACGTTCTCGCGCAGGGCCCGGTCGAGCTTGAAGCGGTCGCCCGACCGCGCCACGAGGACGCGCTTGAAGACGAGCGGCCCGCCGTCATGCGGATTGGTGGCGCGGAGGCAGATCGAGTCGCCGACCCGGAAGCCGTGGCCGGGGGCGAGCGTGATCTCTCGGTCGTACCAGTCGGAGTCCTCGGCGAGCAGGCTCTCGTGACAGGGGATCTTCATGAGCACCGTTTCCGCGCCGCTTCCCTCGAGGCGCACGCCGGAGCGAAGCCGGAGCGCGGCGCGGAGCTCGTGCCGGCCCGGCCCGAGGCGCACCGTGCCGCCCCCCTGCGCCGCCACCATGTCGATCGCCGCCTGGATCGGCCGCGATCCCGAGCCGACGATGTCGGAGCCCTCCGGGCCGCAGGTGACGACGATCCTCTCCTCCCAGACCGGCTCGACGCGGGCGTCGAATGCGGTGGCCCGGGGCCGCGTCACCGGCGGCCGGCCGTCGTCGCCGCGCGCGAGGCGCGAGACGAGCGCCGCGGCGGTGGCAGAGCCGATGAACGTACGGCGCGAGGGGAAGCGGGTCATTCCTCCCCCTCCGTGGCCGCCGCGACCACCACCGTGAAGTCGGTGTGGCAGTGGCCCGAGCAGGTGGCGTCGAGGAGGTGGAGGTCGATCGCCACCGGCTCGGCGTCGGCGTCGGCGTCGGCCGTCACGGTCACGGGGAACACGGGGCGGATCTTGGCGAGTGCCGCGAGGGCCCCCGAGCGCATGCGAGCGTCGAGTTTCGGCGCCTCGTCCATGTCGGGCACGGTGACCGTGACGCCCGCGCGGCGGAAGCGCGTGTCGTCGTCGCGCGGGAAACCGATGAACGGTGGCTTCCCGTCGACCATCTCGGCGACGGCCAGGCCGCCGCCCCGCGTCACACCCACGGTGCATTCGACGGAGAAGAGCACGGTCTTCGTCTCCCCCGGCACGACGACCACCAGGGGGATGATCCGCGTGCGATTGTCCGTCTTCGCCAGGGGCACCGGATCGGTCGGTTCGTCGGCCGTGGCCCGGGCCACGGCGATGACGGCGGCCAGGGCGAGAAAGACTCCCACTGAAGCGATCGCACGCATGACGTGACTCCCGAGGGTGTGCTTGAGCGACGTCCGGCACGCGCGGCCGGCAGAAGGCCTTCGGCCCGCCGCTCCCCGTTCCCCGGTCGGCATGATACCTTTCCGACGATCCTTCGAACGCATTCCGAAGGATAGCCCGGCCAATGGCACTTCCTCAACGGTCTTCCGGCCGATGAGCGACTCGAGAGCCTCGGGGAGAGCGGCCTGGGCGTCCGGAGGCGGTTTCCCGAAACACTGAAACGCCGCTCACGCCCTGCTGCGATGGCGATTTTCTCGCCTCGGCGCAGACCGCGTCCCAGTTCGCAGTTTCCCGACACGCGTGGGCCACGTCCGCCAACGTTCAGAGGCTGCGAATGTCGATCACGGGCAGCTCGTCGGGCGAGGCTTGAAAGACGTCGCGATCGTCATCGGCCCGCATAAATTTCCTCCAGTCGCTCAGCGGGCCACAAGCGGGCGACACCGGTGGTGGCTCGAGCGGTTCGCCGAGGTGTGTCAGAATCTTGCGGATGGGCCCCGGCTCCATGATGAACGCCATCAGCCGGATGTCGCCGCCGCAGTTCGGGCACTCGAGCGGAAACTCCTCCCCCACCCGGGCCATGAGTTAACGCATGCCCGCAGTCGGTGCAGCGTGCCCGGGCGAAGCCGAAGCAGAGGATGCCGCAGCGGAGATACTCCCGAAACTCCGCCTCGACGTGCGTGGCGACGGGCCGCTCGGCGAGGCTGCGGGCGGCGAGCCAGCTCTCCAGGTGCCGGCTGATGAACCGATGAAGTGGCGTCTTCTCGGGACGACGGCGTTCGTAGCGATCGGCACGTCGTGGCCGCCCCGGACCGGAAGGGCGGCACGGTTGAGAAGGGCGTGTGCAGACCGTGGCCACGAGTGCATCCGCCGCCGGGAGAGTGCCCGGTAGGGAAGACGGGCGCGGAGGCGGTCAGGGGCAGCGGGCATCGCGACATGCGGCAGGGAGGGTGCTCGCGAATGCACGGAGACGTTCATGGAGGGACACCGGCGGGCCTTCGAGGAGTTCGGTGGCGTGCCAAGACGGATCACGTATGACAACTCTGGCATCGCGGTGATCGAGGTTCTCAAGGGTCGGGAGCGGAAGCTCACCAAGGAGTTCCTCCGCCTGCAGAGCCATTACCTGTTCACTGAGCACTTCTGTCGGGTGCGACGTGCCAACGAGAAGGGCCACGTCGAGCGACTGCTGGGGACCGCACGGCGTAGATTCCTCGTCCCAGTACCGAGCGTCGATTCGTTCGAGACACTCAACCGGCATCTCCTCGAGTCCTGCCGACGAGATCTCGACGAGCGAACTCGAGGCCGATCCGGCACCAAGCGGGAGTTGCTTCGGGACGATTCGGCGGCATGCGACCACCGGGTTTCCCTCGCGAAACGCAGGTTGTTCGCTCCCTGCCCCCGCCACTGAATACACGCCCGCAACGCTCTCCTGGCCGTTGCGGGCTGTTTTTTGCGCGGCGTCCTGCCGCTGGTTCACGGCCGCACTGCCACCCACGGCCAGTGCGGCCTGTTTTTTGCGTGGCCTCCTGCCGCCCGGACTCGCGCCAATGAGTGAGTAATCGACCACTGCCGAGGGACGACGTTGGTCCGGCGTCAGGCGTCCGATGAGGGCTGGTGAACCCGCACGCGGCCGCGTTCCACGATCCAGAGCCGGCCAGCGAGCGGTTCGGTCTTCAGCGCCTTGGCGGGCACCGTACACACATCATGGCCTGCAGCTGCCAAGAGCCGCTGACCGGGTTGGCCAAGATTCTCGTCGAGCTTGATCTTCACGACGCTTCGAGCGGAATGTCAACGAACTGCTCTCGGGCCATTTCAGAGCCGTATGCCAGGCAGGCCACACCCGCCTCGCTCGCGCAATTCAGTCACCCTGCGAGAGAATGGCCGCGAGCAGTGGCGACTGATCCGGCAGGAATGGGTTGACGATCGTCACGCCGCGCCATGTGAAACCATGCTGAAGGTCTTCACTGAGCACGATGCGGCAGTGATTCTCTGCAGCAATCGCCATCACGAGCGAGTCCCACATTCGAAACTCGTGGTTCACGGAGAGATCGAACGCCGACTGAAACGAAGCCCACGTTGAGTCGCTGACGTCAAACGAATCGGCCCAGCCAAGCACGGCGTCGCGGGCAGCCTCGCGGGTCCGCCCCGCCTTTCGCGTCAGGACCAGCATCAGCTCGCCAAGCACGTGCGCGGGCAGCATGACGGCCGGCTCGGGCAGCCGCTCGATGAGTCCGATGGCAACCCGACACCGCTCCGCATCTCCGACACCCTCGGCGTATGCGAGCACGTTGGTGTCGATGGCGACCCGCACGGTCAGTTCTCGTAGAGTTCGTCACGGGTCCAGCTGCGGGCCCCAACCGCAGGCTGTTGTCGCAATCGCTCGAGCAGCATGCGCTTCGCCGCCTGCCGCTCGCGACCGCTCCCGCGAACCGGTGCGATGGTCGCCACGGGCCTGCCCCGCGACACGACAGTCACATGCTCCCCCTGCGATACTTCGCGGAGGACGCGAGAAAAATGGCGGTTGGCGTCGGCAGCCGAGATTGTTTTCATAATCATCACGTCCAGCGTGCGGTAGTGATGAACACTACATGGTCTGGAGTGGCTCGTCAAGAGACGGTTTTCTCGCCGGCTGTAAGGCTGGCACTGGGGTAACGTCTCCTTGAGCAGTGCCGATCGCCAGCCTGACGGAGCCCGTCTCATGGATTCCTGGCAGACCATCGTCGACTGCCACGGCGGGCTGGTCTGGCAGGCCATTCGCCGACTCATCGACCACGAAGAAGACGCGGCGGACTGTTTCCAAGAGACCTTCGCCGCCGCCTTCGCAGCCAGTAACCGCCAGCCGGTGCGGCATTGGCCTGCCTTTCTCGTGCGGATCGCCACGACTCAGGCGCTCGATCGCCTGCGGAGCCGGGCTCGTGAGCGTACTCGGATGACGCCCGACCTTGATCTCGGACAGGCCGCCTCCCGTCTGCCAGAGCCAGATGCCGTCGCCGAAGAACGTGAGCTTGTGGACCGGCTGCGAGACGCCGTGGCCACGCTTCCGAAGGACCAGGCCGAGGCGTTTTGGCTGGCGACCTTCGAGTCGCTGCCGCATGCCGAGATAGGCTCCACTCTCGGCATCACCGCCAACCACGTCGGCGTGCTGCTACACCGTGCCCGCCGAGCCCTCCAGTCACTTATTGCCCCTTCCATTCGTGCCACACAGGAGTCCTGATCATGTCGTTGAATCATCACGCCGATGCGGCATCGCCCCTTGATCGCGCGATCGAGGCCACCCGGCGGCTGACGGCCGCGCCACACGTTCCTCATCACGTCGTCGCCAGTGCGCGGAGCCTCGCGGAATTAGGACACACGGTGCCACGGCCCGTGGAGCCGGCTCAGAAGTCCGTGGCCGGACCGCTCGGCTCCGGCAGGAACCGCCGAACGCTGCTCCAGATCGCGCTGACGCTGGCCCTCCTGGTCGGCGTAGGCACTGCCGCCACGCTGAGCGGACTGCTGCAGCCAACGTCGGCATTTGCAGCGGCGGTGGAGCAGGTGCGAAAGATGTCCGTCGTTCGGTTCGCGGCCGAGGTGAACTCTGCTGGTATGGTTTCGCGTTGTACGCAGATCCAAACTGCCGCCGGTGTCATCCGGCTGGAAATGGGTGGTGACGCAGGCGTGGTGCTCGTGGACAGCCATGTCGGCACAATGGTGCACCTGGTCCCGGCCGAGCGAATGGCATTTGTCAGTAAGACAGCGGTGGCAGATCGGCCCGCACAGGACTTCTTCGAGTGCTTCGAGGCCATCGCTCCGAACGACGGCCAGCCGCAGGGCCGCGAGCGGGTTGACGGCATCGAGACGGAGGTGTTCAAGGTCACGCAGGGCGACTCGACGCAGACCTTCTGGATCAATCCGGTGACCCGCCTGCCGGTGCGGATGACGCACCGCTTCAACATGCCCGATGGTGCCATGACGATCACGATGAAGGATTTCGAGTGGGATCCCGAGTTCGATCCGGCACTGCTGGTCGTGGCTGTGCCCGAGGGCTATGCCCGCTCCGACATCAACCCGGCTGCCCGGGCCGCTGAAAAGCCGGCCGCCGCGGACGACACGGCTGCTGGCGTCAACCCGGCGGGTGAGGCGGCGAAGGAGCCGGCCGCCGCGGACAAGTTCACCACTGCCGTCGTTGACTTCTTGCGGCTGTGCAGCGAGGCGGATGCCGGTCGGCTGCCCGACGATCTGTCACAGGCGACCGTGGCGGCGATCGTCAATCGACTCGCTGCGAACCCGAAGTTCG
>Ga0172376_10008660_pt1 | contig 10601 bp, 7 predicted proteins | sample Lak35m_FD_121114 | JGI IMG/M metagenome (GOLD analysis project Ga0172376, IMG submission 121114) | Freshwater microbial communities from Kabuno Bay, South-Kivu, Congo - kab_092012_35m | ecosystem: Environmental > Aquatic > Freshwater > Lake | place: Democratic Republic of the Congo: South-Kivu... | reverse complement strand
TCAATGCGGTGGACCTGATAGAATTAAGAAAATTAATTCTGGGTATTTCACCTAACTTTGTTCATAACGACAGCTGGAGGTTTATCGAAAAAAATCATAGTTTTCCGGACATGGAAAATCCCTGGGCGGGACCATTTCCGGAAATTTGCCCTATATCGGCATTGACAAAGGATATGTATGCTGATTTTGTTGCTGTAAAAACCGGTGATGTAAACCTGTCTGCACAATATCTTCTGTCATCTCCACAACCTACGGATACCAGGTCTTCTGCTGGTTTCATTTTGAGCAATGTTGCGATAGAGCCAGGTCAACAAATCGATATTCCTGTAAAGGCATCATTTACAGGGAAGCTTTTAGGGTGGCAGCAAAATCTCCTGTTGTCGGGGGTAAGGTTTACTGGCATAAAACCCGGAATTATCGCAGTTACAGGCGACCGGCTCTATTACAATTCCTCCGGGATACTTACTTTGAGCGCTGATTATCCCAAAGGTGTGGAAGTTGCAGAGGGTGATATATTGTTTTATATTTCCTTGATCAGTGAAAAATTCGGCGCTTTGAAAGATATGATATCTGAAGGTGATAATTTTGATTCTGAGATTTACATCAACGGAACACAGAGCGTCAGACCACTTACTATACTGTGGAATGAAGATGGCGGCAGAAGCATGTTGAGTCTTATTGGTCAGGCCCCAAATCCGTGGAAAGACAATACCACTATTCGATTTATGCAGCCGGAAAGTGGTTATACCAAAATCAAAATCAAGGATGCCTCAGGAAGATCAGTCATGTCTGATATCACTTCTTATGAAGCAGGAGAAAACACCTTTACTGTGACCCGGGCAGAAGTACCGGTTGCTGGTGTATATGTAATTGAGTTTAGGTTTGATAATCAAGTAGTTACGAACAAATTTGTCGTAATTGATTAATTAATATTTTGTTTTTTATGACCCGAAAGAGGCCTTTATCAGGCCTCTTTTTTTTAGTACTTACACCAAAATCTATTTTGATTCCCTGTTTTTTTCATACTTTCGTGATCCATGTAAATTTTCCGTTATGCCATATCTTTTTTGTTTTCTTTTATTGCTGGTGCACAGTTTTGCACAGGCGCAGTATATAAGTTCCGTTTCTTCCCCAAACCGGGATATCCCCAAAATTGAAGATATCTCAATACCCCAGGTGCGGTATGCCGGTCAGATCCATGCAGACAGTTTAAAATCCCTGCTCGAAATTGTAGCTTCATCTGACATGGAGGGCAGGGAAACCGGCCAGCCCGGAAATCAGAAAGCAGGAGACTTTCTGGTAAAAAAAATAAGTTCTTTTGGCCTGAAGCCTGGGCCGGACGGAAGTTACAAACAGCATGTCACCTTTACTTTTTCCAAATGGACGGCAAATGAAGTCTTTATCAACGAAACCAAGTACAAACACCTGTGGGATTACCTGGTATTTCCTACAGACAACGGAAATGTTGTTTTTGATGCGGATGAGATCATATTTGTTGGATATGGTATTGATGATCCCGCGTACAGCGATTATAAAGATATTTCTGTTGAAGGTAAAGTGATACTTATCAATCGGGGGGAGCCGGTAACCCGGGATAGTGTTTCCATTGTTTCCGGCAGCCGGCAAATGTCTTCATGGAGCGATTCAGATATGAAATTGAAATTGATTGCTGCCCGTAAATACGGCGCTAAAGCGGTTTTAATAATAGAAAATGATATCAAGAAATTGCTGGAAGAAAACCGGCGTAAAATTCTAGGGTCTTTCCTGGAACTTGGTGATTTAAACCAAAAATTTTATCCTTACCCACCTTACATCTATATTTCTTCCACGATGGCAAAAAATATCATAGGCACTAAGGATAAACAGGTAATCAAAGCCCGTAAAAAATTTCAGCGGGGCAAATCTTATCCTGTTTCTCTTCCCGGTAGTATACGTGTAAACCTGACCAAGGAAACATCACTTCTTGAAGGAAATAACATTGTAGGCGTGATTGAAGGAAAATCCAAAAGGGACGAGTTTATTGTTGTAAGTGCACATTATGATCACCTTGGCAAACGGGGAGATGATATTTTTCATGGGGCTGATGATAACGGCTCTGGTACCGTGTCCCTGCTAGAAATGGCCCGTATACTTAAAAAAGCCACAGAAGAAGGTTATGGACCAGAAAGAAGCGTCGTTTTTCTTTGGGTAACCGGTGAAGAAAAGGGCCTGCTGGGGTCAAAGTATTACACGGAATATCCCCTTTTTCCCCTTGCCAATACGATGGTAAATATCAATGTAGACATGGTTGGGCGTGTAGACGAAAAATATGCGCAAGACAGTGCATACACATATGTAATTGGTTCGGACCGATTAAGTTCTGAACTACATGAGATTAATGAAAACGCAAATCAGTTGTATTGCCAATTGACACTTGACTACACCTATAATGCCGAGAATGACCCGAATCAATATTATTTCAGGTCCGACCATTATAATTTTGCTAAAAATGGTATTCCTGCCATTTTTTATTTTAGCGGCACACATAAGGACTATCATCGGCCGTCTGATACGGTAGAAAAAATTAACTATCAGAAAATGTCTCTGATCGGAAAGTTGATTTTTCATACGATGTGGGAACTGGCAAACAGAAATGAACGTATCGTTGTTGACGTTCCGGAAAAGTAAAATATCGTTGACATGAAGCGTTCATCCGGCATTAAAGTTTTTGCGCCTGCATCTGTATCCAATGTGGCTGTAGGATTTGATATTCTGGGATTTGCCCTGGAAAAACCGGGCGATGAAGTCATCGTGCGCGAAGGAAAGCAGAAGGGCCTTCGGATTATTTCTATTCATGGTAACGAAGCCAGATTGCCATACGAAATACATCTCAATACAGCAGGATTTGCGGCACAAAAGCTTCTGGATTTCCTGGGTGAATCGGATTGCCCTCTGGAGATGGAGATTTTTAAAAAGATGCCTTTTGGCAGTGGGCTGGGTTCTTCTGCAGCGAGTGCTGTCGCCGGTGTTTTTGCCGTCAGCGAATTTTTACGAACAGGTCTGCCCAAATCCGCATTACTACCATTTGCTGTTGAAGCAGAGGTTGTAGCTGACGGTGCGTATCATGCAGACAACGTTGCGCCTTGTCTATTTGGGGGAATGATACTGATCAGAGATAATGCTTCTCTTGATGTCAAGCGAATATACGTTCCCTCAGGACTTACGGCTGTCGTTATATATCCAAAAATTAAGATTCTCACGCGTGACAGTCGCGCTGTATTATCTGATACTCTGGATATGAAAACCGCTATACTTCAACAGGGAAATCTAGCGGCCTTCGTTGCTGCTATGTATACTGGTGATTTTGATTTACTCGGCAGGTGTCTTAATGACGTCTGGATCGAACCTCAGCGGGCACACCTGATTCCGGCATTTTATGACATGAAGGAAATTGCTTTGGCAAGCGGTGCCTTGGGTTTTAGCATCAGTGGCGCCGGCCCTTCCATGTTTGCGCTAACACAAAACACACATGTTGCGCAAGAAATTTCAGATAAAGCCAAATCGTTATACAAACAAAAAGGTATTGATCTGGAAGTGTTTATTTCAGGAATAAATCAGGAAGGGGTGGTGATTTACTAAAGCTTTTCATTATGCCTTGCTTTACAACAAAATTTCCTGCCCCTGCATATACCTTCAGACAAGCTGTTTTCCAAAATATAAGTCCGGCGAGCGGTTTATTACTTCCATTTACAGAGAATATGGTGCCAGCAATCTGGTTAAACAGTCTCCGTGATAAAACAATTCAGGAAATTGCATTTGATATATGCTGGTTTTTCCTGAAAGAAGAACTGGACAAGGCGACGATACGGTCTATTGCTGAGCGCACATTTTCATTTGATGCACCTTTGATTTATCTTGATGAAAAGCTTGCCATCCTGGAGCTCTTCCATGGACCTACCTACGCTTTCAAGGATTTTGGTGCTCGATTTCTGTCTGAGCTGATGATGGCATTCAGGCCGGATCATAAGGAAGTTAAAATTCTCGTAGCCACATCTGGTGATACGGGCAGTGCTGTAGCAGCAGGATTTTACAACAAACCCGGGTTTTCAGTTTATATACTTTATCCTGAAGGAAAAATTTCTCCTTTTCAGTTGCGCCAGATGGAACAATACCAAAACAATGTCCATTGCTTTCCTGTCCATGGAACTTTCGATGACTGTCAGCAATACATCAAACAGGCATTGTCTGACCCATGGCTCCAATCAAAATATATTCTCAGTACGGCCAACAGTATCAATGTGGCACGTCTTATAGCCCAGGCGGTGTATTATTTCAGAGCTGCCGGTCAGTTGAGAAATTCTTCTGCATATTCCTTTTATATTCCTTCCGGCAATTTGGGTAATGTTTCTTCCTGTCTGCTGGCAGCCAAATTAGGTCTTTCCATACAGGAAGTAATTGTTTGTCAGAATATCAATAATCCGGTGGCGTCTTATTTGAACACAGGCCTGTATCAGGGTCGGCCTGCTGTTCCTACCCTGAGCAACGCCATGGATGTAGGATATCCCAATAATTTTGAACGGGTATTATATTATGATGGTTCCACGTGGAACCATCCCAAACCCATATTATCAGGACACACTATTTCAGATGACATTACCAGAGACACTATTACTGATATCTATGAAAAATTTGGCTATTTAATGGACCCACACACTGCGGTGGCAGCTGCCGCGGCTGCAACAATGAACTCAGATAACACGAAAATTATACTTAGCACGGCACACTGGATAAAGTTCAAAGATCAGTTTGAATATTATGCACCCTTTCCAGAACCCTTAGGTTTTCCTGCACCACCTAATTCAAATACTCCTTTCAAGAAGCCCATTCACAATATTCAGGATTTTTTCAGTATTATCCTGGAGCATTAAACAACATTCTCTTAATTATTACCATTTGTACTGGGTCTTTCAAAAGATTTTTACCTAATGTATGAAAAATATTGATTTATAGATATATTTAATCTAATAACCTATTTTTCACCTGTTAAACTTCTTATTATGAACAGTTTTATTAATTTGGGCAAGTACATTTTTGCCGTTCCATTTGTAGTATTTGGTGTTTTTCATTTTATGCATGCCAATGATATGGCTGGCATGGCACCTGGTGGTGCCATTATGGTTTATGTGTCCGGGGCTGGACTGGTTGCTGCCGGCATCAGTATGCTTCTGGGAAAGTATGATAAACTGGCGTCGGTGCTCCTTGCCATAATGATGCTTTTGTTTATCTGGCCTCATTACAAAAACATGGCATCTAATCCCCAGGAAATGGGCAACATTCTTAAGAACCTTGCCTTGGCCGGTGCCGCATTAATATATGCTTCTACCGCCAGGGATAATTCCGTTATTGGATAAAAGATAAAACCTTGTTTTAATGTGGCCCTCCTATCAGAGGGCCATTTTTGTTTCACGTGAAACATTTTTTCTGGTTACATCAACCATATGTATTAAGCCTTGTTATATTTCCTGACTTTATAGCTTAAAATTAAAATAAGCAAGTTATATTATTCCAGCACGAATACTAATTACCCGCCTAAAACCTAAGTTAAAGCATTAAAATCTGACCATATGCCATTAAAGTTTTACCCTCTATTTATTACACTTGCTGTATTATACAGTCATACCGCTGATGGACAATCCAATACCGACCAGAATCCCTTCAGGCAAATGTATGATGTGTTGCCAACGCCTAATACCTTCCGAACATCCGGTGGTGCCCCGGGTAAGGATTATTTTCAACAGCGCGCGGATTATAAAATGGATATAATTCTGGATGATGAGAAACAAAGAATTCTCGGAACAGAAACAATCACTTTTTATAACAATGCTCCGGAAGAACTAACGTATTTATGGCTGCAGCTCGATCAGAACCAAATGGCAAAAGATTCTGATAGTTATCTAATCGAGCAACATAAAGTGGAGGACCGACTGGAAGTCGGAGAAGTAAATAAATGGGAAAAGGATTTCGACGGAGGATTTAAGCTCGACTATGTGCAGGACATAAAAGGAAAGAACCTCACTTACACTGTCAATAAGACTATGATGCGTATAGACCTTCCTGCACCACTAAAGACAGGCGAAAAATTTTCTTTCCGCATCAAGTACTGGTACAATATTAACGACCGGTTTAAACTGGGTGGAAGATCAGGATATGAATATTTTCAGGAAGATGATAACTACCTGTATACCATAGCACAATTCTTTCCAAGAATGTGTGCCTATAACGATGTAGAAGGTTGGCAAAATAAGCAATTTCTCGGTATGGGTGAATTTACCCTAATATTTGGTAACTATGACGTTTCTATTACGGTTCCTTCAGACCACCTAATTGCTGCCACTGGCGTATTACAGAATATGAATGAAATTCTGACTAAGGAACAACAAGACAGATATCAGAAAGCGGTTAATTCTTTTATCCAACCCGTCATTATAGCTAACCAGGAAGAAGCCATTGCCAGAGAAAAGCAAAAAAATAAAACAACCAAAACCTGGAAGTTTAAAGCCGAAAATGTTCGTGATTTTGCCTTTGCCTCATCGCGCAAGTTTATATGGGATGCTATGAATGTCAGGCTATCCAATGGGAAAACAAGCATGGCTATGTCCATGTATCCCAAAGAAGGTAACCCATTGTGGGAAAAGTACAGTACTAAGGCCGTAGCTCACACGCTCTTAAGTTATTCAAAGTATACCATTGATTACCCCTATCCCCTGGCCTGGTCTGTAAATGCAGACCGGATTGGCATGGAATATCCTATGATTTCATTCAACTTTGGCAGGTGTGAGAAAGATGGAACATACAGCGAGAGGATAAAATATGGTATGATTTCAGTAATCATTCATGAAGTTGGCCACAATTTCTTTCCCATGATAATAAATAGCGACGAAAGACAATGGACCTGGATGGATGAAGGATTAAACACTTTTGTACAATACCTGAGCGAACAGGAATTTGAGCGCAATTATCCATCCTCACGCGGAGAGGCACAAAATATTGTGGACTATATGAAAGGTGAAAAGTCCAAAATATCTCCTATAATGACCAATTCAGAATCTATATACCAGTTTGGGAATAATGCTTATGGTAAACCGGCCACCGCTTTAAATATTTTGAGGGAAACTGTTATGGGGAGGGAACTCTTTGATTATGCTTTTAAAGAATATTGCCGAAGATGGGCTTTCAAGCAGCCCTATCCGGCAGATTTCTTCAGAACAATGGAAGATGCCTCAGGAGTTGATCTAGACTGGTTCTGGAGGGGATGGTTCTATACCAATGATCATGTAGATTTGTCCATAGCTCGTGTAGACCACAAAAAAGCTAATCCTAAAGATCCGCAATTACAGGAAAAATTAGCGATGGAAGCTAAAAAAACAGAAAGAAGAAATATAAGCGCTATACGAAACGAAACGGCTATCAAAGAAACCTATAACGAACGGGATACCACACTAAATGACTTCTATACCAGATATAATCCTGATCAGGCAGAGTCTGATGAAATTGCGTCTTACCGGCAGATGATTTCCTCTCTTGACTCTTCGGAGGTGGCACTTATGAATACCAGTCAGCATTTCTATGAGGTTACGTTTGAAAGACTAGGTGGACTGGTGATGCCCCTGATCTATGAAATTGTTTATAAGGACGGGCGTAAAGAACTGGAAAGAATTCCCGCGGAGATATGGAAAATGGGGGAAACTAAAGTTACTAAAGTTATCGTATCTGACACAGAGATTGAAGAGATTATACTTGATCCGTATCTTGAAACAGCAGATATTGATACCAGCAACAATTATTACCCTAAAAGAGCTACAGAAACTAAATTTGAAGTTTTTAAGCGAAAGCGTACAGGAGGTACAGAGAATCCAATGCAGCGAGCACGCAAAAACGGAGAAATGATAAAACCTTAGTGCCCGCTAAATATTATTCAAAGGTGTTGACTTTGTCTTTAAGACTGATCTCAAAAGTACCGGAATCAACACTTTCAATGAATTCTTCGAGCACTTTATTAAAAATAGCAGGTCTCTCCATCATAGGGGCATGTCCGGTCTTATCTATTTTTACGAGCATAGAATTAGGTAAGAACTCATGAAACTTTTCGCCTACCCACAATGGGGTAACACTATCCTGTATACCCCATACCAGCAATGATGGTACTTTTATATCCTGCAACTTGTCTTCAAGATTATGTCTGATGGCAGATTTGGCCAAAGCTACTATACACATAGCCTTCTTTAAATCATTCACTGTACTATATACTTCGTCTACAAGTTCTTTTGTGGCCACAGAAGGATCATAAAACACATCCTCTGCCTTTTTCTTTATATAGTTATAATCTCCCCGCTTTGGAAAAGAATTACCCATAGCGTTTTCAAAAAGACCACTGCTGCCCGTAAGCACAATACCTTTTACCCTATCTGGCTGCTCCAAAGCGTACAATTGAGCAATATGGCCTCCAAGGCTATTTCCCAATACAAAAACTTCCTGATAACCTTTGTAATCAATAAACTCGTTCAAATATTCCACCATAGCCGATACAGAAAGCTTTCGCAAGGGAATATCAAAAAAAGGAAGAATGGGAAGAACGACCTTATGCTTTCCTTTAAAATATTCAATGAGCTCACCAAAATTACTAAGTGTCCCCATCAGACCATGCAGTAACACGACCGGTGTACCAGAATCTTCGGATTCATAATAAGTAAATTTACCGTCCTGAACTAGATTTTCAGACATAGGTTTGATTTATTTGGTGCAAAATAAGTACTATTTTTTTATTGCTCTTGTGTTTTAGTATAAAAAAATAGATTGACAGAAGACATGACGAGCAGCAAGGCACCAGCCTGGTGCAAAACACCCCACAATACAGGAACTTCGCCAACACTATAAATTACCGTTATTACTCCAAGAAGGACCTGCAATAACACAGATACAAGCAGTAATAAAACGGAATCATTCCATCGAAAAGCTATATTTTTTCTATCTATATAGAACATCATTAATGCAAGAATTAACACAAGATATGCTGTAGACCTGTGGAAAAAATGAACTACGGCTGGAGCAAACTCATTCATATCGTAGTTATACAGATTTTCAAAGGTCCAGTTGTCAGTATTCTGCAAAACTTCAGGAAAGATTGTTCCATGTTGTAGTGGCCACGTGGGATATACTACGGCAATACGCATTCCGGACATCATTCCACCAAGAAGCAACTGTATGAATAAAATTATACCAAAGCATAAAAATACTTTATTGAAATTTTTACCAAAGCGATTCACAGTCAAAGGTTGACCAAATTCCATAAGCCATGTCCACCAAAGATAACCAAAAACTGAAAATGCTATCAATAAATGAATAGAGAGTTTATAGGCATTAACCCAGGGTCGTTCGATAAGACCACTTGCCACCATTATCCATCCAAATGTAGCAGCTAAAGCTGCCAGCAGCACCACTATGCCAAGATTCTTTTTAAGTCTGGAAGACAATTTCTTTTTAATGGAAAAATATAGAAAGGGAACAATAAAGGCAAATCCCATTAATCTGGCCCACAAGCGGTGTATGTACTCCCAAAAGTAAATAAACTTAAAATCAGCCATACTCATACCTTCATTTATCTCCTGGTATTGAGGGGTTTGACGATATAAGTCATATTCCCTCTCCCAGTCTCTGTCAGATAAGGGAGGTAAAGTTCCGGAAACGACTTCCCATTTTGTAATGCTTAATCCGGATTCGGTCAATCTGGTAATTCCCCCAATAACCACCTGGAAGAAAATGAGTAGGAGACCAGCTTTTAACCAAAGTGAAACCAAGTTATTCATAAATTTATTTTATTAGGGACAATGCAAAATTACTAAATAAGATTGTCATTCACTGACAGTTTTCACCTCACTAATAATAACATGATTTATTATTTAATTTAAATAAAGATTATTATTACGCATGTTAATTTGTTTAAAACAAATACCAGCATGACAAATCAACATTCTATTCACATCAAAACCAACAATTTTAAAAAATGCGTTTGTTGATTAGTAGTGAACTAACAGTACCATGTGTATAAATTTAATTTTTACATATCAGGCAATGTGTATAAATTGTATTGTGAAAAACTTGTTATTTTAATGTGCGTAAAATGAAATCATTCCATAATGAAGAATGAAACAATGGATAAAAAGGAATTTTTACATTTTCTTCCACAAATCGATGTGGAAAACTTAATTATTTAAAACGCTGTATTTTAAATATAAATACATTAAAATTAATTTTAATATAAAATAACTAAAGTATAAGCCATGACATCATGTAAAACATAGAGATAGTGAGAGAAAATACAAAAATGTTTTTTAATAAAACAATTACTAATGCCCAAATAAACTGATCAACCAAAACAGGAAGTTATAAAAAATAAATACATAAAATGAGCATGTGGCGATCAGGCAATATAGGATTATTATTTTTCAAGCGAACGCCATATGATTTTAGAAAACCAGTCACGCAGAGCGAGATGATATAAAATACAACTATGAAATGAGCATGAGGCGGTCACACAATACAGGATTATTATTTTTCAAGCGAAC
>Ga0172376_10008658_pt1 | contig 10604 bp, 6 predicted proteins | sample Lak35m_FD_121114 | JGI IMG/M metagenome (GOLD analysis project Ga0172376, IMG submission 121114) | Freshwater microbial communities from Kabuno Bay, South-Kivu, Congo - kab_092012_35m | ecosystem: Environmental > Aquatic > Freshwater > Lake | place: Democratic Republic of the Congo: South-Kivu... | reverse complement strand
GCTCGCGCAAAAACATGGTGTTGAAGCGGACGTGCTGGCCAGTTGGCTCGACTATTTGGGCATCGGTACCGGCAGCGTGGTGACGATCGAATCCCACTTCAAAGAGACTTTCAAGAATGCGTCGGGCTATGCCTTTGTCAATGGTTGGGGGCCGGGAGCGACTCCCAACTTCGTCGCAAACTCGTCAGATAATCACGTTCGCATTCCAGGCAATCTCAAGCCGCATAGCGTCGCAATGCACCCCTCGCCCACACTCAACGTGATCGCAGGCTGGCAAAGCCCGGTATCGTCGACATTCAAGCTCACGGGACACGTGCAGCATGCTCATCCGGAGTGCGGGAACGGAGTCACTTGGTCGCTCGAATTGCGACGAGGGAATACTCGGCAGCGACTCGCTTCGGGGATCGCTCATGGCGCCAAAGAGCTCGCCGTCGGGCCGATTGATAATCTGGCGATCAAGACCGGCGACGTCGTCTCGTTGGTGATCGGCCCGCGCGACGGCAATCACTCGTGCGATTTGACGACGGTTGATTTCACGTTGACTGAGGTCGGCGTCGAGGCCGGGAAGGCTCGCGAATGGAGCCTGTCGAAAGATGTCTCACCGGATGTGCTCGCGGGAAATCCACATGCCGACCGGCAAGGCCACTCCGGCGTTTGGCACTTCTACACCGAGCCCATTAAAGCCGGCGAAGCGAACACCATCATTCCACCAGGCTCGTTGCTCGCGCGGTGGCAAGCCGCTGCGTCGAATGACGAAAAAACGCAACTCGCCAACAGCATGCAGCAACTCTTGCTGAGCGGTGCTCCCAGCACGACGGATTCGCCGGATGCGGTACTCTATCGGCAATTATCGGCGCTCGGCGGCCCGCTGGTCCGAGCGGGTCACATCACCCGCGCGACGTCGAACGCAGTCAGCAACCCGAACGTTTTCGGTCTCGATCCCGTGCTCTTCGGCAAGCATCCGAATGGCTCCTCGGTCGAAGCGGCGAGCCTGTGTGTGTCAGCTCCGTCGGTCATTGAAGTGCGTTTGCCTGCGGACTTGATCGCGGGCACTGAGTTTGTCGCGACGGGTTCTTTGCATGCGGAAACCGGCAAAGAGGGCAGCGTGCAACTACAAGTGCTCGGCGAGAAACCGACCAAGACAACGGGGCTTGTGTCAACGGCCGCAACCGAGGTCACAAAGAACGGACCGTGGACCTCGAACAATCGCGGTATGGCTTACGGCACTCCGATCGTAGTGCATGATGGCAGCGCGGCGCGTGGTCGCATCGAGGCTGCGCTGACGGCGTTCCGCAATCTATTTCCGCTGGCGCTGTGCTACACGAAGATTGTCCCCGTCGATGAAGTCGTGACGCTCACGTTGTTCTATCGCGAAGACGATCAGCTTCAGCGGCTGATGCTCAATGAACTGCAGGTCGCAGAACTGAATCGGTTGTGGGATGAATTGCACTTTGTCAGTCATGACGCGCTGACGCTCGTTGATGCATACGCCCAGTTGATGGAGTATGCGACTCAAGACGCTGATCCCAAGGTCTTCGAGCCGCTCCGCAAACCGATTAACGACCGCGCGGCTGCGTTTCGTGCAGCGCTCGTCGCTGCCGAGCCGTCGCATGTGAAGCAACTTGCCGAGTTCGCGTCGCTCGCCTATCGCCGTCCGCTCTCCGCTCAAGAGCAGGTCGAATTGCAGGCTCTCTACGCCAACTTGAGGTCACAAGAGTTACCTCACGAGGAAGCCTTTCGGTTCACAATGGCCCGACTGTTGGTGTCTCCTGCGTTTCTCTATCGACTGGAGCATGGTCGTGAGGTGTCGGCCTCTCGGGTTGTTCCGACGACGACCGAAACGGTGAGTACCTTCGAATCGAAGCCAGTTAGCGATTGGGAATTAGCCACCCGACTGAGCTACTTCATGTGGTCGTCCCTGCCGGACGCTGAGCTGCGAACTGTCGCCGGCAGCGGCAAACTGCGAGATCCAGATGTGCTGGAGACTGAGATGCGACGCCTGCTGAAATCGTCGAAAGTGCGGCGCATGGCGACTGAGTTCGCTTGCCAATGGCTGCATATCTACGACTTCGACACACTCGATGAGAAAAGCGAAAAGCTGTTCCCCGAGTTCGTCGAACTGCGACGTGATCTTTACGAGGAGCCGATTCTCTTTGTGACCGATTTGTTGCAACGCGACGGTTCGGTGCTGAGTTTGTTTGATGCCGATCACTCGTTCGTCAATGAACGACTTGCGAAGTTCTACGGTGTGCCGTTCGACCTGAAATTCTCTGCCACGAACACTTCGGCGTCGGGGGTGTCTCCCGAATGGAAACGAATTGAGGGACTTCGGCAGCACGGGCGAGGCGGTGTGCTCGGAATGGCGTCCATACTCGCGAAGCAATCCGGAGCCTCTCGTACGAGTCCCATTTTGCGCGGCAATTGGATCAGCGAAGTACTGCTCGGCGACAAGCTGCCGAAGCCGCCCAAAGACGTCCCACGCTTGCCGGAAGACGAAACTGCAACCGACGGACTTACCGTGCGACAACTCGTTGAACGGCATAGTCTCGACGAACGCTGTGCGAACTGCCATCGCAAGATCGATCCGTATGGTTTCGTGCTCGAAGGCTATGACGCGATTGGTCGGCGTCGCGAAAGGGATCTCGCGAACCGAATCATCGACACGAAAGCCAAGCTACCCGATGGCACCAATATCGATGGCCTTCCGGGGTTGCGATCGTATCTCGTGACGACGCGCCGCGAGGTGCTCATGAAGCAGTTCTGCCGCAAGCTGTTGGGTTACGCACTGGGACGCTCGGTACAACTCTCCGACGAACCACTGCTGGCTGACATACGCCGACAACTGGAAACGAACAACTATCGCATCTCTGTCGCGTTGAGCGCAATCATCCGCAGTCGCCAATTTCGGGAGTTGCGGTCTGTTAGCAATATCGTCGTTCAACAGTAGCGAAGCTGGCTGAGGCGCAATTTTGAACAGAATAAGCAGGTCGTATTCGTCTTGAAGCTTTCAATGTTTGCAGTCCGTCCTCAGCCTACGACCAGATGAAGCATGCGGTCTATCGCCCCATGGCTTTGAGAGCGGGAACTCTGAATAAGATTCAATGCATGCAAATGTGCTCGCAAAGGTGTTTTCTGATGGTGTGCGACTTCGCGGAGAATGCCATGATGTGTTCGTAAAGTTAGTATTCGCTGATTGTTGTTACTCTGGTTTATCGCCAGTCGGCGATCGCGATGCTGTGATTGACTGAGCATGCGTGGTTGCAAAATACGACAGGCAGGGTGCTAAATAGTGAGCTTGGCTGGACCGCCTCACACAAACGCGGGGTATGGTTGAAACCCTGTAATCGCTGTCGTTCTCCATGCACTGGTGACACTTGCGGTCTGCGTTCAGGTCGTCACAGTGCGTCGCGATTTTCGGGCCACGTTGGTTGTAATTTGTGCATTTAGGAGAAGTTTGAGATGTCGCTTCGTCGTCGAACCGGATTCACGTTGATCGAGCTATTGGTGGTAATCGCTATTATTGCCGTGCTCGTTGCGTTGTTGCTCCCCGCAGTTCAGCAGGCTCGTGAAGCTGCTCGTCGATCGCAGTGCAAGAACAGCCTGAAGCAATTCGGTATTGCCATGGCCGACTATCACGACACGCACAGCGTCTTCCCGCCAGGGTTATTTGTACCTGCTGCAGGCAGTTGCACCGTAGTGACAGCCAATCAGCAGTGGGGTTGGGGAACTGCAATTCTGCCTTTTATGGATCAGTTGCCGCTCTTCGAAAAGCTGAATCCAGATGGCTGCAACCTGCCTGCTCCTGGAACGCTGTTTAATGGGATTGCTCTTCTTCAGCAGCCTCTACCGGCGTTTACTTGTCCCACCGATGTTGGCGACACATTAAATGTCTTCATGTCTAATTATACGAAAAGTAACTACACCGTCAGTGAAAATATTGGAGGGAACTCGGGCACCGCTGGTGGAAAAGTCCGGATTCGCGATATCACAGATGGTACGAGTAATGTGATGTTAGTTGCTGAGCGTGCCTTACGGCGTGAACCGGCAGGGCAACGATATACGGGTGCGATCGTATGGGGGCGGGCAACGGTCACGGATGCAGGAAGTCGATTCCGCGTCAACTTTCCAATCAATAGCCCCAGTCCAACGACATCTAATTCGTCAATCACAGGTGATAATGGCTGCTATCGCCACCAGATTAGTAGCCTCCACGTCGGTGGAGCGCAGGTGGTGATGTGTGACGGGCGAGTTGTTTTTCTGTCAGAGAATATTGCGAGCAATCCGGCGGCGGGTAGCACCACAACTTGCCTGGCGATGGCCACGTCGATGGCTGGATCGGGATTTGTCCTGCAGAATCTATTCTTCAAAGATGATGGCGCCGTTGATGTGGCGATTGGTGAGTAGTTTTCTAGCGCGTCGTTATAAAGTGAATCTGATCGAAATCCGTGTTTGAATCGGTTTTTATCCGCCGCAGTATGTGTTTTAGGAAACAGGGAGCTGGGATGAATTCGCGGATGCGAAGTTGTGGTGTGCTTTTTGCTGCTCTAGTGAGCGTTGTTGCTGTTATGGGATGTGGCGGAAAAGCGTACGAGGGTGCTGAGCGGTTGCCATTAACGGGTAAAGTCGTTTTTGATGGTCAGCCGGTTGATGGGGGCACAATTACATTCGTTCCGACAATTGATAAAGCGCGTCCCTCGGGAGGGACTATCGTCAACGGTGAGTATAAAGTTCCAGAAGAAAAAGGGGCCAATGGCGGTGCATACCGAGTTGAAATCCATTGGTACAAGCCGACTGGGAAAAAAATTCCTGACTCTGACACTGGTGGTTTAGTCGACGAAGTGGCAGACGTGATCCCTGCAAAGTTCAACACTCAGTCCACGCTGACGGCGGAAGTGTCTGCATCCAAAAATCAATTCGACTTTGATCTTACGACGAAGTGAGAAGATGTTGAGTCGAATTGTTTGCCGTCCTCCAATGGGATTGTTTTTGATTTAAAATGTTAGATATGCGATAGGGCATATCTTGGAATTGTTGCTAAGACTGGCTGCAGATCCGTCGGATCTGGTTGTGCTGTCTGTGATTGATGTTTGATTGTTCGAGATTGATCGTGATTATTAAGATTGGCGTCAGGGTTGAGCGAAGTTTTTTTTTGGTTTAGGAGCTGTCTAAAATGTTACTTCGTCGTCGGACTGGTTTTACATTGATCGAATTACTTGTGGTGATCGCCATTATTGCAGTGCTGGTTGCGCTGCTCTTGCCCGCTGTTCAACAAGCTCGAGAGGCTGCTCGTCGTTCGCAGTGCAAGAATCAGTTGAAACAGATTGGCATCGCAATGCACGACTACCTGGAGACATTCTCGATTTTTCCGCCTGCCAGTGTGCGCGGCGGAAATCAGCTTTCATGGCATGTGTTGATCCTGCCTCAAATCGATTTTCTGCCGTTATTTGAGCAAGTCAATTTTAGCTTGGCTGGCTACGGTAATCACGATGGAGTCTTGGGTGGCAAGAGAATTCCTGCCTACTTTTGTCCGAGTTCTAATAAAGAATTCGATTCAACTGCTGCTACTCTTTATACAACTCACTACTATGGGATTATGGGGCCTAAGAACGTAGTTGCTGGAGTCCCTGTGCCGTATACGTGTACCACTCATGGGGGTGCTGCAATGGGTGCATCGCCCAATGAGTGCTCAATTTCGGGTGGTGTAGCTCATGGTGGTTACTCAAATCACGGAATGCTTAATCTTCCGTCCCGCGTTCGTGACCGCGACGTAACTGATGGACTGTCAAATACGATGTTCGTGGGGGAAATCTCAAATCACAAGACTATCAGTGGGTCTGATATGGTTGGCTATCGCAGGTGGTATCGCGGTGAGAACGGTACTCCAAGTGCGGGTTCTAAGAATGTTGCCAATCCTATTAATGCGATGGGATATAACGGTTCGAATAACTTCAATGATATTAGCCTGGGAAGTAATCACACCGGTGGCACGCAGGTGCTGATGGGTGATGGCGTCGTGAGGTTTTTCTCTGAGAATATCGACATGTCGGTCTACTTGAGTGCTGCCAGTCGCAACGGTGACGAAGGTACTTACACATTGCCAAATGAGTAAGCCAGCTTGAAACTGTCGAGGATGTATCGTTCAAGGGCACGTTTAGAGCGTGCCCTTGTTCTTTTGTCTGTACTTCAAAACAACTATGGCTGCTTTTTGCAAAGGATATTCGCGATATGCACAGAATGATTGGCAGGCTTATTACTTCAGTTGCATTTGTTTTGATGGCGACAATGTGTTGTGGGTGTGGTGGCGGTGCTGTTAAGGATGAGTTCCAGCGGTTTCGCGTTTCGGGGACAGTGACGTTTAAGGGCGAACCGGTTCCCGCTGGGACTATTTATTTCGAGCCCGATGCAGCCAAAGGCAATAAGGGCTCATTTGGAGTTGCAACGATTTCGAACGGCAGTTTCGACACCTCGTCAGTCAAAGGTACGGTAGGTGGTGCGCACTTCGTACGTATTGAGGGCTACGACGGAAAGGTGACTCCTGAGAAGCCGAACGGCAGTCGGCTGTTCAATGCGCATCGCATCGAGATTGATTTGCCCAAGCAGGATAGTGATCAAAAATTCGAAGTCCCTGCTTCAGCCGCCGAGAACATGCAGCCCGACGGGCCTCCGGTTTGATGTGTTCTTACTGCGTTTGAGTAACGTGGTCGCTTGAGACTGTAGGTAAGCGACCCGAGATCGCTGTTGTGAGTGGCTAGGAGCTTGTCCGAGTAGTCGTAGCATGGACTTCCAGTCCGTGCGTATTGGTCTTAATCGAGCATGCGTGAACGCCGCTCGAAGAGGCACGGGATGGAATCCCATGCTACTCGGACAAGCTTCTAGTCGCCGGTTCGGAACGCAGTAAGGCAGACGGCTAGTGGCTGTGCCGCTCTTCTCAGAGCGCAACCTGTGGTGAGTTCTCGGATAGACACTGGCAACAAAGGAATGAGTCTTGCGAAAGTTCAGGCTTGGCATGGCTGCCTTAGTGGCGACAGCGTTGGCATTTTGGGGTTGTCTGGCAGCGACTGCTTCCGAGCGACTCAATGTGTTAGTGCTTTATGCCGACGATTGGCGGCATGATACTCTTGGCTGTGCCGGAAACCCGATCGTTAAGACGCCAAGGTTGGATCAACTCGCTCAGGAGGGCCTGCGGTTCACTCACAACTGCGTCACGACATCAATTTGTGGTGTGAGTCGCGCGACGCTCTTTACTGGTCAATGGATGTCACGGCACGGCAACCCGGCATTCAACGCATTCAGAACGCCGTGGGCCGAGACCTATCCTGGCCTCTTACGAGCGAACGGCTATTGGGTCGGTCATGTTGGTAAATGGCACAATGGCCAGTTTCCTGTTGAGCACTTTGACTTTGGGCGCGCCTATGCTGGCAAACACGTTCTCAAAGAGCAGGATGGCTCTGAGATTCATGTCACCAAGAAGAACGAGAATGATGCAGTTGCCTTCTTGAGCGACCGACCGAAAGACAAGCCGTTCTGCCTGACACTCGCCTTCTTTGCGACACATGCTGAAGACGGACATCCGAAACAGTACCTCTACCAACCAGAGAGCGAGGCTCTTTATCAGGACGTCACGATCCCTGTTCCGAAGACGGCAACCGACGAGCACTTCAAACGACTGCCGCCATTCGTTGGCAACGAGAAGAACGAAGGACGGCGGCGTTGGCATTGGCGATTTGACTCGCCGGAGAAGTATCAACACTACATGAAGGCGTATTATCGGCTGGCGACGGAGGTCGATGCGGTTTGTGGTCGAATGCTTGACGAACTGAAGAAACAAGGCGTGCTCGATCAAACGCTCGTTATCTTCACCACAGACAACGGCTACTTTCACGCCGAACATGGTCTGGCCGACAAATGGTATCCGTATGAAGAAGCGATTCGAGTTCCGCTCATCATTCGTGACCCACGCATGAAGTCGGAGTATCACGGTACGACTAACGATAAGTTCACACTCAATGTGGATCTTGCCCCAACGATTTTGGGAGCTACGGGCATCCCCGCGCCAACTCGTATGCAGGGCCGAGATATCGCGCCGCTCTATTTGGCCGCGAACAAAGTTGAATGGCGGCAAGAGTTCTTCTACGAGCACGGCATTATCAAGAACATCGACTTTATTCCGTCGTCAACGGCGCTCGTTCGGAAGAATGAGAAGTACCTCTATTGGCCTGACTTCAAGTACGAAGAATTGTTCGATCTGAAGTCCGATCCGCTTGAGGAACGCAATCTCGCGGTAGACCCGGCACATCAGGCCAGACTGGTTGAACTTCGTGCGCGGTATGAGCTACTCCGAGAGGCGGCGAAGTAGGTCGCGAAGAATTGACCGGGTCCCCCCGGATCACATTTTCGTTCTTCAGCGGCACCGACTCGCGATCAAAGAAGAGCACGTTTATCAGGCTTCCGAAGTCATCAAGACTTCGGAAGCCTGATAAACGTGGCCTCAAGCGGTGCTCCTGAGTTCGCTTTAGCAGCCTGTTGAATCACGCGTGGAGCACGATTTGATCGTGCTCCAAATCCAGTGAATTAGGGCACGTCGAAAACGTGCCCCACGAAATTCATCAGGCTGTTAGTCGCGGAACTTCTCGTGGCAGGCGGTGCAGATTTTGGCCGAGCCGTTGAATGCATTGCTCGCGTCGTCAGGCTTGTTGGCTCTCATTCCGGCAGCGACTTTTGACAACGTGTCGCGATAGTCCTTGGCCATCGCCTTCCATTGAGGGATTTCGTTTGGCTTCTTGACCTCGTGAGTATCTTCTTCCATCGCCAACGCCAGCATGGCGATCACGGCGGCGTGTTGGCTCGACTTGGGCAGATCACGCGGCTTGGCGAGGGCTCGGCGAACTTTCTGTTGACGACTTTCGATCTCATCCATCATCGCGTGCATGCCCGTCAGTTTTGCCCACGGGTGCTCGGCAACAGCCGCGACATCCGCTTTGCCAACGAGTGCGCTTTGAGCTTTCACAACCGCAGCCTTCGCTTCGTCGAAGGACTTTGTTTTGCGGAGAACAAGCGCCGCGTCGCGCAAGGTCGGACCAGCAATCCCGCTGTCTTTACCTTTGTCGTGCTCGGTAATGGCCTGAGCGGTGACGGCGAGCACGCCGCCGTCTCGTCCGACGGACTTTTCTTCCAAGGCCTTCTTGAAGGCTTCTTCGTTGGCGACGGACTCGCCCAATTTGGCGACTCGTTCTTTGGCTTCAGCGACGAGCTCTTCAACGGTGATGATCTCGGAGACCTTCGCTGGCGCTGCGGCGAAGGCGGGGACGACCGATCCGGCGTACAACATGGCTAGACCGAGCGTCAGACAAAAACGCTTCATGAATCCTGCTCCCTAGTGAAAAGCAACTTGACGGCGAAACGATTCCGTTTCGCGGATGCTGTGGGATTCTGGAAGCGGCTTGCTGCAGCGTCAAACCGAGCCACGAGGCGGAATTGCAGGAGTTGACTGCGCAGCAAGAAGCCCGCAGTACGAACCAAATGCCGGCCGCAACTTTTCATGCGGCGAGCATGTACTCGCACTCCGGGCTCGATGAGTGATGGGGGCTGTTGAATGTCGTAGGGCACGTTTTGAACGTGCCCAGATTCATGGGGTTGAGAGCACAAGCAAATCGTGCTCCAGGTGTTTTCAACAGGCTGCTAAGCCGCCTTCGTGTGCGGCAGGCTGAACGGGAACGAAACCGTATTCGAGCGGCGGATCTCGGCCAGCGTTGCAGCGAGGCCATCTGCCACTCGCACAGCTTGCGCTTCGGTCAGTTCAGGGAAGACTGGCAAGGACACGACTTCGCGGCTTGCGGCTTCGGACTCGGGCATGTCGCCGTGCTCGTAGCCCAAATGCTCGAAGCACTTTTGAACGTGCAGTGGGACCGGGTAATAAATGTTACAGCCGATGTGTCTCTCACGCAGTCCCTTGACCAACGCATCGCGCCGGTCGCCTCGGATGCGGACGGTGAATTGGTTGTAGACGTGTTTGCCGTAAGCCTTCTCAACCGGTAGCTCGATGTCATCGAGGATGCCTCGATCGGCGAACAATTCACGATATCGAGCGGCATTGGTGCGACGAGCCTCTGACCACTGATCGAGCAACGGGAGCTTCACTCGTAAGATGGCGGCTTGAATCGCATCAAGTCGGCTGTTGATTCCAAGTTCAACGTGCGTGTATCCGCCAACGTCACCATGCACACGCAGTCGCCGCAAGCGTTTTGAGAGTTCCGCGTCGTCGGTGGTGATCAGTCCGCCGTCGCCAGCTCCGCCGAGGTTCTTGGTCGGGAAGAAGCTGAAGCAGCCAGTTGCCCCCAGCACGCCCGCTTTGCGTCCATTGTATTCCGCACCAATGGCTTGGCAGGCATCCTCGATGAGGGGCACATCACGTTTGACGGAAATCCTCAGCAGCGCGTCCATATCGGCACACTGGCCAAAGAGATGTACCGGGATGATGGCCTTCGTGCGCGAGGTGATCGCGTCGTCAACAGCGACGGGATCGATGCAGTAGGTCTCTGGATTGATGTCGACAAACACCGGCGTCGCACCCGTGCGAGCGATCGCACCAGCAGTTGCAAAGAACG
>Ga0172376_10008655_pt1 | contig 10607 bp, 7 predicted proteins | sample Lak35m_FD_121114 | JGI IMG/M metagenome (GOLD analysis project Ga0172376, IMG submission 121114) | Freshwater microbial communities from Kabuno Bay, South-Kivu, Congo - kab_092012_35m | ecosystem: Environmental > Aquatic > Freshwater > Lake | place: Democratic Republic of the Congo: South-Kivu... | reverse complement strand
GGAAGGGTGTTGAGAATCAGATCGTAGTCGGGGTAACCGGATTCAAAGCATTCGCGCGGTTCGGCTCCGATCCAGCATTCGGCCGGAGACTGCTCCGAGTCACCGCTCTCCAGGGATGATTCCGCTTCGGCCAGGCAGGTCACACAAATTCCGGCACCGGCCAGCTCCGGGATCAGCGCGGACGACTCCGGGCTTGCGCAGAGAATCCGCGCTCCGGGTCCGATGCCCGGTCGAGTCAGCAGAAAGCGGATGAATTCGCGCGCATCCGAAACCGCTGGAAGCAGACTGGTGCGCGAAAACGGCCAGCCCACGTTCACTCCATTCACAACAAACGGCCGGACGGAAACACCAGCGGACTCTAGGAAGGCTCTTCCGAAAGGGTCAATGCGGGTCCGGGCAGGTGGTATCGCAAGACGACAGCCGCGATTCGGTCACTTCTCCGGAGATGATCCGTAACGGGAATCTGCTACACCTGCCCCTTCCGGAATCCACTCCCGCGCATCAATCGCAGATTTCTTCCGCATCAGTGACAGTGACCGCATGCAGTCGTTCTTCCTCAATCCGTGGATGCTGCTGGGACTGGCCGGCGTCGCGCTGCCGGTGCTGGTCCATCTGCTGAGCCGGAAGAAATATGACGTCGTGCAGTGGGGCGCGATGCAGTTCCTGCAACCTGGTCGCAACGCCCGCCGCCGGATCCGCATCGAAGAGCTGCTGCTGATGCTGCTGCGGATCGGGTTGATCGTCGTTCTGGTGATCGCGCTGGCCCGGCCCTGGTTCAGCGGCAGTCTGGCCGGCCGCCTGACCAGCCGCCCGGATTCCGACATCGTGCTGGTCATCGACAGTTCTTACAGCACGGATCACCGGGGCATGGCCCGGACTCCCCATCAGACGGGACTGGCCTGGTGCCGGGAACTACTGAATGAACTCGGTCCGGGCGATTCCGTCGGCATCGTGGATGCGCGCAGCCAGGTCCGGACGATCGGTTCCGGGCTGAGCGTGGATCGCCGGTTCCTCCATCAGTCTCTGGAATCACTGCCAGCGCCGTCCGGGACATCGCGGTTGAGGGAAGGCGTTCTGCGCGGCCTGCAGATGGCGGCACTGGGAACGCATGCGTCGAGACATCTGGTGGTGGTCACTGACGGACAGGCACTGCCCTGGCAGAGCGCGGACGAACGGTTCTGGCTGCAACTGGAAGAACTGCAGCGGCAGTCGGCAGTTCCGGTGGATCTGTGGCTGGTCAATACGCAGAAGCAGAAAGCCCGGCCGGCCAATGACAGTCTCGACCGACTGCAGTTGTCGCGTGAGCTGACGGTCGCGGACTTTCCGGTTCGCATCCGCACGCGGTTGAAGAACACGGGTGGCCGCGCCTCATCCACTCGGAAAGTCTTTCTGGAAGTGGACAGCCAGCGTCTGGCGGAAAGCGTTCAAACGGTCCGGCTGGAACCGGAGGGTCAGGCCACGGTCGAATTCGAACATCGTTTCGCAACGACCGGATCGCATGTCGTGCGCGTGTCCGTCGAGGAAGATCAGCTGCCGGTCGACGATCGCGCCTCCGCCGTGATCTCCGTGACAGAGGCTCTGCCCGTGCTGCTGGTCGATGGCAGTCCATCTCCGCAAGCGGTTCGCTCGGAAACCTTCTTCGTCCGCAGTGCGCTCTCGGCTGCCGGAAACCGCACTCCCTGGGTCGCGGCCCGGACCGTGAACTGGACGGAGTTCCGTCGCGAATCGCTGGGTCATGCTCAGGTTCTGCTGCTGGCCAACGTCCCGCGTCTTTCGGATTCTCAGCTCGCGGCCGTCCGCGAATTTGTGGAGGCCGGCGGCGGACTGGCCGTGACGCTCGGCGATCAGATTGACCTCGACTGGTACTCGCGGCAGTTCTTCGCCGGGGGAGCCGGTTTGCTGCCGGCCCGGCCGGAGTCGCACCAGCAGGCGTCGCTCGCGCGCGACGCGGTTCCCGTCACGATTCAAAGCGACAGTCTGCTGCTGCCGTGGATCAGCCGGTTCCAGGCAGGCAGCGACGTCGGATTTCTGGAAGCCCGGTTCACAGGCTGGTTCCGTCTGAGCTTCGATGCGCCGGCCGATGCCGCGCTCCCTTCGGCCCCACCAGCCGGCAGTTCGCCAGCGGTCGATACTGGACCGGCACGCCTGCCGACAGTTGTCGCGGCGCGATTGACCGGCGGCGATCCACTGCTGGTCTCGCGGCGGTTCGGTCGAGGCGAAGTCGCTCTGCTGGCCTCCACCATCGACGCCGACTGGAACACGCTTCCGGCTCGGCCGGACTACGTTGCCTTCCTGCACGAACTTGTCTTCCAGCTCGCATCGGGGCGAGTCGCCCGCAACGTCGATGCCGGCACGCCGCTGATGTTTCCGATCCCGGCGGCGGATCAGGCGGATGCGTTTGTGATGAACGCGCCGGACGGAAGCGAACTGCCGGTCACCGCGGCTGGTGACGCCAGACGACCGCTGATCCGGTTTGATCACACCAGTGAACCGGGCATCTACCGGTTGAAGTACCGCGCAGACGCGGCGCGCGGTCCTGCCGGGCCGGGCCGGGATGAAGCGTTCTGTGTCGAGTTCGATCGGAGCGAATCGGACCTGGTGCCGCTCACGGACGAGCGTTTCGCCGAACTCACTCAGAACGGCCGTTTCCGGGCCATCGACAATCCGCAGGATCTGCTGCAGGCTCTGAAGACAGACAGCGCCCGGTTCGAGTTCTGGCATCTGCTCCTGCTGGTATTTCTCGGCATTCTGATCGGTGAAGTGGTCATGACCCGCCGGCTGGTTCAGGGCGGCCATGCTTACGAGCCGGAAGAGGCTTGAATCCAGACCGCGTCGCTCCGGTCGCCAAACCCGGCACGACCGGCATAACCCGTAAAGTCGAGCCGTTCCGGTGGTCGATGAACTGGAAGGCCGGCCTCGGCGAACGCTCCAGTTTCAGAGGATGAGCGTTCGCAGTGCCGGATCACGGGCCGGAACCGTCGTGCCCGATCGCGTCAGCAACCAGGGACGGAATGATGCACCGGATCATGCTGTGTGTTTCGAGCGTACTGTTTGGCCTGGCCGCCGCTGGCTGTCAGTCTTCCGGCTTTCATGGCCACTACTATGACCCGAACCAGGGCTGCGTTTATCAGCCCGGCTGGCACAATTCGCATGCGGGACCGCCGAAACCGTCGCTGCTCGAAAAGCTCAGCCTGAAAAAGAAGAAGTGCGACAAAGGCTGTCCGCTGTGTGCTCAGCAGAACACGGCCTGGCACGGTTCTGAATACGGCGGCCACTGGGATGGCTCCGGTCATCACATGCACCATTCCGGCCCCGGCGGCTGCGCGGGACCGATGGGCTGTGCCGGACCGGGAGGCTGCGGTGCCCCGATGATGGCCGGCTGTGGCGGACCGGCTGGCTGCGGTGGACCAGTTGGATGCTCCGGCCCGGCTGGCTGCGGCGCTCCGGCCCCGGCTCCGACCGGATGTACTGGTTGCGGGATGCCGGCTCCACAGACGATGGCTCCCGGCTGCACCGGCTGCCAGCAGGGGCACAACGCAGGTCCGATCTTCGAGGGTAGCATCGTTCCAGGTGAAACAGTTCCCGGCACGATCGGGAACGGACTGCAGCCGGTTCCGGCTCCACCGGCCGACGCGGAACCCCGCACGACCACGCCTCTGGACCATGCCCCGCAGCCGGCCAGCACCACGATGTCCATCCCCACCTTTCCGAACGAAACCCGCACGCGACACGTCCACTGGGTTCCCACGCCGCTGAAGTAGTCCGGTCATCCGATGCACTTCCCGAAAAGCGAAACGCCGACGGCTCACGGAGTGTGAGCCGTCGGCGTTTTTGTTCTGCCGGGATGAAATTCCGCAGTGGCAATGGTCGTGCCGGCTATTCGTCGAGCTTGCCGAGGAACTGGCCGCCGCTGATGAACATGCCGTTGTCGCACGGCTTACACCATTCCAGCTTCACCAGGTATTTGTATTCCCGCGTGTCGCTGACCATTTTGACGGTGACTTCGCCCATGGAAACAGCTCCGCGATGCAGCATGCCGATCCCGAAGCGGCTGATTTCGCGGGTCATGGCCGGAACCGTGCTGCCTCGTGCCGTGATGATTTCGGCCGGCACCGACAGTTCCAGGCGTTCGGCCACCCGTTCATGCACGGGATCCGACTTGCCGATGCTTTCCAGCACCAGCTTCAGGTCTTCCAGAGTGGGACGGCTCCACGGATCACCAGACATCAACAGACTCCTCAGGGCCGGATGGTCGCGAATGGCGAAGAGCCGCGATCCGGTATGGATCGCGGCTCGCTAACCATAAGTCACAGATCATCCCGTGCGCGGCCTGAGGCCACCGTGCGAACCACCAGAACAGTGCCGGTCGTTCGGACTGTATCAGGGATTCAAGGAACTCCGACGGCGCCGGTATCGCTGGACCGCCAGAGCCGCGGCGGCAATGAGTCCCGTGCCGCACAGCGCTGGAACCGCCCACGACCGGCTTTCCGCAGGAGCCGGCCCTGCTGACAGTTCATCCTCGCTCCAGTCGATGATCGGCTTGATGGGAGCGGCGAAACGCGCCTGGCCGGCTTCAACTCCATCGGCCGGCGGAGGCGGCGCGATCTCTGGAGCGAAGCCCGTTCCAGGAATGAACAGCGGCGGAACTCCGTTTCCGTACGCGTCCGTCTGAGGATCGTCCGGGCTTATCGGCTGCTCGAAAGACATCCTGCGGAACTTCGGATTCTCAGGAGCGACCTGAACCGGCGCGTTCGAGAGAACCCGCCTTGGAGAGGACTGCGGCGACTCCAGCATCACTCCGGAATGATTTTCCTGCGGAATGGACTGCCGCATACCGGGAATGATCTGGATCGAATTCGATCCCGCCTCATGGCGAGGGGCGACTTCCAGAGGTGGCAGCGGAATGGCGGATTCCTGAGACGCAGCCGGAGTGGGAATCTCCAGAGAAGCCATGCCGATGGAACCAGTCACTGCTTCGGATGCTGACGGTTCGTCGTTCAATAGTGACAGCTTCGTCACCGGCTCAAACGCTGGCAGATTCTTCGTCGCCGCCGTCGGCAACCGGGACGTCGAGGCATCCTGACCGGCGGACTTTTCTACGACCGACGTGCCCGATGCCATCCGCTGTTCGCGTTCCGCCAGGAACTGCCGGAACTCAACCACTTCCGCAGGAACGGCCGCTCCTGATGGTGCGGACGGTGTGTTGGACGCCGTCACAGGCTGAACGGGACGCGGATCCGGAGCCGTCAAACCCGAGCGATCCCGGATCTCTTCAATGCGGACCGACGCGGCATCGCGGCGACCACCTTCCGAATCCGGAAGCAGCGGTGCTGCTGAATGTGCCTCAGCCGACGCTGCGGCCAGAGACGGATCGGACGGCGTCGTCGAACGATCCATCACCGACTTGACCAGCTTCTGAAATTCCGCGTCGAACTCGTCTGCAAATTCGTTCTTCGATGAAGATGCGCGAGCGGAACCTGCCGAAGCGGACTTCAGGCTGGTGGTCTCTGGTGACTGGCGAACGGCCGGCTTTGCCACCTCCCGAGCGACCGTTGCCACGGCGGTCGATGGCTGCTCAGCCACAGAGGCTGGAAGCGTCGGAGCAACCGGCCTGGGATGAGCGACGGAAGCCGCAGTTCCAGACGCTGTGTTCGCCGCTGGTGAAGAAACAGCCCTTGAAGCCGCAGTTGTCGAGGCTGAGGAACCGGGCACCGTTGACTGTCGCAGAGGTCGCAGGTGGTTCTGTTCCACAACTCGACTGGCCAGGCCGGCACGGATCATGTCCGAAGCCGCGCTCGCCGGCAGTGGCTGATTGAGAAACGGATCGCGAGCCAGTTGCGGCCGCTCGGAATGCAGGTGGTCAATCGGCTGCGGCGCCTGCCAGGTCTTTGACTCCGGCCTCTTCGTCGCCGCATCTCTTGCAGCAGTCTCTTTTGCACCGGTCTCACCGCGTTTCTCACTCTCCGGCTTCGTGCTGGCAGACGGACTCTCGTCCTCACCTTCACCATCAAACCAGTTCTGCGGGTTCAATGGCGATTCAGCCGGCTTGAGCATCTGGGGACGGTTGTCCCACATCCGCGAGATCATCCGCCGAGGTCCGGCCGCCTGACTGAGTACGCCGCTGCTCAGCGTGAGCACGGCAGCTGATGCCACCACCAGACGCAGTTGAGGCCGTTTCATGACTGTCGCCAACCATTTCAAGAGAGAAAGTCCGGCCGGATCGGCACAGCTCGCAATGGAGCGGCTCATCTGTTCCATCAGAACCGGCCCTGGCCCCGGCTGGCCGGCGGATGGTCGCACCCGTTGAGCGGATGCTTCCGGCTGTCTCTCTGGAATCGGTTAAACGCAGTCTGCCTCCTTAAACAGTCGTGCCTGTCTTCCTCGAATTGCTTGAGCTTCCAGGGGTTCCGATTCAACCTGCCCTTCCAGTTGTAACGGTCAGGCAAGCAGGCCAGGCCAGCAGGACTCTGCGGCTGCGGATTTCCCGTCATTTGTTGACTTTGAAGCCGCGAGCGCGAAGCAGCTCCAGAGGACAATCCAGGTGGTTCGTCTCAAGCCATGATCTCGCGGATCGGTTCGCCAAAGTCGATCTCCAGCCGCTTGTGGCCGGGCACTTCCAGACGATGCGGGTCCAGGCCGAGCTGATGCAGCACCGTCGCATGGAGATCGGTCACGTAATGCCGGTGCTCGGCCGCGTGAAAACCAAGTTCGTCCGTCGAACCATGCACGATCCCGCGCTTCAAGCCGCCACCGGCCATCCAGACGGTGAATCCATAGGGATGATGATCGCGGCCGTCCGAACGTTCGGCTCCGGGAGTTCTTCCGAATTCTGTCGCGAAGACAACGAGTGTCTCGTCGAGTAAACCGCGCTGCCGCAGATCCATCAGCAGCGCCGCGATCGGCCGATCGACCTCGCGAATGCGCGTGGAGTGATTCTCGCGGAGTTTGGAATGCGCATCCCAGCCGTCGTTGTAAATCTGAACGAACCGCACGCCGCGTTCGATGAGCCGGCGAGCGGTCAGCGACTGCCGACCGACGGTCGCCGTGGCCGGTTCATTCAAGCCGTAGGCTTCCTGAGTCGCCTGCGTCTCATCCTGCAGCCGCACGACTTCGGGAACCGACATCTGCATGCGGAACGCCAGTTCGTAACTTTGAATGCGAGCCTTCAGCGCGGGATCGTCCGGGTACTGAATCGCGGTCAGTTGATGGAGTTCGCGCAGCAGATCGAGCTGTCGGCGTCGCTCCGCGATGGTGACGTTCGAGCCGGGCGTGCCGAACGGCAGCGGGTTGTTCGGGTCCAGCGCCATGCGCACGCCGGAATGCTGCGGACCCAGATAGCTGCCGTCGTGAGCGCCGACTCCGCCGCAGCAGTCACCCGGCGGCGGTCCCAGCACAATGAACTGAGGCAGGTTGTCGTTGAGCGACCCCAGGCCGTAGTGGACCCACGAGCCGATCGAGGGAAAGAAGCCGTCGAAGATGTGCCGCCCCGTGTGAAACTGAAGCTGCGCGGCGTGGTCGTTATCCGTGGTCCACATCGACCTCACCACCGCCAGCTCATCGACGCAGCCTCCCACGTGTTCCCACCAGTTGCTGACTTCAATCCCGCTCTCACCCCGCTGGCGATATCCGACCTGCAGGGGATACAGCTTCGGCATCAGGTTGCGCGGCGTGCCGGCGAAGTCGCGGACATTCTTCCGGTAGAACGGCGACTCCAGAATCGCGGTCTTCCAGGGCGATTCATCAATCGTCAGGCCTTCGTACCGGTTGAGGTTCGGTTTTGGATCGAAGCCCTCGACGTGAGAAACTCCGCCGAGCATGAAGAACCAGATCACGCTCTTCGCTTTCGGAGCCAGCATCGGCAGGCTGTTGAGCACCTGAGCCTGCGCGGTTTCTGCGGCGCGGCTGTCACGCTGGAGCATGGCTCCCAGCGCGAGGCCGGTGAATCCCATCCCGCAGTCCGCGAGAAACGTTCGGCGTCGCACCCGCCCGCACGGAAAGCTGCCTGCCGTCATCGTCCGCTCTCTTTCATGGGATGAGATTCCAGTCCGCCCGCGACCCTCTGCCCGATCCTGAATGCAGGAATCGCGCCGGCAATACCACGCGGAAGAAGCTTGATCAAACAACCGGCCTGCAAAGTCGATGAACAGTGGGGATTCAGCTTGATCGACGATTTCGGGTGGCCGGGGTCAAGCCGAAGGTGCAGCCCCCGGAATCGGCAGACGGTGGGGTCGCTTCGCTCCACCACAGCCACCCGGACAATTTCAAGCTGAGCCACTACTCGATTTCAAACTGACCCACTACTCGATGAACCGTAGAGCGGGCTTCCGACCCGTTGAATCACCACGTGACTCAGCAGGATGAAAGCCCGCTTGCCTGAAGTGCCACTCTCGTGACCGCATCGCACTCACATTTCGATCCGTCCGGCAGCCCGTCACTCAAACCGCGGACGCGCCGCATTCTGAGTGTCCTGCTGATGCTGCACCTGGTAGCGATTGTGTCGGCTCCGTGGGCAATGTCGCCGTCGTCAGAATTGTCGCAGTCGGTTTTCCGGTTCTTTCAACCGTGGCTCGATGCCGCGTATCTCAATCACGGTTACCACTTCTTCGCTCCGGAACCCGGACCCTGTCACTCGATTCGCTATGAGCTTCAGTTCGCCGACGGAACTCGCGCGGAAGGCGTCTTCCCGGACCCGCAGGCGCACTCGCCGCGTCTGCTCTATCACCGGCACTTCATGCTGACCGAAACCGCAGGCCGGCTGGCCGTGGATGAGTCTTCTGAAGCATCGCTGCGGCAGTTGTCGCAATCGTTCGCCACACACCTGCTGGCCGAAACCGGGGCCGCGCGCGTCCAGCTGGTCCTGAGGCGACGCTACATCCCGACTCCGGAACAGGTCGCAACCGGTCTGCCGCTGACCGCTCCGGAACTCCTCGCCGAACGACCGCTGGGCACTTTCGAGTTATCCGGCTCACAGAGGACAGCCGTGCCGAGTCCGGTTCGTCTCGCGGAGCGGGACGACTACGTAGCTCAGTCGCTCCGCGACTGAGAACCTGAAACTGGAACTGCACCGATTTTCTGTGATCGGACTTGTAGACCAACATGCTCGCCGCGACGCAGGAACAATCGGGAAGGCATTGACCATGACACTTCCGCTTTCGCCGGAGCCAGCCCGGCCTGAGACGCTGGCGTCCGGCTCCGATCTCGCGCGGTCACTGCTCTTCGCGCCGCTGCGGAACTTCATCAACGGGATCAGCGATGGCTGGAATGCGTTCTGGTTCCGACCGGCCGACAGTTCCCCGTTGACGCTGATCCGTATCGGCACCGGCCTGCTGCTGTTCTATTCGCAGATCGTCTGGGCCTTGAGTTCCCCCAGCTTCTTCGGTCCGTCCGCGTGGCTCAGCGCCGCCGCCAACGAATCCATCCGCACGAGTGCCTGGGCGGTCAGTCCGTTGTGGCTGGTCGAAGACAATCCCGCGCTGCTCTGCCTGACGCACCTCACCGCGATCATCAGCGCTCTGCTGCTGACGGTCGGTCTGTACTCCCGCGCCGCGGCAGTGCTGAGCTTCCTGCTGACCGCCGCGTTCGCCAACCGCAATCCCGCCGCGCTGTACGGCTTCGATCAGGTGCTCGGTCTGCTGACCCTTTACCTGTGTGTGCATCCCGGACACGACCGGCTGTCGCTGGATCAGCAACGAACGCGCCGCGCTCCGCAACCCAGCGTCTCGGCCGGCATCGCGCTGCGGCTGATCCAGCTTCATCTCTGCCTGCTGTATGCCGTGGCCGGTTTGTCGAAATTGAAAGGCGCGGCATGGTGGAGCGGTGTGGCCTTCTGGGGCGCCGTCGGCAGCGCGGACTATCAGACCATCGACCTCACCTGGCTGGTTCACTGGCCGCTGCTGATCAACCTGCTCACGCACCTGGTCCTCGCCTGGGAAGTCAGCTACTGCGTGCTGATCTGGAACCGTCTGTGGCACCCCGTCGTGCTGAGTCTCGCGGCCGCCGTGCATCTCGGCATCGGCCTGTGCTTCGGCATGATGCCCTTCGGCCTGGCGATGCTGGTCGCCAACGCCGCCTTCCTGAGTCCCTCTCTGTTCGAGAAAGGCCTCAGCAGAACCACCACCAGTTCTCCTGCAGCCACGCGATATCCTGCGAGCGGTCTGGAATGAGACGATTGGCCGTTTGACCCGCAGCCGCAGGTGTTCTCGGAGTTCGACAGCCATTCAAACGAAGGCATCAGAGATCACGGACATCTCACTGCGAGCCGCACGAAGAATCATCTCGCGCCGGCCGGGTGATCTGTGATCGGCCACGGCTTTCTCACCCGCCCCATGCGGGCCGGTTCCTGAACCGGGCGGTCGATGCCACCGGACGAGCTTTGACACTCGTGGAGTCTGGCTGGACTTCCTCCAGATCGGGTTCTTCCAGAGAGCTTGTGAATCTATCCCGCAGGGTGTGACCAGCAGAGCGGAGTCCAGTTGGTGTGCCGGCGCAGGCAGAATATTGTGGCTCATCAATGCTTGAATCCGTCGGAATGTTCTCTGCGCCGGCACACCGCTGCGTTTTCCTGCCTGCTGGTCACACCCTGCCGTGATTCTTTCACAGACTCGGAG
>Ga0172376_10008654_pt1 | contig 10610 bp, 14 predicted proteins | sample Lak35m_FD_121114 | JGI IMG/M metagenome (GOLD analysis project Ga0172376, IMG submission 121114) | Freshwater microbial communities from Kabuno Bay, South-Kivu, Congo - kab_092012_35m | ecosystem: Environmental > Aquatic > Freshwater > Lake | place: Democratic Republic of the Congo: South-Kivu... | reverse complement strand
GAAATTAGGAAAATAGAGCAAAGAGAGAAGATTAACTTTCCTTTTAATCTCTTAGCTGTCGGCGAGCATGTTTTAAAGCCGTTCTTAAACCTTCTTCAAGCGTCGGGTGATAGAAAGGTTTAGCAAGAAGTTCATCTAACGTTACCCCTTCATCAATTAGCCAGGCAAAAGTATGGGCAAAATGTTCGGCAGATTTTACAAAGAGTTCTGCACCTAATAATTGGCGTGTACGTTTATCAATATAAATTTCGACAGCACCCTTATTTTTAGCCAGAACCATCGCCCGACCTTGGTGCTCATAAGACACTTTTCCAATCACAAAGTCGATGTTCTTGTTTTTAAGCTGTTTATAGCTTTGGCCAGCAATTGCCATCTCTGGTTGACTAAACACAATACTCAGCGGGGTTAAGTCTTTTAAACTCTTCAGTTTTGGATAATTAAGGCAGTTATGCACTGCACCTCGGCCTTCATGGGCTGCTTCATGCTGAATGGGGGTAGAGGTATGTGCATCACCAACCACAAAAATTGGATAATTGCCTAGCTGTTTGGTTTGTGGATCAATCGGTAGCTCTTTAAAATTATCGAACTGAGAGTCAATCTGTTGTAGATTCAGCGAATCTAAATGACTACGACGGCCGGTGGCCACCAGTACATAATCAACCATAAGGTGCTGCGTTTGACCTTGCTCGCTAAACTCAAGTTTGACTTGATTGCCTACCTTTTCCACTTTTTGCGGTAAGACTTCAAATTTAATCTTTAATTCATTACTGAGAGTATCTTGGGCGAGTTGTTGTAGATCAGGACTGGTCAGTGCACCAACACGGCGACTTCGTGCGAATATTGTCGTATCACAGCCCAACCGTTGCATGGCTTGAGCCAGCTCCAGTGCAATGACGCCACTACCAATCACGGCTAAAGATTTAGGGATGATATCTAGTTCAAAGATTTGATCTGAAGTAATTAGTCGTTCACCGAGTTGCTGTTTCCATTCAGCGTCATAGGTCGGGGTAGAGCCGACAGCTAGAATAAACGCTTTGGCCTGATATTGCTGTTCATTCACCTGTACGGTTTGAGCATCAATAAATGCTGCCTTGCCCTGAATTTTGTGGTGGGCATCCCAGCTTTCGACTTCTTTTAAAGTGGCTTGAGTGAAATGGTCACGCAAAGCGCGGACATGCGGCATCACCTGTGTGGTATCGACTTGTGCTTTGATGTTGAGACCGACGTTATTTGCCTCGTGTAAATCATGTAGGCGATGTGCAGCAGAAATCAGCACTTTACTGGGCATACAACCGACTCGGGCACAGGTGGTGTCCCAGGAACCGTCATTAATAATAAGAATATTTTGTGTGTGCTTAATGGCTTCTTGATAAGCAGTGATTCCTGCTGTGCCTGCACCAATAATAATAATGTCGTACATAGGAGCAATTTCAATAAAGAGAGATACTATCGAATATATAAAAAAACCCTCTATTTAGAGGGTTTAATTGCAATTTCTTACATTAAAATTTTATACCAGTTGGCTCGGTTAAAGTTGTGCTAATAGTTCCATTATTATTGGTAGATGTGCCCTTAAATGTAATATTATTGATCATGTGTTCAAAATTCAAAGTTCCACTAGTTTCATTTTTAAAGCTAAAGATATTTTTACCAGTTAAAGAGATGTTGCCAGTGAAAGATTGTATATTACGCTCAGGTATTTCATTCTCAACACGAGTGCCATCAATTGCTGTAATATTAACAAGCTTTAATTCTTTTTCACCATTATTTTTAATACGATAACTCGATGAGCTACTTAGATCACCTGGTGTAGAGTTGAAGATAAAGGATATAGGCTCGGCGAATGAAACATTTGCATTGTCATTTATAAGAACGTTAAAACCAGAACCTTTTTCAAACATAAATAACTCACCATCTAAAGACGTCAAATCTTTATAAGTGCTAAAAGCTCCTGTAGTAACTTCTTTTTCAACGGGTAAGTCCGTTTCAGGGTCTATTTCTGTTGTTGTTACAGTAATTTTATAATCACTAGTCGACTCATTAATTAATACAAAGCGCTTTTGATGCTCTTGTTCGACCCATTTCTGTTTGAATGGATATGCAAAAGCCCCTGTGATTGTCACATCATGTAAGTTTTTATCTATATTCTCATTCTCAAAAATAAAAATACGTGTGGTGGCTTGGTATGCTTCTAGATTCGGAGTTATCCCATCATCTTCTAAGCGGATATTCTTTAGGTCATCGCGGGTAATTTCGAAGTCCCAATCATTATAAGCTGGTAATAAAGTTTTAATTTGATCGCCTGTGAATGAGTAACATGCACGATAATCGCTGGTACTTTTTTCAAAACATTTTTCACGATAGAATTCAGGAAAACTGGCAAGATTTACATCTCTAATAGCCAGAGTTAGTTGTAATGGCCCATGTGCAAAAGTATCTAGTGAGTGATCAATATAACCTTTGGTAGTATTTAAATCATTTGCATCATAATTACCAAATAAAAATTGTCCTTCACGTTTTAGAATCTCAAGTTGTTTTGTCGCAATTTCAACAGAGGTACTTGGTGGGGGAGTGGTATTATTAGATTCATTCGATGTAGCGCCACTATCATAATAGCCTTTACTTCCCCCTCCACCACATGCACTAATAAGTCCTGAGAGTGCTAAAATTAATGAGCCTTTAACTAAGTTCATAAAGTTCCCCTAATAAAAAATTATGTATAAGATTTATTTGTATTATGTAAAGATACCATAGAAAAAAAGACGCATATAGCGCCTTTCATGAGTTAACTTAATTAAATTGTCGTCCCCACACTCACACCCACCGTTGGGCGGACATCCATAGAGCTACAACCTGCCAGTACACATGCACAAATCAGCATGATCCAGATTTTATTCATGTAATAACCCCTGATTTTTTGCCTGATTAAATAGGGCTGCCGAACGTGAACCACTACGACAGACCATTAAAATCGGTTTCGGCAGTTCGTTATAGTACTTCGCAAACTCCTGCACATCGGCCTGAGAAATTGCACCGCTGCTTACGGGTTGATAAATCACGCTAACCCGTGATTTCTCGGCAATGTCACGTAATTGGTTCACTTTCACCGTGTTGCCTGCTTCCTGATCGGGACGGTTCACAATCACCGATTTAAACCCATCTTGCAGCAAGGTCTTAAATTTCTCAGGTGTCATTTGCCCAGAAACACTAAGATTGGCATTTAACGCACGGCTAAAATCACTGGCAGCAACGCATAGGGAGGTCGTGGTCATTGAGAGTGCCAAAACCATTCCCATCCACAACGACTTAGTCATCTAACAGGTCCATTTGTTTGGCCAGTTGATATAAGTTGTTTGAGCGGTTGCCTGTACGGCAGAACATCAGAACCGGTTTTGGCAATTCATTAAAGTGATTGGCAAAGGTGCGGACGTCTAATTCGGTGATTTGTCCAGCTACCACCGGCTGATAGACATAATCCAGTCCTGCATTACGCGCTGCATCTTCAATTTGTGCGCTGGTCGGTTGTTCCGGGCCACCTTCCATGTCTGGACGGTTGTTAATAATTGATTTAAAGCCTTTTTCAACCACTTGGGTTACGTGTTCCGGGCCAATTTGACCTGCAAAGCCAACATGCTCACTCATAATGCCACTCCATCATCCATATCTGAATATTATGCTCTATAATACCACTAGCCAGATTTTCGCGCAGATTGTTCTGAAATATTTATAAACGATTACAACCATAAAACAACGCACTGGAGCAGCCATGCATGCCTATACTGTCGAGCCTCTCTATGTCAAAAGCGGTCAGGAGGTCATTGCTGCCGATTTTTACTTGCCAAAAACTCCTACTAAACCAGCCGTGATTTTAATGGCGCATGGTCTGGCCGGCCTGCGTCAGTTCAAGCTGGTGCAATATGCCAAACGCTTTGCCCGCGCCGGGTATGCGGTGGTGCTGTTTGATTATCGCTATTGGGGTGGCAGTACCGGGCGACCACGCGAGCTGGTGTCGTTGTCGCGGCAGCTGGATGACTGGCGTACCATGATTTCGCATGTACAGGAACGGCAATCGGTGGATGGTCGGCGGATTATCCTGTGGGGTACAGCGCTAAGCGGCGGCTATGTCTTAACTCTGGCTTCGCAGTTAAACCATTTAAAAGCGGTGATGGTGCAGGTGCCATTTGTAGATGGCGCGGCCAGTGCCAAGCTGTATCCGATTCAGCAGCTGCCACGTGCCTTAAAAATTTCCAGTCAGGATTATATGGGTGCCAAAGTCGGCTTAATGCCAAAAACCTTGCCCGTAGTTGATCCGAAAGGGCTGTGTTTCTTACCCACGGCGGACAGTTATGAAGGCTATCTGTCAATTTTACATCCGGATTTTTACTGGAGTGGCGAGATTCCGGCACGGGCGCTGTTTCATCTGATCCGTTATCGGCCGATTCAGGATGTGCGCCAGATTAATATTCCGGTGCTGTTTATTGCCGCCAAACGCGACAGCCTGATCCCGATTGAATCGAGTCGTGAAACAGCCACCAATATTGCGCCTTATGTGCAATATCATGAATGGGATATGCAGCATTTTGATATTTATCATGGCCAATATTTTGAAAAAGCCGTCAAGACTCAATTAGAATTTCTACATCAGCATATTGGAGTAAGCTAAATGATTATTGTCTGTCCAGCCTGTAGTGCCAAAAACCGTGTTCCGGAGGATAAGCTAACTGCCCATCCAACGTGCGGACAATGTCATCAGGCTTTAATTCCACTGGCGCCGATTGACCTGAATGAGCAGAATTTTAGCCAGTTTATTCAGCACAGTGATCTGCCAATCCTGATCGACCTGTGGGCAGAGTGGTGTGGACCTTGCAAGATGATGGCGCCGCATTTTGCCCAGGTTGCCACGCAATATCCGCAAGTAATTTTTGCCAAAATTAATACTGAAGAAAATCCGCGTTTAAGCAGTGCTTTTAATGTGCGCAGTATTCCCACGCTGGTGTTGATGAATAAGACCACCGAAATTGCTAGAATAAGCGGCGCGTTAAGATCAACCGAACTGAAACAGTGGTTAGATCAGCACTTAACTTCAAACCCTTAATCACGCCCGGAGCGAATGTGTCAGATTCTCAACTAAAACCGGAAGGGACGCTCTCTCTTCAAACCATTGCTATGCCTGCCGATACCAACTGGAGTGGAGATGTGTTCGGGGGCTGGATTGTTTCGCAGATGGATTTGGCCGGGGCAATTCATGCCGAGCGTTTTACCCAAGGTCGCTGTGCCACCATTGCCATTAACCAGATGACCTTTCTGGTGCCTGTGAAAGTGGGGGATGTGATCAGCTGCTATACCAAAATCCTGAAACTGGGCAATACCTCAATTCAGATGCAGATTGAAGTCTGGGACAGCCATGACAGCTCACGTGCAGCAAAACGTGTTACCGAAGGCGTCTTTACCTTTGTCGCGGTAGATGTCAAAGGCAACAAGCGTCAGATTTCCGAGGAAGTGAAGCTGAAGTATCTGGAATCGCAAGCTGTATAATTTGTGTGCTCAAAGATCAAAAATCCCAGTTCTGAAACTGGGATTTTTTATGGCTTAAAGCGGGTTAACGGGCTTTTTTAAGCTGATCTTTACTGACCCAGGCCCAGAGCATTTCACATTGAATTGGTGCTTCACCCGATTCATCGGTCACTTCGACCGCAACCAGCGTTTCACCTTTTTCGGTGTGTTGCATCAAGTGCTGCTGTTCTGCACTCAGCGTCGCAACTGCGGTCATGGCGCCTTGCGTCGGGCGTTTAAAATCAACCTTAAAGCTTTTAATTAACACAATCGAATGATCGGGCACATTCATGCCGGTCACAAAGCCGGTGGCAGTTTCTGCAATCAGTGCCATAGCGCAGGCATGTACCTGGCCAATATGGTTTTGCATGGCTTTGTGATTGTCAATTTTCACCACCACTTTGGCCGGGCTGACCTCAAGATATTTTAATTTGGCTGTCCCCACCATAGGCACGATCCGGCCAAAGGCTTTGCTCCACAAAGTGGTGCGAATCGCCTGTGGAAATTTTGCTGTCGCTTTGACTAATTTTGCTAAACGATTTGTTTGTGCCATGATCGATTCCTATGCGGGAGCAAAGAGCTTAATCTTTGAAGTTGTTAAATTGCAGTGGCAGACCAAATTGCTGTTCTTTTAAAAAAGCCATCACTTGCTGCAAGGTGTCGCGTTTTTTATCCGTCACACGGATTTTGTCGCCCTGAATAGAAGATTGCACTTTAATGCCGCTTTCTTTAATGGCTTTATTAATTTTTTTCGCGGTATCAGAGTCAAGACCATCTTTAAGCTTCACCGTCTGAATCACATTTTTACCTGAGGCCGTGGCTTTTTGCGGGTCTAGCGCCTGCACATCAATCTTACGTTTATAAAAATGATTCTCCAGCATGGTATATACTTGCTCACATTGGAAATCACTTTCGGTTTTGATTTTGATCTCTTTGGCTTTCTCATTCAGTTCGATAGAAACATCTTGACCACGGAAATCGAAACGTGTTGAGATTTCTTTTTGAGTATTCTGAACTGCATGATTTACTTCAAAAATTTCTAATTCTGAAACAATATCGAAAGATGGCATAGTTTAGACCTTTACAAATGGAAAGAATATCTGAGATGCTAGGGATGTTTTCTTCATTTGCCAAGTGTTGTTTACATCAAAGGAGTGCACAATGATCCGTAAGCAAGAAATTACAACATTTGAGTTCCCAGAAAATGCAATCATCTGGGATGTCCGTGATGCAAGTGCTTATGCTGAAGCGCATATTCAAGGCGCAGTCAATCAGCCAATTGCCAACTTGTCAGCAGATAGCTTGACTCAGGTGTCAGCGGATCAACCGATTTACATCTTATGTGGCGGTGGCAGCAAAGCGCCGCGCGCGGCTGAATTGTTAGAAGAGCTGGACAGCTCACGTGAATATGTGGTGCTGATGGGCGGTACCCGTGCTGCACGTGATGCCGGTTTGCCTTTGGTTCAAGGGCAATAAGCAAAAAGCGCCCTCAGGCGCTTTTTTATGGGCATTGTTTATCATTGACTAACAAGGATCAGAACATTCCCTCACATGATCAAGCATTTAAAATGAAGAAAATAGATGCTCTCCTCGACCTCTACACTAAGCCTGATCTTTCAAACTAAACCGGGCCATCATTCTCGATCTACACAACGTCTTTAGCTTAGGCCTTAAAATACGGTTTCTTGGCTTTGGCTTTCTTTTGAAAACGGCGGATGTTGAGTTTTTCCAGTACCTGCATCGGCACCGGGCAGGCCTCGTTTAAAATCTGCGCGGCCAGAATTTCACTGCATAGCGGTGCAAACAGAAAACCTTTGGAACCGAGTCCGCTCAGGCTATAGATCTGCTGTCCAGATTCAAGTGCCCCGAGCAGCGGGAAATAATCCTGACTTTGCGCACGGATCGACGCACGGCCTTGCCAGCTGTGTGGATCGGGCAGGGTGTCTGCATAGTCGGGGAACACGCTACGGATCAGTGCCAGATTATGTTCGTGATCTTCTCGCAAGACTTCAGCATCATCCCGACCCGGATAAAAAGACGCGCCTAAAATCAACTGTTCTGCATCGAGCTGCATACAGTAGCCGCCATAGCTATAGGCGCTATCTAAACGCAGCGGCTGCTCGTTATTCTTCAGCCAGCTGACTTGCCCCCGAATCGGTTTTAACAGCGGATAATTGTCAAAAAACTGGCCAGACTCACGGGCTGTGCAGACAAAGACATGATCAAACTGGCCCAGAGATTGGCGATCACTGAACAGTTCCGGTCGATCCGTCGGGTGAATCTGGGTGATTTTGGCCTGCTGATATTGAATCCGCTCATGCGCCAGAATTTCGGTACAAAGCTGATGTGGCGACACCGCGCCAGCCTGTAGCAGACGCAGGGCAGGAAATTCTGATTGCAACTGTGCGTCTAAATCTTTTTCCAGAATACCTGGCGGATATTCATCGGCCAGTGCTAGCAGCTGTTCCGGGTTTTTTAGCCCAAGCTGATTGACCTGAATCGGGCGGAAGGCCTGAAACTTTGCATAATGATTTAAGGCATGTTGCCAGGCCAGGGTCATTAAATGGGTATGGCTCTGTTCAATAGCACAGAGCTTCGGATTGAGCAGGGCCAGTGGATTGCCCGAGCCACCTGCCAGTGGCGTGCTTTGATCATACAGAGAAACTTGATGGCCACGCTGAGCAAAAGCCCAAGCCAGACTTAAACCGGCAATACCGGCACCAATAATGGCAATATGCCGTTGCTGTGCAGAGGTTGGCGCTACGAATGTTGCTGGTTCTGTTTCCCGTTCTGGGCTAAGCGGTTCTTCTGGCGCTAACCAGATGCCTTTCAGCATTTCACGTTTATGGCCAAACCCGCGCGGGCGGGAAATATGAATCCCGTGCTGTCTTAAACCCCGCTTTAACACTCCGGCCACACTAAAGGAAGCGAAGGTAGTGCCGATATCTGACAGGCGAATAATATGATTGAGCACCTGTTCTTCCCACATATCCGGATTGCAGGAGGGTGCAAAACCATCTAAAAACCAGGCATTGACCTGTGTGGTTTTGGCCATTATCGGGAAGACATCGTGCGCATCACCGAGCCAGAGGTCAATGGAAAAACGCTGCTCCGGAAAAGACAGGCGATGACAGCCGGTCAGTGGTAATGGGTACTGGGCAATCAGCTGATCGGCCAGAGGTTTTAATTCTGGCCAGGCATTTAAGGCGCGAATTAAATCGGCTTTGGAAAGCGGAAATTTCTCCACCGAAATGGCATGTAAATGGCTGTGATTCTCAGGACGCACCTGTTGCCACAATTGCCATAAGGCCAGAATATTCAGGCCGGTGCCGAAGCCAGTTTCTCCGACACAGAAATATTCATAATCTTGCAGGGCTGCCAGACGCTCGGACAGGTCATTACCGTTTAAAAACACATGCCGGGTTTCCAGCAGGCCATTGTCCTTGGAAAAGTAGACATCCCCAAACTGTTTCGACACCGGGACATCAATGCCCTCAATATGTTGCCAATCGAGATCGGCGGTTTGAATGCGATTAGACAACACCCAGATTACCTTTAATGAAGCAGAACATTACCACTGACGGCGACGTTTGGTATACACATAGCTGGCCACCAAAAAGCCCAGCAATACGCCGACAGCCAGCGTGGCAGCGCCGTAAAGAAACATCTGTGCGCTACGTTCACTTTGTAAGACCTGAACCTGTACACCCAGATTGTCATTTTTCAGCTGCAGTTCCTGGTTTTGCGCCAGTGCTTCTAGATTGGCTTTTTCCAGCTGTTGCAGGCGGCTTTCCTGATCTTTGACCAGCGCCTTGATTTTAGCTTCCTGTGCCGCTTTATTTTTGGCCAGCTGCTCAGCGGTCAGCGGCTGGTTGGCTGTTGCCGGTGCCGTGGTGGTGGCCACAACCGGTATAATCGCCGGTTTGGCTGGCGTTGCGACCGCTGGCGTGACTTGAGCCGTGGTATTTACAGCAGCGGGTGCAGCCGGTTCAACGGCCCACAGTGCAGAACAGAAGAAGGATAGACCCAGTAGACTCGGGACAACAACGCGCATGCAGCTTATCCTTTAGGAAATGCTTTATTAAAAGGTTTGACTTCAATCTGGCCATAGACGCCTGCTTTCAGGAATGGCTCATCTTGCAGCCAGGCATCAAGGGCTTCAAGAGAATCAAAATCGACAATAATGGTACTGCCATAAAAGCCCGCTTGCGGATTGGCCGGATCTTTCGGCATCGCACCGGCGACAATCAGACGGCCTTCATCATCCAGCTGTTGCAGACGTTCAAGATGTTGCGGACGAATGGCCAGACGTTTTTCGACGGTTTCTTCGTTATCGGTACAGGTCACCACAAATAAAGGCATAAGGTATTCTCGCTCAAGCGGACTGAAGGATTTATTCGGCAGTTTTAAAGTATTTACGCAATACAATAAACTGAATAATGATAAAGGAAAACATCACAATCATGTCACCAAAAGCAGTGAATTCTCCCCAGTATTTTCCGCCCATAAAGATATAGGCAAAGAAACCGTGCAGGAAGGACATCAGCAGAAACATTCCGACCCAAGCATAGTTCAGTTTCATCCAGCCTTTGTCGCTTAAATTAAACACCGGCCCAAACAGACGCTGGATTAACGGCTTACGATCTTTGCTGAACCACGGCGACAGCAGGAAGGCACCAGCAAAGACCAGATTCAGCAATACGGCTTTCAGGCGAATATAGAAGTCATCGCTCAGCATCAGGGTAATGCCACCAAAAATCACGGTCATAAACAGCACAATCCACTGCTGTTTGTCCAAACGGAATTTTTGCGACACAAATAGCGCACCATACACCACTAACATGGAAATGATCAGACCGGTGGTGGCCACAAGAATATTATTGTTATCCACACCACCGGCAGAGCCGATCATTTGCAGCAAAGGATGGTGGGTATCTTTTGGATCTACAGTTTTATATAAATAAAAGAAAATAATGAGTGGCACAAAGTCTAAAAGTGCTTTCATGTTAGAGTATCTAAATCTGATCAAATAAATGTCATAGTATAGAGATGCACGG
>Ga0172376_10008652_pt1 | contig 10611 bp, 6 predicted proteins | sample Lak35m_FD_121114 | JGI IMG/M metagenome (GOLD analysis project Ga0172376, IMG submission 121114) | Freshwater microbial communities from Kabuno Bay, South-Kivu, Congo - kab_092012_35m | ecosystem: Environmental > Aquatic > Freshwater > Lake | place: Democratic Republic of the Congo: South-Kivu... | reverse complement strand
TGCTCGCCGAGGGCGGCGCGGGCCTGTCGCTGAGCCCCACGGCCGCCCATGCCCTGAACCACCTCGGTCTGCGCGAGATGCTGCAGGCCAAGGCCCACCACCCGGAGGACCAGTGCGTGCGTCACTGGCGCGACGGGCGGCCGCTCAACTGGGTGAACCGCGGCCAGAAGCTCATCGAACGCTACGGCGAGCGGTATTACCTCGTCCATCGCGCCGACCTGCACGACGCTCTCGCCGCTGCGGTGCGCGCCTGCGATCCGCAGGTCGTCCGTCTCGGCCAGCGCTGTACGGGCGTCTCACAGGATGCAGGCGGTGTCGACCTCGCCTTCGCCGATGGCGGCACGGCGCGGGTCGATCTGCTGGTCGGCGCCGATGGGTCGCGCTCGCCGGTGCGCAACCAGGTGTTCGGGCCGCTCGGCGTCACCTATACCGGCTACATCGCTTGGCGCGGCCTCGTACCGATGCACCTCGTGCCTGAGGACATCCTCGATCCACCGTCTGGGCTCTTCATCGGTCCGGGGCATCTCGTGAACCGATACCCGGTGCGCAGCGGTGAACTGCTGAACTTCGTCGCCTTCGCCGAGCGCGAGGCCTGGACCGAGGAAGGCTGGGCGATCCGCTCCACCCGCGCGGAGCTGCTCGCCGAGTTCGAGGGCTGGACGCCGATGGTGCGGCGGATCATGGAACTCGTCCCTGAGGATCAACTGTTCAAGTGGGGCCTCTTCGACCGCGAGCCGCTCGCCGCATGGTCGAAAGGCCGCGTCACCTTGCTCGGCGACGCGGCGCACCCGATCCTGCCGTTCCTCGGGCACGGCGCCGTGCTCGCCATCGAGGACGCCGTGGTATTGGCGCGTGCGATCGGCGCGTCGTCCTCCATCGACGAGGCCTTCGCGCGCTACGAGAACGCGCGTCGTGAGCGTGCGACCTTCGTCGTGCTCGAGTCGCGAAAAGCCGGCAAGGCGTTCCACGATCCGGATGCGGATTCCTACGCGCAGCGCGTGAAAGGCAAAGCCGCGGACGAGGGCATCGGCCTCTTCTCCTACAATCCGGTGACGCAGCCGGTCTGAGCGTCGGTCGCCCGGCGTCCCTCAGGCCGCCCGCTGCCCCACGCCGGACGCCGACCTGCGCACCCCGGTCTGCGCGCGTGCCGTGACCGCGCCGCCGGCGAGATCGAGCACCGCCATCTCACCGGAGAAGAAGTTCGCCAGCGCGATCCGTCCGCCGACCGGTGGACCCATCGACGCCCAGCCGAAAGAGCCGAGCGGGTAACTGCGCGCCACGGGACGCGATACCGCACCGGCGGTGATATCGGCATCGCCCTCGCCGGGCCAGTCGTAGGCGTCGACGCCGCCGCCCGTCACCGCGAGCAGACGACCGGCGTCGTCGAACCCGACATCGAAGAAGAAGCGGCCGCTGTTCTCCGGCGCTGCGACGAAGTCCGGCAACGGCGCTCGCCGCTCGAGGTCCCAGCGCATGATGCGCGGGCCTGATTCCGAGGTGTAGACGAGCGTGCGGCCATCCGGTGCGATGGCGCTGGCGCTGAGCCCTTGGAAGCCGCCCATGCCGCCGTGCACCGGCGTGGCATGCTCGCGCAGCAGTCCGCCGCTGCGCGAGAACTCGAACAGGTGACCGTCGCCGTGACGCTGCGTGCCCGGCATGAAGGGCAGGGTGGTGCGCAGCGGCACCCGCGAGGATCCGCCCACGAAGTTGTCGCCGAGGAAGAACCGCCCATCACGGTGGAAGGTGACATGGCCGAACGAGCGCGGCGGCGCACGGAAGTCGGCGATGCGTCGCGCGTCCGCGCCGAAACGCGCGACGATGCGCGCGAAGGTGTCGAAGGCCCACAGCGTGCCGTCCGGTGCGAAGCGCAGACCCTGCACGATATGGGTGGTATCGGTGAGCCACAGCGACTGCCGGAGCTGCAGCGCCGCGTCGTAGTGGAGGATGCGTCCGCGTCCGCGATGGTCGTCCTGCGGGTCGTCGAGCAGCGTACAGCCGACCACGATGTCGCCGACCGCGAACGGCAGCGGCGCCGCGCCGTACGCGGCGAGCGGCAGGGCGCCGAGCCCGGTGAGCGCTGCGCGACGGGTGACCATCGGCGGCGCTACTTCTTGTCCCATGAGGCCTTGTTGCTCGACGACGGTGGCAACCGACCGCAGTGCAGACCGGCGTCGACCATCAGCACTTCGCCCGTGACCACGCTCGCGCCCTCGAGGAACCACACCAAGGCCTCGGCGATCTGCTCTGCGGTGGGGACGACCTGCAGCGGTACGAACGCGGCGGCGTTGACGAGGAAGGCCTGGTACTGCTCGGGCGTCATGCCGGCCTGCAGCCAGCGTGTCTGGATCGCGCCCGGCGCCACGGCGTTGATGCGGATCTCCGGCCCCAGCACCAAAGAAAGCGACTGCGTCATCATGTTGAGCGCCGCCTTGCTCGCCGCGTAGGCCATGGAGGAGGCGATGCCGGTGATGCCGCCGATGGAGGAGTTGTTGACGATGGCGCCGCGGCCTTGCTTCTTCATCTGCGGCGCCACGGCGCGCACCATCTGATAGGCGCCGACCACGTTCACCTTGTAGATGCCGAGGAAATCTTCGGCGCTGAGCCCGTCGAGGTCCTCGTAGGGGTTGAACTTGGTCTTGGCGGCGTTGTTGACGAGGTAGTCGATGCGCCCCCACTTGTCGATCGCTGCTTGCGCCATGCCGCGGCAGGCGGCGTCCTCGGCCACATCGCCCTGGTAGATGATGACCTCCGCACCCGCGGCGCGGCATCGCTCGGCCGTGTCCTCGGCCTCGGCGCTGCTGCGGGTGTAGTTGATCACCACATCGCAGCCGCGCTGCGCCAGCATCAGCGCGGTGGCGGCGCCGACGCCCGTGGCGGAACCGGTGATGAGGGCGGTCTTGCGTGCGTGGTCGGTCATGCGGAGGTCTCCGTAGGATCCTGGGGGTCCGAGGCTGTCCCGGCCGATGATGCCGTCTCATCGGGGCGGCGGTCGATGGCCCGGGCCGGCTGTCCATTGCAAGGTCACGCCGGGCGGCGCCGTCACCCAGGTCTGGCAGCGGCCCGGGGGCGCGGTTAGTCTCTCCCGACCATAACGATGGATGACCGGGGGTTCCGATGGCGTTCAAGGACATGCGCGAGTTCCTCGCGCTGCTCGAGCAGGACGGGCAGTTGAAGCAGGTGGATGTGCCGCTCGACGGTCGCCGCGGGACCAACGAACTGCAGGCGCTGATGCACCATGTGTGCAGCCAGAACGGCCCGGCGCTGATGCTCAACAAGGTCGACGCCATCAACACCGAGGGCGTGCCGATCCTCTTCAACCCCTTCGGCACGCGCGAGCGCACGGCCATGACCATCGGCTTCCGCGACTGGCGCGAGGCCAAGCTGCACCACTCCGAGGTGCTCGCCGATCCCGCGCGTTGGCACGCCCCGAAGGTCGTCGACAAGGCCGGCGCCCCCTGCAAGGAGGTCATCATCAAAGGCGATGCGGTCTCGCTCGACAAGCAGATCCCGCATGTCTGGTTCGGCAAGGAGGGTCCGGCGTACATCACCAACGCCATGACCTTCTCGAAGGATCCGGAGACCGGCGGCCGCAACTGCGGTTGGTACCGCTTCACGCAGTTCCTCGACGCCACGCACCCGACGGGCGGCAGCTACGCGCCCGAGCGCGCCAAGACGGACCTCGCGGCGTTCTATTGGTGGAACCCGCCGTTCTCCGATATCGGGCGCCACACCTTCAAGTCTTCGCAGATGGGCAAGCGGCTCGAGGTCGCGATCGCCGGTGTCTGCGATCCCGCACTGCATCTCGCCTCGGCGACCGGTGTGCCCTACAACGTCGATGAGACGGCCTTCGCGGGCGGTCTGCGCGGTTCGCCGGTCGAGATGGTGCGCTGCGAGACCGTCGATCTTGAGGTGCCGGCGCACGCCGAATGGGTGCTCGAGGGCGAGGTCTGCTCCGACGAGATCGAGACCATCGGCTGGCACTCGAACCCGGTCGGCTACTACGACCGCGTGCAGGCGCTGCCCATCGTGCGCATCAAGTGCATCACGCACCGCCGCAAGCCGATCTGGCACGCGACCATGGAGATGATGCCGCCCTTCGACCACAACTACATGGCGCTGCTGCCGGTGGAGGGCGAGGTGTTGTCGGATCTTCGCAAGAAGATCCCCGAGGTGCACGATGTCGCCGTCACCCCTAACATGTGCTACGTCGTGCAGCTGTCGGTCGACGGCTGGCGCAAGCCTCACCCGAACTTCGGCAAATATGTCATCCACGCGGTGTGGGGCTCGGCCGGCCGATGGGGGCGGACCGCCAAGCTGGTGATCGTGGTCGGTCCGGATGTCGATCCGTACGACCTCAAGCAGGTCGAGTGGGCGATGATGACGCGCTGGCAGCCGGCCAAAGATTCCATCGTCCAGCCGGACGGCATCCCGATGATCCTCGACCCTTCCTGCGAGAAGTCCGCGCAGTTCGGCGCGTTCCGTTCCGACCAGATGGGCATCGATGCGACCATCAAGATCCCCGAGCGCTTCACCGAGTACCCGGAGGTCTCGCAGGCCGACCCCGCTGCGGTGGCCGCGATCGCCCAGAAGCTCGCCGGCATCGTGTGACACAGGCACGCTTCGGCCGCGATTACTACCGCCGCTTCTACCGCGACGGACGCACCTCGGTGGCCTCGCGCGCCGAGATGGCGCGGCGTGCGGAGTTCATCGCCGCCTACACCCGCCATATCGACTGCCCGGTGGCGAGCGTGCTCGACGCCGGCTGCGGACTCGGGCTCATGCGTGAACCGTTGCTGCGGGCGCTGCCGGGGGCGACCTATGTCGGTCTGGAGTACAGCGAGTATCTTTGCCGCCGCTACGGATGGGTGCAGGGCAGCCTCGCCGAGTGGCGGCCCCGGCAGCCCTTCGACCTCGTCGTCTGCTACGACGTCTTGCAGTATCTGGATGACGCGGCCGCGGCCAAGGCGATGGCGAACTTCGCCCGGCTCTGCCGCGGTGTGCTGTATTTCAGCGCTTTGACGCGTCGGGATTGGCGCGAGAACGCCGACCAGTCCCGCACCGACCGCGAGGTCACGATGCGCAGCGCGGATTGGTACCGCCGCCGGCTCGCCCGCAACTTCCGACAGGTCGGGGCCGGTTTCTGGCTGCGCCGCGGGTCGCCGCTCGTCACCTGGGAGCTCGAGACCGCCGGTTGAAGGCGCGGTCCGCTGCGGTACACTCGGGCGCATCCTTTGCTCGGGGGGTATCCCATGTTCGGCCTGATGCAGGACCATCCGCTCCTGATCTCCAACCTCATCGTCTACGCTGCACGGCACCATGCCACGCAGGAGATCGTCTCGCGGCGCGTGGAAGGCGATATCCACCGCTACACCTACCGCGATGCCGAGCTGCGCTCACGCCAGCTCGCGCAGGCGCTCGATGCCATGGGGCTCGCCGGGTCCGACCGCGTAGCGACGCTCGCCTGGAACGGCTATCGGCACTTCGAGCTCTATTTCGGCGTGAGCGGCAGCGGTCGTGTCGTGCATACCGTGAACCCGCGCTTGCCGCCCGACCAGCTCGCCTGGATCGTCAACGATGCCGAGGACCGCGTCTTCTGCTTCGACATGACCTTCCTGCCGTTGGTGAAGGCCATCGCCGCGAAGTGCCCGACCGTGAAGCATTGGGTCGCGCTCTGCGAGGCCGACGCGCTGCCCGCCGACTCCGGGATCCCGGGACTCGTCAGTTACGAGGCGCTGCTCGCGGCGCACGACGGCGCCTACACCTGGCCGTCCTTCGATGAGCGTCTCGCCGCTGCGCTCTGCTACACGAGCGGCACCACCGGCAACCCGAAGGGTGTGCTCTACAGCCATCGCTCGACGCTGCTGCATGCGGTCACGGCGGCGTTGCCCGACGGCCAGAACCTCTCGGCGCTCGATTCCATCCTCCCGGTCGTGCCGATGTTCCATGTGAACGGTTGGGGGCTGCCGTACGGCGCGCCGATGGTCGGTGCGAAGCTCGTGATGCCGGGGCCGGCGCTCGACGGCAAGTCGGTATACGAGATGATCGAGGCCGAGCGCGTCACCATGGCGGCGGGCGTGCCGACGGTGTGGCTCGCGATGCTGAACCACTTGGGCGCCGGCGGTCTGCGCTTCTCCACGCTCAAGCGCACGCTGATCGGCGGCTCGGCCGTCCCGGCGGCGATGATCAAGGCCTTCCGCGCCTATGGCGTGTCGGTGCTGCAGGGCTGGGGCATGACCGAGACCTCGCCGCTCGGCACCGGCAGCAGCTTCAAGCCCAAGCATCTCGCGCTCGACGAGGAAGGCCAGGTGCGCGTGGTCGCGATGCAGGGCCGTGCCGTGTTCGGTGTCGACATGAAGGTGGTCGACCCCGATGGCAAGGAACTGCCTTGGGACGGCAGGTCCTCGGGTGACCTGCTGGTGCGCGGCCCGTGGGTGGTATCGAGCTATTTCCGGCGCGAACATGAACCGCTGCTGCGCGACGGGTGGTTCCCGACCGGCGATGTCGCCTCCATCGATCCCGATGGCTACATGCAGATCACCGACCGCAGCAAGGATGTCATCAAGTCGGGCGGCGAGTGGATCAGTTCCATCGACATCGAGAACATCGCGATGTCGCATCCCGCGGTGGCGATGGCGGCCTGCATCGCGGTTCCGCACCCGAAGTGGGACGAACGTCCGCTGCTCGTCGTGGTCCGTAAGCCCGGCGTCGAGGCCAGCGCTGCCGAGCTTCGCGCGTTCTACGACGGCAAGGTCGCCAAGTGGCAGGTGCCCGACGATGTGGTGTTCGTCGACGCCATCCCGCTCGGCGCCACCGGCAAGATGCAGAAGAGCATCCTGCGCGACCGCTTCCGCGACCACCAGTTGCCCACCTGATGCGGCGCGCGCTCGCCGTCGCCGCGCTGCTCCTCGCCGCGCTGCTCGCGTACCTCGCGACCTGGCCGGTGCCTGTGGCGCCGGTCGCGTGGCGGCCCACGCCCTCGGTCGGCTACACGGGTGTGCACGAGACCAACACGCGTCTGGCCGGACTGCGTCGCATCGAACTCGGTGGCCATGAAGGCCCCGAGCATGTCGCGATCGGACCCGACGGGCTGCTCTACGCCGCGGTCGCCGACGGCCGCGTACTACGGATGAAGCCGGACGGCAGCGAGCGCATGGTCTTCGCCAAGACCGGCGGCCGCGTGCTCGGCTTCGATTTCGATGCGGCGGGCCGCATGATCGCCGCCGATGCGATGCGCGGTCTGCTCGCCATCGACCGCGAGGGTGCGGTGCGTGTCCTGGTCGACGAGATCGACGGCGAACCGCTGCGCTACGCGGACGGTATCGTCGTCGCACCCGACGGTCGCATCTATCTCACCGATGCCTCGCGCCGCTTCGCGCCACGCGATTGGGGTGGCACCTTCGAGGCGAGCGTGCTCGACATCCTCGAGAACTCCGCCACCGGACGCGTGCTGGTGTACGACCCCGCGACCGGCGCGGTGCAGCGGGTCGCGGGCGGGCTCAGCTTCCCGAACGGCATCGCGCTGACGCAGGACGGACGCGGTCTGCTGGTGGCCGAGACCGGTCGCTATCGGATCTGGCGCATCGCCGCGGCGGCGCGCAACCTCGATCTGTCACGCCCTGCGCCCGCTGCCGCGGCGCGCGTGCTGATCGACGGGCTGCCGGGCTATCCCGACAACCTCGTGCGCGGTCTCGAAGGTCGCATCTGGACCGGCTTCACCAAGCCGCGCAGCGCGGTGATCGACGCGCTCGCGCCGTATCCGGCGCTGCGCAAGGCGACGCTGCGATTGCCGCGGTCGATGTGGCCGGTGCCGAAGCCATACGGGCATGTGATCGCGTTCACCGAGGACGGCAAGATCGTCGCCGACCTGCAGGACCCGAGCGGTACCTATCCCGAGACCACGGCGGTCACCGAGACCGCCGACCGACTCTATGTGCAGTCGCTGCACGCGCCGTGGTTGGGCTGGCTGCCACGCTGATTCTCGGCGATCACAACAACGCGCCTGAGGCCTCCGGCGCGTTGCCGCGCTCGATGTTGCGCGGCTCATGGCCCTCGGGCGGCATCAGCTTGTACATCACCGGGGTGACGAGCCGCGCGAGCAGCGTCGAGCTGATGAGGCCGCCGATGATCACCCAGGCCATGGGCGAGTAGAGCCCCGAGTTCTGCACCGCGAGGGGCAGCAGGCCGCCGATCGCCGTCGCCGAGGTCAGCAGGATCGGCAGGAAGCGGATCTCGCCGGCCTGCTCGATGGCCTCGTCGAGCGGCACGCCGTCCTCGCGCAGCTGGTTGGTGAAGTCCACCAGCAATATCGAGTTCTTGATCTCGATGCCGATCAACGCGATGAAGCCGATGCTGGCCGTGAACGAGATCTCGTTGCCGGTCACGAGCAGCATCAGCATGCCGCCGATGATGCCGAGCGGCACCACCGTGAGCACGATGAGCGTGGAGCGGAAGCTGCCGAACTCGAGCACGAGGATGGCGAAGATGCCGAAGATGGCGACGATGGCCGCGGTGCCGATGCCGGCGAAGGACTCCGCGCCCGCCTCGGCATCGCCGCCCAGCACATAACGGTAGCCGCGCGGCCACTCCACCTCGTCGAGCTTGTCGACCACGTCCGCCGTGATCTTGCCGGAGTTGAGGCCGCGCTCGACCTGCGCCGTGACGGTGACGGCGCGCTCGCGCGCGAAGCGCGAGATCAGCACCGGCGCCGGCTCGAGCTCGATGGTCGCGACCTGCGACAACGGCAGCGTCTCGCCGCTCACCGAGGTCAGCCGCGCCTCGCCGAGCGTGCGCAGGTCGGCGCGCGCCTCGAACGGCGGCCGGACGACGATCGGGTACTGCTCGCCGTCCTCGGCCTTGAAGGTGCCGGCCTGCAGGCCGGAGACCGCGAGGCGCACGGTGCGGTCGATCTCGACCGCCGGTACGCCGAGCAGCGCCGCCTTCTCGGTGTCCGCGTCCACCTTGATGTTGGTGCGCGTGAACTTGAGCGGGTTGCGGACATCGCGCGTGCCGGGCGTCGCCTCGAGCAGCGTCTCTACCTGGCGCGCGAGCCGGTCCAGCGTCGCGAGGTCCGCGCCGACGATGCGGATCGCGATCGGCGCCACGACCGGCGGCCCGTTCTGGAACTCCTTCACCGAGATGCGCGCTCCGGGATAGCCGTCGAGCCGCTGCCGCAGCGCGTCGAGGTCGCGCGGCGTCCTGCGGGGGTCGTAGCGCTCCAGCACCCCGAGCACCTCGGCGTAGGAGGCGGACTCCTGGCGCTGGATGTGGTTGTAGTAGACCTGCGGGTTGCCGCGGCCGAGGTTGGCGAACACCGACTCGATGCCCGGCACCTTCGTCATCTCGTCCTCGACGAAGCGCAGCGCGCGGTCGGTCTCGGCGTAGCTGGTGCCGGTCGGCGTCTCGATCTGCACCAGGAACTGCGGCGTATCCGCCTTCGGGAACAGGCTCGAGCCGAGCACCGGCACCAGCAGCACCGACACCAGCAGCGAGCCGCCGATGGCCGCCGCCACCGTGGCGCGCGGTCGTGCAAGGCAATAGTGGAGCGCCGGTCGGTAGTAGCGATGGATGCCGCCCATGATGCGCTGCAGCAGCCGGTTGCCTTCGCCATGGTCCTCCTCGCGGAGCATGCGGCTGGCGAGGAACGGGATGATGAAGAGCGCGATCAGCAGCGAACCGACGATGGTCGCGACCACGGCGGTGGGCAACACGCGGATGAACTTCCCCGCGGTGCCGGGCAGCGCCATCAGCGGCAGGAAGGCGAACACCAGCGTCGCCGTGCAGCCGAGGATGGCGATGAAGATCTGCCGCGTGCCGGCGATCGCGGCGCGCGTGCGCTCGTAGCCCATGCGCAGGTGGCGTGCGATGTTCTCGACCGCGACGATGGAGTCGTCGACCAGCAGGCCGAGCGCCACCACGAAGCCGGCGATGGACAGCTGGTTCAGCGAGAAGCCGAGGAAGTACAGCACCGCGATGCCGAAAGCGAGCGACAGCGGTATCGAGATCATGACGATGCTCGCGGCGCGCAGGCCGAGCGGCAGCAGCGTCAGCAGCACGACGGCGATCGCGAGCCCGAAGTCGAGATAGAGGCGGTTCAGGCGCTTGGCCACGTTGCGCGACTGGTCGAAGCCGAGCTCAAGCGAGATGCGTTTCGGCAGCCCCGCGGCCCAGCGGTCGACGGTCGCTACCACATCCTCGCGGACCTTGAGCACGTTGTAGCCGGACTTCATGTTGGCGGTGACGAACACCGCGCGTTTGCCGTTGAAGCGACCGACATGGCCCCACTCGCCGTCGGTCCACTTCACGGTGCCGAGGTCGCGTATCCGCACGATACGGCCGTCGATGGCCGTCACCACGGTATCACGCACCTGCTCGAGACCGGTGTAGGCGCCGGTGCTCTTGACGGTGAAGCTGCGCGGCCCGATGTCGACGATGCCCGCGGGGATGTTGGCGTTCTCGCTCTCGAGCGCCTGCGCGATGCGCGCCGGACTCAGCCCGAGCTCTGCGATGCGCCGCAGGTCGACCTCGACCCGCAGCTCGCGCGGCGGATAGGCCCAGCTCTCGGCGGTGCGGACGCCCGGTACGGCCTTGAGAGCGTCCTTGAGGTCGCGTGCG
>Ga0172376_10008651_pt1 | contig 10612 bp, 8 predicted proteins | sample Lak35m_FD_121114 | JGI IMG/M metagenome (GOLD analysis project Ga0172376, IMG submission 121114) | Freshwater microbial communities from Kabuno Bay, South-Kivu, Congo - kab_092012_35m | ecosystem: Environmental > Aquatic > Freshwater > Lake | place: Democratic Republic of the Congo: South-Kivu... | reverse complement strand
TCGAGTTTATCTTATAGAAAGGCGCAAATAAAATGAGTTTGTCAACAGGACTATGGCTCGCTACTTGGAGAGACAAAGCCCCGCCCATTGAGTTGCCAACCAACAAAACATGTTGGTGATCCTGACGAAGTTGTGCTAATTCACCCAGAACACACTTCAGCCAGTCACCATGTTTCTTTTGGGGTAGCGTTTCAATCTCCTGACCGAAGCCGGGTAAAAGTACCCCGCGTGCGGTGATCCCCTGAGCGTGAAGAATGTCTCCAATAGGGCGCATCTCCGCTGCCGATCCAGGGAATCCATGAACCAACAAAGCTGCGGTTTTTCCTGAACCCTCAAGCGTGAAGGGTAGATGTTCTTGTCCTTGAAAGGCGTTAAACATGCTCTATTGTTCCTGCACATACTGAGCTGGCAGTTTGCTCTGGCGTAGCCGATCCGCCCACTTGCTGGGGATGCGCTTTTGACTTTCCCACGCCAAAGCGAGAGTCATGCCCATCACCACTAAGGTATTGGTGATGGTGAAGAAGATTGCCTCTTCAATTGGTAAGATGCCTCCCAGCAGGACGGGAAGAGACTGTTTAGGGTCGATGACCCATGTCCCTTCACCAAGTGCGACGGTATCCGCAAGACTCAAGTAGATGCTGGGAATGAGGATGGCGGGAATAACAATGCGACGATGTGACCACAGAATATCCGCCCCAACGATCATTTGAATCAAAATCGGGAACAACCCCCATGAAGTTTCTAATCCGAAGTATGTCCATTGCTTCCACTCATTGGGAGAGATGAACGATAAGATGAGCATGCTGGTACATGCGATCCAAATCAAACTCACTATGACCGTTGCCGTCAGGCGTATCGAGCGTGACTCAGGTGCATTCATGGTTTGGACAGGGGGGACTCTGCGGGCAAGTACCATCACCAATAAACCAGTCATGATGGTTTGAACCACGAAGAAGGTGTATTCCTCAATCGGTACCCATCCAATAGTGAAGCCTGTCACCAACTCTGGGTTGTACCACCAAACGCCGGTGGCAACCAAATAGTTATCCCATGGTGTGGTGTAGATGACCGCCACCACAATGAGAATGCGTATGACTGTCCATCCGTGCAAAGCCGATAAGGAGGGTGTGATGGGGCGTTTACTCCGATTGTCCCAATTGTTGACCAACCATAGGATACCGATCGGAATACCTATGAAGATCGCTAGAAAGTTGAAGTAAGTCATGTGTTTAGGATTTCCCCCCTAGTTGCCACCATTTGCGCTCCAAGTCCGCGAGAATGACTTGCGCTGCATTTCGTCCTGCTGCTCCCATAATGCCTCCGCCGGGGTGTGTGCTTGCCCCTGTTAGGTACAGTTGCTTGATGGGTGTGCGATAATTACTGAGGGTTAAAGCTGGGCGCATCATGAACATTTGGTCAATTGACATCTCCAGGTGCATCACATTCCCTCGCAATAATCCCAGTTCACGCTCCAAATACAGCGGAGTTTCGATCAGTTTATCAATGACCGCACCTTTAACATTGGGGGCATACTCTGCAAACTTATCTAACATGGCTTGGGCAATTTCCTCTTGAATGTCATCCCAGTTTGCTTTAGATGCCAGTTCATACGGATAGTATTGCCCCCACAGGAAAAGAGTATGCTTGCCTTCAGGAGCGAGTGTAGGATCAATTGCGGAGAAAGTCATCGAGATCAGCGCGGGATCAGTGGACGGTTTGCCTGTTAGATAATCCCCGTATGCTGCATCAAGGTATTCGAGCGTGGGGCACATGAATTGTAGCGCGTGATGATGCTCCCCGATTTCGCTTGCTAAAGTGGGTTTAGCGGTGTAATTCGGTAACTCTTCCATCGCACAGCGCAGAATCATTCCGAATCCATTTCCAATACGGCTTTTACCCAGTAGGCGTTGTGCTTCAGCGGGGAGGCTTTCGCCCAGCATTTTCATAGTGGTGTGAACGTGTGCGCCAGAGACGACAGCTTTTCGTGCGGTATACTGCGTTCCGTCTTGTGTGACAATTCCGATCGCCTTGTTATTTTCGGTCAAGATGCGCTCAACAGGGCTATTGGTGACGATCGACCCTCCGTGCGCTTCAATCATGCGCTGAAGTGCTTGCGTCAATTGACCGCTCCCACCGCGTGGGCGCTTCATCCCACTGACGTGATACATGGGATGCCACAGGGCGAACGGCGAAGAGAACGGTTCAGTCGGTGGCGGACCAGATTGTGCCGCCATCCAACCAATCAACGCAGGAACTTTGGTGCCCGTGAAAGACTGACGCAACACTTGCCCATAACCTTTGAACAAGTCGGTTAGACGCTCCCAACGATTTGCCCCCAAGCGCGATTTAATCCCCAAGTTGTTGACTAGATTGAGCGGGGTGGGAGGATTTAGGAAAGTTTCAACGCTTGCTTCTGCCACCGTCCACCAGTCTTGAACGAACTTGCGATAGTTTTCCGCATCTTGTTCGTCCACTAGCGCGATGCTTTCGATTGTCTTATCAATATCCTTGTAAATGGTAATTGAAGTGTGATCGGGGAATGGGGCAAAGAATAATGGGTCAATATCGATGTAATCTAAGCCGTACTGCGTAAGTTGGAGGTCATTGATAATGGGCGTGTGGTGGATGAGAATATGCGCCGATCCTCCTAGATCAAATTTGAATCCGGGTACGATCTCCTCGGTCACAACCGCGCCCCCCACTTTGTGGCGACGCTCGACCACCAAAACTTGATAGCCTGCTTGCGCCAAATAGCCTGCACAGATGAGCGCATTATGACCGGCGCCTACGATGATGATGTCTGCGTCGCGCATGTTTATAGGGGTTCCTTGTTGGGTTGCTTATTCAAGTGGAATGCTTTCAATGGCTTTTCTCACTACAGCTGCGCTGTGGTTAAGTTGATGATATTCTGATTGACTCATGGGGATTGGTAGCATGTCCAAAACACCATCAGCATTGAACAAGAGAGGCATTGAAACGGTTACATCCTTTATTCCCGCAATCTCTTCCTGCGGCGAACAAATGGTTAAAAGCGATGTCTCATTTTTGAGAATGACGCGGCTAATTTGCACCAACGCGCTTCCTATACCGTAATAGGTTGCCCCTTTGCCTTCAATGATGGTGTAGGCAGCTTTTCGCACACGCAAACCAATCTCATCCATTTTTTCCTGTGTGAGTGCGATGCCACGCGAGCGACAAAAATCCAAAAGGGGGACACTCCCGATATTGGTTTGTGACCATAGCACCACCTCAGAATCTCCATGCTCGCCAACAACATATCCGTGAACATGATAAGAATCTACGCCTACAAGTTCGCCCACCAATGAGCGGAAGCGTGCCGTGTCTAACGTGGTGCCAGAGCCAATCACGCGCGATTTTGGCAACCCATATTTACTTGCAAAGTGTGCTGCCATGTGGGTCATGACATCTACAGGATTGGTCGCAACAACCAAGATGGTATCTGACGCATAACGCAGTATTGCAGGGATCACCTGTGCAAAGACGGCGGCGTTTCGCTCTAGCAACTGAAGGCGGGTCTCCCCTGGCTTTTGCCCCACCCCTGCAGCAACAATCACCACCTTGCACCCAGCTAGGTCCTGATACTCCCCACTGAAGATCCGTAACGGATTGGCAAAGGGTACCGCATGGGTGATGTCTTGCGCCTCTGCTAAAGATCGCTTGGGGTTAAGGTCAACGAGAACCACTTCGCGCCCTACTCCACTCATCACGAAGGCGTAGGCAGCTGTTGCCCCAACCATGCCAGTACCCACAATCCCGATTCTCAAATATTTTTCTCCCTGTTTGACTCAATACGATTGCAACTGAGTAACCATCAACAAGTACACCTGCGTGAAAAACACAACCTCGCTTTAATTAGCGTAAATAAGCGCGACACCAAATTCCAGGCAAACGACTAATTTTCCCAAATTTACTTACACTTGCACGTTGGCTGAACACATCGTAATTGTTATCAATAATTTCACCCAAAATGGCGCGGTACAAATCTGCTGCCGCCGCTATGGCAAATCTTCCATCGGCATTCAGCAACCGAATACCCACCCATGATTCGTCATATAGTCGATGAGTGCGAGCGATCTGATAATCTACCAGATTGATCCAATTTTGATTGACGACGCCATTGGCAATCTGCTCTTCTTCGATCCCAAAACGTTGTAGTTCCTCTAAGGGTAGGTACAATCTCCCATTGCGCCAGTCCTCGCCGACATCGCGCAAGATATTGGTCAGTTGCAACGCCACCCCAAGCCGAACGGCGTAAGGAATGGCTTCGTCGTTCTTAAAGCCAATGATGTGCATTGCCATCAAGCCAACAGTAGAAGCCACCCCATAGGAATAATCCGCTAACTCTGCAAACGTGGAGTAGCGCGTTTGTGTCATGTCGCGCGCCACACCGTCAATCAATTGTTGGGTGTAGCCTGAGGGGATGTTGTAATTCATGCGCGTATCGGCCCACGCCAACGCAACGGGATGGTGTGACGTTGAAGTAGGGGACAGGATGAGGTCTTGCCACTTCCTTAGCTCTACTTGTTTGGTAGCAACGTTGGCAGGGGAATCAACAATGTCATCGGTGATGCGGCAGAACGCATACAGGGCACGTACAGCGCGGCGTTTGTGTGGTGGCAACAAGGCAGAAGCCATGAAAAAAGTTTTGCTATGCAGGTTTGTAATTTGGTCACAATGTTCATAGGCGGACTCCAGTTGATCCACGTCCGCACGCACAAATTCCTCAAGGGGATGGTGGTTGTTTAATGCCTCCTGCGCACGTGCCAACAGGCTATATTCCCAAGCTTGAATTTGCAAAGCCATAACGCTAGTCCCCCGTGTTGGTTACTGAAATGGGCGAGTGTAGTGGATTCTTGAGCGAGACTGGTAGGTCGTGCTCGATCAACTTTTCTGCAATGATGGACGAGGAGAGCACCCCCGGCAAGCCTGCTCCAGGGTGAGTGCCCGCACCAACAAAGTAAAGATTACTGAATTCCTCTGAGCGGTTGTGAGGGCGGAACCATGCGGACTGTGTTAGGCGCGGTTCTAACGAGAACGCTGCCCCATAATGACTATTGAGCGTTCCTTGAAAGTGTGAGGGGTCAATGTAATGCTCCACCACGATATTCTCCGAAAGGTTAGGCAAGTAATTATCTTCCAGAAATTGTACGATAGCGTTGCGATATTTTGGAGCCACAGTTGCCCAGTCTGTGCTAGAAAGCAGATTAGGCACGGGGGACAACACATAGAAACTTTCGCAACCGTCCGGTGCCATTGAAGGATCGGTTAGGGTGGGCATATGTAGGTACAGAGAGAAATCTTCGGCTAGGTGCTTCTGTGTGAAGATGTCATCTAACAAGCCTTTGTAGCGCGGACCCAGCAGAATGTTGTGATGGGCGAGTTCGGGTGTGGTGTCGCGGTATTGCTTTTTCGTTCCAAAGTAATAGACAAAGAGCGACATGCTGTAGACCATGTTGTCAATTTTTTGGTTGGTATACTTTCGGCGATATTCTGCGGGGATCATGTTGCGGTAGGTGAAGGCGACATCCGCGTTAGAAACAACAGCATCCGCACGCACCTGAGTGCCATCTTCCAACGCAAGCCCAGTCACTTGACGGGATGCACGATCAATCATGATTTCTTTCACCTCGCTACTGAGGTGAATTTTGCCCCCCAACTCGGTGAACAGTTTAGCCATCCCTTCGACCATAGAAGCTGTTCCACCCAGCGCGTACCACACGCCCCATTCGCGCTCCAAGTAATGAATCATGGCGTAGATCGAAGGGGTATCGAAGGGGTTTCCACCGACTAGCAAGGGATGGAAGGAAAAAACTTGGCGCAAGAAGGGGTCTTTTATGAATTGGCTCACATAGTGATAAACGCTCAAATACGACTGCATCTTGATGAGATCAGGCGCTACCTTGAGCATATCCCACACACTCAAAAAGGGTTCATCAGCTAATTCAACGAAACCTTTTTGAAAGATCGCTTTGGTATTCTTGACGAAGACTTCATAGCCGGGTTGGTCGCTGGGGTTGATCTTTGCGATCTCGTTCATGATGAACGCATGGTTGTCGTTGTAGTCGAACTTACGCTTGTTGTGGTCAAAGATGCGGTAGAAGGGATCACACTTGACCAATTGGAAGTAATCTTCACGCTTGCGCCCTGCAGCTGCAAAGATGTCATCGAACATGAATGGGGCAGTGACAATGGTCGGTCCACCGTCAAACTTAAATCCATCCATTTCATAGACATAAGCTCGCCCCCCCAACTTGTCGCGCTTTTCATACAGCTCAACTTGATGACCCTTGGCGGCAAGGCGACAAGCCGCGCCCAATCCCCCGAAACCACTTCCAATGACGATAATCTTTGCCATGTTGCTTCCGTACTCCTACCAAGTGCATTTCTACATGCTACCATTCTTATACAGACGTAGCCACAATGCATGAAATTCGTATGAAAGCATGCTTAAGAAGGGTCGCTTACATGAGTAAATTAAGGCTCAATTATGAGCCAAGCATGAATTGCGTTGCGTTACAGGTCAATGATGACCTGCTGTTCATGCTCTAGCGCATTCAAAATGCGTTCGGCAGCTGTGCTGGGGGAAAGCGCGTACTCTGGCACTTTGATGGGTAGAGACTCCCAAAACGGGGTATTCACCGCTGGCAAGCGCATCAGGCGGAAAACGTGCTTGCGCTGCTCTTTTGCCAGAATTTCCATCATGGGTTGCAAGGCAGCTTTTGCGCTGGCATACGCCCCAAAGCGTGGCAGGGTGATTTTTTCGGGATAGGCACCCAGCACAACGAACGTCCCCCCGTCGCGCATGAGGGGCAAGGTGGCTTCGATGCTGTAGTATGCGCCATGTAAATTGATGTTCATCATGTTGTGCCAGTTCTGTTGCCCCAGTTCCAACACTTTGGTGTATTGAATCCCTCCCGCCGCATAAATTACCCGATCCAGCGCGTCAATCTCATGCGCCAGCAGCAAGGCAACTTCTTGGAAACTGGAGAGCTTGCCTGCGTCAAAAGAGAAACGTTGCGCCACCCCATTCGGGATGTTATCAACCTGTCGTGCTGCCCCGTATACTGTCCAGTTTTGGGCGAGGAGTTGTTCCACTAAAGCGCGTCCGATCCCGCCGGAGGCACCCCATATCAATGCGGTTGGCATGTTAAGATTCCTTCTGTTTATGCTGTTGAAAGATTTCGCGTGCGCGTTGAAAGGCTTGCAAGGTGTGTTGACGCGCTTGTTGATGGTCAACCATCGGCGCAGGGTAATTCGGAATGAGACGCTTTGCCAACCAGGGCGCATGCAACTCTTTGCCACTGAGCAAATCTAATTCCGGCACCCACTCACGGATATACGCGCCTTGCGGGTCAAATTTCTGTGATTGCGAAATAGGGTTGAAAATTCTGAAATATGGTTGAGCATCCGTGCCCGTTCCAGCTGACCATTGCCACCCGCCTGTATTGGCGCACAAGTCGCCATCGAGTAAGTGTTCCATGAAGTAGCTTGCGCCCGTGCGCCAATCCATTAACAGGTCTTTGGTCAAGAAACTGGCAACCACCATCCGAGCGCGATTGGGCATCCACCCCGTTTGATTGAGTTGGCGCATCGCCGCATCCACAATCGGATAGCCGCTCATGCCTGCTTGCCATTGCTGAAGTTGAACCGCGTTATCGTTCCACTCCAGATAATCATATTCAGGGCGGAAGTTTCGGCGGGCAGTATGGGGGAATTGCGCCATGATATGCACGTAAAACTCTCGCCAGATTAGCTCATCCACCCACGTCTCCACGCTCTTGCGTTCACCCTCGTGTGTTGCCTGCTCATAGGCGTGGCGTGCCGTGCGGAGTGCCTGACGGGGCGAGAGCATCCCGAATTTGAAGTAGGGGGAAAGCGAAGAGGTCGAGAGGTTGCTGTTCAACGGGGACGCATCAAAGCGGTCGCGTTGGGTTTGATACGCATATAGCCCCCCCTCGACAAAAGCGGTCAAGCGTTGCTGGGCGATCTGCTCTCCAGCAGGGGGAATGACGACACTCTCTAGCATGTCAGCATGTGGAAGGTGTTGGCGCAAGTCAAGCACAGGTTGGTTGACCCACTGGATGTGATGCGTCAAGGGGAGCAACGTGCGCTGTTTGACCTGGCTACGCCATTTGTTCTTGAATGGGGTGAAGACGGTATAGGGTTGTCCAGCGTCAGTAAGGACGCTGGCGGGCGGTTGAATGATGGCATCATCAAAGCTGTACGCGGGAACGCCGATACGCGCCTCAATGCGTTGATCGCGCTGCGTTGCATACGGTGTGTAGTCTTTGTTGTAGAACAGGGAGGTCGCGCCAGTCTGCTCGATCAAGCGGGGTAACGCCACCTCTGCCGAACCGTGTAGCAAGTGCAATCCGCCCCCGTGACCTTGTAAGTCTTGATGCAAGGCAATCAACCCATCGTACAGAAACTTACGCCGAACGCTTGAAATATTCAGCAAGTGGGGTTCAAGCACGAACACCGCTAAAATCGGTTGGTTGGTTAGGCTTGCCTCGTGCAACCCAAGATTGTCCGTCAGGCGCAAATCACGGCGAAACCAAAAGATCACGGGTGGGGTGGTCAGCATGGGTTAGCCTTCCATCCGAACAGGGGCAACACGCACAGCACTCGCCCTGGTTTTGGTGTTGCGTAGCACATCCTGTGCAACGCGCACCGCGCCCAACGTCACGCCAGCGGTGGACTGACCGGGGAAGATGGAATCTCCCACAAGGCGCATGTTGGGGATGCCCACGCGCGGACTTCTGCTGGTGAGGAGCGAAGTTTGCGGAAAGCCTCCCACCATGCCTTTGTGTCGCCCGGTGTAGAACTGATAGGTGATGGGCGTTCCTGCCAAAGTCAGGGCGACGTGCTGGCGGAAGTTGGGCAAGTAGCGTTCGATGCCGTCCAAGAACGCTTGCGTGTATTGTTCTTTGCGTGCTTGATAATCTGTGGCGTTGGGTTGATTCCACCACGCTTCTACTTGCGTGTGCGTGGTGACGGTCACGGCGCGGTAGCCAAGTGGGGCGCGTGTGGCATCCCACCGCGGGGAAACCGACATGAACAAGCTGTTGCTTTCGCCCAATGGGCTTTCCATATCGCGGATGAATTGGTGATGATCGGCGAAGTCGGGGGGGAAGGCATCTTCATGCACGCCCAGATGCAACACGAACGCGCCATAACCCAGCGAACGTTGCGTGCTTTCGCGCTGTAAAGCACGGGGGGCGTGTGTTCCCAATAGCGCGTTCGCCGTCCATGGGGTGACGTTTGCCACCACGAAATCACACGGCAACTGCTCAACTTGGTTGCTCCGCAAGCCGCGCTTGTAGTGGACTCCCGTCACCTTCCCCTGTTGGGTTTCGATGTGGGTGGCACGATGCTTGTACAGAATCTTCCCACCCAATTGCTCCAAGCGCGTGGCAAGCTGTTCTGCGATGCCCCCCATCCCACCCTGTGCGTGATACACCCCCTGACGCGCCAAGTCGAGGGCGGTCGCCCCATAGAGCGCGAAGGTGTGCTTCGATGTGGTTTGGGCGGAGATCAACAACTGGGCATCAATGAAGCGCACAAAGGCTTGATCGCGGTCTAAGCCATACAGGCGCAACCAGTCGTAGACGCTCATCAAGAGGAACGGGCTTGCCTGTATTACATTGGGCAAATTTTGCAACCCCACCTTGAGCAGTTGTCCCACCTCAACCGCATCTCTGGGCGGGAAGGGTAGCCCCTGTGCCGAAAGACTCCACCCGATTTGTGCCAGCTTGCTTTGATGCTCCCAAAACGGTTTAGAGTGGGGGAAGCACGCTTCCACTTCGGCATTGGTGGACGTGATCGGGATCGTCTTGTCAGGGAGGTGAACCGTCCACGCCGGATTATACGTGTGCACATCCCACTCAATCCCCAGTCGCTTGCCCACCTTGTCATGCGGTGCTTGATCTTGAAAGCCCCCGGCCACGGTTGCCCCTGCATCAAAGCGATAGCCCTTGTGGAAGAAGGTCCCCGCACACCCCCCCACATACGCATTCGCCTCCAGCACGGTGACTTCCATCCCCTGCTGTGCCAATAACGCCCCCGTCGTTAATCCGCCAATTCCCGCGCCAATCACCACTACTTTGTGTGTCATGCCCTATCCAATGTTGCTTGTTATCACCCTATCACCGTAGCATGACTGTTTAAGCGTAGCTTTAATTCTGCATGATGATTGTGTAATCGGGAACATCCCCCAACTAAGTGTGTTGAAAATGGGTTTGTGTTATACTGTGGGGGATTGGTTTGGTATAGATTGGGTATAGAAGGGGTAAGCGCGTATGATGCTCTATGTGCCACAAATACGTTTGTTTTTGTCTTCGCCTGGTGATGTTTACGAAGAGCGGGCGATTGTCCAAGAAGAAATTGAAACGCTGGTGAATATGCCCGTCTTCCGCGAGAAGGTTGCTTTTCGCGTGATTGCATGGGACAAGAAGGGGGCAGGCACGGTCATGCGTTTTCGCATGCCACCGCAAGAGGCAATCAACAAAGGGCTTCCGCGCCCCTCCGAAAGCGATATTGTGATCGTGATTCTTTGGTCGCGCTTGGGCACCCCCCTCAAGTTAGCAGATGG
>Ga0172376_10008648_pt1 | contig 10615 bp, 9 predicted proteins | sample Lak35m_FD_121114 | JGI IMG/M metagenome (GOLD analysis project Ga0172376, IMG submission 121114) | Freshwater microbial communities from Kabuno Bay, South-Kivu, Congo - kab_092012_35m | ecosystem: Environmental > Aquatic > Freshwater > Lake | place: Democratic Republic of the Congo: South-Kivu... | reverse complement strand
TCCGCTTGCGGAGCAAGCGGTCTACTTTGGAGCAAGCGGTCTACTTTGGAGCAAGCGGTCTACTTTGGAGCAAGCGGTCTACTTTGGAGCAAGCGGTCTACTTTGGAGCAAGCGGTCTACTTTTCGTGCGAGCGCGCAATTAGGCCGTCGAGCCTGGCGGCGGCGGCACCGGAATCGATCGCTGCTTCGGCGCGGCTGCGGGCCGCGGGCAGGTCGGCCGCGCTGCCGGCCGCCCAGAGCACCGTCGCGGCATTCAAGACCACGATGTCGCGCCGCGGGCCGCGGCTGCCGGCGAGCACGTCGCGGATCGCGGCGGCGCTCTCCGCCGGGTTCGACACCAGCAAGTCATCCATCGCGGCGACCGGAGCCGTCGGAATCCCAAAATCTTCGGGCGTCCAGCGGTGTCGGTTTTCGCCGGCGGTCGTGACGTCGATCACGTCGGTCGGTCCGAAGAGGCTCACTTCGTCGAATGCCCGCGCTGCGTCTTTCGCGATCGTGCCCGAGACGACGAGCGCCCGCTTCGCCCCGAGCAGTAGCGCCGCGCGGGCCATCGGCTCCCGCGCCGCGGGTCGGCCCACGCCGATCACCTGCACGTTGGCCCCGGCGGGATTGCAGAGCGGCCCGACGAGATTGAATACAGTGGGACGGCCGAGCGATTTCCGTAGCGGCCCCACGCGGGCCATCGCCGGATGGTGGATCGGTGCGAGACAGAAGCAGAGGCCGATCCGCTCGAGGCACCGCGCAGCCGTTGCCGGCGGGGCATCGATCTTCACGCCGAGCGATTCGAGCACGTCGCCGGAGCCGGTGCGGCTCGACACGGCCCGGTTGCCGTGCTTCGCCACCGCCAGTCCCGCGGCCGACGCCACGATCGCCGCCGCCGTGGAGATGTTGAACGAGCCCGAGCCATCGCCGCCGGTGCCGCAGGTATCGGCCACGATCGGCAGGGCATGCGGCACTGGCAGCATCCGCGCCCGCAGGGCGGCCGCCACGCCCGCGATCTCGTCGGCTGATTCACCGAGGTCGGCAAGGGCTATGAGCCAGCGGCCGAAGGCTTCGAGGTCGATGCTGCCGGCGAGCACCCCCTCCACCAACCGCCGCGTCTCATCGTGCGACGCATGCTCGCCACGGCGCAGCCGGTCGGTGCTCGTGTCCACGTCGCTCGGCAGGGGAGTCGTCAAGAGAATCTCGCTGTCAGTGGGATTTCGTGTCGCCGCGAGCCGCGTCGAGTACCATTTGAGCCTACCACGCCCCATTCCGGAGACCCCCCGTGCCCCGCAAGGTGATCCTCGACGTCGATCCGGGCATCGACGATGCCGTGGCCCTCGCCATGGCCCTCTTCGACCCGCGGCTCGAGGTCCTTGCCGTGACGGCGACTGGCGGCAACGTGCCGCCGGAGCAGGCCACCGCCAATCTGCAGGCCGTGATCGGCCTGCTCGACCCGCCCCGGCTTCCCCGCCTCGGCATCGCCCCCACCGACACGGTCCTTCCCGAGCGGCCGTTCAACATGCACGGCGGCGACGGACTCGGCGGCATCGACCTGCCACGCGTGCAGCTTCACGGCGGGCATGCTTCCGAGAAGGTGATCTGGGAGACGCTCAAGGCCCATCCCCGCGAGATCACGTTCGTCGCCCTCGGGCCGCTGACCAATCTTTCGCGGGTGCTCACCCGCGATCCATCGATTGCCGAGCTCATCGGCGACGTGATCGTGGCCGGCGGCACCGTGCAGGGGGCGGGCAACGTCACGCCGGCCGTCGATTTCAATTTCTATTGCGACGCCCGCTCCGCCCGCCACGTCGTGCGGGAGCCGATCACGAAGACGCTCGTGCCGCTCGAGACCACGGGGCAGGTCGTTTTCGGATTCGACCTGCTCGACGAGTTGCCCGATGAATCGTCACGGGCCGGGTTGATCCTGCGCCGCATGCTGCCGCATACGTTTCGCGCGCACCGTCAGCTGCTCGGCAGCGAGGGGATCAGCCTGCACGACGTCGTGGCGCTGGTCGCAGTGACCAACCCCGAACTTTTCGAGCGGACGACGGTGGCGGCCGACGTGGAGACCAAGGGGGAGATCACCACCGGCATGCTGGTGGTCGATCGCCGCACCGTGCGGCAGTGGCGGCCGAATCTCGACCTGCTCGTCGGCTGCGACGTGGTGGCCGTGAAGGATTGCATCCTGCGCGGATTGGCCGCGGCGGCGGCGGGCACGTGAGCAAGTAGACCGCTCGCTCCAAAGTAGACCGCTTGCTCCGCAAGCGGTTTCAGATCCGCTTGCGGAGCAAGCGGTCTACATGGCAGGCTGAAGCCTACCCTACTTTTCGAATTGCTCGCGGCTGGCGACGGGCAGTTGCAGCTCGATTCGCTCCCGGTTGCGAAACACGCCGAGCGACACGGTGCGGTTGGTCGGCGTGACGCTCACGAGGCTGACGAGATGGTCGTCGTCTTCGATCGGCGTGCCGTCGAACTCGATGATCACGTCATCGGCCTGGATGCCGGCGGCGTCGGCCGGCGAGCCCTTCGTCACGCCCGACACCCGGGCGCCCACGGCCCGCACCATGCCGAGTCGTTGGGCCGTGCGTTGCGTGAAGACGCGGTCGAGCGTCACGCCGAGGTAGGCCCGCGACACCGTGCCGGTCTCCACCAGCTGCCGCGCAACGAACATCACCATCGACATCGGGATCGCAAACCCGATCCCTTCGCTGCCGCCGGAGTTGCTGGCGATCGCGGTGTTGAGGCCGACCACCTCGCCCCGGAGATTCACCAGCGGCCCGCCACTGTTGCCCGGATTGATCGCCGCGTCGGTTTGGATGAAGTCTTGAAACCGCACCGACTCTTCCCCCAGTTCGAGGTCGCGGCGGCCCTTGGCAGACACGATCCCGAGCGTGACGGAGTGGGAGAGGCCGAAGGGACTGCCGACCGCGAGCACCGTGTCGCCGATCTGGACGGGATCCGTCTCCGCAAGCCGGGCTGGGACGAGATCGTCGGCCGGGACCTCCATCACCGCGATGTCGGTGCTCGAGTCCGACCAGAGTCGCAGCGGATTGATTTCGCGGCCGTCGTCGAGCCGGATCGTGATGTTGTCGAGATCGGCCCGATTGATGACGTGGCGGTTGGTGATCACCACGATGCGACCGGCCACCTCGGCGATCACGCCCGAGCCGGCCTCGTCTTCGCTGGCCTTGCCGTTCTTCGGCCGCAGCGACGGCTTCTTCGTGTCGATGTGGACGACGGTGGGGCGGACGAGCAGCGTGAGCCGCCGCAGCTGGGCACTCTGTCGCTCGAGGAGCTCCGCATCCCGCTCGACCTGCGCGTAGAGCCGGTCGCGCTCGGCGGCCGAGAGCCTGGCCGGCCGGATGGGGTCGATCCGCGTCGCGTCGTCGCGCTGCGGCGAAACGCGGCTCGGAGACGAAGCAGCGGAGGGCGCGATCGGCGCCAGCGGGATGGGCGTCTCTTCCGCCACGACAAACCACTTGGCCGCGAGCAGGAGCACGACCGAGAAACACACGCGCAAGCAATCGCTGCGAAGGCTGCAGGAAACGGTCATGGAGTGTCGCTCACGAAGGTTCGGCATCGCTCGTGCCCAGCATACCCGAACCATCGCGAGTCGAGGTCGGAGGGATGCTCAGGAGACGTCGATCTCGAGATCCCCCGCCAGCTCCTCGCGTGCTTCTCCGGCCTCCCGGCCCGCCGGCCCGGCGCCGGTGCGCTCCACGTCACGCTGGCAGGCGATGCACATCGTGGCATAAGGCAGGGCGTTGAGCCTGGCCATCGGGATCTTGCAGCCGCAGTATTCGCAGGTGCCGTAGTGACCGGTCCGCATCCGCTCCAGGGCGTTTTCGATGGAGGCCAGTTCGCGGCTCTCCACCTCGGCCAGTTGGGAGCTGATCTCGTCCTGGGCGGAATCGACCGCCGCATCGATCACGTCGCCCGGCGACTCGCTGCGGAGCTCCTTCAGAAGCGTCAGATCGCCGGCAAGGGCGCTGCGCAAGGCATCACGGCGGCGGACGAGGATCGCCCGAAGGTTCAAAAGTGCTTCTTTTCGTGCCATTGTCGTTGCTCCGGGCCCTGCCGAGGCCCTGGTAACGGGCGATCCGGCGACAGGCCGCAACCAATAGTACGGGGGCAGGCCGTGGATGGTTCGGGCGAAAAATTTCCCACTTTCCCTATCGAAAACCGGGCCGGAACAGATGATGACATTTGGCCGGAGCCCGACAGATTTCCCAAAGTTCCCGATTTGCGACGCCGAACGTCGATCGCTTCGAAACGAGCGGTCTGGAGAGCGAGGCGAGGGGGTCGGCGGAAGCTCGACGAGCTTTTGGACCGAGTCCGCGAGGGACAACGCGAGGAGACTTCTGCCGCCCGCGAGCCGGCAGGCAGAAGGGGGATCCGCTTGCGGAGCAAGCGGTCTACAACGCTCCCCGGATGGCGTCCCAGGCGGCGGCGACGGCGGGCCGGTCGGTGAGCGTGCCCCCGATTGCCAGACGCAGGGCATGGCGGCCCGCCACTCGGGCATGGCTCACAAATGCCCGGCCGCCGCGGTTCGTCCGCTCGAGCAGGGCGGCCGTTGGCGCGTCGCCGGCCCACAGAGCGAAGGTGACGAGGCTCAGCGACGGCGGCTGGAGCAGTTCGAATCGCGGGTCCGCCTCGACCCAGCCCGCGAATTCGGCCGCCCAGGCCACATGGTCGCGAATCCGCGCCCGCAGCGGCTCGGCGCCGATCATTCGCAGCGTCATCCAAAGCTTGAGCGCGCGGAACCGGCGGCCGAGCGGCACCTGCCAGTCGCTGTAGTCGATCACGCCGCCAGACTCGGTCGCCCGGTTTCGCAGGTATTCGGGCCGCGCGGCGAGCGCCTGCACGAGCGGCTCCCGGTCGGCCACCCAGAGCGCGTGGCAGTCGAAGTTCACGAGCAGCCATTTATGCGGATTGAAGCCCCAGCTGTCGGCCTGTTCGGCGCCCGCCACGATTCCGGCGCGGTATTCTGGGCAGATCGCCGCGGCGCCGGCCCAGGCGGCATCGACGTGCAGCCACGCGCCGTGCCGCCGCGCCGCCGCCGCGATCTGCGGCACCGGGTCGATCGCGCCGGAGGCGGTCGTGCCGACGGTCGCGACGACGAAGCAGGGCCGCCGGCCCGCCTGCTCGTCGTCGGCTAGCGCCCGCTCGAGGGCGGCCGCATCCATCGCGGCCCGGGCATCGGTGGCAATCAGCCGCACCCAGTCGCGGCCGATGCCGGCGAGCGTCGCCGCTTTCACGACGCTCGAATGCGCATCGGCGCTCGCGTAGACGACGAGCGGCCGCCTGGATTGATCCACGCCATGGGCGTTGCTCTCGAGCCCGGTGGCCCGTTCCCGCGCCGCCACGAGCGCGCAGAAGAGCCCGCTCGACGCCGAATCCTGGATCATGCCGCCCCCCGTGCCCGCGCTGGCGAATCGCTCCGGCAGGCCGAGCAGGTTTCGGAGCCAATCGAGCACATGCGTCTCGAGTTCGGTGCAGGCAGGCGACGTTGCCCAGAGCATCCCTTGCACACCGAGCCCCGCCGAGAGCAGTTCGCCGAGGATCGATGGGCCGCTCGCATTCGCCGGGAAGTAGCCGAAGAAGGCGGGATGCTGCCAGTGCGTGAGGCCCGGCACGATGACGCGGTCGAGATCGGCGAGCACGCGGTCGAGCGGCTCGGGATTTTCTGGCGCCGACGGTGGCAGTTGTGACCGCACCCAGCCCGGCTCCACGCCCGTCTGCACCGGCCGGGCGGCGAGCGTCGCCCAATAGTCGGCGATCCAATCGACCACCGCCCGCCCTTCGCGGCGGAATCGCTCTGCATCGAAGGCCGCGGCGGGATCGAAGCCCATCAGCGTCATTCCCCGTGGAGCGTGAGCACGAGCCGCCGCGGGCCACCCCGGTCGCGGTGCTCGCAGAGGTAGATGCCCTGCCAGGTGCCCAGCCGCAGGCGGCCCTCGTGGATCGGCACGCTGAGAGAACTGCCGATCATCGAGCTCTTCACGTGGGCCGGCATGTCGTCGGGCCCCTCGAGCGTGTGCACGTAGGGGAACGTCTCGGCGGCGATTCGATTGAACGCCATCTCGAGGTCGCGGGGGACATCGGGGTCGGCATTCTCGTTGATCGACACGCTCGCAGACGTGTGTTGGAGGAAGACATGCAGCAGCCCGACGCGAAACGTCGCCAGCTCCGGCAGCGCCGCCTCGATCTCACGCGTGATGAGGTGGAAGCCGCGCTGGCGTGGGGGCAGCCGGAGTTCTTTTTGGAGCCACGCCATGCGGCACCTTTCTCATTTGCTCGTGGAGCGGAAACACCAGATCGTGCCATCGTCGGAGGCCGCCACGACATGGCCGGCCGCGACGGCCGGCGACGCTGTGAAGCCGCCGCCGGCGTCGAACTCCCAGGCGGGCTTCCCTGTGGCGGCGTCGAGGGCGGCGATCCGGCCGGCGGCGTCACCGACGAGCGCGATGAGCCCGTTGCTGCCCGACAGGTGCGCCACGACCGGCGAACCGTCAACGCGGCCGCGCATCGGCTGCCGCCAGGCCCGCGTGCCGTCTGCGACCGCAAAGGCTTCGACCGCCCGGCCGCGCGAGCCGACGATCGCGAGGCCGTCGGCGATCGCGGCGCTCGACCGATAAGCCTGCGCGTTGGCGGCCGGCATGAACTGCCAGACGATCTTCGCCGCGGCGACGTCGATCGCGTAGAAGCCGCCCCCCTCGGTGCCGAAATAGACGCGCGATGCGTGGGCCGCGGGGGTCGTGCCGGTCGGTCCGCCGATCGGCACAGCGCTTCGTTCGGCGCCGGTGGCCGTGTCGATGACGTGGAGTTTGCCATCGCAACCGGCGAGCAAGACGGCGCCGTCGGCCACCGTCGGTGAGCAGCGGATCTGGTCGGCGATCGAGTGCTTCCAGATGACTCGGCCGGTGGCGAGGTCGAGGCAGGAGAGCGACGCATCCTGCGAGCCCACGAACACACGGCCGCCGTTTGCATCATGGACGAGCGTCGGGCCACCTGAGATCTCCCCTTCGGTCTCGTAGTGCCAACGCTCCGCGCCGCTCGTGGCATCGAGGGCGTGGACGATGCCGTCGGCGTCCCCGACGACGACGAGCGGCAGGGCAGGATCGGTCGATGCCGCGGCGCTCGCGGGGAAGCCGGCCTTCGTTGCGAACGTCCAACGGGTCGTGCCCGTCTCGAGCGCGATCGCATGAAAGGTGCCGTCGAGATCGCCGACGTAGATCGTGCCGGCGACGATGACGGGCGTCGCCTCGAAGGCGGTCTTCTCGAACGTGCGATGCCAGCGTTCCTCGAGCGGCAGGCTGAGCGCCGCGGCGGAGCGGCCGGTGCCCGCCGCACAGCCGCGAAACATCGGCCAGCTCTCTGCAGCCGCCTCCGGCACGTCCGCTGCCAGGAGCGGGAGGGGGACGATGACCGCGAGAAGCCACGCCATGCGAAACGCACGACAGCATCTGGTCAAGGAATCGCGTCGCGTTCGTGAGGCAGGAGACGGAGGCGAAGGGGTCGGCGAAAGCTCGAGGAGCATTGGTCTATCCTGCCCACGCGACGAGACTTTTGCCGCCCCGAAGCCGGTGCCACACCGAAGTCGGATGCGCACGAGCCAGCCGCTCGGATGGCGACGACGTGTGGATGCAGCGGCGCTCATCGTGCGGCCTCGTAGAGCGCGGCCAGGTCTGCTGTGGTGACCGGCCGTGGATTGAAGCCTGCCGTCCATTGCTCGGCTGCGACCGCGGCGAGCGCTGAAACATCTGGGTGCGAAATGCCGCAGGCTGAAAGCGTCGTGTGAAGCCGCGACGCACCGAGCAGCTCGGCCAGCCAGTCTGCGAGCCGGCGACCGGCGGCCGCCGGCGCCGCGGCGATGCCGATGTCGCCGAGCAATTCCGCGTAGCCACCGCTACTGTTGCCGTATCCATTTCCATTGAACCGCACGACGTGGGGCAGCATGAGGCCGACGGCCTGGCCGTGGGGAATCGCGTGCGCGGCGGTGAGCGGGTTGGCGAGGGCATGGGCCGCGCCGAGCATCGAGTTTTCGATCGCCAGGCCGGCCAGCGCCGCACCAAACTGCACGGCCGACCGGGCATCGAGGCTGCCGCCTGTGGCGAAGACGAGAGGGAGATTCGCGGCCAGCAGCCGCCAGGCCGCGCGAGAAAAGACCTGCGAGGCCGGCGAGGATGCCCGGCTCACATGGCTCTCGACGGCGTGCGAGAGGGCGTCGATGCCGGTGAGCGCGACGAGCGCCCGGGGCTGCGTGAGCGTGAGGTGTACGTCGAGGATCGCAGCTCGAAACGCGGCCCGCGGATCGCCGCAGGCCATCTTCAGGCCGGTGTCGGAATCGGTGATCAGGGCGAACGATTGCGTCTCGCTGCCGGTGCCCGCCGTCGTCGGCACGGCGATCGAAGGCAGCATCGGGCCGGTGGCCGTGCCGCGGCCCTTGTAGTCGCGCATCCGGCCGCTGCACGAAAGGAGAAAATTGATCCCCTTCGCGCAGTCCATGGAACTGCCACCGCCGAGCCCCACGAGCAGGTCGGGGCGAAAGTCGCGGGCAAACGCCGTGCCCGCCTCGACCTCGGCTGACGATGGATTCTCGGTGAAGCCGGAGAACACGGCCGTGGCGATCCCGGCTGCCCCGAGCGAGTCGAGCCCCGCCGCCGTGTGGCCGGCGGTGATGATCCCGGGATCGCTCACCACGAGCGCCCGCGTCGCCCCGAGTTCACGGGCCAGGCCGCCGAGCTGCCCAATCGTGCGCGGCCCCACGACGAGCCGCGTGGCCGCGCGAAACTCGAAACTAGCGGCTGGTTTCGCTGCGGCGAAGTCCTCGGGGATTTGCATAAAAATCATCCGATGCTGAACGCCGGGGTCGGTGCGAGGATCGCGAGCATGTGGCCGCCGCGGCCACCGCGAGCGAACTCGTACCGCCCCGGCGGCAATGCGGGTCGCTTCAAGCCCCCACGGGAGCCGGTTGCGCGACCTGCAGCGCCCGCGAACGATACAGGAAATCGATGATGTTGCCCTCGTGCGGCTGGAGCCAGTCGAGCTTCGTCGTGGGAATCGGCCCGAGGTTGAGCCGGTCGATGTGCGTGCAATCGACGAGCTTTTGCTGAAAGGCCTCGTCGTCGGTGATGGCCGAGCAGACGAGCGTGGGGCCGATCGATGCAAGCATTTTGTCCTGCGGGCACTCCACCACGCTCACGAACGGAAACATATATTCCGCCTTCGCGATCCCGGGCTCGGGACTCGTGCAGTGCACGACCGTGGGCCGCAGCCAGCCGCACCGCTCGCCTTCGACGAATCGCGGGCCGTACATGGCCGTGGCATGTGTCACGCCGGGCGCCTTGAGTCCGCCTTCGATCTGCTCCCAGATCGCCTTGGCGGCACCTGGGATCGTGAAGGCGGCGAGCTTGGCCTCGGGATCCTGCGGCGGCTTCACGTCGATCGGCCCGAGCCGCGCTGCGATGGCTTCCGCGATCGCCTTCGTGTGGCGGCTGGCGTAGATCACCGACGCGTTGATGCAGCCGCGGCTGCTGTTGATCGCCACGCTCTCACACATCACGTCGAGGTGCCGCTCCCAATCGTCCACGCAATCGTCGCCGAGGATGATCTTCGAAAATCCAGGGCCGTGCACCTGCACGCCCGGATTGCCGCGATACTGCTCGACCGTCTTCGCGCTGCCGAAGATCATGCTGCGCCGACAGCCCGCGAGGATCCCGGCGCCCACGTCAGTCGCCCCCGGATAGAGGCCGATCGCCTCGAGCGGGATGCCCGCCTCCATCATCGCGGCTGCCATGCGGTAGGGAGTCCACGGTTCCTGGCTGCCCGGCTTCATGACGAGCCCCACGCCGAGCGCGATCACCGGCAGCCAGAGCGTGTGCACGCCGGGCGAATTGCTCGGCAAGACGAGCCCGAGCACGGGCGACTGCGCCTGGTAACTCACGGTCACGCCGCGGTGCTCCCGGCCGTAGCCCTGCCAGAGGATCTTTGGGTCGAGCCCGCGCGAAAGCGCGTCGAGAATCCGGTCCATGTTGGAGAGCACGAACATGTTCTTCTGCATGTTGGCCCGGCAGAGGCTCTCCGGCAGGCCAGTCGTGGCCGACTGCTGCCTCACGAAGTCGTCGGGTGACTGCTTCGTGTCGCCGAGCGTGACGGTGCCATTGGCATAGAGATTTCCGGCCGTCTGCAGCCGCTCGACGATCTCCTCGGGGTCGATCGCCAGGAGCGCCGCCCGCGCCTGCTGCGCCTTCTGCAGATCACGGCCCACGATCGCGCCGCCCACCTGGCTCACCTCGGCGACCGGCTCGCCGGTCATGAAGTGCACGAGCGTCTCGCGCGCGAGCGACTCATAGGGTTTGCCGAACCGATACGCGGGGAGATGCATGGGTGGGTTCCTCGGAGGGTGCGATAGTTTAGCCGATCAAGGAATCCGCTCGCCCAAGCCGGCTTCGGGTGACCCGCACCCCGCTCGCCGGACGCTCGCTACGGACATCCTGTCCTTCGCTCGCTCGGATGCCGCCTGCGCTTCGCCATCCTGGCTGCGCTTGGCGGCATACGCCGGCGAGCGGGGTGCGGGGCACCCGAAGCCTCCTCCTGCGGTTCTATTCAGAAAGCGGGAAGGCTTGGG
>Ga0172376_10008646_pt1 | contig 10617 bp, 8 predicted proteins | sample Lak35m_FD_121114 | JGI IMG/M metagenome (GOLD analysis project Ga0172376, IMG submission 121114) | Freshwater microbial communities from Kabuno Bay, South-Kivu, Congo - kab_092012_35m | ecosystem: Environmental > Aquatic > Freshwater > Lake | place: Democratic Republic of the Congo: South-Kivu... | reverse complement strand
GATTTCATTAAGGCATTTGAAATTTAGTAAAAATTAGGTAGTAGTACTAAGTGAAAAAAGTAAGTAGTACTACTTAATAAAAATCTAATAATGGTATTCAAAAAACTCTTTATTAGATTAATTATTTTTAAAAATTGAAATCAAATATCTTTAATAAAAATCATTAAGAATGTTTAGAAATTTTTAAGACCTTAATAAATAGAACTGATTTGATTATTTTTTCACGTAATACTAACCCAATAAAATTTAAATTTGTGCATGTTCATAAGAATAAATCCTGATAAAATTGATTTTAATCAATTAGAAAAAGTGGTAGCAATTTTAAAATCTGGCGGTATTATAATTTATCCCACCGATTCAGTTTATGCACTTGGCTGCGATATGATGAATCAAAAAGCAGTTGAACGTTTATGTCGAATTAAAAACATAAAACCCGAAAAATCAACTTTTTCATTCATCTGTTCCGATTTAAGTTTGCTTTCGCATTTTGCAAGGCCAATTCCGAATTCAATTTTCAGAATCATAAAAAAAGCATTGCCCGGTCCTTACACATTTATTCTGGAAGCAAGTTCACAAGTACCCAAATTATTAAAACAATCGCGTAAAACGGTTGGCATTCGCGTACCGAATAATGCGATTTGCAAAGAACTCGTAACTGCATTGGGAAATCCTATCATATCTACCTCATTAAATAATCTGGATGATGAATTGATCGACTACTTTACTGATCCGGAAAACATTTATCAACAATATAAAGATAAAGTGGATGTTGTAATTGATGGTGGACATGGAAACATTTATCCTACTACTGTAATTAATGTGAGTAACGATGAAGTTGAGGTAATTCGTGAAGGGCTTGGAGATCTTTCGGTACTTGAATAATTTACTACCTTCGTTTTGTGGCAAATTATTTACTCAGTAAATCAAGTTTTGTAAGAAGTGTACAATGTTTAAAATCATTTCATTTATACAAACATCATTATTATTTAAAAGATCCTTTAAGTAAAGATAAACAAGCTATATTCAGCAGAGGAATTGATGTTGGACAACTTGCACAGCAATTATATCCGGGAGGTAAAGATGTTTCTCCTGCATCTGTACGAGAATTTGATAAATCGGTTGAACTCACAAAATCATTAATTGAATCGGGTGAAAAAATAATTTACGAAGCCGCCTTTATTTTTAATGAAGTTTTGGTAGCAGTAGATTTATTAGTTAAGGAAAACAATCAATGGTTTGCCTTTGAAGTGAAAAGCTCATTAAAGATAAGCGGAGCTTATGTGTTAGATGCCAGTTTGCAATATTATGTTATTAAAAACTGTTTACCCGAACTTGAAGATTTTTTCCTGGTTACATTAAATCCTGATTATGTTTTAAACCATGAATTGAATGTTCAGGAATTATTCCGGAAAAAAAGCGTGTTATTTGATGTAAAAAGAAATTTACAATTTGTAGAGAATAGAATTCATTCAGCAAAAACTATTGTAGAAAATCCAAAAATACCTGACATAAAAGTTGGCGCGCATTGTTTTAAACCTTATGTGTGCGATTTTTTTGGAAGTTGTTGGAAATCAATTCCAGAAAAAAATATTTTTTCATTGAATAGTTTAGGCATGGAAAAGCAAATGGAATTATTTAATGAAGGTGTGTTAGATTTAAAGGATGTCAGCAATTTTGCTGGAATGCCTGATTTAATTCAACAACAAATAAAAGCGTTTCACAGTAAAACAATCATTAGTAAAAAAGATAAAATTTATGACTTTATAAATTGTGTAAACTATCCGATTGCTTTTTTTGATATTGAACTGTACACACCTGCTGTGCCTGTATTTAATGGCACAAAATCTTATCAGCAATTGCCTTTTTTGTTTTCTGTTCATCAAATTAAACATCAAAATTCAGAATTAATTCATGATTATTTTTATGCCCAGCCAGGTACTGATCCAAGAGAAGAATTTGTTTTAGCTTGTATTGAAAAACTGAATGATTTCAAAACCATCATTGTTTTTGATGATAATCTCGAAAGAAATGTAATTAATGCTTTAATCAGGCATTTTCCTCAACATCAAATTTCTTTGGAAAGCATAAGAGATAAAATAATAGATATTGCCCCGATATTTACACAACTTCATTATTTTAATCCTGATACCATAGGATCATTTACTTTAAAGAATTTATATTCAAAAATTACAGGGGATAATTTGTTTGAACAATTGCAAATAAGTTCTGGTACACAGGCTTCTTTTACTTATAATGCCTTGCAGAAAGAGGAAAATGATCTTATTAAAAAAACAGCAGAACAGGATTTAATTGAGTATTGCAAGTCGGATACAATAGCTTGTGCTCAACTTTTTCTACTATTAAAAAACGAATTGAATTAAAAAGAAAAATTTGGATTAAAATTCAAATTTGAAGGTAATGCTTCCTGTTTGTTCTTCTTGACCGTTTGTGGCAGCTGAAAAAACAGCACAAAGCGCGGCCTGTCTGGCTTTTGATTTTAATACCGAACTTGATGTATTGGTTCCTCTTCCGTTTGGATCAGCATCTGTAACCTTTCCATCTTTGTTTACCGTAATTACTACAACAACAACCCCTTCTTCTTTACTATCATTAACAGGGCATGGAGGGTTCATGATTTTTCTTCCGGAAAGCTGAATACCACCTTTTCCGCCACCACCATTACCAATATGATTCGGATTATTTCCATGTCCGCCCAAACCATTTGTATTAGGGTTTCCATCAGGTACACCATCGTTTCCTGCTTGCCCGGAATTTCCATCTCCACCACTACCACCTTTTTTGTTTCCGTTTTTTATAAAGTTATTTAGTAATGCACTGTTGGTATTTGTTGGTGTTGGAGGTGCGTTAGTTGTAGTGTTTTCTGTGTTTGGTTTTATTGGTGTAATTAAAGTGGTGTTGTTTTGAATTTTTGGTTTATCTGTATTTTCTAAAACAGCTTCACCATTTTCAAATGCTTCATCCGTATTTTCTTCAGTGCTTGAACTTGGTGGCGGTGCCGACTCAGATTGGGTTACAACACTAGTAACATCTCCAATTCCGTCGTTTTCAATTTCACCTGTTCCTTCGTTGTATGTTCCAAAATTCATTTCCATGCCTTCTTCCCCTGAAAATTCGAATGGTGGGTTTGGAGTTACAATGCGGTAAAGAAATAAGAATAAAAATAATAACGCTATAATTGCAAGTGAAATTCCACCTGCAATCCATTTATCTTTTGGTCGTTGAATAGTTGCTTCCAATTTTATTTTCCGTTAGATGCTTTTGTTGCAACAATCATTTTACATTTTAAACGATCACCAATTTGCATTACATCAATGGCGTCTTGCCAACTCAAATCTTTATCAATATGTAAAATTACATTTGGATCTGTATTTCCTTTTATTGCTTCAGCAATAGCTGGTTCCAAGTCATTAAAATATAATTCTTTGCTATCTAAATAGTACTTACGGTCAGCAGTTACTGCAAGGTGCAAAGGTTTTGATTTGGTATCAATACTTTTTTTATCCTTTGAACTAGCCAAGTTTACCTTCATGGCATTTGGACTAACCATGGTTGATAAAATCAAGAAGAACAAAAGAAGAAAGAACATGATGTCGTTTAACGAATCTGTGCTTACTTCAGCTTCACGATGTCTTTTTCTTAGTGCCACTTTAATTTGATTTAATGATTAGTTAGTTGGCTCATTTAAAATATCTAAAAATTTCATTCTGCTTTCTTCCATGCGGTGAGCCAATTTGTCAATTTTGGTATTCAGCCAATGGTAGGCAACAAATGCCAATACACCAACAACCAATCCACTACAAGAGGTAATCATTTTTTGATAAAGACCTGTTGAGATAACTTCAATTTCAACTGTTTTTGCCAACGCTATATCGTAAAAGATTTTAATTACACCTATAATTGTTCCAATGAAACCAAACATTGGTGCAATTCTTCCTGTAATATTCAAAATACCCATATTTTTTTCAAGTTTTCCAATTTCAACTTCTGCTGTTTCATTCATTGCCTCTCTGATGTCCTGAATAGGTTGCCCGATACGGTTCAAACCTTTTTCTAGCATAGCTGCTTCCGGTGTATTTAAGGCAGTACACATTGCTTTTGCGGAATCAATATTTCCTTTATGAATTAAATCTTTTAAACCGGATAGCATGGCGTCATTTTTTTTAGCAGCTCTACTTAATACGATTAATCGTTCAATTAAAACATAAATGGCCAAAACAAGCATAAGTGCCAATGGAATCATCATAACTCCACCTTTTACAATCATAGAAAATAAAGAAAATGAATCTTCAGTGATTGCTTGTTGCTGTATTGCAGGCGCAGTTGTTGAAATTCCTGTTGCTACTTTTGCAACTGTATCTGCAGTCGTAGTTATTGCTTGTAAAAAAATTGCACTCATGATTTTAAATTATTTCATTGCTAAAGTAGTTTACCACATCAAGTGTTAAATTAAGGTGGAAGTTTAATTTTAAACAACTCTGTGTTAGTTTAAACGTAGCTAAGATTTTTTTATTACAAGAAGAAAATTAATCTCTTTTAAACTAAGATGGATATTATTAGATGTTTATACTCTTATTTACTTTTTTTACAAGCATCCAAACTATTAAACCAATGATAAGGTTGATTAAACCATAAAGTGATTCTATTGGTTTAGTATAGAAAGTAAAGCAGATAACCCAGCCGTTTAAAATTAAATAAAATAAAGGAACAAAAGGATATAGATAGGTTTTGTAGCTACTATTATTTACAAGTTGGTAATATCTAATTTTAAAAATTCCTGCTACCGTAAAAAAAATAAAAATACTAAGTGAAAATCCAATAAAGGTTAACACGCTTTCAAAATTTGATGTTATAATTAAAAGAACGGAGATTGCACACTGAATAAACAACGCAATTACCGGAATATTATTTTTGTTTGTTTTGGATAAAAATCTCAATCGATCGAAGTCTTCACCCATTGCTTTAGATACTCTGGGCCCGGTCATAATCATTGCGCTAATTGATGATACCAATAAAAATGCAATAATAACACCCATAATATTACCAATTACTTTTCCAAAAATATGTTCAGCACTTACAAAACCTACATCTACTTTACCGGCAAGTTCGTTAACAGGAGAACTATACATGAAAATAAAATTGAGTAAAACATATAATACTGTTACAACAGCGGTGCCGATTAAAAGTGATTTTGGAAGGTTGATGTTTGCATCTTCAATTTCTTCAGCAATATAAGATGACGCATTCCAGCCGCTGTATGCATAAGAAACATAAATTAAAGAAACAGCAAATGCCGGACTCATTATTTCTTTCCAAGAATCAGAACTTGGTAATATAGAAGTAATGTGTTCAGGTTGATGAAAAAAACCTGATACAATAAAACCTAATATTATTATTACTTTTATTAATGTGGTTACTTTTTGAAAATCGGCCCCTTTTTTTAGTTGAGCAGAATGTATAATTGTAATTAGAACAACAACACTAACAGCCAACACATTTGTTGAAACAAAAGGAAAAGGGTTTGAAACATAATAACCAAGAGCAACAGCAGCAAGAGCAACAGGTGCAGCAAAACCTACAGTTATGGAAACCCATCCAGATAAAAAACCAAAAAGTGGATGATAAATTTTTGATAAGTAATGGTATTCTCCACCTGATTTTGGAAATGTAACTCCAATTTCGCCATAAGTAAGTGCACCACACAATGCTAGTAAGCCACCAATAAGCCAAAGTGCAATAATTGTAAACGGGCTTTTTAAATCTAACAATTGAAAACCTAAACTAGTAAATACACCTGTTCCTACCATATTGGCAATAACAAGAGCAATCGCTGTATAAATATTAATTTTAGAAGATTTACTCACATCAATCGAATGATTGGGTTGAACGAGAAGAAATATCCAATAAATTTTGATATTGTTCCGGATTTAAGTCACTGTAGTAAAAACTAATCGGATTTAAATGATTGCCATTTTTTAAAACTTCATAATGCACATGTGGCCCTGTAGACAAACCGGTATTTCCAACCAATCCAATTAATTCGCCTCTTTTTACTTTTTTGCCTTTTTGAGTTTTAACAGTTACCATGTGTGCATAAAGTGTTTGGTATCCAAACCCATGATTTAAAATAACATGATTACCATAACCTGCATCATTTAGTTCTACCGTTTCAACAATTCCATCACCTGTGGCGTAGATAGGAGTTCCTGTTGGTGCAGTAAAATCCATGCCTTTATGGAAGATTTGCGTTTTATAAATGGGATGTGTTCTATAACCAAAACCACTTGGTGGATTTTTTAAGAATTTAGAATTAATAGGCATAATGGCCGGAATTGAATTTAACAATTGTTCTTTATTTTTAACCATTTTAACTACCTCATCATATGATTTAGATTGAACGTAAATTCTTTTTGTAAGTTGATCTAATCGTTTTGTTGTTTCAATCATTAATTCCGAATTGTCATAGCCTTCAAGTTTTTTGTATCTGTCCACACCACCAAAACCGGCTTTTCTAATCTCTGTAGGTATTGGTTCCGACTCAAAAATTAAACGATAAACATTGTTGTCTCTGTCTTCTAAATCAGTAAGCACTTTTTCTAAGTTGTCCATTTTGTTTTTCAATAGATCATATTGTAATAGAACCAACTCAATTTCTCTGTTTTTTTTCTTTTCACTTGGAGAAGGTAAAAACTTATATGCCAAGGCAATGGTAATGGTAGCAAATACGATACCTGTAGCAAGGTAAGAAAGTACCTTTAAAATAATGTCTTTAGGTTTTAAATCTACCTTTTCATAAGATAAACTTTTAGGGTTGTATCTGTAGTTAGTTTTAGACATAATTAGCAAATTTAGGATTTATCCTTAAACTTTGATTTTTTGTACTTTTTATTTTTTTGAAAGGATAATTATAACGATTGAAGAAAATTTAATTTAAAAGGATAAAGAAAGCCAAATAAAATTAACTGTACTGCTAAATAACTATTTTTGCACTATGGAAATAAAATTAAATACTATTGAAGAAGCGCTAGATGATTTAAAAGCTGGTAAACTATTGATTGTTGTTGATGATGAAGATCGTGAAAATGAAGGTGATTTTATTACAGCTGCAAAAAATGTTACCCCAGAAATTATAAATTTTATGGCAACGCATGGAAGAGGATTAATATGTGTTGCAATAACCGAAGAAAAAACGAAAGAACTTCAACTGGAAATGATGGTTCCTTCGAATACTTCCTTGCACGAAACTGCATTTACAGTTTCGATAGATTTACTTGGGCATGGATGTACAACAGGCATTTCTGCTTCAGATCGTTCTAAAACAATTCAAGCACTCATAAATCCGGAAATTAAACCAGAAGAATTTGGAAAACCCGGGCATATTTTTCCATTGAAAGCTAAAAATGGAGGTGTGCTTAGAAGAACGGGGCATACAGAGGCTACAGTTGACTTAGCGCGTTTAGCAGGTTTTGAACCCTGTGGGGCATTGGTTGAAATTATGAATGAAGATGGAACAATGGCGCGATTACCTGATTTGATTAAAATAGCAGAGAGGTTTGATTTGAAAATAATTTCAATAAAAGATTTAATAGAATACCGTTTAAAAACAGAAACAACAATAAAACGTGAAGTTGTTGTTGATATGCCAACAAAATCAGGCAATTTTAATTTAATTGCCTATAAACAAACCACAAATGATGCTGATCATTTGGCACTTATAAAAGGTGAATGGACAAAAGATGAACCTGTTTTAGTGAGAGTGCATTCCTCTTGCGTAACCGGGGATATTTTTGGTTCTTGCAGATGTGATTGCGGACCTCAATTACAAAAGGCAATGGAGACAATTGAAAAAGAAGGTAAAGGGGTAATTGTTTACATGAATCAGGAAGGAAGAGGCATTGGTCTGCTGAATAAATTAAAGGCTTATAAATTGCAAGAAGAAGGATTTGATACCGTTGATGCTAATTTACAACTCGGCTTTAAAATGGATGAGCGTGATTATGGAGTAGGAGCTCAAATATTAAGAGATTTGGGCATATCTAAAATTCGCTTATTAAGTAATAATCCAAAAAAGCGCGCAGGTTTAATTGGTTACGGTTTAGAAATTATTGAAAATGTTCCAATTGTTATACCTTCTAATCCTCACAATGAAAACTATCTTAATACCAAGATTAAAAAAATGGGACATGATATTCGGTAATTCTTTATTTAGAAAACACTTTAATTAACGTATAACTTTTACTTGTCCTATTTTATTTATAGATAATCCTTTATTTGATTGTAATGTTATTCTATAGATGTAAGTATCTTGCATTACTGGTTCAGTTCCATTTTTTCTTAAACCTTTCCAGTGAATAGATAATTTATTGCTTGTAAAAATTAATTCACCCCAACGATCATAAATTTCCATAAGGTAATTATTTTCAGAAATTCCAGTTCCAACAGGGTAAAACTCTTCATTTACATCATCATCATTTGGAGTAAATGAGTTAGGTATGTATACGTTAAAATCATCCAGAACTTCAATAATTCCTTTTGCAGTATCACTACATCCCTCGTTTGTTCTAACTATCAATGTTACAGTATATACTCCAGCATTTGCATAAGTATGATAAATGTTTTCTTGTGAAGTTGTAGTGCCTGTTAAATCACCAAAATTCCAATTGTAACTTGATATAGAGCTACCTGTAGATTGATTTTGAAATAAGATTTCAGGATCAAAAAGTGTTACTTCATTTGGAGTTGAACTAAAGGAAGCTGTAGGGTTTTCGTTTACTCTTACCCAATTAGGAAATTGTAATGTATTAAAACATCCTGATGTATCAGTAATTTTTACACTTACAGTATAGTTACCCGAATTTTGATAACAATGATTAATGGTATCATTATTTGTTGTAACAATTCCATTACCCATGTTCCATTGAAATTGATTTATTGCATTTGAAGTTGATAAAATAAAACGACTGCACATTGGAGCACATTTTGGAGGAATAGCATTTAAAATGCCATTTGGCGCAGGTAATATGGTTACATTTAATAATGATCTTGGACTTTCGCAACCTTGTACTGTTTGTGAAACATAAAAAGGATAAATACCAATAGTATTAGAAGATGGAGTTGGGGCATTTAAAGTCGCTGTGCCTCCATTGGAGTTATTGCCATACCAATTTAAATTGCCACCTGTAGAAGGTATAGCAACTAAAGGATTTACCTGTGAGAATTGACATAAACGAACAGATGAAACTATTGGTGCACTAGGTTGAGGTAAAAGATTTACAGAAACCACACTCGCATTAAAACATCCCTGATTATTTTGAACAGTAAGCGTGTAATTTCCTACCATGTTGCCACTTGCGTTATTAATTACAGGATTGCTTAGTGTTGAAGAGAAATTATTTGGACCACTCCAAGAATATGAGTTTGCATTATTTAAATTTGAATTTAAAATAATTGAACCTCCTATACATGCGGGTGAATTACTTGATGCACTAACTACAGGTAAAGGATTAACAACTACATTGACTGTAGCTGTGCCAGGGCAATTACCGGTTAAACTATTAATTGAAACTGAATATGTTCCTGACATGGCAGTTGTTACATTTGTTAAAATTGGGCTTTGAGAGGAACTTATAAAGCCATTTGGACCCTGCCATGAATAATTACTTCCATTTGAAGTACTTAAATTTATTGTACCGTTTACACAAATAGGGGAATTACTGCTAGCTAAAACTGTAGGAGTATTATAAACACTTATATTAAATGTTTGTAGACCAGAACTACATCCGTTTAAACTTGCAAAAACGGTTATAGTTGCTGTTAATGATGTGTTAGAGTTATTAATTGGTATAAAAGAAGGTATATTATTAGAACCTGATGCTGCTAAACCTATTGATGTAGTAGAATTTGACCAGTTTATATTTGATGAAGATGGTTGTACATTGATGTTAATAGGACTACTTAAAGTTCCAGAACATAAATTTTGATTTGAAATAGGAGTTAATGTAGGTGTTGGATTAACTGTAATTGAAATTGATTCTACATCACCATTAGAACAACCTGCAACATTTACTGAATAACTTAATGTAATGCTACCGGCTGAAATACCAGTAACTACACCATTTGAATTTACCGTAGCAATTGAAGCATTTGAACTAGTCCAAGTTCCGCCACTATTACCATTAGAAGTAATTGTGCTTGTTGTTCCACTACATAAAGTTGAGTTACCACTCAAGGTGCCGGCATTTGCTGATGGTGTTACATTGATAACATATGTTGCTATATCACTTGTTGAACAAGATGTAGATGATAACGAATAAGTAATTGTTACACTTCCAACACTAATACCTGTTACTATACCATTTGCATCTACAGTCGCTACGCCTGCGGGAGAACTCGACCATGTTCCACCGGTATTGCCATTGCTTGAAATTGTAGTAGTTGCTCCAACGCATAAACTATTAGCGCCACTTAATGTACCTGCATCAGGTGATGCAATAACATTAATGCTTAATGTAGCAGTATTATTTCCTGAGGAACAACTGCTTGATGTTAAAGAATAAGTAATCGTAATTGCTCCCGGACTAACACCTGTAACAATTCCAT
>Ga0172376_10008640_pt1 | contig 10622 bp, 11 predicted proteins | sample Lak35m_FD_121114 | JGI IMG/M metagenome (GOLD analysis project Ga0172376, IMG submission 121114) | Freshwater microbial communities from Kabuno Bay, South-Kivu, Congo - kab_092012_35m | ecosystem: Environmental > Aquatic > Freshwater > Lake | place: Democratic Republic of the Congo: South-Kivu... | reverse complement strand
TTCTAAGGGTAACGCACTTCGCGCCTTGCTCAAGGAGATGAATGTTGACCCGCAAGATGTGATTGCGGTGGGGGATGCCGAGAACGACATCGAGATGCTTCAGTTAGCAGGCTTAGGGATTGCAGTGGGCAACGCCGCCGCGTCCCTAAAGGCAGTGGCAAATGAAACCACCGTGAGCAACGACGAAGACGCGGTCACCCAGATCATCTACAAATACTTGGTCAAGCCCGCCCCTGCGCCGGAACCCGCTACCCAACCAGCGACCGAAACCCCTACGCCAGTGGCAAGCGAGACGGTCACGCCCACTGCAGAATCCCCTGCACCAGAAGATGCCGCCCCGTCCACGCCCGCGGCAGAAAGCAAACCGCTTGAACCTGAAACGGGAGGGGATGCATGAAGCACCTTTTAGTCACCGGTGGAGCAGGGTTCATCGGGAGTGAATTTGTGCGCCACATGGCAAGCACCCATCCTGATTGGAAAATTGTGTGCTTCGATAAGTTGACCTACGCCGGCAACCTAGACAACCTCACGCCTGTGCAAGAGTTGCCCAATTATGCTTTTGTACAAGGGGACATCGCCGACCGTGAGGTGGTGCGCTACACCTTTGAGCAGCATCAGATTGATACAGTGGTGAACTTTGCGGCGGAAAGCCATGTTGACCGTAGCATTTTAGACCCCGATGCGTTTGTGATAAGCAACACGGTAGGGGTGAATATCTTGTTAGATGCCGCCCGTCAACACGGGATAGAGCGTTTCCTGCATGTTTCTACTGATGAGGTGTATGGGGATATTGAAGGGGATCACCTTTCTGTGGAGAATGACCCGTTCATGCCTAATAGCCCCTATGCCGCCAGCAAAGCTGGGGGTGAATTGCTGGTGCGTGCCTACCACGTCACACACGGCATGAACACCGTGATTACGCGCGGAAGCAACACCTATGGCAAATACCAATACCCAGAAAAACTCATCCCGTTCTTCATCACCGAAGCACTGGAAGATAAACCCTTGCCCCTCTATGGGGACGGGCGACAAGTGCGCGACTGGTTATACGTTCACGATCACGTCACGGGCATTGAAACCGCCCTGTTGCATGGTCAAAGCGGAGAAGCGTACAACGTGGCAGGCGAAAACCGTCAGCACAATATTGATGTGGTGCGCTTGCTGTTGTCACTTTTGGGCAAGCCTGAATCCCTCATCCGATATGTGCCTGACCGCGAGGGGCATGATGCCCGTTACGCCATGACCGCCCAAAAGCTGAAGGCGTTGGGTTGGGAGCGGCAATACACGTTTGAGGCAGGGCTGAAGGCAACAGTGGACTGGTACTTAGCCCATCCTGAATGGTGGCGCAAGATCAAAACGGGTGCCTATTTGGAATTCTACCAACGCCAATATGCCGAACGTTTGAAAGCGAGCAAGGGACAAGGCGAGTAGCTTCACAGCCTTGCCCCTGTTCACTTTTGGGGATGGGTCAGTTTGTTGAACCCAATCCCAATTGTTCAATCGGGGGCAATGCGTCCTCATAGAGCCAACCATCAAAGAAGCCTGTAAGGTCACGGTTGCTCAACTCGTTGGACAAGGCAATGAAATCGGCGGTGGTGGCGACGCTATCTGCGTAGCGTTGTAACCACGTCGGCAAGATGTCAAAGAAGACGGCATCCCCCACTTCCAAGCGCAAGGCATGCAGGGTGAGTGCCCCACGGTTATATACCCCTGCGTTGAAAAGGTCGGAGCGTGATGGTTCGGCAATGCGCCCTGGCACCCAAAAGGGATTGCTGGCATTTTCGTATTCTTCGGCAACCAAATTTTCTAGCTCTTCGCTTCCGTAGTTGTATTCGTACCACAACCATTCAGCATAAGTAGCAAAGCCCTCATTGAGCCAGATGTCGCGCCATTGGGCGGGACTCACGTAGTTGCCAAACCATTGATGTGCCAGTTCGTGCGCAATAATCCATTCGGCATCTCCGCCCATCCCAAACAACACCTCACGCCCGAACATAGAAATTGTTTGGGTTTCTAGGGCAAACCCGAAGGAAGTATTCACCACTACCGCCCCATACACCTCAAATGGATACTCGCCGAACACGGTTTCAAAGAACGCGATCATCTCCGCTTGCCGACGAAATGCCACAATACCTTGTTGCAAATAGCGTTCGGGGTAGTAGTTACGAAGGGTGAGTCCGTCCTCCGTGCGCGTTTCATCCAACAAAAAGCGGTCAACATGGACGGTAGACAAGTAGCTTGCCATTGGGTCGCGTGCTTCCCAAACGTAGGTCACGCGCTCTCCATTGGGAACAGTCTGCTCTAGCACCCCATTGGCAACCGCGACATAGCCTTCGGGAACGGATAAGTTGAAGGTGTACGTTGCTTTGTCAGTGGGATGGTCATTGACTGGATACCAGGTTGCCGCGCCAGAAGGCTCATTGGCAGCGTAAATCCCCGTCCCAAAGTGGTTCCAACCCATCTCAAACGGGATCGACTCTGGGCTTGTGGGTTGGGGAAAACCGTAGTATTTCACAATGACCTCAAACGCCTGATCGGTTGCCAGCGGTTCAAGCGGTTGAATGGTCAGTTCGCGCCCTTCATGCACATACGGCGCAGTTTGCCCATCCACCAGCACAGTCGCTATTTTTAGATTGAGAAAGTCAAGGTTGAACGCGCTTAAGTCTTGGGTGGCAACCGCCTCTAGCTTCGCCGTGCCTGCCAGAAAATTCGTTTCAACATCTATCATCAGGTTCAGGGTGTAATGCTGGACATCATAGCCACCATTGCCCAGATCAGGATAATAAATGTCCCCTACACCGGAGGAGCCGGGTTGGGCATCTTGCGCCAATCCCAGTGGCAACCCAATGGTCATCCAGAAAACCCCTAACCAAATCGTCATCCAAGTCTTCATTGTTTTTATCCTCATTGCTATGTGGTTTTCAGGGTAGCATAGACGAAATTTGTTCTCAACAGGTAGTCCACTTCAGGTTAGAATGGTGTCCACTTGAAGCAACAATCGGAAACGTTTAGCAGATGAATCAACCTATCCGCACCCGTCGGCCCTCTAACCCCCTGATTGGGTGTTCACTATTCTTATTGGTTTGCCCGTTGGTCATGGTCAGTACGGTGGTGGCAGTTGCCATCTTTAGCCCATCGCTCCTAACTGGGATGGCGTTACAGATTGCGGGGTTTCGCCTGTTGGGTGACAGCGCCGAAGCATTTGTGGGTGGTCAAGATGCTGTACCCACCATTGCCCCGCTACAGGGCGCAGTCGTCGCCCCATCGGTGATGCTCCAAGCGAGTGCGTTCGGCAACCAGTCGCTTGAAAACTTTGCTGTTCAGGTGGAGGTGGGCATAACCGAAAGCGGGCAACGCGGGGCGGTCGTCACGCTCACTGAGGCGGATTTGACCCGCTTGTGCCAGCAATACACGTCCGCCTGTTCATCCGAGGGGCTTGCACTGAACGGGTTCATCATCCGCAACGCACTGTTCGATTTGCGCCTGAACGGGGTGATCGCTCGCTTCGATGTTGCCAACGAAATCTTCGGGTTATCTCAATCGGTGGGCGTGGTGTTACGGGTGCAACCGACAACCAGACGTTTTGAAGCGTTGGGACTGGAGGTCAACGGGCAACTATTCGGCACGCCAAAAGACGGATTAGGCGAATTTATCCACACGCTGGAAGCGCAACTCAACCAGATTGTGGATTCCGCCACCCTTGCGGCAAACGGAAATATTTACACTGTGAACGAGATTGAATTCAGCGACAGCACCCTGCGGGTTAGCTTACGATGAAAACGGGCGGGGTGACGGATTATCAGGCAAGCAAGGCGCAAATGCTGGCAATCTTGGTCAACGTTGCCCAACAGCGCCACTTCATCACCTATCGGGAATTGGGCGTGGCAATGTTCCCACCTTTGCATCATCGTAACCGTTTGCTGTATGAACTCTTGCAAGACATTTGTTATGATGAAGCCCACGCAAACCGACCGAACTTGTGTGCCCTGGTGGTTCGCAAGTCCACTGGGATTCCCGGCGTCGGGTTTTTCGTGGGGATGTCGGAAGGCTACCACGATGCACACGATTACTGGCAAACATGCGTTCAACATTGTTGGGCGTATTGGGCAGGAGACACGCAACCATGACCCTTCTCATCACTGGCGCGAACGGGCGACTAGGTAGCCAGATCGCACAACGAATTTCAGATGCGACGCTCCGACTGGTGGACTTACCAGAGTTGGACATCAGCGACTTTGACGCGGTACAACGCTATTTCGCCGTGCATCGCCCCAGCACCGTGATTCACTGTGCGGCATGGACGGATGTAGACGGTTGTGCCACCGATCCACAGCGGGCGGTGCGCATGAATGGCTTGGGTACAGGCAACCTTGCCGTAGCATGTGCCACCGTTGGGGCAGAAATGCTTTACATCAGCACGAACGAGGTCTTTGATGGAACGCGCACCGACCGCCCCTACTGGGAATATGACACCCCCAACCCCATCAACCCCTATGGTTATAGCAAATATGTTGGGGAACAAGAATTGGTGCGCGTGTTACCACGTCATTACATCGTTCGCACTGCATGGCTATTTGCTCATGGGGGCAAAAACTTCGTACACTCCATCTTACGCGCCGTGCAAAGCGGAAAAGACTTGCGCGTGGTGACAGATGAGATTGCCAATCCCACCTATACCAATGACCTAGCCGAGGCGGTCTTACAGTTGCTGAACACAAAACGTTATGGCACGTATCACCTGGTCAACGAGGGGCAGGCTTCGCGCTGGGAATTTGCCCGCTACATTCTCGATCAAGCTGGCTACTCCCACACCCCCATCACGCCGATCACCAGCGAGGAATGGCAACGCGCCTCACGTCCACCTGCACACGGCGGGCTAATGAATGTGAGTGCCAACCACTTGGGGATCACCCTGCGCAGTTGGCAAAGCGCGGTAGACGCTTTCTTACAAGCGGATGGGAATTTGTCACATGATTAGCGGTTTGTTCTCGGTGGTCATTCCAAACTGGAACGGAAAGCACTTCTTGCAGGATTGCCTGACTGCGCTCCGTCAACAAACCTACCCCCACCTTGAGGTTATCATCGTCGATAACGCCTCACACGACGGCTCACGCGAGTTCACCGAGTCCACTTTTAGCGAGGTGATCTGGGTACAGCTCCCCCACAATCATGGCTTTACGGGGGCATGCAATGCAGGGATGGAACGCGCACGAGGGGAATACATTTGCTTGCTGAACAATGATACCGCCGTTGATCCAAACTGGGCGCAAGCGGTGGTGGATGCCTTCGCGCATGATCCGCAGGTGGGAAGCGTCGCCAGCAAAATGCTCCTGTTCGATCGGCGCGACACCATTCACACCACAGGGGATCAATTCACCCAGGATGGACGCGCCATTAATCGGGGCGTGTGGCAAAAAGATGAAGGACAGTTTGACGAATTGGCGTATGTGTTCAGCGCGTGTGGCGGGTCTTCAACTTATCGTCGAACCATGCTCGATCAAATCGGTTTGTTGGACGATGACTTCTTCTTTCTGCTAGAGGATGTCGATTTAGGATGGCGGGCACAACTTGCGGGGTGGAGGTGTCTTTACACACCCCATGCCATCGTGTACCATCATCTCTCTGCTACGGGAGGCGGGGTGACTGCCAGTTTCCATGATGGGCGCAACAGCATCTACCTACTCGTTAAGGATGTCCCTCGCAGCGTTTGGCAAGCACACGGTGGGAAGATCATTCGCAAACAGGGTAGCATCGCCTTAGAAGCATTGCGCGCGTGGCGTGGAGAAGCTGCCCGTGCGCGGTTGCGTGGGATGTTACAGGGGATGATCGAGCTTCCTAAACTGCTACAAAAACGGCGGAGCATCCAAGCCAATATCCAAGTGAATGCAGAAACAATTGACCAAATGCTCATTCCACCCCAATAAAACTGCCCTTCATCAGGAGACTATTTCTTGAACGTCGAGAATACACCCTTCCTATCAATTGTGATTCCAGCACACAATGAGGAGCATCGCTTGCCCCCCACACTGGAGAAGATCGACCAATACTTGCGCAGTCGCTCGCTTTCTGCAGAGGTCATTGTGGTCGAAAACGGCAGCGCAGACCGCACGGCAGCGGTCACAGAGCATTACAGCGAAACCCATCCTTACGTCAAGCTGTTAGTGGTGAAAACGCGCGGGAAGGGGTTGGCGGTCAAAGCCGGCATGTTGCTTGCACAAGGGGAGTATCGCTTCATGTGTGATGCCGATCTTTCGATGCCAATTGACGAGTTGGATAAATTCATCGCCCCCAACATGCAATCCTACGATGTCATTCTAGGAAGCAGAGAAGCACAAGGCGCACGTCGCGTGGATGAACCCGAATACCGCCACATTATGGGGCGCGTGCTGAATACCATCGTGAAGCTCATGGCAGTCAATCAGTTTGAAGATACACAATGTGGCTTCAAGCTATTCTCACGCAAAGCCGCCGAAGACCTCTTCCGCATCCAGCGCATGAATGGCATTGGCTTTGATGTCGAGTTGGTTTTCTTGGCAGTCAAGCGCGGTTACAAAATCTATGAGATGCCCATCACGTGGTATTTTGATGCCGACTCTCGCATGAAACTCTTCCAAGATACCCTACACATCCTCCAAGAAATTTGGGAAATCCGTCGCAATTGGCAACAGGGCGTGTATGATGCCCCCACGTCGTAGCGCATGCACCACCCCACTCACGCTTGAACACGAATTTCAAGCGCAGGGCAAACCTATCATCATCGGAGTGGATGAAGTGGGCTATGGGGCGTGGGCGGGTCCCTTGGTGGTGGGGGCGGTGTGCCTCCCGTTGGGGCAACCCGATCTGCTGGAGACCCTCAAGGGCATTAAGGACAGCAAGCAGATGACGCATCGCCAGCGCGAAACGGCATACGAACCCATTCAGCACGTGGCATCTGCTTGGGAAGTTGCCCAAGTGGAAGCGCATGAGATCGACGCGATGGGGTTGGCACGTGCCCACGCGCAGGCGATGGAGCAGGCGGTGCGCGGGTGTTTGCGCCAGCTGAACTGCTCTGAGCCGGATATGTTGTTGCTGGATGGAAACAGAACCTGGAAGAGCGTCCCCTTTGAGGCAAGTCGTGTGATGCGCATCACACAAGGAGAACGCCACAGTTTATCCATTGCGTGCGCCAGCGTGCTGGCAAAAGTCTGGCGAGACCGCCACATGTGTAGCCTCGTCACCCATTACCCTGAATACCAGTTTGAGGATCACAAGGGGTATGGCACACAAAAGCATCGTGAGGCACTCCTGCAACATGGGGCAAAGCAAGGGTTGCATCGAATGAGCTATAAGCCGATTCAGCAGTTGCTTCATCCTCCTAGTTTCTAGCCGAAGACCGCGCCGCTTTAGCGAATCACACGCGCGGTTTCACACTACCCGTTGACAATTGATAAGCCTGTCGAGGATACTAACGCCGTAAGGTCAATCTTTTCTGCTCACCTAGCAACCTCTGGTATCGCAAATGAAACTGGCAATCGTACATGACTGGCTTAACCAACGTGGTGGCGCAGAGGACGTGTTGGAAGTGCTGGTTGATCTTTATCCCAACAGTCCGATCTACACCAGCATGTACGACAAAGCAGAAATGCCAGAAGCCTATCGGGCATGGAATATTCAAACGCTTTCGACCGATAAACTCCCGTTTATCTACAGTCACCATCAACTTTACCTGGCATTGTACCCGCTAATTTGGGGAGCAACTAAGCTGGATGATTATGACGTAATCGTCAGCAACAAGAGCGGCTTTTGCCATATCATCCAACATGACGAGAACGCGGTTCATATTTGCTACTGTTTGACTCCCACGCGCTACGTCTGGCAAATTGAATCTTACCTGGAGCGCGAGGGGTTCGGCTCAATTTTAAGCCTTGCTGTGCGTCCACTCATCCGCTTGTTGCGCTGGGTAGATTATCGTGGGGCGCAACGGGTTACACACTTCATTGCCATCTCCACCGCCGTTCAAAAGCGCATCAAACGCTATTACCGTCGTGAGTCGGATATTATCTTCCCTCCGGTCAATACCTCTCGCTTTAAGCCGGCAGATTCACACGATGATTATTTCTTGTGTGTCTCTCGCTTAATTCCGTACAAGCGCATTGACCTTGCCATTCAAGCTGCCACGCGCATTGGCGCACCGCTCAAGATTGCAGGGGCAGGGCGGGCACTCAACCGCCTCAAAGAGCTGGCAGGTCCCACTGTTGAGTTTTTAGGCTACGTGCCCGATCACCAATTGAATGACTTGATGGCGCGTGCGAAGGCGTTCATCTTCCCCGGTTTAGAGGACTTTGGCATTGCTCCTGTGCAAGCTCAAGCCGCCGGCAGACCGGTGATTGCTTTCGGTCAAGGGGGCGCGTTGGATACAGTCATACCTGGTAAAACTGGGGAATTGTTCTATCAACAAACTGTTGATAGCCTGGCTCAAGCCATGTTGGACTTTGACGCATCGCGCTATGCTGTGGAAGATTTGCGCGCCAATGCGGAACGCTTTGACCAAAGCGTCTTTGAACGGGAGATTAGCCACTACATTGAGCAGGCACTTCACGCACACCGCACCCAACAGCCCTTTGTGTGGAAAAAAAATGAAGGGGCACCCTCGTCATGACCGTGAATGTTCCGCTCGAGTTGATCTTGGTGTGGGCAACCATTCGGCGACGCTGGTGGTTGATGATGTTGCCGTTGGTGGTCTTGCTGGCGGTGATGGCGGCGCAGGGGGCGTTCGCTCCTGCTGCGCTACGGCAAAACGCAACCGGTTATACGACCGTGGTGCGCTTCAGCGCGGCACAAGCTCTTGATGCCATCCCCAATCGCGATGGCGATTTTCAAGACGTTTGGCTATCGTCAGAGCTAACGGTCAAGGCGTTAATCACGTGGGCAAGAACCAGCAGTTTCGCGCGTGAGGTTGCCTTCAGAGTGCAGGCGCAACACAACCTCACGATTGATCCGCAACTCGTGGGCATTGCAGCGGATCATGAGCGAAGCGTGGGGCAATTGTTCATCTCGTGGGACAATCCAGACGAATTGGTCAAGATCGCCGAATCCGCTTTGCTCGTCCTACAAAACCAAAGCCAAGACTACTTCCCGCAATTTGGCAACCAACCGGCGCGCGTCACCGTGTTAGATGACATCCGCATTACGCCTGTCTTCCCACCGATTACCGACCGTTTCGGAAGTGTGTTGCAGGTTGGGGTTGCGCTGTTCTTGGGGTTCATCTTGGCGTTCACGCTGGAAGTGACAGATCGCACCGTGCGCCGTCCCGACCAGATCACGCAATTGGGGCTAGACATCCTCGCGTATATCCCCCGTGAATAAATTCTCGCCGCCCTCCCACACCCTCCGCAACCAACTCGAATATGCGCTCGAAGCGTGTGGATTGCCCATCAGCGTTAAGCCCGAACAGATTCATTTCCTCCACCAAAACACACAGAGTTGTACGTATACCGTGCGCCCCGTCGCCCAAAAACGCGGTTTCATCGTGCGCATTTATCGCTCCCCCATCACCGACCAGACCGCTTTACACGCGCACTACATGGCACAGAGCCTGTACTATCGGCTTGCCCACCATGTAAACGATGCTGTTTGCCCGTCCATCTTTCATTATCATGTTGACAACGATCTGGCGTGTAGCATCGAATCTGAATTGACAGCAGTCCCCCACCACCAAATGTGCCCCACAGAGTGGCTTCAAATGGGGCAAACCTTGGGAACCTTCATCGGGCGCATGAATCAGAAATCGGCACACCTTCAAGGCATGGGAACGCTCAGTTGGAATGGGGCAAAATTATTTGGGGAAAATCCGCTGGTGAACTTGCGCCTGATTGAGCGCGCCTCTTATGACACCGCGCTAGAAATCATCTTGTCCACCCACCCACAGCACAAGACTTTGTTATCCCAAACGCTCGAAACCATCCTCCCCACACGGGCAGTAGAAGAGGCGGTGGTGCTGGTGCTTGGGGACGGGGGTAGTGTATTCCCACAAGGTTTCGCGCCGGCTCAAATGGGCGTGGGGATTCATGCCGTGAAACCGCTGTTGGGCAACGGGCATCAATATGCCGCGCGTTTACTGCTTAGCCTGCTAGAACAATCCCACCCCAACGCTGATACGCTTGCGCGTGGGTTCATCACAAGTTATCCTGATAAACCATTATTATTGGCAGAGTTGTGGTTGTGGTTGTTATTGACTGTGGCACACGATGAAACCCAACCAGCACAACATCACGAAAGTCCCCATTTGGGGCACTTGTTGAACGTTGGTTTGGATGTTCACCGCTCATTGTGGTGAGGCAGGCTTCAGCAGCAAGAAAACACTATCGCCCTTCAACGCGAGGGAATGAAATGGTTCGTTCGTCGGTCGTTCATCAATCGGGAGAGAAAGCATGGTCGGGGTTCTGTTCGTCTGCTTGGGTAACATTTGTCGGTCGCCTATGGCGGAGGGGGTATTCCGCCAGACCTTGCGCGAGCACGGTTTACAAGATCGGATTCAAGTGGATTCTGCCGGTATCGGCAATTGGCACCTAGGCAAGCCCGCCCACAAAGGCACGCTCAAAGTCTTGAAGGAGCATAACATCCCTCATCACGGTCGCTCTCGT
>Ga0172376_10008637_pt1 | contig 10624 bp, 1 predicted proteins | sample Lak35m_FD_121114 | JGI IMG/M metagenome (GOLD analysis project Ga0172376, IMG submission 121114) | Freshwater microbial communities from Kabuno Bay, South-Kivu, Congo - kab_092012_35m | ecosystem: Environmental > Aquatic > Freshwater > Lake | place: Democratic Republic of the Congo: South-Kivu... | reverse complement strand
GTTCGGGCGAATGCGGACGACGTGAACGGCGCTCTGCCGGATGACGAGGACGGCGTCCTCGTTCCAGCGGTCGATCTGCTTGGAACAATCGGGGCAGCTCCGACGATCACGCTGCTGGTCACCAACATCACCGGCAGTGCGGCCACATTGGCCGGCTGGATCGACTACGACAACGACGGCGTGTTCGAGACGACCGAACGGGCGACGGCGACAGTCAATGACGGGACGACCGACGGGCGGGTGACACTGACGTTCCTGACGATTCCGGAAGGCTTCACCGGGACGACTTACTCGCGATTCCGGCTGAGCACTGATTCTGGTTTCGCTTCGAATGCGTCATCGGTGGGCGCCTTGGGTGATGGCGAAGTCGAGGATTACCAGTTCGCGATCACCTCGCCGAGCCGCGGGGTCGCGGACAGCTTCACGAAGATCGCCAGCGGCACCGGCGGCGGACCGACGCTCACGAACAATGACTTCTTCGGGAATTCCGTGACGGTCGTGGGGGATCTGGACGGCGATGGCGTGGCCGATCTGGTCGTCGGAGCGAGAGACGATGACACGGGCGGCGGCGCGTACTCGGATCGCGGGGCGGTGCATGTGCTGTTCATGAATGCCGACGGGACAGTGAAGAGTTCCACGAAGATCGCCAGCGGCACCAACGGCGGACCGACGCTCGCGAACAGTGACTCCTTCGGGCAATCCGTGTCAGGCGTGGGCGATCTGGACGGCGACGGCGTGGCCGATCTGGCCGTCGGTGCGTTTGGCGATAACACGGGCGGCTCGGCTCGCGGGGCGGTGCATCTGCTACTGCTGAATGCCAACGGGACGGTAAAAAGTTCCACAAAAATCGCCAGTGGCACCGGCGGCGGACCGACGCTCACGAACAATGACTTCTTCGGGACTTCCGTGACGGTCGTGGGGGATCTGGACGGTGACGGCGTGGCCGATCTGGCTGTCGGAGCCTTGTTCGATAACACGGGCGGCTCGGCTCGCGGGGCGGTGCATGTGCTGCTGCTGAATGCCGACGGGACGGTGAATAGTTCCACGAAGATCGCCAGCGGCACCGGCGGCGGACCGACGCTCGCGAACTTTGACGCGTTCGGGGCTGCCGTGTCAGGCGTGGGGGATCTGGACGGTGACGGCGTGGCCGATCTGGCCGTCGGGGCGTATGGCGATGATACGGGCGGCTCGGGTCGCGGGGCGGTGCATGTGCTGCTGCTGAATGCCGACGGGACGGTGAAGACTTCCACGAAGATCGCCAGCGGCACTGGCGGCGGACCGACGCTCACGAACAATGACTTGTTTGGGCGTTCGGTGTCGGGCGTGGGGGATCTGGACGGTGACGGCGTGGCCGATCTGGTTGTCGGAGCATTGTTCGATGACGCGGGCGGCTCGGAGCGCGGGGCGGTGCATGTGCTGCTGCTGAACGCGGACGGGACGGTGAAGAGTTCCACGAAGATCGCCAGCGGCACCGGCGGCGGACCGACGCTCACGAATAATGACTTCTTCGGGACTTCCGTGACGGTCGTGGGGGATCTGGACGGCGATGGCGTGGCCGATCTGGCCGTCGGAGCATTTGGCGATGACACGGGCGGCTCGTCTCGCGGGGCGATTTACATCCTGAACCTCGCCGCGGCAGTGGGCGACACGACGGCACCGACGCTGACCTCGTTCACTCGGCAAACGCCTTTGAGCAGCACGACGGACGCTGACTCGCTCGTCTTCCGAGCGACGTTTAGTGAAGCGGTGCAGAATGTCGATGCGGCGGACTTCGCGGTGAACGGGACGACGACCGCGACTGTAACGAGTGTGACCTCTGCCGATGGCGGCGCGGGCTTGCTCTGGGACGTGACTGTCTCCGGCGGCGATCTGCCGAGCTTCAACGGCACGGTCGGTCTGAATCTCAGCGGCACGCAGGACATCACGGACCTCGCGAGCAACGCGTTGCCCGCCGGTGAACCGGCGACCGACGAGACTTACTTCGTCAGTAATGGAACGCTGACCGTCTCGTTGGTGGATGGCGTGCTGACGGTCGGTGACTCAGCAGGCACGGACGATCAACTTGAGGTCTCAACCACCGAGACCAGCTTGATCATTCACGAAGGCACGCAGTTCTTTAGCGGGGTCGACGTCAGCAAAGTCAGCGGCGCGATCCTCAGTGATGGCGGGCATACCCTGACCCTGCCGCTGGCTGCGATCTCGTCCGGCGTTGTGATCGACGCTCAGCTCGGCACGGACACGCTCACTGTGCTGCACACGCTGCTGGGGACGCTCGATTTCGCCGGCAAGGCCGAGTCGATATCGGTGGAGTCTTTGACCGGGACGCTCATCGCGAGCAACGTCACGCTGGTGGCGGATGCGATCGACATCACCACGCAGATCGACGTCGGGACCGGCATCGTCACCTTGCAGCCGCAGAGCGACGGGCAGCTTATCGACCTCGGTGGAGCAGACGCGGCTGGCACGCTCGGTCTGACCGACGCGGAACTCGACTTCATCACCGCTGGCAATCTGGTGATTGGCAACAGCGACAGCGGCACGATCACGGTCAGCGACGACGCGACTCCGGGGGCGACTGAGATTGCTCCGTTCGACGCTTTCCGTTTCGCACCGTCGAGCGTGTTCAACAGCGGCTTGAGCGCAACCAATTGGTCTGCCGTCGGCTTCACCGTGGGGGATGCCCCGTTGAGCTTCCAGCATGTGACGGCGTCGTTCTTCTCTGCGACGACCTCCTTTACCGGCGGCATCTTCAGTGATGCTTCGGGCCAGCCAGGGACGCAACTGGTGGCGCTCAACACGCCGAGCGTTGCGGCCACCGAGCAAACACTGACGGCTCAGTCCGACTTCACGCTGTCCGCCAACACGACTTATTGGTTCGTCCTCCAAGGGACCAGCGCCACCAACACGCTGACGAAACACGGATTCGGCAGCCCGACCGTCTCGGGAGGCACGTTCGTCGGCTATTCGCAAACGGCAGACTCCGGCACGACGTGGACCGGAGGCTTGCCCTTCAGACCCGTCCTGACCATCTCCGTCACACCGCTTGAAGCGACTTCGACCATCTCGACGCTGCACTTGGTCACCGGCGGAGCGGTCGATGCCAGCGCCGGCAGCCTTCAGATCGAGAACCTCGCCGTGACCGCCGGTGGAGCGGTCACGCTCACCGACAGCGACACCGCCATCGGCACTCTGGCCGTGACCACTTCGGGAGCCGTGACGGTCGCTCAGTCGGGTGACCTCATCGTTGGCACGGTGTCGAGCCAATCGGGCATCGACAACACCAGCGGAACGGGCGATGTGTCGCTGACCAGCTCGAACGGCACGATCACCATTCAGGATGCCGGTCTCCTCTCCAGCGGAAACGTGTCGGTGTCGGCTGCTGGTAATTCCTCGGTCTCTGGAGTTGGCATCAACAACTCGACCGGTACGGGAACGGTCTCGCTCACCACGACGTCGGGAACCATGACGATCGATGGCTCCGGCATTCAGAGCACCGGGGCGGTGACGGTTTCGGCTCCGGGCCTCGTGAGCATGAGCGGCAGCGGCATCAACAACAGTTCGGGAACGGGGAATGTCTCCGTGACGTCAACGGCGGGCGGTGTCACAACGTCCGGCGGAGGCATCGCTTCGTCGGGCAACGTCACGATCAGTGCGGCGGGTGACATGACGCTGGCGGCGATCAACAACTCGACGGGAACCGGGACGATCGAGATCGTGACGACCAGCGGCACGATCACGACCAACAGCGGCACGATCAGCAGCAAGGGGAATGTCAGCTTCGACGCGCCGGGACTGATCACCATCGGCGGCGGCGGAGTCAGTCTGACCTCCAGCAGCGATCAGCCGACGGTGACGGTGACTTCCAGCGAAGCCGGAATCACGGTCACCAGCAGCGGCATTCAAGGCAAAGGCGATGTCTCGCTCGATGCCGCAGGCGACATCCTTGTGGCGGTCGGCGGCATCGTGAACACGTCCGGCAGCGGGAAGATCGACGTCATCACGTCGTCCGGTGCCGTGACGATCGAAAGCACCGGATTGCAGAGCAAAGGGAACGTCACCGTTCAGGGGACCGGACAGATCAACGTGTCGCAAGGTGGCATCAGCGTGACCGGCAGTGATGCCGCGACGGTCTCCGTCACGACATCCGCAGGCGGCATCGCCGTGAGCAGCAGCGGCATTCAGGGCAAGGGCGACATCACCATGTCGGCGGCGGGCGACATCACCAGCACCAACGGCGGCATCAGCAATTCGTCGGGCAGCGGCAAGATTTCCATCACGACGACGGGCGGCGGGATCAGCTCGGCGCAAGCGGGAATTCAAAGCGCCGGCGACATCACTCTCTCCGCAGCAGGCGACGTCAGCGTCATCGACGGAGGCGCGGTCAACACGTCAGGGACCGGCAAGCTCGACGTCGTGACCTCGGTCGGAACCGTGACCCTCTCCGGCTCCGGTCTACAAAGCAAAGGGAACATCACCGTCTCTGCTCCCGGAGCGATCGACATCTCGCAGGGCGGAGTGGGAGTCGGTTCCAGCGACGCGGCGACGATCTCGATCACTTCGACCGGAGCGAGTGGCTCGATCACCTCACAGTCCTTCGCCCCAATCACCGGCAAGGGGAACGTCACGCTGACGGCCAATCAGGTGCAGTTGGGTGGCACCGTGTCGGCATCCAACGGCACGGTCAGCCTGCAGCCAGCAACCAACGCGACGGCGATCGACCTCGGCACCGAGACCAGCGGCAAGCTCAGCCTGACCGACGCGGAGCTGGACTTCATCACGGCCAGCGAGGTCATCATCGGCAGCGCGAACAGCGGAGCGATCACGATCAGTGCGCCGCTCAATCAGCCGACGATCAATACGTTGCAGTTGAATGGCAACACGACGTTCGCAGCCGGCTCGGACTACACGTTCCAAATTGGCGGCAAGACGGCTGGAACAGAGCACGATCACATTCAAGTGACGGGCACGGTGACGATCGATTCGAAGGCAACGCTCAGTGTCGTGTCGGCCAACAGCTTCGTGCTGAATCCCGCCAACCAGTTCACGCTGGTGGCGAATGACGGCAAGGCTGACGCGGTCACGGGCAACTTCGGCAACTTGCCGATCGCTGACTTGCTGGGCTCGGGCCTGCCGGGCTTCGTGAATACGAACGGCGGTGACGGCAACGATCTCGTGCTCGTCTCCGACACCACTCCGCCGGATGTCACAATTACTCCCAACAGCGGAGTGACGAACGCCAACTCCATCACTTTCACGTTCCAGTTCAGCGAGACCGTGACCGGCTTTGACGCGAGTGACGTCTCGGTGTCAAACGGCACGAAGGGCGCGTTCAACGCGGTCGATGGCGACACCTTTACGCTCGTCGTGACTCCGACCGCCGACGGCACCGTGACCGCGAGCGTTGCTCAAGACGCAGCAGTCGATGTCGCGAACAACGGCAACACCGCCGGCAGCGGTTCGATCACGAGCGATCGCACAAAGCCGACGCTCGCGATCACTCCGGGCTTCACTCAGACGAACGCGAACTCTTTCACTTTCACGTTCCAATTCAGCGAACCAGTGACTGGCTTTGTCGCCAACGACGTCTCGGTGACGAACGCAACGAAGGGCACTTTCACCCGAGTCGATGGCGACACCTACACGCTCGTCGTGAATCCGACGGCGGACGGCGGAGTTGGTATCAGTGTCGCGAACAACGCGGCACGAGATGCGGCGACAAACGGCAGCCTCGCGGCGACCGCTTCGATCCGCAGCGATCGCACGCTGCCGACTGTTGTGATCGGCGCACCGTCGAAGACGAAAACGCAGCTCGGTCCGGTCAGCTTCCCGCTGACCTTTGCCGACTCGAACTTCGATGTCAGCACACTCACTGCGGGAGATGTAACGCTTAATACAACCGGGACAGCGACGGGCACGATCAGCGTTGATCCCGGCACGGGCACGGCTCGCACCGTGACGATCAGCGACATCTCGGGCGAAGGCACGCTCGGCATCTCGCTGAAGGTCGGAACCGCTCGGGACAAAGCGGGCAATGTCGTTGCCGCAGCCGGTCCGAGCGCCACCTTCAGCGTCGTGAAGGGCATCACGGTGACTCGCGACGAGAACGGCAATGTGCTGATCACCGACACTAAGTCGGTCGGCGTCAACGACTCGCTCACGATCACCGCTGACAACGTCAATCGCGTTTACATCATCAACGAGCCGACCGCGTTCGTGTCCTCGACGGTGCCCGGAGCGGTGCAGGTCGACGATCACACGGTGACGGTCCCGTACTCAAAAGTCTTTGGCCCGAGCGTCATCGTCAGTGCCGGACTGGGCGACGACACCGTGCTCTTTAAGGGCTCGGGCAACGGTTCGTTGTTACTGAAGCCGATCATTATCAACGGCGATGCAGGCCGCGATCAGATCACGCTCGACGGTTCGCTCGTCGGTCGCTTCAACGCGGGCGTGCTGTTGGATGGCGGTACTGAGGACGATGTCATTTCGGCGGCGGGCATTGTGGGCTCGAACAGCTTCCCGGTGACGCTGGCCGGAGCAGCGGGTAACGACTCGCTCACCGGCGGTGACGGCAACGACATCATCCGAGGCGGCGGCGGCGAAGACGTGCTCATCGGAGGTAACGGAAATGACAGTCTCTTCGGGCAAGGTGGCGTCGACTTGCTGACCGGCGGACTCGGCAACGACTCGCTCGACGGCGGCGCGAGTGCGGACCGACTCATCGAAGCGGGAGACGTGAATCTCACGCTCACAACGACCGCACTGCTGGGACTCGGCACGGACGTACTTAACGCCATCGAAACGGCGAGCCTCGACGGCGGCCCGACTGCGAATCGCCTCGACGCGAGCGGCTTCGCAGGCGATGTGATCCTGCGAGGTAACGCGGGCAACGACACGCTCATCGGCGGCAGCGGAGCTGACATCCTCCGGGGCGGCGACGGGGACGATGCGCTGACCAGCGGACTCGGCAACGATCAACTCATCGGCAACTTAGGCAACGACACCGTGATCGAGACCGGCAACGTGAACTTCACGTTGGCCAGCGTCGTGCAAACGGATCCTGAACTGCCGAGTTCCACATTGGTTGGCTTAGGCACGGACGGCTGGCAGGGCATCGAGTTCGCAAAGTTGATCGGCGGCACCGGAGCGAATCGTTTCGATGCGTCGACGTTCTCGGGTCGAGTGACACTCGAAGGCGGAGCTGGCAACGACACGCTGATCGGCACGGCCTTGAGCGACATCTTGATCGGCGGCGCCGGTGACGATGTCATCATCGGCAACGCTGGCAACGATAGTCTCGAAGGCAACGGTGGCAATGACAGCCTGACCGGCGGCGTCGGTCGAGACACGCTGAATGGTGGAGTCGGGACCGACTCGCTCGACGGTGGAATGGGGCATGTCGACCACATCCGCTATGACTTACTGGACACCCTCATGTCAGACGTCTTCGACATCCTACTTCAAATGTAATGAGTATTACTGCTCCGGCCATTGCATAGACTCACACATCTCCAACATGCGTTCCTGACAGCTATCAAAAGCCCCGCTTTGCAGGGGCTTTTGCTTTTTCGGCGAATTGGCAATGTGGTGTCAATGAGGGGCAAACGAGGATTGCTATTGAATGCAAGAAAGCACACGAAAACGTGCCTTATGGGCCATGTACCTCGAACTCATACGAATCGCAGAAAACAGTCGCGCTGAATGTGAGCCACCGGCACTCGCCGCAGGCCTTGCTTTTCTCGCCTGACGCTAGCGCGTTCGCGCTCACGTCGGAACGCAGGTATTTCCTGTGATCCGTATCAGTAGCTGTCCCACAAATTCATTGAGGAGCAATTCGCGAGTCCCTTCAAGACATCCAGAGAGCCCCCGGCTAGCGATGTGCGCAGGATCTTTCAGACGCATGAGCAGCGATTGAGAGTGAGTCTAATGATCTCTATCTCGTACTGACTCCGACGCCAGTGACCTTGGAGTGAAACGCCGAGCGAGCATTTCCGCCGCCGTTGACCAACACGTTCTGCACCATGAAGACCGTAACAAGACGTTGCTCAGGCTCGATCCAACCGTGAGTGGCATACGCGCCGCCATGACCGAAAGCTTTTGTCGAGAAGCCGGGGATCGTCGCCTTGTCCGGCGGGCTGCATTGCCAACCGAGGCCATAGCTCAAGTATTTGCCACCGGCTTGATGCGGCTTCGTCATCTGCGCGATCGAGGCTTCGGAGACGATCCGCTGACCTTGATAGACGCCGCCATCAAGGATCATCTGATAGAAGCGAGCCATATCACTCGCCGTTGAGAAGAGCCCGCCTGAGGGTTCGGTCATGCGTCGCTCGCCCGCGTCGCCGGTGACGAACGGGTTGTGAGTACGCGCCAATCCTTTGCCGTCGTCGCTCGTCTTGTAGGTCTTCGCAAAGCGAGCTCGGAGCTTCTCGTCGGGATGAAAACTCGTGTCTTGCATCCCCAGTGGATTCAGCACGCGTTCCTGCATCAGCACATCAAACGACTTGCCGCTGACGATCTCTGCAATGCGTCCGGCGATCGTGATGCCGAAGCCATACTCGTAGTTCGAACCGGGCTCGAAAGCTAAAGGCGCCTTGAGCAACTCGACGGTGTAGCTCTTGAGCGAGTGAGCTCCGTCGGTCGCCTTACGCGGCGGAAACGCGATTCCGGCGGTATGCGACAAGAGGTCTCGCAGCGTGATGGGACGGCTCGGCGGATTGCCATTCGCGAGCTTCACGTGCCCGAGTTCCGGCAACCATTTCGATGCTGGCTCATCGAGCGACAGTTTGCCTTCGTCAACGAGCGTCATGATGGTCGTCGAGCTGAGAGACTTCGTCATCGACGCGATCCAGAAGACCGAGTCCTTGCTCATTGGCGTCTGTTGTTCGACATCCGCAAAGCCTGCGGCCGAGTGATGCAGCACCTTGCCGTTCTGCATCACAAGCGTCACGACTCCAGCGGCATGACTGGCTTTGATTTCGGCTTCCATCACGGGCTGAATCTGAGCGAGCCGCTCAGCAGGAATGTCCGCTCCAAACGCGGCGCCAAGTAAGGAGGAAAACAGCACGCACAACGACCACTTCGGAAGCTTCATGAGATCAACTTTCTGATTGAAGAAACGAAACGAGTGAAACTATTTCTTCACGGCGGCAGTGACGGCGATCTCGGCGGCGAGGCGTTTGATGTTGAAGCCGTTTTGAATGAAGACGGTCTTCAGCTCGGATCCGGTCGAAAGGCCGTAAGCGCGGATCGGTTGCTTGATGAGATGCTGGAAGAGTTGTTCCACAAAGGCGGCATGCACTTCGTCGCTCGCGGCGAGAAACGTTGCTAGCTCGCGCGGGCCTTTGAAGGGGATGACGGCGTCCGTCCGACTGCGGTAGCTGCCCGTTGAGTCGATGGCTTTGCCGTGCTCCTCGCTGCGGAAGCGGCCGACGGCGTCGAAGTTTTCGAGCGTGAAGCCGAGTGCATTTATCATGACATGGCACGACTGGCAGGCTTCGGCTTTCGTCTGCAACGCCACTCGCTCGCGCGTTGTTAAGTTCGGATGTAAGTCCGGTGACAGGGGGGCAACGGCTTCCGGCGGGACTCGTAAAGCTCGACCGAGAACGCTGCGAGACAGGAAGACTCCGCGATGAATCGGGGAACTCGACGCGGTGTAAGCAAAGCTCGCCAGCAGGTACGGATGAGTGATGACGCCCGCTCGTTCGCCCGTCGGCAAGGTCGCCGGTTGAAAGCTCGCATCGGCGGGCATGTCGACTCCGTAGAACTTTCCTAAGCGACCGTTGAGCGGCACTTGCTCGGCCAGCAGCAACTCGCGGAAGTCGGACGACTCGCGCGCGAGCAAGTCATCAACGACGATCTCGATCGACGTCCGCAAGTCGGCAGCAATCTGCGGCGTGAAGTCGGCAAACAACTGCGAGTCCTTCGACACATCCGGGTGCTGATCGACCTTCAGCCATTGCAGCAGGAACTCGCGCAGCTTCGTGTTCGCTCGCAGGTCGCCGATGTAGGGGAGTTGCTCCGCAGCTCCCTGCCGAGTCGCGGAACGACTCGGCGACAGCATTCGCTCGGCTTGCTTCAGCAGTTGCTCGCGCGACGACAACTCGCCCTTCGCCGCTGCATCCAACAGCACGGCGTCCGGCGGCGAGTCCCACAACGCGAACGACAACCGCGACGCGACTTCGTAAGCGTCGCTCGCATGCTCGACCTCGCGGAACAAGAAGCGCGGCGACTTCAGTGTCAGCAAGAGCGACTTCTTCAACGCGAGATCCGCATCGCTCGCGTTCTCGAAATGCCGATCGACATACAGCGTGCGCGCGTCGTCCGTCAGAGGCCGTCGAAACGCGCGCGTCACGAAGTGAGTGGCGAACTCCTTCAACTTGTTCGCTCGGTCTTTGTCGTCGATGCGAGCATTCGCTAACTCGGGCAGCCGCGCCAAAAGAAAATTCGTCGAGTCGATCGCACCCGCTGTCGTTGCTTGATCCCATGCTTTCGAAACCGACGAGCCGCGCTCATAGCCGATGCTGCGATCGTCGGGCGGGAAGGGCGTTGAGTTGATGAAGGACTCGGCGACTCGTTGCGGGATGAGATACCGCGACTCGATCGGTTCGGTGACGAGATGCGGTCGCTT
>Ga0172376_10008636_pt1 | contig 10624 bp, 5 predicted proteins | sample Lak35m_FD_121114 | JGI IMG/M metagenome (GOLD analysis project Ga0172376, IMG submission 121114) | Freshwater microbial communities from Kabuno Bay, South-Kivu, Congo - kab_092012_35m | ecosystem: Environmental > Aquatic > Freshwater > Lake | place: Democratic Republic of the Congo: South-Kivu... | reverse complement strand
TGACTCCCAAAATTCTTAAAGATCTCAAAGGCCGAGGTTTTGACCGTTTGCTTGTGCGCAGTCCTTTGACGGGTGGAAGTCCTGACGGTGGTGTTTATGCTCGTGACGTTGGTGTTCGCGAGCGTGGTGTTTTGCCGGGTCGTGGTGAAATGGTCGGCATGACAGCGGCACAGGCGCTTGCTGAGCCAATTAGCCAAGGTCAATTATCTGCCAAGCATTCTGGTGGTGTCGCTGGTCAGGAAAAAACAGTTGGTGGTTTTCAGTACATCGATCAGTTAATTCAAGTGCCCAAGACTTTTAAAGGCGGGGCAGCGCATACGACAGTGGATGGCAAGGTACAGAAAATTGAAGATGCTCCTGCTGGCGGAAAATACATTTTTATTAACGATAAGCCACAATACGTCGGTCAGGGTTTTGATATTAAAGTCAAACCCGGAGACGAAGTTGAAGCCGGCGATGTTCTGAGTGAGGGTATTCCTAACCCTTCAATCGTTACACAGTACAAAGGCATAGGTGAAGGTCGTCGTTATTTTACCAAGGCATTTCGTGATGCTTTAGGTGCGATGGGTTTGCGTTCGCATAGACGCAACATTGAACTTGTGGGACGCGGTTTGATCGACCATGTGCGTCTTACGGAAGAGTATGGCGATCATGTGCCTGATGACGTGGTTCCATATTCAACTTTAGAACACACGTACAAACCACGGGACGGCGCTTTGACCACGACGCCAGACCGAGCTTTGAATAAGTACTTAGAAAAACCCGCCTTGCATTACACGATCGGCACACAGATCAAGCCGTCGATGCTCAAGGATTTTAAATACTTTGGAGTCAACGATGTCACGGTGCATGAAAAGCCTGCGCCGTTTGAACCTGAAATGATTAGGGCGATGTACAACTTACATCACGACCCTGACTGGATGACTCGCATGTACGGGTCAGGGCTTAAAGGTAGTTTGTTGGAAGCTACTCATCGTGGTTCAACGTCATCGGCTACAGGCACGAGCTTTGTTGCCGGTTTGTCCAAGGGTACGGATTTTGGTCGAGTCGGTGTCGTGCAGCAGCCGAAGATGGGATTGAAACCAGAATTAAATACACCTACACCTACAACACCTGCCACACCGAAGCCTGAAAAAATGGCTAGTGATGATATTCTTCCGGGTGGTATGGGTGATAAATACAACGTTTCTGATTTTGATCCCAAGGAAATGAAAAAGGGAATCAAGACGGAAATGGAACACACCGTCAGCCCTGAAATCGCTGCTGACATTTCCAAAGATCATTTGGTGGAAGATCCTAAGTATTACACCAAACTTGAAAAGGTAGAAAAGAAAAGTACTTATAGCGTTGCTTCTGGAATTGCCAAAACCCGCAATAAGAAAGCGGATGATGCTTCAATTAAACCTGAAACTGGAAGCAGCACGGCAAAACCCAATTCAACTACGGGTGCGCCTCCTAAGCCAGCAGCACCGTCCACAACGCCGAGTGCTGCTACTACGCCACCGCAAATAGCGCCTGCGGGAAATTCTAATATAAATAATATGTTTCAAACACAAATCGACAATTTTGCAAAAAATATCAAAACAACTGGTCAGGCTGTTCAAGACATCGGTACGTTGACCGGCGTAAATAATTTAATGCGACCGACTGATTATAGTTACATGAACACCGGCGACATTAAACCAACTACTTATAAGCAAGAAGATTTAATTGGAATGCAAAAAACACAACCAATTCAACCAAAACCAGCAAATCAGATTACTCCACAAAATACATTACCTGTTCCTGCGCAACCTCAAACTGCGCCGCCTTCTGCTGTTGCACCTGTTCCAACGCAAACAACAACGCAAACAAATATTCCAACGCTTTCTTCAGCACCTCAACTCGAAATTCCAGCGTCGGCTTCTGCGCAACAACCACAACCTTTAACGCCGTTAGAACAAATAGAAAAAAATCACCAAGAAACTCAAATAAAAAAAATGCAAGAAGAAATAAAAACTATGTTACAACAACGTGATAACGAAAATAAAAAATTAATTTCTTCGGAAAATTCTAGCGGTAGCAATTTTGCAGGATTTGGTTTGTCGTCTCTTATTGGTCTTGGTTTGAATGCAAAAAATATAGCCACAAGTCCAAGCATGCTTTCTTTTATCGGACGTGGGTTAACTGCGCCTTTTGATGTTCCTACTCCTCTCGGCAGTGGTGTTACCGAATTAGCAGCAAATCGTAATCCGCAAAACATTATGTCTAGTGTCGATAGTTGGCGTAATTTAGTTCAAACAACTGGTGAAAAATTAGAAAAAAGACAATATCTTCCGGCGTTAAGAAATTCTCTTATGGCAGGTGCTTACGCCACGCTTAATCCTGCTTCCACGGCAATTGACGCTATTTACGGATTTGGACCTCCGGGTGATGTGATGAGTGGTTCTTCGGGAAAACAAATACGACGAGCAGCTATTGCTGATGCGAATAGTAATAATCCTGCATACAATCAAGACATTCCCGGTTTTAGACAAGGCGAGGATGTACCGAAAGAATTTCAAGATAAACGTACATTTCTTGAGCAATATACACCTTCATACGTTTTTGGTAAAGACGCTCCATCGTTAGCTTCTCAACAAACACCTGCCGTTCAATTACAAATGTCTCGTCGAAATGTTTGGCAAAGTCGAAGTCCTGAACAAAATAAACAAGCAATTAGAGGATTTAAAACACGGCAAGAAGCAGACGAATATTTTTTTAGTTTAGATAACATACAGCAGCAACAATTTAATAAATTAGTTGATGAACTCGAATATGAATATTCACCTGAAGGTCAAAAACAAAAACAAAAAGATAAAAAAGAAGATGACGTTATGCGCAAACGTTTAGAAGAACTAGGAAACGCGCCTCCAACGTTTTCTGAATTCTTTAAGCGTTGAATTGCAAATGCGCTATTGAACGTTTGAGTTAGTTTTTTCTCCAGTTATACTTTAAAATGGATGATTGCCAAGAGGAATCACATATGCCTAGCACAGCTTTCTCGTTTGAAAAAGTTGCCACGTCAGTTGGTACTTACTGGCGAGACAAGTCGGCAAGCTATAACTACTTAAAGCGTTTGGTTAAGCAGGCAACTCTTGGAGGCGAACAATCCGAGGGTTTTGAGCAAGCGTTTTCTTCGCTGGCTTATGCTTACTTAAAAGACAAGGCTCCGCGTCTTCTTGATTTTATTATCGGTTTTCAATTAGTTGATCGCAACGAAGACAACACTAAGGCTGTTGGTATTTTTGGTTTTAAGGTTGGAGATCAGTGGCTTTACGCTCCCGTGTTTTTCTTGAATGGTGACTTGAAGGGTCACGAACTCATGTACCTGAAAAAGCAGGACATGTTTATTCCTTTGAAGGAAAACTGGGTTAATCACGTTATTAGTCGTAAGCCTCACATTCTTGGTGAAGCGTCATCCAAGAATACGTTCCAGCTGGGTGGCTTGCTTCCTAACCTGAATCGTTTGGCGCAGCCTCCTGTTGCTACAAAGTTTAGCTCGGATCTTGGATTTGAATGTTCTGAATGGGCGCAACCGTTTATTCCTTTTCTTGCGGCTGTTGTTGCGGATAAGGGTGATGTCCTATTCGCCAAGCAAGCCGGTGTAGCCGAATCTTTGGACTTACGTAACTTCTTGCGTTCGTTTCCATTATTGAAGTTAGCTTACGAGCAGGCTTATCAAAAGTACCCGCTGATCAAGGAAGGTTTTGACAAGTTTTATGGCAAAGACTTCTGGGTAAAGATGGCGTCAAATGCGCTTACTGACGCCACGGATTTAACTAAGCAATCTCGCTGCTGGGAAGGTTATGAAGCTGTTCCCGGCAAGGCGGCTTATTCAGACGGTTCGTGCCGCAAGATTGGTGAAAAGAAAGAAAAGAAGTCTAACGATATTCTTCCTGCGGCGGCTGAAACGCATCCAATTAAAACTGGTGCGTTGAAGATTACGATGCAGAACATTGAAATGTCGGGTGATATTGAAGACCTTGATGCTGACGCTTTAAAGGGAATTTTGCCTGATTCTGTGCAGGACAAGATTACTGAAATTATGAAGCGTTCTGCCGATGCCGACAATGACAAGACTATTAACGAAGGCGACGACAAGCGACTTAATTCAACTGACGCTGATCGCAAAAAGCTTTTAGACGATGGCGTGTTGATTGTTGACAAGCGTGATCCGCATGCCGTGAGTATGGCGTTCAACACGCAAGTCAAAATGGAAATCATGAATCCGAACGAAACCGGTTTGTACGAAATTCTTGAAAAGCCGGGTACGTTCACCAAGATGGTTGTGCTCAGTAATCCAGCTTCAGGGCGTGGACGAGAAAACACCATTCTTGTTTTGCGGCAAGACGATCCTAGGTCGTGGCTTAATACGCACAGGTCAAATGTTTATGCCAAGTCGTGCGATTGTCCTTTGCCGTCGGATTTCCGTAAATGGGTTAATGGCTTAGGCAACATTGATAGCTGCGAAGAAGGCGCTACTTATGTTGCCGTACATGAACTTGGTTCGGGTACGTGTCCGTTCAAGATCAGAGAAAAGTTAGGTGACGGTGCTTATCGTGTCGAGTGGTTGGATTACGCCGATCTGCCTCGATTCGGTAACCTTGCCGCTCGTACTTGCATGCACCCGATGACTGACAACCTTAATGGTTATCGTTCGTGGGATGCAAAGATCAGGATCAATCGCAATCCGGGTACAAACTTGCGTACTGTCGGCGGTGAAATGTATATCCCGTCTGACTATAAGGTGATTAAGGTAAAGGACAAGTATAAGCCGACTGAAACGAGTGACGATGGTATTTTGCCGTGCTGTTCGTCTGCGCCATTCCAAGAAAATTCCAAGTCTGATCCTGCGCCGATTGAACTTGGTAATTTGCAAGAAGCGCAATTGATGTTGTACGAAAAGATGGCGTCGATTCGGTTGCATGACGTTGGCACGGAAGTCGTTGTTGATTCTAAAATTCACGGTACGCACAGACTCAACAAGACTGCGGCGCTTGTGCATCTTGTTGGTGTACACGGTTTTGCTGAAAAGCAAGCTCGTGTGATGTTGAAGGAAGCCGCAGCTGTTCGTGCATTCAACGAAGCCAAAACGTATTTTGTTAAATACGCCGCTCCATTCAATAACAGTCTTTTGGCTGGCGGTCCTAACGTCCCCGGTTTTCCTGAGCCGTTTTACTCGCAGGAACCTGTCGGAAGGGGCATGTATCCTTCTCGATATCCTGAAGAATATACGGCACTTGTTCCGGGCATGGATAGCAATCTGACGGATCCCAAGATTTATGATCCGTTTTACATGCCTGACCAGAAAGCGATGTACGTTGGACAGCAAGCGTCGCAGTCTGGCCAAAAGGAAGTGTTTGATACGGCCATGATTAGTGGTTTGATTAAGACCGTTCGTCAGGACGGTTTGGTTGACCGTTACTTGGGCGACCTGATGAAGGCGCTTGACAAACTTGGTCGTATTCTGTTCCTATTTTATTGGCATCAAGATGAATTTGAAGACAGGTACGGCAAACAAGATCTTCCAGAACTTGAGGATACGTTGAGAAACGCATTTGAAGTTCTTGGCGACCTTGTACTGTTCCTCAAGGAAAAGACTGTGCAGGGTGGTGCGGTGTACGACTCGGGTGTTGGTCGTCCTGATCCCGGTATTGACCAAGCAACTGGAGACTGACAAATCATATGGAGTGTGACATGGCTATTCCGTACGAATGCACGCCTCAAGCCGGTTTTGTTGTTTCTCCCGGAGCAACAGAAACTTTTACAATTGATTTTCCTAGCCGGTCTGTGATTTCCAAGATCATCGTTATCCAGACTGACGGCGTTCCTGCTAATTTTTCAGCTGTTCTTTACAACAACTTGGTTGCAGCCGGCGGTTCTAATCAGTCTGAAAGCGTTGGCGATTATCAAGGACTTTTGCCGCCTGATCTTTATCGTGTGACGCCTACTCTCACGGCTACTACGGGTAAATTGCTTTATTTTTCTGAGACGTCTACTGGTGGTCGTGGTTTTGTGTTTTTCAATCAAGACAAGGATACGATGCCAAATCGTTTAGGTAATCCCCATCGACTTTATTTACAAATCACTGTTCCTGCTGGCGGTGGCGGTAATTGCACTTTCGCTGTGACAATTGCCGGAGAAATATTTAAATAAGTACTTATTCTATGCTAGGCCATGCCGACTTTGAACGCTTCAATCTATTCCGAAAACCGGAATGGCGTTTTGATCGTATTCGTGCGTTGCTTGAAGCGCATCCAACTCCAAAACGATGTTCTTCCCGAGATGACGAATACGTAAAGATTGCTCGTAACTTTCTTTTGCGTTGGAAGAACCGAGAAGACGATGGCGGAAGACGCCAGTTGTTCCACGAGAATCCCGGTTTGTTTTACGCTATTGATCTTTACGAAAAATCAACGGAAGACCCTGTTTACCCGTTTATTATTCAAGCTCGATTGTTAGCTGGTATGACGTCAGATGAAATTGCTGAAGTCATGCCTACGACAGCTGACACGATCGATTGGTATGAACGTTTGTTTTTTAATATCAACGATCGTCTTGATAAACGGGACTGGGTTACCAAGATGATCCTTGTTCCGTCTGTCATGCGTTCTTTGTTTTCGCCTCGTCAATCGCATCATGTTTCAAGTAACAACGAACAAGCGATTGATAGAACCGTTTCAGTTTGTGATCCGTTTTACGACGGAACTTTGAAGTTGTTTGCCTATTTTGGCGGCAGACATGTGCTTGAACCGTTTTTGGCTTCTTGTGATATCAACAAGAAATTGTCTTCGCCTGAGAAGTTGAATGATTGGCTTGATGAATACTGGACGGGAACAATTCGTCGTCGTAGTGCTCAGGCTGCTACTAAGTTTGATTTAAATCGTTACAACGTTTCTGAAGTTTTCAATTTACATTCTCAATTGTTGGCGCTTGACAGGTCTTCTACATCTTTGCGCCGAAATGATAATGATTTAACGGCTGCTGTTGGTTCGATGATTAACGGTATTGATTGGTTGATTGGAGATAAGGGTAAGAAGACTTTGGCTAAAACAAAACTAGGTCGGTATGATGAAGAAGCAGCGGAGCTTAGGGCCGACGAAGTTCTTAAAGTAACTTCTGGTTACGACGATACGAATATTCGCGCTGAAGTTACAGGATTGGCGTTGCCTTCTCCGCGCCAAAAGACCAACGATTCCCCCAAGGAATTAGCTGACAATACGAAGTGATGGAGTTGTAGTCATGCAAACCTTGGATCCCCGTGAAGAACAGAATTTGCTGTCCGCCATTAAGCGGGCTGTGGATCTTGTCGACGGCGGACTGGCTCCTGACGACGCCATCACCAAGGTTGCCAAAGACGAAAAGTATACGCCCGGCAAGATTAAGCTGGTGTGCGCTGCTTACAACACAGGTAAGCAAACAGCGCAAAGGGAAGACAACAAAAGCATATTAGACAAGTTTGCTGAATTTCCTTTGGCCAGTGCTGATAACGTGATTGCCAATATCTACGGCAAGTCTGAAAAGAGTGCGTCTGTTTCCGAAATTGATGCTGCTTACAATCGTGCTCCGGGTAATTGGTACGCAGACCGGGAGCGTGAAAAGTTTGCTCGTATGCACATTGAAGTAAGTGCTCCTGCGCCTGATCCTATTCCGACGTTTGAAAAGGTGATGGGGCAGTTAGACAAAATCAAGCAAGCCGCAGCGGAAAGCCGACGTAACTTGTCAACCAAGTCAGACGTCATGAACATTAAGTTTGCCGCTCTTTTGAATTATTTCCGTTTACCGGCCAAACACAGGGAAACATTTGGAGTTGTTGAAAAGATTGCTTCAACATTCTTTGATTCTGATTCCGTTACTTCGTTAATGGATTCGGTATACGCTCGTTTGGATCTTAGCGAAAAGTATGTCGGTTCTTTTAAAGTCTGTGGTGAAAAAAGGGCTGCTGATATTGCGATCAAGCCGCAGCAAGGTCCGATTGATTTAAACACTGAACCGTATTCTTTAGTACGTGACTGTGTAAAAGCCGCACAAGACATGTATGCGGCTCAGGAAGAATATCAACGTTTGGCCTTACAAGCTCAACACCTTGAAACAAATGTAATAAGTGCTTATACAAAAAAGGAAGCGGAAACCCCCACTTTTGAAGACGATGGTATTTTAAAAAAAGCGGCTATTCCCGGTAGTCAATTGCTTTTCTCATACAACCAATTACGCAATGCCATGGTGCCACAAGGAGATCCTGACGCCGGAAGAATTCACGACATGATTTCTGAATTAGACAGCGCCGATCATTTAAACGAATTGCGAAAAATTAAAACTCAAGCAATGTTGAACAGATTTATGACTGATCCTGATGATCCAATAAGCGGTTATGATCCCGATCGTGTTGCTTCGGCTTTTAATGAAATCGCAGCTATGGCTCCTCGTGCTGCTGAACAAGCTGGAGTTCTTGGGCCTTTGTTGCGTCGACGTCTTGCAGGACGTGTTGAACCTTTTGAAGCTACCGAAATTGTTAAAACAGAAAAAGGACTCAAAGAAACAGGTATTGGTTCAAAGCCAACACCTTTGGGCGAACGTCCCTTGGTTAGAACTTCTGAAGGTAAATCGCCGTTGCCGCAGGGTATTGATGCGCAACTGAAAGCCGAAAACGAAAAGTTAAAGCAACAGATTGGTGGTTTAAAGAAAAAGCCACAAACACCTAGTTCACCAAAACCTTGATTTGTAGCGGAGGCGATCAATGCAGGAATCTGTCGCTATTAAATTGGCGGAACATTTAGGGCATATCGCTGCTACGGCTCGTATCAAACGGGCTCTTGATGCTTATATGCAAAAGAAAGCTAAAGGCGATTTTGACTTTTTGTATGGCGGTGGTGGTGGCGCATTGCTGGGTGCGTTAGCTGGTGGCGGTTCTACGGCTGTTGCAAACTTGTTTCGTAAGAAGCAAGACCGCAAGTCAATTTTGAATAATGCTTTGATGGGTGGTCTTGGTGGTGGTGCTTTAGGTTTAGGCGCAACATCAATTTATAAGGCGATGAATGATCCTTCCAAAGTGCCTCCAAAAAACGTAGATGACATAGCTGCTAAAATTAAAAAGAAAGACGATTCAGCTTACAAGGACACTGACAAAACACTCAATGCGAGTGGTTTTGATTACATTACAGATTATACAGGAATACCAGCCGACAAAGAAACATTTAAAATTCTTTCTGCCGCTGGTTTGGGTACAGCGGGTTATCGTCGAGGAAGTGTTGCGGATACTCAGCGAGCTTTAGATAACGCATATAGAAACAATACAAAATTTCAAGAAACAGTAGATCGTCTTACTGGCGGGAATGATCTAGGTAGACGCCAAGCGTTGTTTAATAATGTTGCCAAAAGTCGTGTGAACTTCCAAAACCCGATGTGGTTTGCATTTACGCCGGATCGCAAAATGGAAAGAGTTGACGCTGCTCAATTACGTCGACAAGGTTTTTCAGACAGTGTAGGCGCTGGTAAAGGTCGACCTATGCTTGGGCGTATAGGCGGTACTGTTGCTGGATTTGGGCTGCCGTATCTTGTTGACCAAGGTATCCAAATGCTAGGTCTTACGCCAACGCAAATACTGACGGGTGAAGATCAATTCCGTCGTCGAGCCGGTTTAACTCAATATGCCGCAGAACAAGAAGCGGCGAGAGCAGCACGCGGACAGTAAGCAATGTTTCCACGGGGATAACATTATGGCGATGGTAAAGATTATTAGTCCAAGCGGTTGGGACTTTGATGCCCCGATCGCTTCGACTATTAAAATTGCATCCCGTGGCTTACTTGGTTCAGATCGTTCAGATTTTGTTAAGCGTGCAGGCGACTCAGCCAACATTTTTCTTCCATTTATCGACAAAGTTAAATTTGCCTCTGACGAAGAACCGGTGCATTTGATTGCCTTAGGTGCATCGGAAGCTTATGGTCCGAATCGTAATGGTGACGGTTTCAAAGAAGCGACTTGCAGAGCGTGTCATGATTCTTTTGTCAAACACGCCAAGTGGTATCGTAATCACAAGAACAAAGATCCCCTGCAAAGCTATGGCGTTGTGAAGTTATCTGCATACAACCCAACCATGCGCCGTGTCGAGCTTCTTGTTGGTCTTAATAAAACCAAGGAAGCCGCAGATCGTAACAAAGGTTTTATTGCTGATCGTGAACTTGAAAAGCTTGCTATGGGTCAAGACCTACCGGTAAGCATGGCCTGTCGTGTTGCTTTTGACACTTGTAGTTTCTGTGGTCACAACGCTCGTACTCGTGATGAATACTGCACGCCTTCAATGTGCAAGGCGGGTGGATGCAAAGATAACCTTACTCGTCTTGTGAAGATTAGTAATGATGTCCACCATCTTCACGTCGATAATCCCAATCCCGGTTACTTTGATATTTCTTATGTGTTCCGTCCGGCTGATCGTATTGCGTATGCCAACAAAGCAGACTGGTTGACCAAAGCCGCTTCTGATGGCGGTTTCTTTGACAAGTTTGGAGCCGAAGCCGCAGAATCACTTGGCGTCATTGCTCCCTTGTCGTTGGTTCTTGATCAGGATGGCGAAGTGGCTGGTCGTTCTTGGGTGACGGCCATGGT
>Ga0172376_10008633_pt1 | contig 10627 bp, 10 predicted proteins | sample Lak35m_FD_121114 | JGI IMG/M metagenome (GOLD analysis project Ga0172376, IMG submission 121114) | Freshwater microbial communities from Kabuno Bay, South-Kivu, Congo - kab_092012_35m | ecosystem: Environmental > Aquatic > Freshwater > Lake | place: Democratic Republic of the Congo: South-Kivu... | reverse complement strand
GCTCACGCCGTAGACCCGCACGCCCTGCTTCTGCAACTGGGTCCAGGCGTCGCGCAGCGAGCATCCCTGCTTGGTGCAGCCCGGGGTGCTGGCCTTGGGGTAGAAGTAGACCAGCAGGTAGCCCTCGGCACCGGCCTTGGCCAGGTCGACGGCCTTGCCGTCCTGGTCGTTGCAGGTGACGGCCGGCAGCTTGGCACCGACGGCGAGTTTGTCGGCGGCGTTGCCGAAGAAGGGGAAAAAGGTGGTGAGGAACATGGCGGCCACGAGCGGTTTCATCGTAAGCCTGAGTCTCGCCCAGGAATGCCCGGTGGCAAGCGGCCCGTCCACGATGCCCCGGGGCGGCATTGCCGGCGGATGAGGACGCCGGGAAGCGCAGAGGCCGGTGGCAGGGACGACCGTCGGGAGACCGTCCTGGGTCATCCTTCCCGCCATCTGCCGGATTGAAGCCCCGGGCGCGGCGGGGAAGGCTCCCGCCATGCCGTTCCCAATTGTCGTCCCGCCGGCCTGGCGCCGGATCGTCCTGCCTGTGGTGCTGGGGGTGATGTGGGTCTTGCCGGGCGTGTTTGGGGCCGCGCTGTGGGATCTTCCCGGGGCGAGGTCGCTGGACTTGTCCGAGGCGCCGGTGCAGGTGGCGGGGTTGGGTTGGTTCGGGGAGGAATCCCCGGTGCTTCGACGCCTGCCCGCGCGGATGAAGGCCCGGGTGAGTCCGGCGGTCTGGGGACTGGCCCAGCATCCCTCCGGGGCCCGGGTGAGGTTTTGCACCGATTCGACGCGCCTCGGCCTGGTGGCCCGCAACCCGGACGCCTCGACGATGCACCACATGACGAGCGTGGGTCAAAACGGCTTCGACCTCTATGTCGACGGCCAGTATCGCAACAGCGCCTGGCCCGACGCGAAGGGGCTCATCCAGCGGGAGTGGACGCTGGGCGAGGACCGGCGGATGCGCGAGGTGACGCTCTACCTGCCGCTGTACAAGGCGGTGACGGTCGAGCGCCTGGTGCTCGAGCCCGGGGCGGTGGTGTCGGCACCGTCGTCCTTCGCCCGGCCGCGGCCCGTGGTGTTCTACGGGTCGAGCATCACGCAGGGAGGCTGCGCCGAGAATCCCGGCCTGAGCTACACGGCCCTCCTCGGGCGTTCGTTGAACCTCGATTTCATCAACCTCGGGTTCAGCGGTGCGGGTCTCGGGGAACCGGCCGTGGCCGAGGCGGTGGCCGAGATCGACGCCGAGGCCTTCGTGCTCGACTTCTGGGCCAACCCATCGCCCGAGGCCTACCGCGACGCGCTGCCGGGTTTCGTGGACACGGTGCGCCGGCGTCATCCGCGCACGCCGATCCTGGTGACGGGCCCGTTCTGGTTCCCGGCCGAGGCGGGCTCGTCGGCGTTGCACGCCCAGCAGGAAGCCAAGCGGAAGACGGCCCGCGACCTCGTGGCCGCCCGGCGAAAATCCGGCGATCGCGCCATCACCTTCGTGGACGGCCTCGGCATGCTCTCGGCCGCCCAGGGCTCGGGCCTCGTGGACGGCGTGCATCCCAACTCGCTGGGCTTCCAGCACTGCGCCGACGGGCTGGAACCCCACCTGCGGCGCGCACTGCGCCTGCCCGTCAGGCGGCATTGATTCCGTTTCCCGACTGCGGCCTCGAAACCTTCCCTCGTCTTGGCCCTCTCATTCTTCGCCTCCATGACCCTCCTCGACTTCCGAACCTTGCTCGCGCGGCAGCCCGAGGCGCTTCTGCGCTTCCGACGGCCCGACGGAACCTTCCTGCCGATCCATGCGCATGTCTCGGAGGTGGCACGGGTCGAGAAGCATTACATCGATTGCGGCGGGGTGCTCCGGGCCGACGCCTTCTGCCGGCTGCAGACGTGGGTGGCCGACGACGTCGACCATCGGCTGAGCGCCGCCAAGCTGCTGGGCATCCTCGGCAAGGCGGGGCCGATTGGCCTGCGCGACGACCTCGCGGTCGATGTCGAGATCGAGGTCGGGTTCGTCACGCAGATGCCGCTTGAGTCCGTGGCCGTCCAGGACGGGGAGCTGCACCTGCAGTTGGGCCTCCGCCATACCGACTGCCTCGCGCAGGACCGTTGCCTGCCGAAGGCCCCGGCCCCGCAAGCCATCGGGTTCCGAACCCTTCCCAAGACGCGCTGACTTTCCACCATGACGACCTCCTCCTCCGAAGTCCCCCGGACGCCGCTCATCCTCGTGCTGTGCACGGGCAACTCGTGCCGCAGCCACATGGCCGAGGGCATCCTGCGGGCCGCTTCGGGCGGGGTGTTCCGAGTGGCCAGCGCCGGAAGCCGGCCGGCCGGATTCGTCCATCCGCTGTCCATCCGGGCGCTGGCCGAGATCGGCATCGACCTCGCCGGCCACACCTCCAAGCACATGAACCTCTTCCTCGACCAGCCGGTGGAGACGGTGATCACCGTGTGCGGGAATGCGGACCAGGCGTGTCCGGTGTACCCCGGACAGGTGAACCGCCACCATTGGCCCTTCGACGATCCGGCCCATGCCCCGGGCAACGAGGAGGAGCAGATGGAGGAGTTTCGCCGCGTGCGCGACGAGATCCGCCGGGTCTTCGAGGCCTACGCCCAGGGGCGCATCGACCAGGCGCGGTCGGACGGTGCCCGGCGCTGAAGGAGCGCCGCCGCTCAGGACCAGGCAATGCCGATGGGGGGATACCTTCCGCCATCCGGACTTGCGCCGTTCCCGCGGTGAGGCCTTGGGTTGAGTTCGCGGCCCCGTGTGGTTTGCTCAAGGCCGGCCCGATGAATCCCGAACGATTGCTCCTCCAAGGCTCCCTGCAGGAGATCTCCGCCCGCCTGCACTCAGGTGAACTGACGCCCGGCCGGTTGGCCGGTTCGGCCTTGGAGGCCGCGCGTCGCGGTGCGAGGTCGCGGGCGTTCCTGATGGTCGACGAGGCCGGTGCCCGGGCCCGTGCGGCGGCGCTGGAGGCTTCCGGGCCCGGGGGGCCGCTCTGGGGCCTGCCCGTGTCGGTGAAGGATCTCTTCGACGTGGCCGGATGGCCCACGACCTGCGGTTCGCCCTTCTACGCCGGCACCCGGCCCGTGCCCATGGCCGATGCCCGGTATGTGGCCGGTTGGCGGGCGCAGGGCACCGTGCTGGTGGGCAAGACCAACCTCAACGAGTTCGCCTACGGGATCACCGGGGAGAACCGCTGGTTCGGCGACGTCACCCAGCCGGACTGGCCCGGCCGATTGACCGGGGGATCGAGTTCCGGGGCCGCCGCCAGCGTGTTGATGGGCGCGGCCGCCATCGCCCTCGGCACCGACACCGGGGGATCGCTGCGCGCTCCGGCCGCCCTGTGCGGGTTGGTCTCGTACCGGGCCAGTCTGGGCAGCGAGGACGCCTCGGGCAGTTTCCCGCTGGCCCATGCCTTCGACACGCTGGGCTGGTTGCAGCGCCGCCTGGTCGACCTGCCCTGGGTGGCCCGGAGCTTCCGGCCGGCCGTGGCGTCCCCCCGGCTCGGGCGCGCGCCCCGGATCGGGGTGGTGCGCGGCGACTGGCTCGCCCCGGCCGAGCCCGAGGTGCTGGCCGGCCTCGAGCGGTTCGTGGCGGCCCTGCGGGACGGCGGCGCCGGGATCGATGAGGTCGAGGGCGTGGGCTGGGACCGTGCGGTGGACTGCTTCGTGCCCATCCAGGCCCACGAGGCCCACGCCACCCACGCCCGATACCTCGCCGACCATGCCGGGGCCTATGACCCGGCCATCCTCCCGCGGCTGGAGCTGGGGCGTGGCGTGTCGTCCGCGCGGTATGTGGAACTCCTGGCCGGGCGCGAGGCGTTCCGTCGCGGGCTCGGGTCCCTCTTCGCCCGCTTCGACGTGCTGGTGGCCCCCGCCAGCGCCCTGCGGATCCTCGAGGCGGGTGCGGACCACGCCGGCACCCGGCCGCGGATGATCCGTCTCACCGCCCCCGCCAGCATCGGTGGGCTGCCGGTGGTCACCGTGCCCTGGATCGAGGCGGGCGAACCGGGCCTGGGGTTCCAGTGCCTGGGCGCGCCGGGTGCCGACGGACTGCTGTGGTCGTTCGCCGAATGGGTGGCCGGGCTGGGCCGCCCCGAGATCCCCTGAATCGCTGCGCCGGATCCCCGAGCCCGGCCACCAGTTTTGCGTTCTTCATTTCCGGTTTCCCGGCACACTCGGCCCGGCCCTATGAGCAACGCCTCCGCCCACAAGATCTCCAAGAAATTCGCCGCCTATCCCCGGCTCAACCCCTTCGCCATCGGAAAGAGCATCTCCGCCGCCGACCTCATCGACCAGTCGATGCTGGCCTACAACGGCGGCCGGTTGCGCGAGGCGGCCCAGTTGCTCGCCAGGAAGATGCTCCCCGATGACGGGTTCATCGGCATGTCGCTGACCGGCGCGCTCACCCCGGCCGGCCTGGGCAAGAGCTGCATCATCCCGCTGATGAAGGGCGGCTACGTGGACTGGATCATCTCCACCGGGGCCAACCTGTACCACGACCTCCACTTCGGTCTGGACATGCACCTGCACAGCGGGACGCCCTTCCTCGACGACGTGGAATTGCATGAGGAGGGGGTCATCCGCATCTACGACGTGCTCTTCGACTACAACGTGCTGCTCGACACCGACGCCTTCGTGCGTGAGGTCATCCAGGGGCCGGAGTTCCAGCGGCCCATGGGCACCGACGAGTTCCACCACCTCCTGGGCAAGTACGTCCACGCCCGCCAGAAGACGCTGGGCATCCGCGACAGCTCCGTCCTGGCCACGGCCTACGAGTGCGGCATCCCCATCTTCACCAGCAGCCCGGGCGACAGCTCCATCGGCATGAACGTCGCGGCCATGTCGCTGCGCGGATCGAAGCTGCTGCCCGACGTGAACCGCGACGTGAACCAGACCGCGGGCATCGTCTACCACGCCAAGAGCACGGGCCACACCAGCAGCGTGTTCATCCTCGGCGGCGGCAGCCCCAAGAACTTCATGCTGCAGACCGAGCCGCAGATCCAGGAGGTCATGGGCATCCAGGAGAAGGGCCACGACTACTTCCTGCAGTGCACCGATGCGCGCCCCGACACCGGCGGCCTCAGCGGGGCCACGCCGGCCGAGGCGGTCAGCTGGGGCAAGGTCGACCCCGACAAGCTCCCCGATTCGGTGGTCTGCTACACCGACAGCACCATCGCGCTGCCGCTGCTTACCGCCTACGTCACGGCGCGGGTCAAGCCCCGCAAGCTCAAGCGGCTCTACGACCACCGCGACGCGATCCTCGACCAGGTCCGCTCGAAGTACCTGAAGACCGGCACCGTTGACAAGGTGCTCACCAGCCGCAACGTGGCCAAACGCTCCAGCTCCATCGGCCTCAAGAAGAAGCGCTCCTGAGCGGGCCCGTGCCCGTCGGTGGCCCGGCCGGCCGGGGCGACGGGCGGGCGGCGGAGCGGGCGGATGTCCGTTCCGGGCCGGAAAGGGCGCGAGTGACCATGGAATCCGATCCGCCGCATGACCAACCCAGACCCCATCCCTCCGGTCACCTCCGTTGATCCGCGCCGCCATGACCTCGACGCCCTGAGGGCGGCGGCGATGCTGCTGGGCATCGTGTACCACGCGGCCCTGGCCTACGCCGCCGGTTTCGGCTGGATGATCGAGGACCCGAGCCGCAGCACCGGGCTCTACCTGTTCCAGGCGGCCGTCCACGGCTTCCGGATGCCGCTCTTCTTCGTGGTCAGCGGGTTCTTCACGGCCCTGCTCTGGCGCAAACGCGGTCTCTCGGCCGTGTGGAAGAACCGCCTGCTGCGCATCTTCCTGCCCTGCCTGCTCGGGCTCGTCACGCTGTTGCCCGCCATGGGCTGGGCCTCGGGCAGCGCCATGGCCGCCGGGTTTCGCCTGCGGAAGGCCGCCGAAACGGCCCGGACCGCGACCGCCGACGCCACGGTCTGGAGCGCCCTCGCTTCGGGCGACGCGGCCGCCCTCGACCGGGTGCTGGCCCGCAAGCCGCCCCTGGATGTCCAGCAGCCCGAATCGGGCATCGTCCCGCTGACACTGGTGGCCTTGCAGGGCCGCGAAGACCTCGCCCGCCGGCTGCTCGACGCCGGGGCCTCGGTCAACGCGACCAACCGGGATGGCAACACGCCGATGCACGCCGCCGTCTTCCTCGGGCGCACAGGCTTGGTGGAGCTGTTCCTCGCCCGGGGGGCGAACGTCCATGCCCGCAGCGTCTCGGGCGAATCGACCGTGCAGCCTGCCCGGGCCGACTGGGCCGCCACCGAGTTCATCGCCGGCCTGTTCGGCGTGAAGCCCGACCGCGCCGAGGTCGAGGCCGGGCGGGCCGTGGCCGTCCGCCGCCTGACGGCCCTGGGCGTGGAGGAGTCGGCGGCCGGGCAGGGGACGGGCGAGGCGGGCCGCCGGATCTCCGAGGTCTTCCGTAGGCTCATCGACACCCCGGTGTTCATCGTGGTGTGGTTCCTGTGGTTTCTCTGCTGGCTGCTTCCGGTGTTCTCCGCCTACGCCTGGCTGGCGCGCCGGTTCGGTTGGGGGGCGCCCCCACGGTGGCTGGTGCTCGGTCCGGCCCGTTGGCTGGTCTGGGTCCCGCTCGTGCTGGTGCCGCAGGCCTTCATGACCTGGGAGGGCACCTACGGTCCGGACACCTCGATGGGCCTCGTGCCCATGCCGCATGTCCTTGCCTATTACCTGCTCTTCTTCGCCTTCGGCGTGCTGTACCATGAGGTCGATGATTCCCGGGGCGAGCTCGGCCGGGGCTGGCGGTGGCTCCTTCCCGTGAGCCTGCTGGTGCTGCTCCCCCTCGGGGTCGAGGCCGCCACGGGCCACCTCGGGTTCCGCGACCGCGTGCTGCCGCCGGGCCTGTTCCATGTGGCCACCGTGCTGCTCCAGGGGCTCTACGCCTGGGCCATGACCTTTGGGTGCATCGGCGCCTTCCGGGAGTGGGTCCGAACGGCGAGCCCCCGGGTGCGCTACCTCTCGGACTCGGCCTACTGGCTCTACCTCGGCCACCTGCCGCTGGTGATCTGGGCCCAGGGCTCGATGGCCCACTGGCCGCTGCCCGGCTGGCTCAAGTGCCTGCTGATCTCGGCCGCGACCACGGGCGTCCTGCTGGTCACCTACGAGTGGGGGGTGCGCTACACCTGGGTCGGCACGATGCTCAACGGGCGGAAGCTTCGGAAGCCGTCGCCCCCGGCTCCCGGGAGCGCGGCGGTGGCGGGTTGATCGTCTGGGATCGTGGGATCGGGGGTTTGGGTTGTCGGCCGGGCCGTCGGGCTGGTTCCATCGGGGGAATGATTCCCCGGACTCTCCGTGTGCTCGCCGGACTCGTCGTGGCCCTGTGGGTCCTGGGTGGGCCGGTCGTGGTCGTCGTCGTCGCGGCGGCGGACGGGTCCGGGTCGGCGGTCGCGGGCAACGGGCGGCCCAACGTGCTGTTCCTCTTCGCCGACGACCAGCGGGCCGACACGATCGGCGCCTGGGGCAATCCCCACCTCCGCACCCCGCACCTCGACCGCCTGGTGGCGCGGGGCGTCAGCTTCCGGGGGAACTACTGTTTCGGAGGGAACAGCGGCGCGGTGTGCATCCCCAGCCGCGCGATGCTCCTGAGCGGCCGCACCTGGTTCGGCCTGTCGCACAACCTCGACCAGACCATCACCTGGCCCGAGCACCTGCGGCGGCAGGGTTATGAGACCTTCGCGACCGGCAAGTGGCACAACGGTGAGGCGTCCTTCATGCGGAGTTTCGGGCGCGGGCGCTCGGTCCACTTCGGCGGCATGGACGACCACACCCGGATCGCCCTCCAGGACCTGCAGCCCGACGGCACCTGGTCGCCGCGCCGGCCCTCGCCGAAGTTCTCGAGCGAACAGTTCGCCGACGAGGCGATCGGGTTCCTGCGCGGCCACCCGGCCGGGCAGCGGCCCTTCCTGGCCTACGTGGCCTTCACGGCTCCCCACGACCCGCGCAATCCGCCCGAGGCCTGGCGGGTGACCGACCCCGCGAAGCGCCCGCCCCTGCCGCGCAACTACCTGCCCCAGCATCCCTTCGACAACGGCGAGCTGGTGCTGCGCGACGAGAACCTGCTGCCGTGGCCCCGTCCGCCGGAGTGGGTCCGCGACCAGCTCGGGGAATACTACGGTCTCATCGAGCACCTGGACGCCCAGATCGGGCGGGTGCTCGACGCTCTGGCGCGCTCGCCCCACGCCACCAACACGATCATCGTCTACGCCGCCGACCACGGGCTGGCCCTGGGCAGTCATGGGTTGTTGGGCAAGCAGAGCGTCTATGAGCACAGCATGCGCTGCCCGCTCATCCTGGCCGGGCCTGGCCTCCCGGCCGGGCAAAGCACCGGGGCCTTCACCTACCTCTTCGACCTGTTCCCGACCCTGTGCGGCCTGACCGGGGTGCCGGTGCCCGCGGGCCTGGCCGGCCAGGACCTGCGCCCGCTGTGGACCACGCCGGGGGCCCGGGTGAGGGACTCGGTCTTCCTGCCCTACCAGGGTCTCATGCGGGCCGTGCGCGACGAGCGCTGGAAGCTCATCTGCTACCCGCCGGTCAACCACCGCCAGCTCTTCGACCTCGCGAACGATCCCGACGAGCGCGTGGACGTGTCCGGCGATCCCGGCAACGCCGCCATCGTGTCTGGCCTCCTGGCCCGGATGGCCGAGTGGCAGGCCAGGGTGGGCGACACCCAGCCGCTGACCGTGCCGAATCCCAGGCCCCTGATGCGCGATCTCACCGGCCACCCGCGCAAGCCCGACGCGTGGCAGCCGCGCTGGATCGTCGAGAAGTACTTCTGAGCGCCTCCGCCGGCGCCTTCCCGGGATCCCCCGGGGATGGGTCGGGCGTCCGTGGCGGTGGGAGGGGACCTCCCGGCGGACTTGCGGACCCGCCGGTCGCTGCGCACCGTTGGGTCGTGACTCTCGAAGATTCCCTGGGCGACATCCTCCGGAAGGCCCGCACGTCCACCCACACCGAAGCCGCCGCCGCGGCGCAGGCGGCCGGGCTCCCGCTGGCGGACTACGAGCGCATGGAGGAGACCGGCCGGCCGGCCCCGGGCTGCCGCTTCGAGGACCTCGCGACGCGTCTGTCGCTCGACGGGGCCAAGCTGAGGCGGATCGCCGACGGTTGGCTGCCGCAACCCGTGGCCACCGCCGGGTGGTGCGAATTGCGGGTCATCACCACCGAGGGCGACGGCATGGCGGTGCACGCCTACCTGGTCTGGGACGAGGTGACGCGCGAGGCCGCCGTGTTCGACACGGGCTTCGATGCGACCCCCATCCTGGCGCTGATCGACGGGCACGGGCTCCAGCTCAGGCATGTCTTCATCACGCATTCCCATGGCGACCATGTCGCGGGATTGGCGGGCCTGAGGGCTCGCTTCCCCAAGGCGCGCATCCACACCAATTCCAGGAACGCTCCGGTGGAACAACGCATCCGCCCCAACGACTTCATCATGCTCGGCAGCCTGCGCATCACCAACCGCGACACGCCGGGACATGCCGAGGACGGCGTCACCTACATCGTGGGCAACTGGCCCGAGGATGCGCCGCACGTGGCCGTCGTCGGCGACGCGCTCTTCGCCGGTTCCATGGGCGGGGCGCGCGACCAGCTGGAGCTGGCACGCACGAAGGTCCGCGAACAGATCTTCTCGCTGCCTCCCGGCACGCTGGTGTGTCCGGGTCACGGTCCGCTCACGACCGTGGAGCAGGAGAAGGCCAACAACCCCTGGTTCCCATGAACACCCTCCACGGTCCGTTGCCCGATCGTTCCGCGTCCCGTCCGCCGGCCCGGCGTGGGGCGACCCCGTGGAGGTGCCGGGTGGCCGTGGTGTCGATGGGGCTCCTGTGGGCTGCCGAGGTCCAGGGCCAAGGCAAGGTGCCCGACTCGGCCCGGCCGACGGCGGGCAGCCCCGCGACCGCCACGGATGCGTCGTCGTCGCGTCCGGCCACACCGGTCGATCCGGCGCTGCCCGCGGCGACGTCGCCGACGGCGGTCTCTCCCGTACCCAGTCCGGATCAACCGGGGTCGGCATCGGCGCGGCGGTTGTTGCTGGTGCGTGCCTCGCCGGTGCCCCTGGGCGAGAACTCCGTCCTGGCGGTGGGTGCCGACCACGCCAAGGACGAGCTGAAGGGGCTTGAGGGCGGGATGCTGCGCCGCAGTCTGTCCGAGCCGCGGGTGCTGTCCGTGCCGGAACAAGGCGGTTGGGTGCGGGGCTTCTTCAAGGAGCCCAAGGCCTCGCGCCTGTGGTCGTTCTTCAACCCGAGGGCCCCGGTGGACAGCGAGACCGACCTGCAGCGTTCGGCCCGCATCTTCGGTATCCGGGGCGATGCGCCGCTGCCGACCTCCCAGGTGGATCCCGTCCACGTCGAGCCGGTGGGCATCCGGTTCTGGCAGATCTCCCGCTGAGGACCCGCCGGCCGGAATCGTGCGATCCATCGCGGGCAGGACCCCGACGGCGACCCCGGGGTCCGGTTGATTTCCCGGCCGCATTCCCGACATTCGCCCCCGATGACACCGACCTCCCCCGATCCCGGACTGGGCGCCCCGGCGTTCCTCACGGCCGGTTCCCGGAGGGAGGCGATGGACTGGGGGTTGGTGCTCATCAGCCAGGGCATCCCGGCGGTCATCGAGCGGGTCCAACCCGATGAGCCGCCGGATCCGCCGG
>Ga0172376_10008629_pt1 | contig 10630 bp, 4 predicted proteins | sample Lak35m_FD_121114 | JGI IMG/M metagenome (GOLD analysis project Ga0172376, IMG submission 121114) | Freshwater microbial communities from Kabuno Bay, South-Kivu, Congo - kab_092012_35m | ecosystem: Environmental > Aquatic > Freshwater > Lake | place: Democratic Republic of the Congo: South-Kivu... | reverse complement strand
CGCTCCGAGTCTGTGAAAGAATCACCGTAGGGTGTGACCAGCAGGCCGGATGACGCAGCGGTGTGCCGGCGCAGAGAAGATCTCGACCGGTTCAAACACTTACGAACCACAATATTCTGCCTGCGCCGGCACGCCTATCGAGTCTCGCTCTGCTTGTCACACCCTGCAGGATAGATTCACAAGCTCTCCGCGAGGCGAACCGGACAACGCGCAAGTTTCATTGGCGATCCGTATGAGATGTTCGCGAACCGTCTGCGGGTCGGGGTCGAGAAATTTCAAAAAATGCAGGCGGGTTTCGCAGGCTGATTTCGCACTGACCAGGTGACGGACTGATTCGGGTGAGTTATTGAACTGTCCGCCGTTTCCCTCACGCAGGACGAACCTCGATGGACGAACAAAGCCTCTTTCTGTCCGCAGCGGAGAAGAAGGATCCTGCCGAACGGTCGGCGTTTCTCGATCGGGCCTGCGGTGTCAACACGGCGCTGCGGCTGCGGATTCTGGAACTGCTTGAGAAACACGATGACCTCGGCAGCTTCCTCGAACGACCGCCGGCCGCGCTGGATGCCACCCTCGTTCCGCCCGGAAACAAGGCGGAAGCGGGCCGGCCGGAGACTGCCGGAGAAGGCTCGCTGTCCGAGCAGGAATTGCTGTCGTTCCTGACACCATCGACTCAGCCGGGCTGCCTGGGAACGCTGGGCCAGTACGAAGTCCGCTCAGTGCTCGGTCGGGGCGGAATGGGTCTGGTGCTGAAAGCTTTTGACACCCGGCTGCATCGCATGGTGGCCGTCAAAGTGCTGGCCCCCGAGATCGCCGCAAATCCGGTGGCCCGGCAGCGATTCCAGCGAGAAGCCCGCGCGGCGGCCGCAGTCTCGCATCCCCATGTGGTCACCATTCATGCGGTCGAAGATGAGCCGGGCGCGTCACCGGGGACATCTTATCTCGTCATGGAATGCGTCGATGGCAAGACCCTGCGGGACAAGATTGAGACCGACGGCATGCTCGGCGTGAAGGAGATTCTGCGCATTGGATCGCAGATTGCGCAGGGGCTGACCGCGGCGCACAAGCAGGGGTTGATTCACAGGGATATCAAGCCTGCCAATATTCTGCTGGAGAATGGTGTTGAACGTGTGAAGATCACCGATTTCGGTCTGGCGCGGGCGGTGGATGATCTGAGCGTGACCCGCACCGGTGATGTCTCCGGGACACCGCAGTACATGTCCCCGGAGCAGGCACAGGGGGAGCCGGTGGATCACCGTAGCGACCTGTTCAGCCTGGGGAGTGTTCTGTACGCGATGTCGACCGGACGGCCACCGTTCCGGGGCGACTCGGTCATCGCGGTCATCCGCCGGGTCGTGGATGACACGCCGCGGCCGATTCGTGAGGTGAATCCGGAAGTTCCGCAGTGGCTGTGCGACATCATCAGTCGCCTGCATGCCAAGCGGCCGGAGGATCGTTACCAGTCCGCCGCAGAAGTCGCGAGCGTTCTGGAAGAGGCGCTGGCCCGGTTACAGCACCCGCCGGAATCCGCCGCCCCGGCTGCTTCTGAAATCTGTGGCCCGGTATCACCGACAAGCCAGAGCAACAGTCCGCGCCGCTGGCTGCTCACCGGCGGCCTGCTCGCCGTCATCGCGCTGGCCGGCTTCATCTTCCGGACCGTTGCGGACCGGATCACCGCCGATCCTGAGCCATTCGGACCAGACGCCCGTCAGGTTTCCGATCAACCGCCAGCTCGCATCGACGAGTCACATGGAAACATCGCGCAGACCAAAGACACCGGCTGGCACGGCTGGCCGGCAGACGCTCCGCCTCCCGCGATCGCGCCGTTCGATGCCGAGCAGGCGAAGCAGCATCAGGCCGCCTGGGCCAAATACCTCAACGTGCCGGTCGAGTACACCAACACCATCGGCATGAAGTTCCGCCTGATTCCGCCGGGCGAGTTCCTGATGGGCAGCACGGCGGAGGAGATTGCAGCGGCGGCAGCGATTGTCAAAGAATCCCACTGGATGGAATACATTCGGTCCGAAGCCCCGAGACACAAGGTGATCCTGACGGAACCGATCTATCTGGGCATGCACGAAGTCACGCAGGCCCAGTACGAGCAAATCATGGGCACGAATCCTTCCTACTTTGCGGCCAGCGGTATGGGAAAGGAAAAGGTCGCCCAACTGGTCACAAGCAACCATCCCGTCGAGATCGTAGCCTGGAACGACGCGGCGGAGTTCTGCGCCAAGCTCAGCCAGCGAGAGCGGTTGAAGCCACATTACTTCCGCGCGGGCGAAACCGTGACGCCGCTCTCAGGGACCGGTTATCGACTGCCCGGAGAAGCCGAATGGGAGTTCGCCTGTCGAGCCGGCTCAACTACGCGATTCTGGATCGGCGACAAGGACGAAGATCTCATTCCCGCCTGCTGGCATCTTGCTAACTCGGGACGTCTTACCCATCCTGTGGGAGAACTAAGAGCGAATCCCTTCGGACTGACCGACATGCACGGGAACGTTTCCGAATGGGTTCAAGATGGTTGGGACGCGGCACGCTACGGTCGATTTCGGGACCAGCCGGCAGTCAATCCGGTCACGGCCTACTCACCGAAAACCCCACGAGTGCCTCGGGGTGGTAGCTTTGCGGTCACCCCTTTCAATTCCCGCTCGGCCTTGCGCGTTCCGCTCGAAGACATTCAAAGTCGGTACAGCCATATCGGCTTTCGCGTGTCGTTAGGAATCGATGCCGTGCGGCAGGCGATTGCTTCCGGCAACTTGGCTGGCGATCCAAATCGCGAGGTCGCGTGGTGGGCTTTGGCGGGTAACGAATTGCGGAACAAATCGAGCGAGGTGAAAGTTGATCTGGATGGAGTCAATTCGACATTCACCAGCACGGAACAGCTTCCGAATAAGGCATTCGCTGTGACGGAATTGAAAGTCTACGGCAAGCCATTCCAGGCGGATGATCTGGAAAAGCTCGCCGGACTGTCTCGCTTGGCCGTCCTGCGTTTCATCCTGAATCCGGTGGGTGACGATCTCACTCGGCATCTCGGACGACTCACTGGCCTTGTCCACTTGCAACTCAATCAATGTGGGCTGACGGATGTCGGAGTCGAACGGCTGGGAACACTCTCGAAGCTGCAATACCTCGATGTGAACTGGTCGTCCGGCATTACCGATCGCGGATTGGCGGTTGTCGAACGGATGCCTCAAATGAGTACGCTGAGCCTCATCAACACTTCGGTCACCGACAAGGGGTTGTCCTCACTGCACCAGTTGCCTCTCAATGCGCTGTTCCTCTCCGACACAAAAGTGACCGACGCAGGAATGACGATGTTGGCGGAATTGCGATCTCTCGAAGTTCTGGAACTCAATGGAACATCGGTCGGTGACGAGGGTGTCGCTCAACTGGCCTCGCTACCGAAGTTGCGAACGTTGGCCCTGCAAAAGACAGCGCTGACGGATCGTGGCTTAGAGCATCTGGAGACCGTTCGTTCGTTGCAAACACTGTACGTCGGCGGCACGAAGGTAACGGCGGCGGGAGTCGCCTCGCTCCAAAAGAAATTGCCGAACTGCAAGATCACCGTGGACCTCGCGCCGTCTGACTCACTGAAACCGGCGGAGGTTGCAACAGTCCCATCCGCCAGCGTGTGGGACTTACTGGATGCTGCTCAGATTCCGGCGGCGGAGCGTGTTCCCGAACAGCCCAAGGAACTGGTGGCGGTGCTCGGTGAGCATCGGCAGCGACATGCGGGTGGAGTGACAACCATTCAGATTCGGCCGGATGGAAAACAGTTTGTCACCATGGCGCGAGATGGGCTTCGGTTCTGGGACGCGGCAACGATTCAACAAACCTCTCACTTCCGGCCGGCTGGGTACGAGCGTTCGGCCGCAGCCTACCTGCCGCGAAGAAAACAGCTCATCGTCGGTGGCGAAGGGAATCGGGGACAGATCTGGAGTCTTGACGAGAACGGAATCAGCAGCGATCCGCCCGTCTCACTCCCCAGGGGAACTTCGACGTTGCCGCACGCGAGATTCCTCGCTGTGTCGTCGAATGAGAAATGGCTGGTCCGCCGGCTGGAACATTTCCAGTTCCATCTCAGTCTGATGTCACTGGCCGAAACTGAGCCAGAGATTGTCGCCGAGTATCCCGATTGCCGGTTTGCAGCGTTCTCGCCTGACAGCCGCCTGTTGGCGATTCTGCGAGACGATGACAAGACGATCCGCGTTCTCGAACTCGGTGAAGGAGTTCCCGTCGAGCGGCATGTTTTGAAGACCGAACCGGAGGCTCAAGACGATCGTCCCTCGAAGGGATTCCAGCAGCTTGTGTTTCTCGCCGACGGCCGACTGGCCACTGCGGACAACAACGGCCGCACCTGGTTCTGGAACCTGAAGGGCGGTCAACCTCAGGTTCTCTTCTCGACCAAACACGCTGATCAGTTCCTCCATGCCGCTCAACAAGCACCGATTGTCGTGACGGCGGAGAGTGGAGTTTTCAGCATCTTGCGGATCGATGGCGATCAAGCGGTCCTCAAACACCACGCGACCTGGACCGAGTTCGGTCGCCCCGAATCGAATCTCACGTCCTTCGCGATTTTCCCGGATGGACGAACGGCAATCTCTGGGCATCTCAACGGCGCGATCCGATTCTGGGACATCACCGGCGAGAAAGCCGTCGAGAAACACCCCATCGCCTTGCAGCCGGTTGCAAGTCCTTACGTTGATCTCGCGATGCTCCCCGGCGTTGTCGCCACTCGCGATGAAGAGAACCATTTGCGGCTCTGGCAACCAACCGTGAACGGACTCGTCGAACATCCGGCGACGAAAGCGGACGAACCGCAGAAGTATCTTCCGATCACCTCGTCGCGCGACGGGCGTCTGCTCGTTACTCGCCCGATCTGGGATGGTCCGGGCTGCACGCTCTGGCAGTGGGACGGCGCTAAACTCGCGCCGCAATTGAGCATCGGCCGGGGCGGAGCATGGTCCGCCGCGATCAGTTCCGACAATCGACGACTGGCGATCGGCTATCGAGGCACGGTTGACCTGTGGGACATCGTTGCTCGGCCACCGCGTCTGGAGAAGACGCTCAAAGCGACCGACTCAAATGGGGCTGCGTACCAGATGGCGTTTGCGAAGAATAACACTCTGCTGATTGCCAGAATGGGAACTGTATTCAAGGCATGGGATCTGGATCAGGAAGACCCGCAGCCAGAGAAAGTGATTATGGGGCTGGAACCGTTCCACTTTGCCGTATCGCCTGTTCGTGAATTGCTTGCCATCGATGGCTATGGAAGTGGATCAGTCCATTTGCTCAATTTCCTGCAGTTTCCACCCCAGCAGATGACCACGTTCCAGTCATTCCTTGGCCAGAATGGTGACCTGACCTTCAGCTCTGATGGAAAACAGCTGGCGGTCTCTGACGCGTTGTCCGCGCATTCGCTGGATCGTTTCGTTGTCGATATCCACGACACCGAAACTGGAGTCCGCAAACATCGTATCAACCTGCCCATGCCACTCCGTCGGCTGGCATTCACCGACGACAGCCGCCACCTCATCACTGCGAACGCCAACGGCACGATCTACGTCCTGCGACTGGAAGCCAGGCCGCTTTCAAAGCAGCCGCCAAAGTAGCCCGGTCACTCCGTGACCGGAATGCATTCGAGTCACGGAGTGACTCGGCTACTCTGGCCGTACCCAATGCAAATACTCATCACGTTTCAAGCCTGTGTTCGGTCCATTCTCGGCGATGTACCGTTGAAATCGCTCGAACTGTTGGGCACTGCGGACCAGGTGATCGAAGCTTTCGACCTGCCAGAACTCGCCGGATTGTTTGAGTTCCCGATTGATCTCGGTGGCCGTGAACTTCTTCCAGGAGCGGCATTGGGCCTCAATGTCGGTGGCACCAATCAACCCGGCCAGCAAATGAACGTGATTGGGCATGATGACGAAATCGCCCATCAGGTATCGCTCGCCGTCGAAGTGGCGCAGGCTGTTGGCGACGATCTCGGCCAGGTCGCGGCGGCGGAGCACGCAGGCTCCATGGCCTTTGTCGAGGTGTTCCAGAAACTCGCGTGAGAACGTGGCGTGAAACTCGTGCTGCTGACGATCGGGCAGGCGTCTGAAGGCAGCTTTCCAATCAGCGGTTCCGGGATTGATGCCGTGCCGCAGCAGCCAGTCGTTGCGGAGACGATACCACAGATCGGCAACTTCTTTCGGTAGCGAGTCGGCCGTGCGAAACGTGACGAAGCAGGTGGCTCCCGGCTGATACCAATGCGGAAGATTGCCGCGCGTGATCCGCAATTCGCCGGCCGGGTTGAAGAGTTCAAATGGCATGGCATTTTCCCGGCCATGATGTGACAGGACCAAAGTAGTCGAGTCACTCCGTGACTCGAAGTTGTTCCGGTCACGGAGTGACCGGGCTACTGTCGTCGAGAAGAATCTCGACCTTTCCCGGCGGAGTCGATCAACTCGACTTCACCGACGACTCCCACCAACTCATCACCGCGAACGCCACCATCTACGTCCTGCGTCTGGAATCCGCACCAGCGATGCCTTCCAGATAAATCAGACTGCGCGCGGTTTTGTAATGCTCATTATGGGCAGGATCGTTCGCGGCTCAGATGCGGCCGAGTTCTCTCAGGGTGGCCAGGGTGCCGAGCATCCAGAAGAAGAGGGTGCCGAAGAGCAGGCCGAGGCAGGCGGGGAGACGCGGGCGCAGGGGTTTCGGCAGCAGCGTGTGGTTGATGACCAGCGTGTGCAGGCAGCTCGTGCCCAGCGCGAAGTTGTAGAGAATCGTGCCCACCTTCAGCAGCGTGTCCGGCTTGTTGAGCCACAGGCCGATCCCGCCGGCGACTCCATAAAATACCAGCACTCCGAAGTAGAGATGCCGGATGTAGCGCGGGTCGAGTTCCCTGGCCTTGCGGCTGGCCGTCCAGAACACATCGACCCACCGCCGGATCACGCCGTCGATCGTGGCGATCAGACTGGTGAAGAGCACCAGGAAGCCGACAAACAGCGTCGATCCCCAGAAGAACCGGGCGACGGCCGGTCCCTGCAGGATCTGGTCGAGACCGATGGCTCGCGCCAGCACGCCTTCGCGCGGTTCGGCCACATACTTCGCGACGCCTTCGGCCGTCATCGCAGCGGTGCTCCAGTCGTTGAGCGGCTGCGATCCGCGCTTGAGAAATTCGACGGACAGCATGCTGGGCAGAGCGACCCCGATCACACAGGCCACGAACCAGATCCCCCACTGATCCCGCGCCAGATGCCGCACCCACCGCCGCCAGCGCGGCAGAACTTCGTCCGTGACTTCAAACACACAACCCACATGCGACAGCGTGATGCCGTGTCCGCCGACCATGCTGGGGATGGCTCCCACGGCATGCCCCATGCCCCAGCCCTGATCGCGGACGAAGTTGCTGATGGGCGTGTTGGTCAGACCGCCGTTGCCCGCGATGGCCGCCAGCGCGGCGATGATCGCCACCAGCGAGAAATTGATGTCCGGCAGCGTGCCCTTTGAAATCAGCGAGGCGAAGACGTTCTCGACGTTGTCGCCATCCTGAGTTCCATCACCATCGCGATCTTCAAACCGGATCGGCTGTCCGTTCGCGTCCTTCTCCCAGGCATCCGGGATACCGTCGCCGTTCGTATCCACAGTCTTCGGCAGCGATGGTTCGACGACATCCAGATGCCCGTCCTCATCCCAGTCCTCGCCGGGATCGAGCACTCCGTTGCCGTTGGCATCCTCGCCGCGCTGCACGGGCACGTTGCCGAACTTCACGAAGCCGCTGAGGATTTCGCCCCAGGTCTGCGGTCGCGAGTAGAACAGGCCCACGAAGAGCAGAAAGCCGCAGACGATGACCAGCTTGGCGGACATCACGACTTTCAGCGAGTTGTAGACCTTGCCGCCGAAGATCAGCGGCAGCATCGCTCCCAGGAAGATCAGCGAAGCCGTGATGCGGTTCCACAGTCTGTGCGACGGGATGTTGTCCGGATCGGGCAGATGGCCGAGGAACAGAGCCTGCACCAGTCCGGCCGCGTTGCCGGCGAGGTACGGAAACACGGAGCCCAGGTCGAGCAACAGATACAGGAAGACCCACAGCCACGGACCGGGCTTGATGCGGAACTTGCCGCTGAAGATGGGTTCGCCGCAGTAGAGCGTGTAGCGGCTGATTTCGATGTTGTAGATGACCTGACAGACGATGCTGATCAGCGCCAGCCACATGAGTTCGCCGCCATAGCGCGCGGTGACTCGCGGCCCGGCCAGCCATTCGCCACCGCCGATGGCCGACGCGCCCATGACCAGCCCCGGTCCGATCATGGCCAGCAGATTCGTCCAGCGGAATGTCGGCGCTTCGATGAGCTGACCGGTATCCCAGCGCGGCATCTCGTGCGAACCGGGATGCGGCGCGACGAAGGCGCCGCCGGAAGTCTCTGCTGTGTCGGTCATGATGGCCCCTGAGCGCTGCGTCGGGAGCGGCCTGGCTGAAACAGCCAAGCCGAAAACGCAGCATGAGAACCATCAGAGGACTCAGATGCGAGCGAGGCGGGAAGACCGGCCGCCATGACTCATCCGGAGTCGGCGAACTTCCGATGCAGATGAGACTTCACGATCAGCGTTCATCAGCATCGATCCGTGGTTGATTCCTTAAGGGATTGAAGCCACGGATGAACGGAGAGGAACACAGACTGATGAAGCTCACGGGTTCAGCGTCCGAGTCAGGCTCAATCGCGTGGCGCGTGCTGCGGTCGATGAAGAACTCGCGCGCTTACGAGCGCGGAACCCGATCGCTGACGGATGCAGGTATCGCGCTGCTGTTGATGAACCGGTTCTGCAGACCGGAACGGACTCACCGGATCAGGCCAGGATGTCCTGCACAACCTGGCCATGCACGTCGGTCAGACGGAAGTCGCGGCCCTGCTGGCGCACGGTGAGCCGTTCGTGATCGATGCCCAGCAGATGCAGCATGGTCGCGTGCATGTCGTGGACGGTGACCACGTTTTCCACCGCGTTGTAGCCCAGTTCATCGGTGGAACCCCAGGTGAGTCCGCCTTTGATGCCGCCGCCCGCCATCCAGATCGAAAAGCCTTTGATGTGATGATCGCGGCCGTTGCCCTGCGCCATGGGCGTGCGACCGAATTCGGTGGCCCACACGACCAGCGTGTCTTTGAGCATGTCCCGCTGCTTGAGATCCTGCAGCAGCGCGGCAGCCGGCTGATCGCAGAACTTTCCGCTGACCATCGAACTGCCCTTGATGCCGCCGTGATGATCCCATCCGCGGTGATAGAGCTGCACGAAACGCACTCCGCGTTCAGCCAGGCGGCGGGCCAGCAGACAGTTGGCCGCGAAGGTGCCGTCCGCTCCCTTCGTTCCATACATCTCCAGCGTGGCCTGCGTCTCGTTCGAGAAATCCATCAGCTCGGGAACGCTGGTCTGCATGCGGAACGCCATTTCGTACTGCGCGATCCGCGTGGCGATCTCCGGGTCATCGACGGCTTCGTTCTTCAACCGGTTCAGCGACTGCACCGCATCGACGACATCCCGCTGCTGCTGCCGGGTAATGCCGGCCGGGCTGCTGATGTAATTGACCGGCTCGCCTTTTGATTGAAACTGCACGCCCTGAAACCGGCTCGGCAGAAAGCCGCTGTGCCACTGCCGCGCGGCAATGGGCTGAGCCTGACCGCCGCCTTCGGACACCAGCACGACGAAGCCCGGCAGGTTCTGCGATTCCGAACCCAGGCCGTACTGGCACCACGCGCCCATCGACGGCCGGCCGCTCACAGTCGTGCCCGTGTTCATGAAGGTGTGAGCTGGATCGTGATTGATGGCTTCCGTCTTCAGCGACCGGATGACGCACATGTCATCCACCATCTTCGCCAGGTTCGGCAGGATCGCTGAGACTTCGGTTCCGGACTGGCCGTACTTTTTGAATTCATGCTGCGGCGCGAAGCAGGTCAGCGCCTTGCCCTGAAGCTGAGCGATCGGCTGGCCCTTCGTGAATGATTCGGGCATGGGCTGACCGTGCAGTTCCGCGAGCTTCGGGCGGTTGTCGAACGTCTCCAGATGCGAGCATCCGCCGGCCATCACCAGGAAGATCACTCGCTTCGCCTTCGCCGGATGATGCAGCGGATTGACCGCGCCGAGCCAGCGGTCATCGGCTCCGGTCGCCGCTGGCCCCGGTTCCGCCCGGACCAGTCCCGACTGCATCAGCAAAGCCAGCGCATAAACTCCAACACCCTGAGCGGAACGGCTCAGAAAAGCCCGGCGGGGCAGCGATGACACGTTGAACGGCGATGAGTGCATGGCACCGGTTCCTGACACGGCGGACGTGATGACCGGGAGCGGTCGTGAGGCCGATCAGTATACCCGTCCCGCCTGAAACGTCAGCCGGGCCGATATGTGAACCGCAGCGGCGTAGAAACAGGCTGCTTCGCGGAGTTCACGTGTCTGATACACTCGCTCGTCTGTACGGGGCGTACTCCGTCCGAAACAGCGATCAGTCCGAGGTGTTCCCATGCCGTCTCCGTTTCCCGGAATGGACCCGTTTCTCGAACTGCAGGAATGGGAAGATTTTCACTCCGCCTTGAACATGGCGATGCGCGATCATCTGGCACTCGAGTTGCGGCCGAATTACGCGGTTCGTGTGGAGCGT
>Ga0172376_10008626_pt1 | contig 10631 bp, 10 predicted proteins | sample Lak35m_FD_121114 | JGI IMG/M metagenome (GOLD analysis project Ga0172376, IMG submission 121114) | Freshwater microbial communities from Kabuno Bay, South-Kivu, Congo - kab_092012_35m | ecosystem: Environmental > Aquatic > Freshwater > Lake | place: Democratic Republic of the Congo: South-Kivu... | reverse complement strand
TCCGCCTCGCACGGCGCGGGCCGCGTGATGAGCCGCAAGAAAGCCACCGCCACCTTCGAGTGGCACAAGGTCAACCGCGTGCTCAAAGAAGCCGGCGTCCACCTCATCAGCGCCGGCCTCGACGAAGTCCCGATGGTCTATAAGAACATCCACCAAGTGATGGCCGCCCAAAGCGACCTCGTGGAAACCCTCGGCCAGTTCGACCCCAAGCTCGTCAAGATGGCCCCGCATGGCGAACGCCCGGAGGATTGATTTTTGAGGGCGGCGGTTTTCATCACCACCGGCACCCGATGGACGTCAAGGCTCGAAGATTTCCACGATGCTGTCCGCGTCAATTCGGACAGAGCCTCCGGCGTCCGCAAAAAAGTAAAGAATCTGACAGTCTTTGGTCGCGCCCAGGTCCCGTTGGGTCTTGAAGTCATATTTCGCGCCGTTGGTCAGACGAACTGCGAATGGCCGGAACGGCGTGCGCTCCACCATGTCCTGAACTTCCCGAACTTTCATGGCGCTAAATTATCCAGCAACGTGGGGACAAACAAGGTGGTTTTGTTTGGGGTGGTGATCCCTGCTCCGACCCGATCGTGAACTTCTTTGCGGGGGCTTCCAGCTTCGCCGAGTTCGTCGTGCGCGTCCTGCGCGAAGCCGGCGTCCGCCTCATCAGCGCCGGCCTCGACGAAGTCCCGATGGTCTATAAGAACATCCACCAAGTCATGGCCGCGCAAAGCGACCTCGTGGAACCCCTCGGCCAGTTCGACCCCAAGCTCGTCAAGATGACCCCGCATGGGGAGCGCCCGGATGATTGAAGTGGCGGGGGATTCAACGCAAAGGCGCAAGGACGCAAGGGCGCAAAGTTTTTTCCCATTGTTCCACCTTGGCGTCTTTGCGTCCTTGCGCCCTTGCGTTGAACCAACCGGCAGAAGTGAAATGCGGTGCGAACTGACCGTGCGCTGGGTATGCTGCGCCCATGCCCGAGCCGTCGCCCAAGCCCAGAAAGCCCGCCGCGGTGAAGCTGGGCTGGTGGCTGCTCGGTTTCCTCGCGCTGGCGGTCCTCGGTTTGTGGTTGGCGCACGAGCGCGCGAAAGCACGGCTCAACGCCCACCATCAACTGCTCGTCGCCAAAGGAGAGCGGGTCACGCTCGCAGGCCATGTGCCGCCGCCGCCGTTGGCCGCGAGCAACGGCGTCATTGAGTTCTGCAAGGTCATTGAGTTGCTGCCCAAAGCCGACAACAGCGACGCAGGCCTGCACCGTCCGTGGCCGATGATGGGCATTGCTCCCGGCAAGGCGATGGTCAGTTGGAAGCAGGTCGAGCTGCCGCGCGAGCGATCGTGGCTGTCACGCGGGAGCAGCAACCGGTTCACCGCTGTCCTCTGGCCGGAATACTCCGCCTACCTCAATGCGAACCGGGAGCGGCTGGCCGAACTGGTTACAACCTTGGACCGCCCGGCTTTCAGCTTTCCTTTTGATGCCGGGAAGTTCCTGACCGACTCCGGGACGGAGTGGTTCATGGCACCGCGCAAGGGATTGGAATGGCTCGTCTCGGCGACCCTGCACGACCTGCGGTTTGGCTCGGCCGACGAAGCGTGGCGCTGGTGGCGGGCCGGCTCGCGGCTGGCGCTGCGGGCGGAGAATCCCCGCGCTGTGGCCGGCCTGATGATTCAAAGTGGTAGTGTCGCGCGCTGTGTCAACGCGACATGGGAGGCGCTTCAGTATCCCGGTTGGAACGATGCCCAACTCGCGGAAATCCAGCAGCTCTGGCTGAACCTCGACGCCCTGCAACATGTGGTGGACGGGTTCTCGATGGAGCGCGCCTACGCCATCGAAGCCTACGCGCTCAATCGGACGAATTGGCCGAAGTTGTGGACTTCCGCGCAGCTTCACCGAGGCGGCTTTGCCGCATTGATGGCCGGCCCACCCGACGCGTGGAAGACTGCTTTGCGCAATGAACCACTGGAAACGCTCAAGGCCACCATCCCACTGATTCCTTGGCCGTTCTGGACTTCCTACTCTGAGGAGTTGGCTGCGTTGCAACTGCAAACCGGCATGGTGGAAGCATGGCAGGCCGCCCAAGCCACCGGCTCATTTCAACGCGGACTCACGGCGGCGAACGCGCTCGGGCCGCTCCGGCCGGCAGCCAGCTATTGGCGGCTTTTCAGCGACGATGGCTTTGAAGTCTGGTCCGCCACGGGGATGGCTCGCTACGCAACCTTTGTGGTGCAGTCCCGGATCGCGCTCGCCGCCGTTGCATTGCACCGGCACAAGCTGAAGCACGGCGGCTTCCCTTCGGACTTGAACGCGCTCGTGCCAGCCTGGTTGCCCGCCGTGCCGCGCGATTTCATGGATGGCAACCCGCTGCGCTATCGCCTGGAGCCGGACGGCCAGTTCCGCCTGTGGTCCGTGGGCGAGGACTTCAAGGATGACGGCGGCGATGCCACTCCTGCCACGCCCCCGGAGGCGGATGACTCGTTCTTCTGGCTGAAAGGCCGCGACTGGGTCTGGCCACAGCCGGCCACCGAAGCTGATGTTGCCGCCTTCCACGCCGACTTGGCCGCCCGCCGCACATCGCCCGCACCGTGAGCGGTCAATTCGACCCCAAGCTTGTGATGATGGCCCCCCACGGCGAGCGCCCGGAGGATTGAGCCTAAACGCCGGGATTAAACCACGGATGGACACGGATAAACACGGATAAGCAAGCGCCAGCAGGACGAACCGATGGGCCGGTCACTTTGGGGATTGGGAAAACCGCAAGCATCCGCATCCCGTTCGCTCCCATCCGTGTTCATCGGTGTTCATCCGTGGTTACTCAATTCCCACCTCGGAATTCGGGTGAAATCTTCCTGCCCATAATTTTCCTGCCCAACTTCGGATTCATCGGGCGGGGCAAAGTATGAGCCTGTCGAGGGTTTCCTCGGAACGAGACTTCACTGGCCGAGGACGGTCCCGACTGGCAGCGGGTGGCCGGCGAGGAATTCCCCGACGGCCAATCGGCGGCCGCCTTCCTTCTGCACTTCCAGCAGGCGCAGCGCACCTTCGCGGCAGGCGACGACGAGGCCGGACTTGTCGGCGGCGAGGATTTCGCCGGGCACTGTGGCTCGACATTCCGAGGTCGAGTTTTCGTTCACCACTCCGCCGGCAACGTCGCGGGCCACTTCCCGACATTGGAATGTCGGGCTACTGGCCAGTTCCGCGCGCCAGACTTTCAGCAGCAGCGGCCGAGGCTGCGCGGGGAGGAAGGTGAACGTGCCGGGCCAGGGGGTGAAGGCGCGCAGGCGGCGGTGCAGCACGGCGGCGGGCTGCGACCAGTCGAGGCGGCCGTCGTCCTTGGTCAGCTTGCGCGCGTGGGTGACGCCTTCGGCGGGCTGCGGGCGCGGCGGGAGTTTGCCGCTGACGTAGCGCGGAAGGGTCTGCGTGAGCAGATCCGCGCCGAGCGTGGCGAGGCGGTCGTGGAGGGTTTGCGCGGTGTCGTCGGGCGCGATGGGCGTGGCGCGCGTGGCGACGATGCCGCCGGTGTCGAGGCCCGCGTCCATGCGCATGATGGTCACGCCGGTCTCGGGGTCGCCTTCGAGGATGGCCCACTGGATCGGGGCCGCGCCGCGCCAGCGCGGGAGCAGCGAGGTGTGGACGTTGAGGCAGCCGTGCGGCGGGATGTCGAGGAGGGCCTGCGGCAGAATCTGGCCGTAAGCCAGCACGGCGACGAGGTCGGGGCGCAGCTCGCGCAGTTGCGCGAGGAAGGCTTCGTGCCGCGCGCGTTCGGGCTGGAGCACGGGCAGGCCGAGGCGGAGGGCAAGCTCCTTGACGGGCGGCGGCTGGAGCTTGAGGTCGCGGCCCCGGGGCTTGTCCGGCTGCGCGACGACCGCGACGACCTGAAAGTTCGGCGACGCGGCAAGGGCCTGGAGCGTCGGACACGCGATGTCCGGCGTGCCCATGAAGACGATGCGCAACGGCATGGGCGGGAGTGTCGGCGGAAGGCGGGCCGGGGGGCAAGCGCGGCTCAAATGAAATTCCCGCAGATTCAAGACGACCGCAGATTGGCTGTTCATCCGTGGTCGCCTTGAATCTGTGGGATGTGCTTGGCGGTTGCCTCTGAATCACCGGTGGGGCGAGCGTCCTCGCGAGCCTTGGGCCTGTCGTGGCGGGACGTCGGCTCGCGAGGACGGGCCGGGGGGCAAGCGCGGCTCAAATGAAATTCCCGCAGATTCAGGACGGCCGCAGATTGGTTTTCATCTGCGGTCGTCCTGAATCTGTGGGAAGTCCCCGCGCGCTGGGTTCGGGGGCCGAACCTGCGGCCATTGGCGGGCGGAGAATGCGGTTGACCGGCCTGTGTGGCGGGAGGATTGTCCGACCATCGGCCGTCAATAGCCGTCCGCAACACCGCCATGAAACTCACCGGCGTTCCTGTTGGACCGAGCGCGCCCCACCCGCTCCGAAGCGCTGGCTTCACCCTGATCGAACTGCTCGTCGTCATCGCGATCATCGCGATCCTGGCCGGGATGCTGTTGCCGGCGCTTGCGAAGGCGAAGGCGAAGGCGAAGGCCACGACCTGCCTCAACAACATGAAGCAGATGGGCACGGCGTCGGCGCTCTACTCGGACAGCAACGACGACAAGGTCACCAAGATGATTGACAACTTCATGGTGGGCGGGGCTTCCGCCCTAATGCCGCCAGGCACCGTGATCCTCACCAACACGGTTGGCGGCAATCCCGCCACATGGTGGGTTGACTTGCTCCGGCCCTACTCGGGCGGGACCTACAAAAGCTCGCAGTGCGCCGCGTTCCAACACGCGGGCAAGGGGCCAGCCTCGCTGGGCATTGGCATGGGTTATCCCGAACTGGGCATCTCGTATCAGCCCGGCTCGTTCAACGGCTCATACTCGGCACCCTTCCGCACGCACGACATCAGCAAACCGGCGATCACGATCTATGTGGCCGACTGCGCCACGGCCGCCGCTGCCAGCCTCACCGATCCGAACTCGGATGCCTGGCAGGAAAGCGCCAGTGCCACAGCCCAGGCCGCCTTCTGGCTGACGCCGACCTCGACCACGCCGCCTTACTGGAGCACGTATCCCGACCAAACGCGGCTGATGGCCCGGCACAACGGGCGCGCCGGCATGGTCAAAATGGACGGTCACTACGAAAGCGTGCGCGCCAGCGAGGTGGGCTGGCAGTTTCCGAGAGGGGACTCGCGGGCGATGTGGGCCAAGTAAGCCAGCGTGCCTACTGGTTCGCGAGCGACACCGTGGCCTTCTTGGTATCGAGCACGTATTTCTTCCCCGGCGGCGGCGTGGGCAGCCGCTTGATGAAGCCTTCCTTCACCAAGTCCTCAAGGCTCGCGGGGTCTTTCAACTGGCCCATCGTGTAGGCCCGCGCCGCCTCATTGAGCGCCTTCAAGTCCACTTCGGGATTCGGCGGCGCGGCGGGAGCCTCGGGAGCGGTGGGCGTGCTCGAAGCCCGCCGCTTGCACGCGGCCAGCGGCAGCGCGAACAGCAGGGCGCAGAGCAGGAGGCGGTTCATGACAGTAACTCTCCCGGCGGAGTCTTGTTAAAGGTGTCCGTCAACTGGCATCCACTCCCTCCCATGAACCTCTGCGCCCGTCCCGTCTCTGCGGTGCAAAAGGCAGCCGATTCAGCACCGCAGAGACGGGACGGGCGCAGAGAAGCTGGTTCAAGGGCTGAAATCGCGGAACTCGGGCCGTGGATTCCCTCCCTTTGCGCAGCAAGGCGAAAGGGTCGGGGTGAGGGGTTGGCCGCGAAGGCACAAGCAGCCCCTCCCCTCATCCGGCCTGCGGCCACCTTCTCCCCTCGCTCCGCGAAGGGAGAAGGCGACGGCGTGGCTCGCAGATTTCGGCCGGATGACATCGAAACACAAGGCTACTTCTTCGCCGGGGGCGGGGGCGTCGGCGGGGCGACCACGGGCATCGTCGCGTCCGTCCACTTGTCCGTGCGGAAGGGCGAGGCGGGCAGGCCCGCGCCGTTGGCGAGGTTCGGCTCGGCGAGCTGGTTCCAGCCGAAGCGCACGGCCACGGGCTGCTTCACCTCGGCGAGCTGACGACGACCTTGCCGTTCACAATCTCAGCCGTGGCCGCGACGAATTTCTTGTCCGCGCCGGCGATGGTGAACCACGTCAGCGGCTTGCCATCGCGCGACTTCAAACCGTCGGCGTTCTTGAGCGACACACGCGCCTTCGCGCCGTCAATCGCGAGCGAGTCGAAGGTCGGGCTGGCGAAGGCTTTGACGGGCTGGCCGTAGGTCTTGGCCAGCGCCCAGAGCGCGAGGCGGCGGCCGACTTCCTGTTTGTCCGGCGGGTGGATGTTGCTCACGGTGGCGATGTCCGTGGTCACGGCCATGCCGGTGTTGGGGATGGACAGCGACGCGGTCTGCGCCTCCCAGATGCCGGGCAGGTGCTCGGCGCGTTGCGGGCCGTAGTTGTAGGGCGCGAGCTGGACGAAGAGGAACGGGAAGGAACCCTGGCCCCAGAGCGTGCGCCAGCCGCCGATGAGCGCCTTCTTCTTCTCGAAGTAGAGCATCCCCTCGCCGTTGTTGGACTCGCCCTGATACCACAACGCGCCCTTGATGGCGTAGGGGATGAGCGGGTGGACCATCGCGTTGTAGATGGCGAGCGCGGACTGCTGGTTGATCGCGCCGGCGGCGTTTTTTTGCGGAAAGTTGTGCAGGTTGGTGGAGATGCTCTTGAGCGCGGGCACCGACTGGAAGCCGACCGGCGGCGTCCACGGCTCGATGCGCGTGCCGCCCCAGTTGCAGCCGATGAGGCCGATGGGCACGTCGAGGTCCTTCTGGATTTCGCGGGCGAAGAAGTAGCCGACCGCCGTGAAGCTGCCGGCCACCGCCGGGGTGGTCGGCTGCCAGCCGCCCGTGGTCTTCACCTCGGTCTCCGGCTTGGTGGAGGTGACGTGCGGCACCTTGAAGTGGCGGATGCGCGGGTTGTTCGCGGCGGCGATCTCCTGCGTGGCGTCCTTCGACTGCCGGATGCTCCACTCCATGTTCGACTGGCCGGAGCAGAACCACACCTCGCCGACGACGACGTTCTTCAGCTCGACGCGGTTCTTGCCGATGACGAGGAAGTCCTTGCCCGCAGAACTGGCCTTCATCGGCGCGAGGTTGACGGACCACTTGCCGTCCTTGCCGGCGCGCGCCTGCACGACCTGGTCGCGGAACTGCACGATGACCAGTTCGTCCTCATCGGCCCAGCCCCAGACGGGCACCTTCTGGTCGCGCTGGAGGACCATGTGGTCGCCGAAGATGGCGGGCAGTTTCACGTCGGCCCGCGCGGCGAACGCGGCGAGGCCGGCGGTGAGGGAGAGCAGGTGGGAAACGTGGCGGAGGAAGTGGCGTTGGTTCATGCGAAATCGGCTGACGATACTAATGGAGATTTCTTCAAGGCCTTCCGGGTCAAGGCAGGCGCGCTCAACGCCCGGTCAGGTCCGTGGGCGGCAAGGGTGGCAACTGCCCGGCATCCACCTGGGCCTTCGTGGCGGCGCGCTGGACTTCGATGGCCACGGTCTGCACCACGGGATCCACGACCGGCGCGGGCGGGGGCGAAGTCGCGTTCTGCTGCGTGAGCGGGATGGTGGTGGCACCCCGCACGGGCCGCACCGGCACGCCCTGCATCTGGATCGGCGTGGGCATCACGGCGGGGCTGGCGGTCGGCACGGGCCGGGGAGCGTTGAACTGCGGCGAGGGGATGCCCCCGGGCGCGGCCATGCTGCCGCCGGGCGTGGCGGGCACCGGGTTGAAGCCGGGCGCGACCATCGGCAGAGTCACACCGGGCGCGGTGGCGATGGCCGGGCCGGCCGGGCCTTTGAGGCCGTCCTTGGCGAAGGACATCGTGCGCTCCTCGCCGGAGATTTTCACCTTCACCGTGCCGGCCTTCACGTCAATGCCGCCGGGCAGCACTTCGAGGCTGCCCTGCCGCTGGCCTTCGGAGAGGCTGAGGTATTCCGGCGTCGGCTTGCCGGGCGGCTGGTTGACGAACATCGCGCGCGGCGGCCGGAACAGCGCGGTGATGCCGCTGAGTTTGTAAGCCGTCGGCGTCTCGACCGGGGCGGAGTTGGTGGGCGGAGCCGGCGGCGGAGGAGGAGGCTTCAGGCCGAACGGATTGCGTTCGAGGATGATCTTGTAGTCCCCGGCCACGTCCGCGCCGGCGACCAACGTGGTCGCGCAGAGGGCCAGGAGGCATCCGAGGGATTTCGCGCGCGTTGTCATGCTCATGCTGCCGGCTTCAACACCGGAGAAGCTACCCGGTTGCGCGCGGGCTGGCAATACGGCGAATCGCCCCCGCACGTCCCAGTGTTGCCACGCGAGCCTGACACCCGCGCCGCCTTCATGCCGGCCGGGGAACTGACAGAAAGAAGGGGGCAGAAACAACCGCTTCTTTCTGCCCCCTTATTTCTGTCAGCCCGCAGGGGATCGCAGACTCCGGGGCTTTCAAATTCCGGGCGGTTGCTCATCTCCGCCGCCAGCGGCCGTGGGCGGGGCCGGTCAGGTTGGACTGCGATAAACTGGGAGGTGACCGAATCGCGCCGGCACCGGCCACTTCCCGCTTGCCGCGTCGCGGCCCGCCGGTAGCTTGCGCCCATGCCGAAGAGCACCTGGATCGTCCCCTCGATTCTCTCCGCGCTGCTCCTCCTGGGCGCGCTGGGCTGGCAGTTGCGCCAGCGCGGAACCGAACTCGCCGTCGCGCAGGCCGCGCTGGAGGAGACGCGGAAGGCCGCCGAGCAAAACGCCGCGCAGGCCGCCGCGCTCAAGGCCGACCTCGACGAATCCAAGTCCGACGCCACGGAGCTGCGCGAAAAGCTCGCCGCCGCCGAGAAGGAGATGGAGGCCGCCGCGAAGACAAAAAACACCCTCGAAGACGAGATGCGCGCCGCGCTCCAGTCCAAGGACATCACCATCTCGCAGCTTCAGGGCAAGCTCACGGTCAACATCCTCGACCATGTGCTGTTCGACTCCGGCGAGGGCGCGCTCAAGGCGGAGGGTCAGGAAATCCTGCGCCGGCTCGCCGCCGTGCTGGCCGCGCACACGAACCGCGCCATCCACGTCATCGGCCACACGGACAACGTGCCCATCCGCGCGACGGCGCGGAGCCGCTTCCCGAGCAACTGGGAGCTGTCCACCGCGCGGGCCACGGCGGCGGTGCGCTTCCTGCACGAGCTGGCCGGCGTGAACCCGAAACAACTCGGCGCGCTCGGCTACGGCGAGTTTCATCCCGTGGCGGACAACGCCACGCCCGAGGGCCGCGCGAAGAACCGGCGCATCGCCGTGGTGATTCTGCCCGAGGAACTCACGGCCACGAAGCCGAAGCCGGCGGAGCAACCCGCTCCGCCGGGCGGGGAGAAGTAATCGAAGCAAACCACGGAACACGCGGAAGAAGACCGGCCGGTGGGGCGAGCGTCCTCGCGAGCCGTCTCCCGACCGATTTGGGTGGCCCGGCTCGCGGGGACGCTCGCCCCACCGGCTTTTCCGCGTATTCCGTGTCTTCCGTGGTTCACCCCTTCTCCCTCACGGAAACAACCCCCGCAGCTTCTTCGCCTCGCGCACGCGGCTGCCCCCCGACACGACCCGGTGGGTGCGCTGCGCTTTCCATCGGCTACCTTCACGCGCGCCCCTGGCGCGAACCTGCCAACCAGCGGCCCGAAAGGCCACGCTGGACACTCGATTACGGCCCGCAATAGGTTCTCCACATGAGCCGTGATAGACTGCAAATCCAGTCGCCCATCACTAGTTAGGCATACTCGCCTCTCTCCATGACACACGACCCGCTGGCATTCTCAAATGAGGAGTTAGAGTTTTTGTCCAGACTCGCCGCGCCTTGGGTTGCTGCTGCACTGTCGGAGCAGTTGGTGAGGATTCAGCTTGATGACGGCACGGTAGTTTCCATCACGTCCGAGGGAGTTGACGTTGCTCGGTTCTTTGAGTGCTTCCGTCTTGCCGCAGATATAAACGGAGGCGCAGTAATTGGTCAGCCACCCGCAGCTTTCAGTGTGGGCGCGCAGAGCGTCCGTATTTTGCAGTCCGAGGAGTGGCTGGCGCGAGAGCAGCGTCCTCCGAGTGGTATGGTTGGCGATTACTCCGCGTCGCACTGTTCCGGCGTGCCCGGCAGCGCACCTCTCAGCGCAGAGCACCGTTGCATCGTGGATGCAGGTGTTTTGTTGGTCGCGCCGACCGGAGAGCGATTGCTTATCCGCTGTGCTGAGACGCCTTGCTGGCTTAGAGTCATCGAGGATGACGACAAGATTGAGCGGGATTTACGAAATTATAGCTTGAGAGATTTGACGTGGGCCTAACAGCTTGATAGGCGGCAACCGCTTGGTTCGCTAAATCGCAGCGCGCGCTTCGTCCCGTCTTTCCTGCTCTCGCGCCTTCCTCACGGAAAGAGTCCTCGCAGTTTCTTCGCCTCGCGGACGCGGGTGACGCCCAGCGAGAGCGCGGCCATGCGCATTGAGATGTTCTGCTTCCGGCTCAGGTGGAGCGTCTGCGTGAACGCGTTCTCCAGTAGGCGGAAGAGCTTGTCGGTGATTTCCGTCTCGCCCCAGAAGAAGCTCTGCAAGTCCTGCACCCACTCGAAGTAGCTCACCACCACGCCGCCCGCGTTGCAGAGGATGTCCGGGATGACGAAG
>Ga0172376_10008625_pt1 | contig 10633 bp, 5 predicted proteins | sample Lak35m_FD_121114 | JGI IMG/M metagenome (GOLD analysis project Ga0172376, IMG submission 121114) | Freshwater microbial communities from Kabuno Bay, South-Kivu, Congo - kab_092012_35m | ecosystem: Environmental > Aquatic > Freshwater > Lake | place: Democratic Republic of the Congo: South-Kivu... | reverse complement strand
GGGGGTGCCTGACCCCATTGGCGTCCGCTTTGCCGAGCTACAAAAAAGCCGGATGACTTGCCTCCGCGAATCCGCACAAGAAAATCTTGTCACACCCAACTGGACCCTGAAGCGGAAAAACTCTTGTTTTCAGAGTGAGCGGGGTTTATTGTGTTCGTTGTCTCGTGATTTTGCACATGAATCGGAGAGTTGTGATGTTCGATCTTCGCCAGCTTCCCGTGAATTGCGTTCGTCGGGCGAGCTTCGCCAGGGTCTCGGCATTCGTTTGGCTGTTGGCGCAAATTCAATGCTCAGCCTTTGCGATCGAATGGATTTACGTCTCGGCGAGCGACAGCACCATTCTCAGGTACAACGTCAGTCTCGGGAATGCCACGGATGTGGAGAACTCCCGGCAGGTTTACGCCGCGACCGGCACAAGTCCGACCAACTTGACGGCGCCGGACGGCATCGTGTTCGACTCGCAGGGAACCTGTATGCGGCGAACCGTGAAGGGGCCAACGGCAACAATGTCATCAAGATCGCTCCCAACGGTGTCCGCAGCGTTTACGCTTCAGGGCTGAGCAAGCCGATCGGACTCGCCATCGACGCGAGCGGGAATTTGTACGCCGTCAACGAGTCAGGTTCCACGATCGCCAAAATCACGACCGGCGGAACGGTCTCGACATTCGCCACGGGGCTTAGCGGGCCTTACGGGCTTGCGGCCGACGCGAGCGGCAACATCTACGCGGGCAATCGGGGAGATTCGACCATCACCCGTTATTCGCCCGGCGGCAGCCTGATTACGCCATCACCATACGTCAACACCAATTTGAGCGATCCGCGAGGGATGGATTTTTCCGCCAACGGGGACCTCTACGTGGCGAATTCCGGAAACCACACGATCGCCAGGATCGACTCAAGCGGGAATTCGACGACCTATCTGACTCTCGCAGGTACCGGGCCCAACGATGTGGCCTTCGATATGGTCGGGAATCTGTATGTCGCCAATAATGGCAACAGGACGATCCACAAGTACGGTCCCGATGGCGTCTTTCAGTTCAGCTGGGGGCTGGGAGGCCCGCGGCCCCAATTTCTGGCTTTCGTACCCGAACCGTCCACCTGGATCATGGGGATCGTGGCAACGGCCCTGATGGCGATCGTGATGAGGCGATCGATCGCGGCCTCGCACGGATCCGTTGGCGGAAAACTCCGCGGCTCGTAGGCGGGTCTTTCCGCGTGAACCCGAAGGCCATTTCGGCCAGGTTCGTTTCGATCGCGGCACGCAAACCGGATTCGAACGCCGCCGGCCCGATTCGATCCTGAAAACCCGGGGACGAAGTCGGAAGGATCCGATCGTCGAGTCGCGCAATCTGCTCCCGACATGTTCGGCGAGATTCCGGCGGTACGCCGCACGCCTGACCCCATTTAACCATCGGGCGAGTTTAACGCCTGAGTCAATTTCTCGTCAAAAAGGGGGCGTGGGGAACGATCGGCCGTCAGCGGGGCGATGTTTCGCATGAACGCGTCCGTCGCCAGGTTCGAAGACGTCTCCTGATCGACGGGCATACGGCCGCGCTGAACCGCCAATCTTGGCAACTGACCGAATGAACGGGTATTCTGTCATTCAGCCGTTCCGCTGGGCCGCTTCGAGCAGCGATTCGGCCAGAGACACCAGGGGACGCCATCGCACATGCCCGCGTATCATTTTTCCCGGATCGAAAAGAAATGGCAGCGTTACTGGGACGATCGCAAGACGTTCCGGGCGATGGATCACGTCGCGGACAAGCCGAAGTTCTACGCCCTGGACATGTTCCCCTATCCCAGCGGCGCGGGGCTCCATGTCGGCCACCCGGAAGGCTATACGGCGACGGACATTCTGTGCCGATACAAGCGGATGACGGGCTTCAACGTTCTGCACCCGATGGGCTGGGACGCCTTCGGCTTGCCGGCCGAGCAGTATGCGATCTCGACGGGCACTCATCCGCGAATCACGACTCAGCAGAACATCGACAACTTCCGCCGGCAGATCAAGTCGCTGGGCTTCTCGTATGACTGGGACAGGGAAGTCGACACGACCGACCCCGGCTATTTCCGGTGGACGCAATGGATCTTTCTCAAACTCTTCGACACCTGGTATGACCCACGCCACGCCTGGACCGACCCGGAAGGGCGTGCACGCATCGGCAAGGGCCGGTGGATCGCCGAACTGCCGATTCCCGACGGTTGCGAAGACCCCGCGGCCTATCGCGACGCCCATCGCCTGGCCTATCGGGCCGAGGTGCCCGTCAACTGGTGCCCTGCCCTGGGCACGGTTCTGGCCAATGAGGAAGTCAAGGACGGCAAGTCCGAACGGGGCAACCATCCGGTCGTCCGCCTGCCGCTGAAGCAGTGGATGTTGCGCATTACGGCCTATGCCGAACGCCTGATCGACGACCTGGATTTGGTCGACTGGCCCAAGGCCATCAAGGACATGCAGCGCAACTGGATCGGCCGCAGCGAAGGCGCCGAGGTCGACTTCTGGCTGGGCGAGCCGAAGAAGTTCCACGACTGGGCCCGCGGGCGGAGCGTCAAGAACTTTCCGGAAACGCATGGCGACGACGTCATCCGCGTCTTCACGACTCGGCCCGACACGCTCTTCGGCGCGACATACATGGTGCTCGCTCCCGAGCATCCGCTGGTGGACAAGCTGACGACGGCCGACCAGAAGGCCGCCGTCGATGCCTATCGGGCGGAAGTCGCCGCCAAGAGCGACATGGACCGCCTCGACGCGACCCAAAAGAAAACCGGCGTGTTCACGGGCGGATATGCCATTAATCCGGCGACATTCGAGCCGATCCCGGTGTGGATCGCCGATTATGTCCTTTTCGGTTACGGCACGGGCGCGATCATGGCCGTTCCCGGCCACGACGAACGGGACTTCGAATTCGCCCGGACGTTCGAACTGCCCGTGATTCGCGTCGTCGCGCAGGACTTGATGGACTACGACAAGCCCCTGGCCGCTGCCGAGACCGACGACGGCATGGCCGTCAATTCGGCCAACAACGAATTCAACCTGAACGGGCAGACGACGGCTCGCGCCAAACGCGTGATCGTCGATCAATACCTGGGCGAAAAGGGCCTGGCCCGCCTGACGGTCAATTACAAACTGCGAGACTGGCTCTTCAGCCGGCAGCGATACTGGGGCGAGCCATTCCCGATTTTGCTCGACGAAGCCGGCCGCGCGCATCCTGTCGGGGAGGACGAACTGCCAGTGACCCTGCCCGAACTGGCCGATTTCAAGCCTTCCGGCAAGCCGGAACCGCCCCTTTCGAAGGCACTCGAATGGGTCCGCTATTCCGATCGCTTCAACCGCGAAACCAACACGATGCCGCAGTGGGCCGGCTCCTGCTGGTATTACCTGAGATATATCGATCCGAAGAACGACAAGGCTCCGTTCGATACCGCCCTGGAACGTTACTGGCTGCCGGTCGATCTTTATGTCGGAGGGGCCGAACACGCCGTTTTGCACCTGCTTTACAGCCGCTTCTGGCACAAAGTCCTCTTCGACCGTGGCCTGGTGCATACGGCTGAGCCATTCAAGCGGCTGGTCAACCAGGGCATGATTCTGGGCGAGACGGAATACACGGTCTATCGCGACGAAGCCGGAGCATTCGTCAGCGTGGACGAAGCCGTGACCGACGAAGAGGGGCCATTCACCATGCGTCGCGCACAGCGTGTGCCGCTGATGGCGGTCTCCATTGACCCGGAACTGACCGTCAAGCAAGGTGACCGGTTCGTTCTGGCGGCCGACACGTCCGTGCGAGTCGATGCCCGGGCGAACAAGATGTCCAAGAGCCGGGGCAACGTGATCAACCCGGACACCGTCGTCGACGAATACGGGGCCGATTAGCTTCGGCTTTACGAAATGTTCATGGGCCCGCTGGAAGCCACCAAGCCCTGGAGCATGAAGGGTGTCGAGGGCGTTTCCCGCTTCCTGGCCCGGGTCTGGCGGCTCGTGGTCGACGACATGGCTGAAGAGATCCGCCTGGACGCACGCGTGCAGGATGTCGAACCCGACGCCGAAACGGCCAAAATCCTGGCCCGCACCATCGCCGGGGTTGCCGAAGATTTCGAAGAACTCCGTTTCAACACGGCGATTTCGAAGCTCATGGAATTCACGAATTTCATGACGGCCCGCGACGTGCGGCCGAAGAAGGCCCTGGCCGATTTCGTCCTGATCCTCGCCCCGCTGGCGCCCCACCTGGCCGAGGAACTCTGGGAGATCCTGGGCCAGAAGAACACGCTGGCCTATGAGCCCTGGCCCACGTTCGACCCGGCCCTGCTGGTCGATTCGGAAGTGGAGGTCGTCCTTCAGATCAACGGCAAGGTGCGCGGGCGGGTCGTGCTGGCGGCCGATGCCGACGAAGACGCCATGAAGGCCGCCGCCCTGGCCGACCCGAAAGTCGCCGCGCTGATCGCGGGCAAAACGGTACGCAAGGCCATCGTGGTGCCCGGCAAGCTCATCAACCTCGTCGTGGGCTGATTTTTGTCTGGGGCTCCATCAGGCAGCCAGTTTCGAGCGACGCGCCACCGACCATTTTTCGGAGATCCATCCATGCACGGGGCCGAATCGTTCGCTCGACTGGTCCTCGGTTTTCACGACCATCAGCCGGTCGGCAATTTCGACGGCGTCTTCGCCCAGAATTTCGAAATGGCCTATCAGCCACTCGTGCGGACCTTCGCCGAATACTTGGGCGTGAAGTTCTGCCTGCACATTTCCGGGCCCCTCTGGGAATGGCTGGAAGCGAACTGCCCTGCCTTTTTCGACGAACTGGCAGCGCTCATCGAACGTGGCCAGATGGAGATCATGGCCGGCGCCTGGTCCGAGCCGATTCTGCCGATGATTCCCCGGCGGGACCGGATCGAACAGATCGCCATGTTCCGCGACATCATCGCCCGCCGCTTCGGCGTGGCCCCGCGCGGCATGTGGCTGGCAGAGCGGGTGTGGGAGCCGGAACTTGTCGAATCGATCGCCCGCGCCGGCATCGAATACGCCATTCTGGACGACTACCACTTCACCCGTGCCGGCCTTTCGCCCGATGCCCTCGGCGGCTATTTCCTCACCGAGGATCAGGGCCATCTGCTGCGGCTTTTCCCGAATTCGGAGGCCCTGCGTTATCTCGTCCCCTGGCGTGAGCCGGAAGAAGCCATCGAACACCTCGCTCACCTCGCTGAAACGGGCGGTTCCGCGCCGCTGGCCGTCACGGCCGACGACGGCGAGAAATTCGGCGGCTGGCCCGGCACCAACGAACTGATTTACGGCAAAAAGTGGCTGGCGAAGTTCCTCGACGGCATTCAGGCCAACGGCGACAAAATCCGCACCAGGACATTCTCCGAAGTGCTCGACGAATTGCCGCCGCTCGGCAAGGTCTACGTGCCGCCGGCCAGCTACCGTGAAATGACCGAATGGGTCCTGCCGCCCGAACGGCTGGCGACCTACCAGCAGGGAACCGAAAACCTCGAAAAGGCCGACGACGAATTCGCCGAACCGATCCGCCCGTTCTTCGCCCCCGGCGGCTTCTGGCGGAATTTCCTCGTAAAATATCCCGAAGCCGGCGAAATGGCCGCCCACATGCGGGCCGTTTCCGAAACGCTGGCGAAGATCGAACGCCGCGTCCGATCGAACCGTGATCCGCTGCCGGCCGAAAAGGCCCATCTGCTGGAGAATGCCAGGAAAGACGCCTTCCGCGCCCAATGCAATTGCCCTTATTGGCACGGCGCGTTCGGCGGCCTGTATCTGCCCCACCTTCGCAATGCCGTCTACAGGCACATGATCCTGGCCGAAAACGGGATCGACGCCCTGATCGCTCCCGAAGGCGACTATCTGCGCTGCATCGAAGAAGACTTCGACGCCGATGGTCAGACGGAAATCCGCCTCGACAACCGCTATGCGATCCTGTGGATCGACCCGGCCCAGGGCGGCCAGATCTATGAGGCCGACGATCGCCGCACGGCGACCAACGTGCTCGCCACCCTCAACCGCCGACCCGAGCCCTATCACGAAAAGGTCCGCAAGGCGGCGCAGGCACCGCCGGCCGACACGCCGGAAGGCCCTTCGAACCTGCATGACCGTGTGACCCTGAAACAACAGGGGATGGACGCCCTGCTGGTCTACGACACCTATCCCCGCAAGGCGCTGGTCGATCACCTCTGGCCCGCCTCCGTTACGGCCGATGATGTGCTGCGAAACCGGCAGGAAAACCTTGCCGATCTGGCCAACGCCAAGTATCACGTCGATACGATCGACAAATCGCCCGAACGCGTCAGCGTTGTCCTTTCCTGCACCAGGCCTGTCGACGGCAAGGATGTTCGCGTCACGAAGTCGGTCGCACTGCCCAGGCCCTGCAGCTGCTTCGATGTTTCCTATCGTATCTCGGGGCTTTCCGGCCTGCCGTCAAGCCGCTTCGCGGCGGAAATCAACATCGCGGCCATGGCCGGGCATGCCAATGACCGGCAATTCGTCGACCACAGGGGCGACAAGCTCGGCACCCTCGATTCGGCATTACGGCTCACCCGGCCCGAAAGCCTGACCGCGGCCGACGAATGGGCGAACCTGGCCGTCCGCATCGACTGGTCCGGCAATCTGCCCGACGAAGTCTGGACCGTGCCGATTTTTACCGTCTCCAACAGTGAGGGCGGCTTCGAAGCCGTCTTCCAGAGCACCGCGATTTTCGCCGTCTGGAACGTCGGCGGCACGTCCGCCGACGAATTCCCGATCGACTTCCGCTGGTGGTTCGAAAGGCCCCATTGATCGATTGACGGAGGCCTCCGTGTTCGATCGCGTCGCAACGTTCGCTCGCGGTATTCGCCGGTCGTGGCGAAGTGCCGGTCCGCAGCCCGTTCTCCCGGCCGATCCCTGGCGATTCGATCCCGCCTGCTGGGAAAATCTCTGGTCCAGGGCTGCCGTCATCCATCTCCCCGCCGATGAGTATGTCCGGCGCGCCCGAACCGGCCAGCGCCCGCCCGCCCGATCCGGCGGCGCGGCCTCGTTCGCCATGGGGCCGACGGGTGATTTCCAGGGCTTTCGCGTTTACGAGCCGGGCGACGATCCCCGCAGCGTCGACTGGCCCGCGACAGCCCGCACGCGTCAGCCCATGGTACGCCAGCGCCAAAGCGAAAGCCGCCGTCCTGTCGCACTCGTGATTGACGTTTCGGCCAGCCTTTGGGTCGATGATCGCCTTAGCCAGCCAAAGGTCAGGCCGATCGACATGGCTTTCGAAACGGCCGTCTGGCTTGCGGCCGCCGCTCTCGAAAGCCAGTCGCCGGTATCGCTCACGCTCGTCAGCGACCGCCCCGAAGCGCAAATCCAGGCCATGAAAGGCCGGCGGTCCATCGAGCGCGTCGTGCGATCGCTCAGGGACTTTCGGCCCGAACATGCCGGAACGAACTGGACATCGGTCGATGACCTTCGACAACCGCCGCAAGCCGGTTCGCTCGTTTTCTGGATCAGCGATTTCACCTGGCTGCCGGACCCGCATGACTTTCGTTCGAAGTTCTCGCGATGGTCATCACTAGCGGTGCGAATCACGAGCCATTCGCCGGAATCGCCCAGCCAGGATACCTTGCTCAAGGATGTCGAAACGGGCAGGCTCATCGAGCCGTCGCAGTCGCTCGCACATGCGTCGATCACCGATCGGGCCCGGCGCTGGTCCACCCTCGCAAGCGTTCCGCTTCTGAATTTGCCGTCGAACGCAACCCGGCCCGAACTCCTTCTGGCCGAATGGCTTCGGCATCCGCTGGCCCGGCCCGGTGCGAACCGATGAACCGGCCGCGCAGCATCGTTCCGCCAGCACCGCCCCCATTCTGGCAGTCCGAACCGGTCTTGAGAACGCCTTCGGCCAGGTCGATCCGGCGCAGCTTGCCCGGTTTCATGTTCGTCGCCTTTACGATCATGATCCTGACCGGCTTGTTCCTCATGCGCCGTCGCCGGGGAAGAACCCGTCTCCGAACTGAAGAAATCCGCCTGCGAACATCGCTCGAACCAATCTTCGGCCCTGATGCGGCCTGGCTTTCTGCATTGGCGCTGAGAATGCGGGCAAAGGCTTCAGGTTTGTCGGCCGACGACGCAACCCGAACGGCGATCGAGAGACTCTCGTCGATCGAATCCCGCCGCTATGGCCCGAAACCGGCGGAATCGGGCGTTCACCAGCGGAACGACCAGTCGGCCTGAGTCATCGCGATGCGGGCGTTGCCGAGAGATTGCGGCACATTTCGCTCGACCATCTGACGCAGCGTGTTCGTCTCGTGAATCGCGGCCCAGCCGATTTTCGAAAACGTCTCTTCCTTGAAAACGTGTTCGGAGAGCAGCGGGTTGGTGAAGGCCTGCGAGAACGCGTCCACCCCCACCATCGACAGAATCAGTTGCGGCAGCGGCGAGTTCGTCACGTGATCCTCGGCGAACAGGCCCATATAGAACTCCACGTTCTCCGGCCTTTCGTAGCGATCCTTCAGAAACCCGGCCACCGCCGGGTCGGTCGAGATTTCCTCGAAGCTCGTCGGCCGCGAAAGCGAACAATATTCCCGGTAATCGGCATAGGAAGCCAGCTCGCAAAGCCGGCCCTGCTCGATGGCGAATCGCTCCCTCGGCAGAATGGCGTCGCTCGTGTTGAAAACGCCCAGCCGGGCGGCCTTCATGGCGCTCAGGTCAATGAACCCCTGCGCCAGGCCCGTTTCCAAGACGATCCGGTTGTTCATGAATGTGGCCTGAATCGGATACGCCTTGCCCCCGAAGGTCATGACCTCTGGCACGAGCGAATGCCACCGATACAGCAGGCTGAACTCGGTCGTGATCCAGTTCGGCTTGTTCCACGCGGCCTTCCAGGCGAAGGTCGGATCGGCCTTGAACTTGATCGGCCGCGGGTTGATGTGGTTGATGTATTCCTCGACCACGATCTTGATGAAAAGCACGATGATGGTATTTCGCGCCGTCTGAAAAACGCGTTCGTCGTCCCATTCCGGATAGGCCCGTTCGATCGCCCCGGCCAGCCGGTTGTGCTCACGCAGAAACAGCGTGTTCATCAGCGTGACCGAAGGCACGGCATTGGCCCGGTCGCCGCCGATGGCGAAAATGGTACGCTTCATTTCCTCCGGCAATTTCGAAATGCCCAGCGGCGGGTCGAGGGCTTCGAAATCGGTTTTGACCTTGCCCGCGTCGTCGAACAGAAACAGCGGGAATTCCTCTTCGCCGGCGGCCGTCTTCAGCATCTGCGAACTGAGCCGCCCGCGCCGGCCCGCTTTTTCGCTGTGATGCCGCAGGGCATAGGTCTGCTCCGCCGTTCGACCATACAGCGGGCACATGTCGATCTGGTTGTTCGACGTATTCTGCTTGCGGATCGGGTCGAGCCTGTCGGCCGTGTCGGTCGGCATCTTCGTCCGGATGAAGCCGTCCGTCAGATACTGGGCAAAAGCCGGAAACAGGCACGTCGACTTGTCGCAGAACCGCACTTCGCCGTTCGGGCGCGCGAAAATCCCCACGATCTCTTCGACCTTCGGCGTCGGCACTTCCTGATTCGCGGGCAAGTCTTTCCTGGGCGGCAGGTGCCGCGCGCTCCAGCGTGTGTCCGAAAGCCCCGTCCAGCTCGTGTAGTCATGCGACATGCTCAAGGGATGCGGCCGCCGCCGGCACGAATTGATCACCCGCTCGATCGCAATGCGATTGACCGTCATCGGAGCGATCGCACCGGCGACCTGCAGCATCCGCATTTTCAGACTTTCGAACGCCATCGTCAGCTCTCCCGCAAAGGCAATCAATCCGTGCAATTACGGGAAGTGTGGCTGATGGCCAGTATCAAGTCAAGAAATTCCGAATCGAAGTTCGAAAGTTCTCTCAGCTCAGAATGCCCTTGATGACCTTCGCCCCTTCGACGCCAGACAAGCGGGCATCGAGCCCCTGGAACTTGTAGCTGAACGCGTTGTGGTCGATGCCCAGCAGGTGCAGCATCGTGGCGTGCAGGTCGTGCACCGTGGTCACGTTCTCCACGGCGGCGTAACCGAGTTCGTCGGTCGCCCCGTAGACCATGCCCGGGCGTACGCCGGCACCGGCCATCCACAGCGAAAACGCCTTGTTGTGATGATCCCGGCCGGCTGAGCCCTTGTTCGTCTGCGACATCGGCGTGCGGCCGAATTCGCCCGACCAGACCACCAGCGTGTCCTCCAGCATGCCCAGGCGTTTCAGGTCCTTTACAAGTGCGGCGCAGGCTTTGTCGGTTTCCAGGGCCTTTTGCGTGATGCCTTCGCGCACGCCGTTGTGGTGGTCCCAGTCCCGGTGATAAAGCTGGATGAACCGCACGCCCCGCTGGGCCAGCCGCCGCGCCAGCAGGCAGTTCGAAGCGAACGAGCCGTCGCCCGGCGTGCAGCCGTACATTTCCAGCGTGTCGGGCCGTTCGTCGCGAATGTCCATCAGCCCCGGCACGCTCGATTGCATTTCGAAGGCCAGTTCGTACTGGGCGATCCGCGTGGCGATTTCCGGGTCGTCCACCCGTTTCTGATGCATCGCGTTCAAGGCGTTGATGGCCGAAACGTCGGCCGATTGACCTTTGAGGTCAACGCCGTTCGGGCTTTGAAGATATAGCACCGGGTCGCCTTTGCCGCGCAGCTGCACGCCCTGGAACCGACT
>Ga0172376_10008622_pt1 | contig 10635 bp, 7 predicted proteins | sample Lak35m_FD_121114 | JGI IMG/M metagenome (GOLD analysis project Ga0172376, IMG submission 121114) | Freshwater microbial communities from Kabuno Bay, South-Kivu, Congo - kab_092012_35m | ecosystem: Environmental > Aquatic > Freshwater > Lake | place: Democratic Republic of the Congo: South-Kivu... | reverse complement strand
GTCGCGACGCCGAGCGGGCGGTCCTCGCCGCCAAGACGGCCCTCGTCGAACAGTTTCCCGATCGGCACGCCCATCTCCTCGACCTCATCGATCGCCTCATGGCGAAGGACGAGTTTGAGAAGGCCGAGCCGCTCGTCCGCCTGCTCGCCGACCAGCGGAGTACGCTGCCGGTGGCCCGCGCCACCCCGTGGCGGTTCGAGCTCAGGCGGGCATCGCGGCTGGCGACGAAGGCGGGCGGGCGGCCGCAGGCCGGCGGCTCTTTGGCGGCGGCGATCGCGGCCTGGCCGCCGGGGATGTCACGGCAGTGGATTCCCCATCTCGAGGCGATGCTCCTGCTCGGCGCGGGAGATGAGGCCGGGCCTGCTGTCGGCGGCCTCGCGGGGCATGCCGCGGCGCTCGCCGCGGCGCGAAAGGCGACGACGCACGGTCTCCTCGCTGACGTGTTCGAGTTCGAAGCGCTCCGGCTGCTCGCAGGCCCGCCGACGCGGGTCAAGCAGCTGGCCGCGGAGCTCCGCGCCGCCGCCAAGCAGACCGCGATCGACGCGGATGTGGGCCCGTTGGTGGGCGTCGGCTGTTTCTACCTCGATCTCGAGCGCTCCGGGCTCGATCTGCTCGAGGGCGACCATCCGGCCCGGGACCTGGGCCGCGCGCTGGTCACTCGGGTGGGGCAGCAGGGCAAGTGGGCGCTCGGACTGCTCGGCCGCGCCCCGGCCGATCTGCCGGTCACCGAACCGGCCTTCTGGGCCGCATTTCGTTGGCTGGCCAACCACGAGTTCTTCGAGGGCGTGAATCCCAAGCGGGAGCCGCGCGGCTTCACCCAGCTCGCCGATTCGCATCCGCGGGCCGCAGCCGAGGTGCTCTTCTGGCTGGTCTCCGCCGCCCCCGACACGCTCACGTCCCGCAGGTCACGGAAACGGCTCGCGCTCGTGGAGGGTTTCCTGCCCGCGGAGACGAATCCGGATGTGCGGGAGTGGCTCACGACCGTGGTCGCCCGCGTCCGCGGAGCGCTCGAAGACGCCGAGCGCCGCAAGCGGCAGGCCCGCCGCGATTCTCGCCGCAGGTCGCGGGGGGGCTTCGAGCTGCCGCTGCCGCCGGGATTCGGCGCGTCTGCCGCGATGCCGCAGCTGTTCAGGCTCGTGCTCGAGCGCGGCGGCCCGGGAGCCCTGGCCGAGCTGATCCCGTTGCTGATGGGGCCCAAGACGCCGCGCAACGCCGAGCGGATCGCCGCGATCTGCATGCAGCACGACATCTCGCCGCCGGAGCTCATGGCTGCCCTCGCCGCGACCGATGCCGACTACGAGGATTCCGAGTAACGTGATGCCCATTCAACGATTGCCCCAGACGGTCGAGATGCGAAAGGAGCCCCGGCATGTCCGCTGAGTCTGCGACATCCCTGCCACACCACGGGATGCGGTCGCCCCATCTCGTGCTCGGCATCGCGGTCACTGCCACCGCCGAGGAGGCCCGGGCCGCCTATCTCGACGCGGTCCGCAGGCATCCACCCGACCGCGAGCCCGAGCAGTTCCGCGCGTTGCACGCCGCGATGCAGGCGTACTGCGAGCCGCTGGATCTCGCTGCCGCCGCATTCATGCCGCCGCGACAGCGGCCCGACCTCGAGGCGATCATCGTGGCCGCTGCCGCACGGCCGCCGCGACTCCCCGTGCGGGTCCTGCTCGCGCTTGGCAATCACCCGGCGAAAGGGGATGCATGAACGGTTCTGGCGCTGACGCACACGATGAACCCGCCGACGAGAAACCCGCCGAGGAGGCGGGGCTGCTCGGGGCGGCCGACATCGTGGCGGCCTTCACGGCGCTGCGGCACGAACTCAAGCTCCAGGTACGGGCCGGCCGCGACTTTGCCGAACGGCTCGACCGTCTCGAGGCCGCCGTCGGCGCGGCGGCCCGGCAGCCGCCGCCTGTCGTCGGCGACGGGGTTCGCGACCTCGCCGTCGCCATCGCGGAGATCGAGGAGAGCCTCGAGCGGGCGACCGTCGCGGTGGCAGAGCAGGCCGCGAGCGCGAGCCTCGAGGCCGTGGCGGCCGGAGACGCCGGCGAGGACGACGACCCGGCACGCGGATCGGCGGAAGACGCAGACTCGATCGACGAGCCTTCCGCGGATCCTCGAGCGGCGTGGGACGACTGCCTCGCGGCCGCTCCGTGGCTCGCGCGAGCGGTCGCTGCCGGGCTGCTCGCGCGGCTCAGGGACGTGTTCGACGAGGCGGTCGAGCAGGCGACCGCAGACAGCCAGCGGCGGACCGAGGCGGCCGAGGAATCGCTCGCCGGGGCCGTGACGGCCCTCGCCGACGCGGGGCGGGGGCTCGAGTTGTTGCTCGTACGGACCCGGCGGCTGATGGCACAGGCAGGCGTGCGGCGGATCGACGTGCGCTCCGAGCCGTTCGATGCCGGACGGATGCGGGCCGTGGACGTGGTTGAGGACGCGGAGGTGCCCGAGGGCCACGTGGCCGAGCAATACCGCCCCGGCTATCTGCTGCACGGCACGGTGCTGAAGCCGGCGGAGGTGCGGGTGGCGCGATGACACGACGCGACATGAAACGGAAGGAGAGGCGAACGCATGGCTGACGACAAGACCGACTCGCCGGTGATCGGCATCGACCTGGGAACGACCAACAGCGTGGTCGCCGTGTGTCTCGACGGCCGGCCGCAGGTGCTCGAGGAGGACGGCACGGCGCTGGTGCCGTCGGTGGTCGGTGTGGCCGCCGACGGCCGGCTGCTCGTGGGGCAGGTCGCCCGCAATCAGTTGGCGGCCTTTCCCGACCGCACCATCGCCTCGGTGAAGCGGCGGATGGGGCAGGCCGTGACGCTGCCCCTGGCCGGCACGGGCTACACGCCGCAGGAGATCAGCGCCGTCATCCTGCGGGCGCTCAAGGCACGGGCCGAGCGGGCGCTGGGGTGTGCCGTGAGCCGCGCGGTGATCACGGTGCCGGCCTTCTTCGACGAGCCGCAGCGGCAGGCCACCCTGGAGGCGGGCCGGCTGGCCGGCCTCACCGTCGAGCGGATCATCAACGAGCCGACGGCCGCCAGTCTCGTCTACCACGCCGGCTCGACCGACCGCCGGCACGTGATCGTCTACGACCTCGGCGGCGGCACCTTCGACGTCTCGATCGTGCGGATCGAGCGCGGCGTGGTGGAGGTGCTCTCGAGCAAGGGAGACACGAGCCTCGGCGGTGACGACTTCGACGCGCTGCTGGCCCGGCATGTCGCCGCCCGGTTCCAGCAGGAGCACGACCACGACCTGCTGGCCGATGCCGGCACCCGCTGGCGGCTGCTCACCGCCTGCGAACGGGCCAAGTGCGCGCTCTCCACGGCGGCGAGCGTGCGGGTCGTCGAGGAGTTCATCGTCACCGTCCGGGGCCGGCAGGTCAGTCTCGACGTGGAGGTGGCCCGCCACGAATACGACGCGCTGATCGCGGGACTCGTGGATCGCACGATCGGCTGCGTGGACACGGCGATCCGCGACTCGGGGCTCGCGCTCTCCCAGATCGATGAGCTGATCCTCGTGGGGGGCTCGACCCGCACGCCGCTCGTCCAGCAGCGGCTTCGCGACGAGCTGCGCCGCGAGCCGCGCTGGAGCGTCGATCCCGACCTCGCCGTGGCACTCGGCGCGGCCACACAGGCCGCGGCGATCGCGGGCCGGGCGGTGGGCCCGGTGCTCGTGGACGTCGCCACCCACACGCTGGGCGTCGCCGCGATCTGCGGCGAAGGCTGGAGCCGCCAGCTCGCCTTCGTGCCGATCCTGCGGCGAAATGTCCCGCTCCCGGCCCGCTATGAAGACCTGTTCTCGACGCACGGCGACGAGCAGGACATCGCCGACATTCCGGTCTACCAGGGGGAGAGCCCACGGCTCGAGGACAACCGCGAGATCGGCCACCTCCGGCTGGAGGGGCTCAACGCGTCGGCCGACTGCGATGGGCGGATCCTCGTGCGCTTCGAGCTGTCGCTCGACGGAACGCTCGAGGTGACGGCCGTGGAGAGCCGCTCGGGCATCGCCCAGCGACTGGCGATCGTGGGCGCACTGTCGCGGATGCACGATGAGGATCCCACGGCCGCGGCGGAGCGGTTCGCGGCCCTCACCGGCGTGGCGCTGCCGCCGGAGGCCGCCGGCGACCCCGAAAAGAAGACGCGGCCCGAGGCCGCGACCGCACCGATCGAGGGGCCGTATGACGTGGTCGTGCGCCGAGCTCGCCGGGCGCTCCCCGGGCTCGGGCCCGAGGACGCCGCTGACGTTGAACGGCTCCTGCGGCTGATCGCGGAGGCAACCGACGCCGGCGACGAGCCGCTCGTCGGCGGGCTTGTGACCGAGCTCGACGACCTGCTTTTCTACACTGCCGGCTGACGAGCGCCGGCCGAAGGGGGATTGCCAGGATGATCGAGCCGGCCGCCGATGCAGTCGCGATTGAGTGCCCTGTCTGTCGGGCGGGCCAGTCACCGCGCGACATCTGCCGCCGCTGTGGGGCCGATCTCGCCTTGTTCGTGCATGCGCTCGAGAGCCGGCGGACGGCCCGTCGCCGGCTCGCGCGGGCGATCACGGCCGGGAATCCCGAGGCGGCGGCCCGGCTGCGAGCCTATCTAGCCTGGCTGGGCGGATAGTGGAGCGATTGGTCTGGTCAAAGCCGCAGGGCCGCGACGGCCACGGGTCGGTCGACGAGAAAACCGCGCAGTCGCCAGCGTGAGCGGCTCCGTGCGAACCTGGCGCGGCGAGCATCGGTCGTGACGGCAGAACTGAGTCGCCGTCGCACCAGCGGTCAGTCGGGAATCGCCCACTCCTCCGCGGCGAGGCGGGCGTGGTCGGTGTCGATCGCGCCGGTGACGTCGGCGTCGGCCCAGTCGGTCCCCTCGTCGCTGACGGCGTGCAGCTTGGCGTGATTGAGCCTGGCGGCGGCGAACGTGGCCCGCGAGAGATCGGCGTGTGCGAAGTCCGCCCGCGCGAGATCCGCCGACTGAAACGACACGTCCGTGGCGACGGCCCGCTGCCAGTTCGACTGCGTCATGGTCGCACCGGTCAGGTCGGCCCCGGCGAGATTCGCGTCGGCGAACACGGCGAACGGGAGGTCGGCGCCGGAGAGTTTCGTCGCTGACAGATCGGCCGCGGTGAAGTTGGCATGCGGCCCGCGGCAGCCGGTGAGCACCGCGCCGGCAAGCTTCGCCCCGCGGAAGCTGCACCGCTCGATCACCGCCCCGCGGAGATCGACGTTCGTGAGGTCGGCCCCGGCGAATGAGCAGTCGATGAACCGCAGGTTGTCGAGCGTCATCTCCGCGAGGTTCGCGCCGTCGAAACTGGCATGCGAGAAGACCGCGCCCGCGAGCACCAGCGACCGCACGTCGCGGCCGTCGAAGTTCGTCCACTGCACGTCGGCTCCGGTGAGATCGCAGCGGGCGAGATCCGACCCCGTGAAATCCACCCGGAAGAGCAGCGCCCCGGCGAAGGAGCCGGCGGCAAGATCGCAGTCGCGAAACGTGGTGCGGGTGTGACCCGTCCTGGCGAGCGACGCGCCGCCGAGCCGGCACCGCTCGAACGTGCTGTCGAGAAACACGCCCTCGTCGAAGGCCGTTCCGGAGAGGTCGCAGTCGAGATACTCCTCCTCGCCGAACGAGCGGCCGCGGAAGTCATGGCCCGCGAATGACGCCCCCTGCCAGGAGTTTTTGAGCCGCGTGGTGGCGGTGAAGGGGTCGCCCGTGAAGCGGGCGCCGACGAGACTCGCCCCGGAGAGGTCGGCCGAGCCGAGGACCGCGTCGGTGAGGTCGGCCTCCCGGCAGTCGGCCATCCGCAGATCGGCGCCGTCGAGCACCGCCCCGCGGAGCACGCACTCGGCGAGCACGGCGCGCTGGAGCACGGCCCGCGCGAGGTCGGCGCCGGCGGCCACGGCGCCCGTGAGGTTCGCCCCCGCGAAGTCGGCCTCCGCACACCGGGCTCCGGAGAGATCGGCGCGGCTCAAGTCGGCGGCTGCGAACCTGCGGCCGGAGAGATCGACGCCGGCGAGGGTGCTCCGCGAAAAATCGGTGCCGCCGCACGATGCGGGCAGGGCGGCGGCCGCGGAGAACGTGCACTCCCGAAACGCCGCCCGTTCGAGGGTCGCGGCCGCGAGGGCCGCGTCGCCGAGGTCGCTCGCCGTCCAGCCCGAGCCGCGGATGGTTCCAGCGACGGTGAGCCCCGGCGTCTTGCACCGCCGAAACTGGCAGTCGGCGAGCACGGCTGCGGACTCGAACGCGAGCCCCGCCCCCGTGCAGCCCCCGAACTCGCAGCCGGAAAGCGTGGTCGCCGTGAAGACCGTGGCGTCGAGCGCGACCTCGAGCAGCGACGTGTCGGCCCACGAGCCACCGGAGACCTTCGCCCGCGCACACTGCCCGCCGGCCACGAGGCCTTTCGTGATCGTGACGTCGGCAAACGCCGCCTCGTCGAGGTTACAGCCGATGAACCGGGCGGCGTCGAGCGCGATCCCGCGCCACGCCGAACCGCCGAGGCCGCTTTCCGCGAAGAGCACGTCGTGCAGCCGGCCGCCGGCAAACACCGCCTTGCCGAGGTCGCACTTCGTGAGGCCCACGATGTGCCAGTCGGCCGCCTCGAACGTGACGCCCGCGAGCGGCACCTCGACGAGCATCACCTCCTCGAGGATGGCGCGGTCGAACCGCCGACCCGCCGGCGAGGGAATCGCATCCTTGCCCCCCGGCTCGGCCGCGGCCACGACGAGCGCGCGGCGGACCGACTCGCCGGCCGCGAGCCGGCGGAAGAACTCCGCCACCGTGAGCGGCTCCCACTGCTCCGCGCCGGCAGGCGTCCCGGGAATGTTCATGATGGAGATTCTCCAGCCACGGCCAGCATGCTCGAACCATTCGCGGCCGGCACCTGTTTCTTCAACGCCTCAATCTCTGGTCTGCCATTTCGCTTCGTGCGAACAACGCGCTTTGGTACCATGAGTGCATGAACGGAACAACCGAACAACTTTTGATCGAAAAGATCCGCACCCTGTCGCCGCAACAGGTTGTTGAAGTGCAAGACTTCGTGGAGTTTCTCGTCACCAAGGCCAGGAAACGAACCGCCATCGATCGGCTGCTGGACACGATCCCTGCGCTCGAAGCGGCTGGTGTTGAGCCGATGAGCGAGGATGAGATCGCTGCCGAGATTGAGGCAGTGCGGGCGGAACGCAGGGCCGGTCGAACCGCGTCGAACCAGTAGGGATCGAGTGCGGATCGTTCTCGATACCAACGTCGTGCTATCGGCGCTGCTGTGGCGCGGGATGCCGCATCTCTTGCTGGCGACCATCGCTCAGCAATCTAAAAGACCTCCGCCACCGTGAGCGGCTCCCACTGCTCCGCGCCGGCGGGCATCCCGGGAATGTTCATGATGGAGATTCTCCAGCCAGCACCGTGCCTGCCACGATCGCGCCGGCGACATCGAGCGAGTGGAGCGTGCTCTCCCAGAAGCCGCAGCCGTAGGCGTTGGAACCGGCGAGGCTCGCTCCGGTCAGGTCGGCCCGGTCGAAGACGGCCTCGAAGAGGTTATTCCTCGTGAGCTTCGCCCCGGCAAGGCCCGCGTCCTCGAACACGGCGTGCCGCAGGTCGCAGCGGTCGATCGTGGTGCCCGTGAGCGCGGCCTCGGCGAACCGGGCGCGCGGGAGATCGCACCGCGAGATCGTCGCGCCATCGAGCCGGGCAGCCTCGAACACGGCCTCCGCTCCGGTGCACCGGGTGAACGTGGCCCCGCGGAAATCAGCCCCGTCCTCACCGCGAAACTTCGCGAGATCGCACTCCGTAAACCTCGCCTCGCGGGCCGTCGCGCCGCCGAACGCCGCCCACTGGAGCACCGCCTTGGAAAACGTCGCCCGCTCGAGGTTGGCCCCCGTGAAGGTCGCCACCGCCAGCCGGCAGCCGGCGAGCGTGGCCCCCGCGAGATTTGCCTGCGCGAAGTCGGCATGGTCGGCGGTGCAGCCCGAGAGGTCAACGCCGGCCAGATCGAGCCCCGCGAGTTTGGCCGCCGTCAGCGTGCTCCCGCGCCAGAGGGTCGCCGCGACGGTCGCCCCGGAGACGTCGGCATGCGACAGGTCGGCCGACTCGAGCACCGCCTGCGACAGGTCGGCGGAGCCCAGATCGGCGCCCACGAGACTCGCCCCCGCGAGGTTGGCCATGGCGAGATTGGCCCCGGCGAGCCGCGCCCCGGCGAGATTCGCTCCCGCGAGATGCGCTCCGGCGAGGCTCGCACCCGACAGATCGGTGGCCGCGAGGTCGGCCCCGGCGAGGTCGAGGCCCGCAAGATCCTCGCCGGCCAGAAGCATCGTCCGCCAGCCGCGGCGCGACGCCTCGGCCACGTCCACGCGGCCATCGGGCAGCCGGGGAAGAATCCGGGCGGCCGCTGCCGCCTCGCCGGCCTCCCGCCTGGCCTTGGTCTGGGCGTCGATCGCGGCAGCGAGTTCCTTCGCGGCAGCCTCGACAGCGACCACCTGCTTCTGGATCGCGTAGCTCGTGGCGGCGGGCGAGCCGGGCTCCGCGCCGGCGGCGAGTTGTTCGGCTCGGGCGAGCATCTCTTCCCGCGACGGAGCGTCGGCCATCCCGGCCCGGATCTTCTCAAACGTGCCGTCGGCCTCGAGCTTCTCGCGGAGGGCTTTGACCTGGGACGTGGCCTCGTCGATCGCGGCCGCGAGTGCCTCGGCCCGGGCGGCTGGGCCCGCACGAGCCGCCGGCGGCTCGCCCGCAGCCACGGGCGCTGTCTCGGCGGGCGCTGTCTCGGCGGGCCGGCCCACGTCGGTCGGCACGACAAACGATTCGATCGCGGCGGCCGGCTCGCCGAGCCGTTCGGCGGCGAGCGTGACCAGGGCGATGTCGGGCATCTTGGGCGTGGCGATGGCCGCCAGGCCGCGCCACACGAGCACGAGCTTTTCCCGGTCGGCGTCGAGCCAGACCGTGTCGAGCGCGAGCGGCACCTCCTCCGCGGCCAGCGGCCGCTCGGCGTCGAACCCGCGCGGCCGGACCGAGGCGTCGCTGACCGGCGGCCGCCGCACGACCGACAGCCGCGGCCGGATGCCCGGCAGGAATCCCGTGAACGCCGGCTGCGAGGGGTGCATGTGAACGAGCGCGAGCCGCTCGTCGCCCCGAAAATAGCCCGCCGCCCATTGATCGGGCGCGGCGGCGAGAAAGTGGCGGTAGTCGATGTCGGCGGGCAGCCAGGGCCAGATCGTAGCCAGCCACTCCTCGTCGTACGTCCCGCGGGTGTCGGCCCGCTGGGGCCACTCGGCGGGCACGGGCCCATACCCGGCTGGGTCGCGATCGGCGGCGGCCGCGCGCTCGCCCGGCCGGCAGAGGAGCGGCGGGGAGCCGCCGTCGGCGCCGCGGCCGATCGGGTTGGTGGGATGGTCGGGCCCGCCCCAGGCCAGCGCGAACGACACCGGCACGGCCTCCGCCTCGGGCGGCCGCCGGCCGAAGGCGAGCGCGAGGCCGCTGCGACGGGGTTCAGCCGCCACCACCTCGAGCGGCTTCTCGGCGTCGCCGACGGCCACGCGGATCGTGAACCGCCCGCGATCGCCGGCCCCCTTCCAACTGAAGGGGCTCGCGGCTGCGTCGAGCGGATACGAGAAGGGTGGCCGTGCCGTGCCGACGGCGAGCCATTCGCCGCAGGGCTTCCACGGCACGAAGTCGCTCGGGTAGGCGAGGCCGAGATCGGGCTCGTCGGGCCACGGCGTGTCGCCGGCGAGCGGCTCCGGGCCGTCGGCCAAGGGCTCGGCCGGCGCGTCAGCCACGAGCCGGAACGTGCCCTTCACGATGAACGAACAGGCGAGGCCGGTGACGGGCGGACCATCACCCCGCACCGGATGCCGCTGCACGACCCAGCCGAGCGAGAGAAGGTCGCGAGCATGGTTGCGGACGAGCATGGGAACAACATCAGCTCGTGATCACGTCGTGCTGATCGCACGGGCAAACCGATCCGCCAACTGGGCCTTGGAAACGGACTGCGTCTTGAGTTTGTTCAGTTCCGCTTCCAACGCGGTGACCTTTGAATCAATCAGTTGTGAAGCCAGTGTGGTGACTTGCCTCGGTGGGGGTGTCGTCCATGGTTGCGACAGTTGAAAGACGGGACTTCCAGGTTCTCCTATCATCACTTTGGTCCCACTGATGAGCGTTTGAGCGGCTGTGGCCTTGATCCCGCCACCTGAGCCGGTCGCCAACGTGGCTTCGGCGGCGTTGAGCAGAAGCGAACTTGTGCCACCAGAAACCTGGGTTTTGGTCTGACTGCTGACCGTGGCCTTGGAGCCACCACTGATGGCGCACGATGCAGCTCCCGTGATGTTGACTTGCCTGCCTTCGCACTGCCATTTTAACGCTGCAAACAGCTTCATGTTGGACCGGGCTATCCAGGTGCTCTCGAAGTCGGTCGTCCAGGTCGACGACCCCTCGACCGTCTGCGTGTGCGATCCAACCGACGTTGCGGCAAAACCGTAACTCTTTTCCGTGTGACCAAGGCTGTAGGCGGCCATGTGAGGCCCGTGGAATTCGAAAGCACAGGGTTTCGGTTGCCACTCGATTTTTCCGGCTAATGCCATCTCCAGGCTCAAGCCAAGTTTGATACCGACATCAAGGGGAGCGACGAAGTTCACTTCGCCGCCGAAGACGAAGTTGGTGACGGCCCCGG